>Ga0207657_10000890_pt1 | contig 31607 bp, 27 predicted proteins | sample KBSC33metaG_FD_184316 | JGI IMG/M metagenome (GOLD analysis project Ga0207657, IMG submission 184316) | Corn rhizosphere microbial communities from Kellogg Biological Station, Michigan, USA - KBS C3-3 metaG (SPAdes) (version 2) | ecosystem: Host-associated > Plants > Roots > Rhizosphere > Soil ...
GTCTTGCCGCTGCCGCTCTCGCCCACGATCGCCAGCACCTCGCCGGAGGCGAGGGACAGGCTGACTTCCTTGACGGCGGCGACGGTGCCGGCGTCGGTCGCGAAGCTGACCGACAGGTTGTCGATGTCGACGAGGTCGGTCCCCGCTCGGCTTGTGTCGCTCATTGCTCGGCTCCGCCCTCGTTCCGCTCCTCGCGACAGCGACGTTGCGCGATCCTGTCTTTCGAACTTTCTTCGCGTGCCGACCCCATTTCCCCTCTCCTCAGCTCGTCGTGACATGTCCGGCGGCTAGCACCGCGATCAGCTCGTCGGCCACGGGGGTATTCGTCGGCCCGGAAGACACACCGCGCATATCGCGAATGTTACGAATTGGACGACGAGTGTCGTTTTGCCCCGTTATGCATTCAGCTCCATCCGCGTCCTTCAGAGGTTATGATGGTTCAGGACCTGCGTTTCTTCACCGTGGCAACATCAGGCGTTTCGAGCAGAAGTTGAACGAAGCCGCCGACGAAGATGAACGGAAAAGTGCCGAGGCGGCTGCTGGCGGCCGAACGTCGGCGCGTGCTGAGTGAGGCCGACGCCGGCGAATGAATCATCCTAACTGTATGGTTCGGAGACCCATTCGCCGAGAGCTTGGGAACAACTCGGCGATCGATTGCGCCGGTCGCCGTGCGCTGTGAGGTCAGTGCTCTGCGGCTGAGTAAGGGTAAATGGTGCCCAGAAGAGGACTCGAACCTCCACGGGGTTTCCCCCGCCGCCACCTGAAGACGGTGCGTCTACCAATTCCGCCATCTGGGCACTCGGGTAGGGCGCGGCCTTTAGGGGGTGTCGAGCGCGCCTGTCAACTTAGCGATATCCGAATTTGCGGCGGCTTCCGGCCGCGAGCTTGTCGGCCTTTCCAAACTGCATGAGAACTACGGGCGTCCACCTTTCCACACAAACACCGATTCGCTGTCGGCATCGATGCGGACCCAGTCGCCGGTCTCGATGGCCTCGAGCGGATCGGTGTCGAAATCGGTCATGCTGGGTACCCGCAGCACAACCGCGCCGAGCGCGGCCTTGGTCGTCATGACGTTGAACAGCAGGCCGATCGGCGCCTTTCCGGCCAGCCGCGAGGTGTGGAAGGCGACAGACCAGCCGGACGAGCCTTTCGCGCCGGGAAAGACGAGGATCTTGCCGGCGAAGCTCTGGCCGCGCAGCTCGTGGTGCGTCTCGATGATCTCGCCCTTCAGCGCATTGACGCCGCCCCAGCCGGAGATCGCCTCGCGCGTCACCAGGGCTTCTCCTTCGGTGACGCCGCCGACGACCTTGCGGCCGCGGATGACCACGTCGGGGGACCGAACGTCGACGGTCGCCATCAGTTCAGCCTCCCGTTCCAACGGCCGGTGCACGCGGCGTCGATGCATTCCTGCGTGGTGCCGAACCAGCCTTCGATGCCCATGATCGCCGGAAGGTAGTGCGTCTGCTTGGCGCTGTCGAAAGCCGCGACGCGCGTTCCCGGCGGCACGGCCTGGCTGATCGCCGAGCAGGTGTCGGTCATCAGCTTCGCGCCGGCCTTGCGGATGATGTCGGCCGAGCCGCTCGCCTCGGCGGTCGCTTTCACCGCCCGGCTCGTGAAAATCCACAGGTTGCTGTTCTCGTGCACCGTGCGCCCCTCGAGCAGGCGCGCGGCCTCGGCGAGCTGGTCGGCCGAGTAGTGAGGACAGCCGAGCATGACGTAATCGACGTCGCGGCTTTCACCGATGCTGTTCAACCGCTCGTAGGTGGCCTGGCGCTCTTTCGGCCCGTACGTGAACCGTTCTCCGCGCGCGGCGCCGCCGAAAGCCGCCTCGACGCTCGGCGCCTCGGGCGTGATGCCGGCCATGTGATACATCTCGACGCCCCCTGACGATGCGGCGGCGGCGCCGAAGTGCTTGTGCTTGATCAGCGCCGGATCGGCGATGGCGCCGTCGAGGACGGGAATTGCGTCCTCCACCGCCCCCCCGGTGAAATAGCCGAGCAGACCCCACTCGAAGATGGAATCGACCGGCACCTCGACATCGATGAGGTGCTGGCCCTTGCGGAACTCGTCCCTGTGAAAGCCCCAGTTGGGTACGCGCTTGGCGAGCATCGCCGAGCTGGTCGATTCACGCCCCTCGCAATTGGTGCGCCCGCCGACGACCGAGTTGCACAGGACCACCGCGCTCGATTCCATCCAGGCGCAATGCTCGCCCATCACCGGCATGTTTCCGGCAAGGTACGGGGTGCAGGTCTTCAGGACCTGGATGCCGTGGCCCGCGACCTCGCGCTCGTCCGCCTGGAAATTGGCGAAGGCCTCCTCGCTCATCCCCTGGTCGCGCCAGAGCTCGGGGTCCATGCCGCCCTGGAGATGGCAGGCGAAGCCGCTGATCCGCGGCACGTCCACCGCCTCGTCGGAATCGAGGTCGAATCGCGAGAACACAGCGCGGTAATCGCCGCCGTCCTCGGCGTAGTAATCCTTGATCCACTTGGGAGACGACCCGGGCACGCCGGCGATGTTGTCGGTGTAGACGAAATCTTCCGCGCCGAGCGCCTCGCCGTAGCGAATGAGGAGGTCCATGGCCTTGGCGACCGCCGCTCCCTGCGCGCCGTCGCGCATCGCCTTTTCTTCGTCGGTCAATCGCATGGTCATCGCCTACTCCTCTTCGGGCACCAGCACGCCGCCTGTCGACATGTCGCGCACATCATGACGGAAGGTGTCGAGATAGCCCGTCGCCTCGGTCTTCCAGCCCGGGCCGTTCCGGCGGGCCAGTTCATCAGGCGGCACGTTCACGTCGATGCTGCGCTTCTCGACGCTGATGGTGATCACGTCGCCATCGCGGATCTTGCCGATGGGGCCGCCGGTTGCCGCCTCGGGATGCACTTCGGCCACCGTCAGGCCCTTGAGGCACAGGCCCGAAAGCTGCCCGTCGGTGACGAAAGCGGTGGTCTTGGCAAGGCCGGCCGCGTCGAGCGCGAACAGGATCACGCTGGCGCTGCCGCCCATTGCCGGGCCGCCTTTCAAGCCCTGGTTGCGGGCGACGACCACGTCGCCGGGCTGCACCACCTTGTCCTCGATCGCCTGCATGCATTCGGCCGTGCTTTCGAACACGCGCGCGGGGCCGGTAAACTCTTCGGGTCTTGAACCGTCGCGGATGCCGAGGCGCACGACCGCGGTTTCCGCAAAGCTCCCCGAGAGGATGGCGATGCTCGGGCCCGGCCCGACGGGGTCGTCGAGGCCGTGGATCGTGTCGGGGCCGGGAATTTCGTAACCTTCAAGGTTCTCGGCGAGAGTCTTCCCGGTGCAGGTAAGCGCGCTCGTGTCGATGCGGCTTTCGAGGCGTTTGAGCACCGCCTTCGCCCCGCCGGCGTCTTCGAACTGCTCGATCCGCACGTCACCGGTCGGGCGAACGGCGGAAAGGACGGGCACGTCGCTCATCTCTTCCCACAGCGCGAACACGTCGAGACCGTTGTGTGCCTCGATCGCCACCGCCTGGAGGTGCTTGATCGCGTTGATCGAGCCCGACACGGCGAGCACCGTCGCAATAGCGTTGCGGAAGGCGCCTTCGGTAAGGATTTGCCGCGGACGCAAGTCCTCGTGGACCATCTCGACGATCCGCCGCGCCGCCGCGCGCGCGTTCGCCTGCATCTTCGGGCTGTTCGCGCGCACCGGAGCGTGGCCGGGCAGGCACATGCCGAGCGCCTCGACCGTGGAGTGCATGGTATTGGCCGTCGCCATGCCGGCGCACACGCCGGGGCCCATGATCGCGTTCTCGGCCATCGCGGCGATGGGAAACTTGGGTTCGCGCCCGAACCGCTCGCCGATCGTCCCCGACCACACGTCCTCGACGTCGACCGGCTCGCCATCGATTTCGCCCGCCGGCTGATAGCCGCCGATGACGAGGATCGTCGGGATGTTGAGCCTCGCGGCCGCCATGAGGTGCCCGGGCGGGGTCTTGTCGCAGCTCGTCAAGCAAATCATCCCGTCGAGCAGCGCGGCCTCGACCTGGACCTCGATATCGTTCGCGATGATGTCGCGTCCGGCAAGGATGTAGCTGCCGGCCCTGGCCGCGCCGGTGATGAAATCCGACGGCGCGGCGGTGCGCACCTCGAACGGCACGCCGCCCGCGGCGCGGATCTCTTCCTTCACTATTCCAGCGATGCCGTCGAGGTGGGCGTAGCAGATCGCAAGCTCGCTCGAGCTGTTGACGACGGCGATCTTCGGCTTCTCCATGTCTTCCTGGGAGAGGCCGAGCGCCTTCCAGTTGGCGCGACGGCTGGGGGAGTTGGCGGCGAGGCTGCGCAGCGTCATGGGGCGACCTTTCTTCAAAAATATTCGTCGCGCTGGATCGGCAGCGAGTTCAGCCGCTTCACGGGGACGCGAATGTACTACGATTGGCGAGGTGGGAGAACAGGCAGGCTCTTGCGTGGGCCCCTTGCCCTCCCACCCCCGGGGGGTCCTTTTTAGAAGTTTGCGCGAATTCCGCCCTTGAAGAAGCGCCCGACCGGATTGAACAGCACGTTGTTGCCGCTGCCGTTCGCGCCGGGGAAGCGCGGCGGGTCTTCATCGAATACGTTGTCGACGCCGAGGTAGAGCTCAAGCCCCTTCGTCCAGGCCGGGTGCAGCCGCACGGTCGCGAGAAGGTCGATGAAGATGCGCGACGGCACCGAGTTGGTGTTCACGCTGTTCGGATTCGACAGCGAGAAGTTGGGATCGCCAGGCTCGACGAAGGTCGGATAGAAGAAGCCCTTGTTGATCCACCGCGCGTGCGTCGACAACGAGAACCTCTCCCCCAGGTCGAGCCGCGCCGTGGCGTCGACCGTCCAGTCCGGAATGCCCGCCGGCGTGCCGCCACGAAGGCCCGTCTGCCCGGCCCGATCGGTCGGTCCGACAGCGTCGATCGTGATCAGGTCCTTGACGTAGTTCGCAAGCACCACGAACGAGAGCTTGTTGTCGCCGCCGAGCGGCTGATTGTAATTCAATTCGAAATCGATCCCGCGCGCGATCAGCTGGTTCACGTTCTGGATCGTGTCCCTGATATTGGTCACGTTGTTGTTGGCGTCGCGCGTGATCAGCGAACAGCTCAGCGGATCGCCGGCGACGCAGCGATTGACGATATTCTGCTGGCCGAGCGTGCTGATCGCATCCTTGATGTTGATGTCGTACCAGTCGACCGAGGCGCGGAACCGGCCGAGGAAACCGCCTGTCGGCTGCAGGACCACGCCCGCGGTAAAGGTGTCCGCCTTCTCGGGCCGCAGGTTCGGGTTGGAGCCCGTGGTGATCGGCACGATCACCTGGACGCCGCCGTTGCCCGTATCGGTGAGGATGCCCGTGCCGGTGGTCTGCGGTCCGAACAGCTCGGACACGTTCGGCGCCCTGATGTCGCGCGAGCGGGTGACCCTAAAACGGATTGCGTCGATCGGCTCCCAGACGCCGCCGAACTTCCAGGTCGTCGCATTGACGGTGCTGCTGGGCTGGAAATCGCTCGAGCGCTTGTAATGGGTCCGCCGCGCCGCGCCGTTGAGGCTGAGCTCGCGGGTGAACGACAGGTCTCTCAGGATCGGCACCTCAACCTCGCCGTAGACCTCGCTGACCTGGATCTGGCCGGAAATGACCGATCCGTTGCCGGTGTTGAAGAAGCCGCCGACGCGGGAGATCGCGTCGGTGTTGCCCTTGACGTCGTCGCTGCGATACTCGGCGCCGACCGCGACGCCGAGCGGACCTGCCGGCAGGTTTACGAGGTCGCCGGAAAGGTTCGCGGCGACCACGTGCTCGTTGGTGACATTGGTCTGGAAGCCGGACCCCGTCACGTAGGCTTTCGCCGCCGAGAAGGTCGAGCCGTTGGCGTAGCCGAAGGGATTAAGCGGCACGCACGCCGGATCGTCGTTCGCCGGGTTGGCATCGGCGTTGATGCGGCAGACCGGCTGCCCGTTGAGCGTGGTTGCGTCGAGGGCGTTTTTGATGTTGGCCGTGATCGTGTTGTTGGTGAGGTCGCCGCGGAAGCTGTTGCGGCCGTACTGGTAGTACATGTCGGCGCTCCAGCTGCCGCCGATCTCGTACTTGGCCGAGGTGACGACACGGAACAGGTTGTCCTTCACGTGGATCTGCGTCGGGCCGATGTCGTCGAAGCCCTTGCCGAGCGTGAAGCTGGTGAGGCCGCTGTTGGCAAGGATGGTCGGGATATCGAGGGTCGGATCGCTCGAGCGCGGCAGGAACGGGTTGTCCGCCCGGATCACAATCGCGTTGCTGCGGTAGGCGCTGCTGCGATGGCGACCCTCGCTCTTGCCGACGTTGACGCCGACCTCGAAGGTCAAGTCCGACGTTGCGTCCCAGGTGAGGTACCCCATGGTACTGTAGCGCTGCGACGGGGAGACGATGGGGAAATCGAAATAGGGGTTGTTCTCCGCCGGGCCGCCGCCTTCGCCGCCGTACATCCAGATCGAATTGACGAGCGAGCCGAACTGGAAGCGGCGCGGCGTCCCGTCGGCATTGAAGGTGATGCCGTCGATCGCCCTTAAGAGCGGCACGTCGCGCCCGACGAACGCGCTCGAGGGAGGCGTCGTCACGCCGTTGAACGTCGCGCTCCAGGTGTTGGCGTTGGGCAGGATGTTGCTCGCCGGGATCGTCGGCACCTGGCCGGGCGCGAGCGGATTGCGGCCGACGATGATGAGGCCGTTGGCGCACCAGTCGCGCTCGCGGCAGGCGCCGACGCCGTTCGACTTTTCCCATTCCCCGCCGACGACGAGGTGCAGGTTGGAGCCGACCTGCCAGCCGGCTTCGGCCCCGAACTGGCGGGTGAAATCGTCGTTCTTGTCGGTGACGCCGAGCTCGGCGTTGAACTTGTAACCGGTGTACTTCTTGTCGATCAAAAGGTTGACCACGCCGGCGACCGCGTCGGAGCCGTACACGGCCGAAGCGCCGCCGGTGACCACCTCGGCGCGCGACAGCATGATCGAGGGGACCATGTTGGTGTCGACCGTGGCCTGGGTCGTTGCCGGCACGAAACGCTTGCCGTCGACAAGCGTCAGAGTCCTGACGGCGCCGAGGCCGCGCAAGTCGAGGACGCGCCCGCCGATGTTCTGGCCCGGCCCCGCGTTGAGGCCCGAGGTTGCCGGCGTCGACGACGCGCGGAACTGGGGCAATTCGTTCAAGGCGTCGCCAACGTTTGTGAGTCCGCGATCCTTCAGCCGCTCGGCCCCCAGGATCGTGACCGGCGTCGGCCGGTCGAAATTCGACTGGATGCGCGAGCCGGTGACGACGATCCCCTGGTCCGAGCTGTCGCTCGCCGTCGCGGCGGGAGGGCTCGCCTGCGCCGCGTCGGCGGGCGGCGGGGTGCTCGCGTCCTGCGCGAAGGCGGGGCCAAAACCGACCGCGCCGGTGGCGATCGCCACGGCCAAAGTCGAAACGCGTACGCTCTTGATGGAAACCGACATGGTCTGCTCTCTCTCCCTGCGGATCGTCTTATCACTGGTTCGATCTCGCACTTTGGGCTAGGCCAACGACTGTGTGTCGAGAATAGCGCTTATCGCGACGCCACCATTCTCGAATCGAGAACGATGGATAACCTATTAAACGTCAGGACTTTTGTCGCCGCTGCCCGCCTGGGAAGCTTCGCGGCTGCCGCGCGTTCGCTGGCGATTTCGCCCTCGGTGGTGTCCAAAAGGATCAATCAGCTCGAGCACGAGTTCCGCGCGAGTCTGTTCCATCGCTCCACCCGGGACCTCCACCTGACGGAGGACGGGACGCGTCTGCTTCCCCGCTGCATCAAGCTGCTCGCCGAATACGACGAGATGCGCGACGTCGCCTCGGCCGCCGAGATTTCTGGGCTGCTGCGGATCGAGGCGCCAGGGTCGGTGACCGCGCTGATCCTGGGGCCCATCCTGTGCGACTTCCTCGCCGAATACCCCGCGATCGACCTCGACCTGAGATTGACCGATCGCCTCGACAATCCGCTCGCCCGCAACTGCGACCTGACGATCGGGACGCGGCCATCGACCGACGAGAACGTCCGCGATTACCCGCTGATGCCCTATCCGTGCGCGGCCTACGCCAGCGACACGTACATCGCGGCGCGGGGGAGCCCCAATCACCCCGGCGACCTCAGGGGACACGATTGCCTCGTGTCGCTGCTTCACGGAAAGACCTGGCATTTTTACAGCGACGAGGGCGATGTCGCGCTCACCGTGCGGCCGCGCCTTTCGGTCAACGACACGATCATCCTGCGTGAAGCGGTAAGGCGGGGCCTCGGCATCGCGATCTTGCCCTCGTTCTTTGCCGACGAAGACCTCGCCGATGGATCGCTTCGCCGCGTGCTCGCCGGCTTCCGGCCGCCGCCGATGTGGCTGAAGGCACAGATCCCGACGCAAAAGGCCGCCAAGCCGAGCGTGAGCGCCCTGCTCGAGTTTCTAAGGAGCCGGCTCCCGGGTTCGCCCGAGAAAGGAGCGAATGGCTTTCGCGCGCCGGCGCGGGACGTGCCCGCTGGCCCCGAGCGGCGAGCAAGCACCCCATCGCTCGAAGACCTGCCGCAGCAAGCGGGCTGAAATCCGTCCGCCTCCCGGTTCGCCAAGGCTCGCGCCGCAAAGCACAATATTTGCATAAGTCAAATGGTTGCGAAGCGTCGGTGTGACACAAATTGCTACATTTTTGGCCGTTGTATAGCCTGCCCTCGTCCGCTTTGAGCCTCGGTAACCAGCGTTACCAAGTCATCCCGGAGCAGTGAGAAGACCTCCTCAATCAACCGCGTTCGAAGACGGGCGCTTGCGCGACGCGCTCTTGCTGCTCGATCGGCTGCAGCCGGCGCTGAGGGCGCGCCATCGCGCATCGACGATCGAAATCGTGCGACAAGTCGTGGCGCTTGGCGCTCCGCTCGGCCAGCAATGGCAGGCGCTCGCTGACCTGGCGCTCCAGCACGGCGAGCTCGCGCTGGCGCGACAGGCCATGGATCGCTTCGTCGACGCCGACCAGGGCTCGCCCGCGGCGCTCTACCGCAAGGCCTTGCTGCTCGAACAATGCGGCGACGTCGCGGCGGCGCACGCGCTTTTGTGCGAACTTCCCGAAGATTTGCCCGACGCGGCCGCGAATGCCTATTCGAGGGGCACGCTCGCCTTGTTCTTGGGAGACATGGGCGAAGCGAGGACGCAGCTCGAACGGGCGACCCGGCTGCGCCCCGAGGCGGGCGTGCCCTGGCTGATGCTCGCAACCTCGCTCGACATGGCCCAAGAGCCCGACCTTGCCGAACGCCTTCTTTCCGCCGAGCGCCGGGTGGCCGAGATGTCGCCCGCCGTTCGCGCCCCCTACTATCATGCGGCCGGAAAGGTTCACGCCGACCGCGGCGAGCCCGCGTTGGCCTTTGCGGCTTTCGCGCGCGGCGCCGCCGACATGAGGACCCTCGCGCCCTACAGCCCCGAGGCGGATCGCCGGAACGCGGAGGAGGCGGTGCGCGGCTACGGGCCAGGCGGCGTCGGCATCCTCTCGAGCCCGCACCCAGCATCGAGCCGGGAAACGATCTTCGTTACCGGGCTGCCGCGCTCGGGAACGACGCTGGTCGAGCAGATTCTCGTGAGCCACAGCGACGTGACCGGCGGCGCCGAGCTCAACCGGCTGCTGCTCTTGAGCCAGGAAATCGGCGGGCACTCGGGTGAAGCGGCGAGGGCCTATCTAAAGGCCGGCGGCGCCGCCGATGCGGCCCGGCTGTGGCGCCACTGGATGGACGAGCGATTCCCGCGCCCCGGGATCGTGGTCGACAAGTCGCTGACGACCACGCGCCTTTTAGGCGTTGCCGCGGCGCTCCTGCCGGAGGCGAGGCTCGTCTGGGTGACGCGAGACTCGCTCGACTGCGCCTGGTCCTGCTTTCGGACGTTTCTCTCGGGTTACATGCCGTGGTCTCACGATCTTGAGGACATGGCCCACCACTTTCGCGTCGAGGATGAGCTCCTCGCGCGATGGCAGGAGACGCTGGGCGAGCGGCTACTCGTCGTCCCTTACGAATCGCTCGCGTCGGAACCGGGAACGTGGATCCCGAAACTCCTGGCCCATTGCGGCCTTGCCGTCGAAAACCCAGTTTTCGCGCCCCACGAAACGGCGCGGGTCGTGACGACCGCGAGCGCGCTGCAGGTCCGCAGGCCGATCAGCAACGCCGCCATCGGCTCCGCCGAGCCCTATCGGGAATTCCTCGGCCCGTTCATCGAGGCCTATTCCGGTTGAATTACGGGCCGCGGTAGGTCCAGCCGGTCTCGACGATCGTCGCCTCGTCCCTGTACTTGTCGATCCAGCTGAGGATGCTCGCCCGGCGCTGGACGGGATCGGGAGGCGCGGGGCTGCACGTCCCGAGGCTGAGAAGGTCGCCCGGATGCTCAGCCTGGACATAGTCGCGCCATTCCCGTTCGAATTTTGCATTGTCGGCGTTCGCCGCCTGGAACGCGCCGGACGTGTAGAAGTAGTTCCTGACCGGCCCATGGCCCGTGACGTTGATCATCGCCCGGCAGGTGTACCAGGCAACGCCCGCGGGCGGCTGCGAGGGAGGGCTCTCCCCCGCCCGGGCCGCGCCCGCGATGGCGAGGACGGCGGCGCATCCGGCCGCGACCACGCTCATCTTCATGATCATGCTCCTCCCCCCACTCCAAGGCCGCCGAACCTACACCCACGAGGCTCGCGAGAGAACACGCACGACTCATGCCTTGCGAATTCGCGTCGGCCCGCGCAGGGAACAGGCAAGATCGCACTGGGAGACTGACAGCCGTGAGCATACTGGAAGGCCGCGTGGCCGTGGTGACGGGAGCGAGCTCGGGGATCGGGGAGGCCTGCGCGCTCGCGTTCGTCGAAAAGGGCGCGAAGGTGGTGCTCGCCGCGCGCCGGGCCGAGCGGCTCGACAAGCTGGTGAAGCGCATCGAGGGCATGGGCGGCGAGGCGCTCGCGGTGATGACCGACGTCACCCGCGAAGCCGACGTCGACAACCTGTTCGAGAGGGCGCTCGAGCGCTTCGGCACCATCGACGTTCTGATCAACAACGCCGGCATCGCCGACAGCACGCCTGTTTACGACATGCCGCTCGAGCTGTGGCACCAGGTGATCGAGACCAACCTCACGAGCGCCTTCCTGTGCAGCCGCGCCGCGTTCCGGGTGATGAAGGACAAGGGCCGCGGGCGGATCGTCAACATCGGCTCGATCTCGGCGCGGGTACCGCGCGAGAACAGCCCGGCTTACGCCGCGAGCAAATGGGGCCTCGATGGCCTCACCCGTTCGCTGGCGATCGACGGGCGAGCGTTCAACATCGCCGCCTCGATCTTTCATCCCGGCATCGTCGCGACCGAGATCGCGCCGGGCGCGGTGAAGCTGCCCGCCGATCTCTCCGCCGACCCCGGGGACATCGCCGCGGTGATCATCCACATGTGTGACATCCCGGATCACCTGAATTTCTACGAGGGCATGGTGGTCCAGAACAAGATCCCGTTCCTGGGTCGCGGCTGACGAAGCGCGCAAAAGAGCATGAACAGCGATCTAGCGTGCTACAACATCGCCGACCTGCGCGAGCGGGCGCGGCGGCGGTTGCCGCTCGGGATCTGGGAATACGCCGAGCGCGGGGTCGAGGACGAGTGCGGCATGGCGCGCAACCGCGCGGCGTTCGACGCGATCACCTTTCGCCCGCGCGTGCTGCGCGGCGTCGAGACGATCGACACGACGACTGAGGTTTTCGGCAAGCCTCTCCCCTTTCCGCTCGCCGTGGCGCCGACCGGCGCCGCGGGGCTGATGTGGCACAAGGGCGATCTGGCCCTCGCCCGGGCCGCCGCGAGGGCCGGCGTGCCGTTCATCATCTCGAGCGCGAGCACGATGGACCTCGAACAGATTCTCGAGGCCGGCGGTCGGCAGTGGTTCCAGCTCTACCTGTGGGAGGACCGCTCGCTGTCGCACAAGGTGGTCGACAAGGCCTGGCACCTCGGCTGCGAGGCGCTGTTCGTCACGCTCGACCTGCCGGTGCCGCCGAACCGCGAGTACATCCAGCGCAACGGCTTCGGCACACCCTTCAGGCTCAATGCGCGCAACGCCTTCGACGTGCTGACCCATCCGCGCTGGCTCGCTGGCGTCATGGGGCGCTATGCGCTCGAGGGCGGCATTCCGACGCAGGCGAACCTGCCCGACCGGTTGCGCTCGAAGGTCACGAAAGGCGCGCCGCCGGGCGCGCTGTTCAAGCAGGACGATCTCGACTGGGACGGCGTAAGGAAGCTGCGCGACCGCTGGCCGGGCAAGTTCGTGCTCAAGGGCATCCTCCATCCCGAGGATGCCGAACGGGCGCTGGCGATGGGCGCAGACGGGATCGTCGTTTCCAACCACGGCGGGCGGGCGTTCGATTGCTCGATGGCCTCGATGGAGGCCCTTCCCGCGATCGTCGACGCGGTCGGCGGCCGGATGACGGTGTTCCTCGACAGCGGCGTTCGTCGGGGAAGCGACGTCGTAAAAGCCGTGGCCTCAGGCGCCGACGCCGTCCTCGCCGGCCGGGCCCCGCTCTATGGCCTTGCCGCCTACGGCGAGCCGGGCGTGGCGCGCGCGCTCGAACTGCTTCGCGCCGAGACGGCGCGGACGATGGCGATGCTCGGGGCCCGCTCGATCGCCGAGGTGAAGATGGCCTTGACGAGCTGACCCGACGATGAAGCTTTCACGGCTCGCGGTGGTGATCGTCTTCGTGCTCGGCTTGCCGGCAGCAGCCGCGAGCACGCCGCTCGCGGCGCTAAGGGCGCAGGACGAGCGGCTGCTCAGGATCGCCGAGCCCCTCATGGCGGAAAACGTCAAGCTGTGCGACCGCACGATGCCCGATCTTGGCGTGTCGCTCCAGAGCACCGATCAGTACGGCGCGGACGAGGAGACCGGCTTTGCCGCGCCGGTCGCCTTTGCCGCGGTCCTGCCCGGCTCGGCGATCGCCGAGGCGGGGATCGAGCGCGACGACGGCCTCATCTCGATCGATGGACTTCCGATCACGAAGCGGCCGGACCTCAAGGACTCGCCGCTGAGGGATTCGGCGTTCGCGGCCCTCGCCCAGCACGACCCCGCACGGCCGCTCGAACTCGGCATCGTGCACATGGGGTCTCGCCGCAGCGTCAGCCTGCATGCCGGACCCGAATGCCTCGCCCTCGTCGAAGTGCTCGACGAGGGCGGCGACACCGCGCGCTCGGATGGCCACACCATCCAGATCGCCTATGGCCTCGCGACCCGGGCGAGCGACGAAGAGCTCGCCGTGATCTTCGCGCACGAGCTTGCCCATTCGATCCTGCATCATCGCGAGCGGTTGTCGTCGGCTCACGCAAGCAAGGGGCTGCTCGGCGAGTTCGGCCGCAGCAAGCGGCTCTCGCTCCAGGCCGAGGAAGAGGCCGACCGGCTCAGCGTCTACCTTCTCGCCAACGCCGGGATCGACCCCCACGCGGCGCCGAGGCTGTGGCGCTCGAAGCTCGGCCGGCGCATCAGCGGCGGCCTCTTCAGGGACGCCGCGCACCCCTCGGCGAAAGCCCGGGCGGCGATGCTCGAGGCCGAGATCGACGAGCACGTTCATCCCGGGCAACCGGCCTTTCCGGCCGATCTCATGGCCCTCCGCTCGCAGCCCATGAAGTGAACCACCTCAGCGCGGCGCGCGCTCGGGGGCCTGGCTGATGTCGATGTAATGCCGGTCGTAATAGGTGAGCGGCGCCGCGTCCTCGCGATGCCTCGCATCGATCAGCCGGCCGATGAAGATCGTATGGGTGCCGAACTCGTGACGGTGCGCCGTGCGGCAGATGAAGTACGACTGGGCATTGGCGAGCACCGGCACTCCCAGCACCTCGTTCCACTCCCCGACCCTGAACCGGTCCTCGCCGCGCGCTTCCTCGAACACCGAGGCGATCTCGCGGTTGCCGAGCCCCAGCACATTGACGCAAAACGTCTCGGCGCAGGCCAGCGGCTCGTGCAGCGAGGCGGCGCGGTTGACGCACACGAGGAGCGACGGCGGCTCGAAGCTGAGCGAGCTCACCGCCGTCGCAAGGATGCCGTGCCGCTCGCCGACGCGCCCGGTCGTGACCGCATAGACCGTCGCCGCGACGTGACGCATCGCCGCGCGGAAGGCGTCGAGAATGGCGGTGTTGTCGGGGCTGTCGCTCACCCGCCCTCCATGCGTGCGCGGGTCAGCGTGCGCAAGCATCAAGTTGGAATGTGATTCTCGCCCTTTCGAATCACACTATAATGTGATAACCTTCGGTCCATGAGCACACAGACGATCGAGAGAGTCCGCGCGCTGGTGACCGACGGGCGCATGTCCCGCGCAGGCCTCGCCCGCGCGGCCGGGCTCCATGCCAATACCCTGCGCGATTGCACCGACGCGGCGTGGAATCCCACCGCCGAGACGCTCGCCAAGATCGACCGTTTCCTCGAGGAGAACGATGCGACGCCGGTGCTGGTGCCGATCGAGGAGATCATCGACGAGGCGCGCAACGGGCGAATGTTCATCCTCGTCGACGACGAGGATCGCGAGAACGAGGGCGACCTCGTCATCCCGGCGCAGATGGCGACGCCCGACGCGATCAACTTCATGGCGACGCACGGCCGGGGGTTGATCTGCCTCGCGCTCACCCAGCAGCGGATCGAGACGCTCGGCCTACCGCCGATGAGCCGCACCAACGGCACCCGGCACCAAACCGCCTTCACCATCTCGATCGAGGCGCGCGAGGGCGTCACGACCGGAATCAGCGCGGCGGATCGGGCGCGGACGATCTCGGTGGCGATCGATGCCGCGAAGACGGCCGACGACATCGTCACCCCGGGTCATGTCTTTCCCCTGCTCGCCCGCGAAGGCGGGGTGCTGGTGCGCGCCGGTCATACCGAGGCCTCGGTCGACATCGCGCGCCTCGCCGGCCTCAACCCCTCGGGCGTGATCTGCGAGGTCATGAACGATGACGGCTCGATGGCCCGCCTCGAGGACCTCATGCGCTTCGGCCGCAAGCACGGCCTCAAGATCGGGACGATCCGCGATCTCATCGCCTATCGCCGGCGCCACGATCACCTGGTGGAAAAGCACGCCGAAGGCAGGTTCCGCAGCCGCTGGGGCGGCGAATGGCGCGCGATCAGCTTCTACAACAAGGCGACCAAGGGCGAGACCATGGCGCTGGTGAAGGGCTACATCGATCCCGCGAGGCCGACGCTGGTGCGAATGCACGCGATGTCGATCTTCGACGACGTCTTCGCCCAGGACACCGAGCGCTTCGGGCTGCTCGAAGGCGCCATGCGGATCATCGGCGAGGAAGGCACCGGCGTCGTCGTCCTGATCAACCGGCCCTCCCCCGGCTACGCGACGCGCGCGATCGAAGGGCTCGACGAGCGACGGCCGCCGGCCGACGAGGAGCAGCTCCCGCCCGAGCAACGCGACTATGGCGTCGGCGCGCAGATCCTCGCCGAGCTCGGCGTGCACGACATGATCCTGCTGACGAATACCAGGCATTCGCTCGTCGGGCTCGAGGGATACGACCTGTCGATCGTCGGTGAGCGCCCGATCGAGTGAAGGCCGGTCGCGGCCTCGAAGCGGAGCCGGGCAAAGAGAGGCAGGCGCGGGTCGAACGGGAGCGGCGCTGGCCAGGCGCCCTGCCCGCGTCCGGGCTTGGCGAACGGCGCTGTCACGTGTCCTTCGAAGGCGCGCGATGGGAGCCCCGATGCGGTCGAGGGGCCGCCAGAAGGCCTCGCGACGGTCGAGGGCGAAGCGGATGACGAAGCTTCGCTTTCGGCGTGGGTCGCGCCCGATTGGGCCTTGCGCGAGATCACCCATTTGCCGCAGTGGCCATGCGACGCGCCGGCGGCGCAGTTTCCGGAGGATTGATGGCGAGATTCCTGATCGTCGAGGCGCGGTTCTACGCGCACCTGAACGAGATGCTGGTTGGAGGCGCACGCGGCGCGCTCGAGGGCGCCGGGCACTCGGTTGAGGTGATCACGGTCCCAGGGGCACTCGAATTGCCGGGCGCGATCGCGCTTGCCGCCGAAACCGGGCGCTACGACGGCTTCGTCGCCATCGGCGCCGTGATCCGCGGGGAGACCTATCACTTCGAGATCGTCGCCGGCGAAAGCGCCCGCGGGATCATGGCGCTGACGATGGACGGCATTCCCGTCGGCAACGGCATCCTCACGGTCGAGAACGAGGCGCAGGCGCTCGTCCGCGCCGATCCCAAGCACGGCAACAAGGGTGCGGGCGCGGCCCAAGCGGCCATGGCGCTGCTCGCGCTGAAGGAGAAATGGGCATGAGCACCGAGAATTCCAGGCATCCCTCGATCGGGGGAATCCCCCTTGTTTTGGGCGGCAACGTGTTTGGCTGGACCGCCAGCGGTGACGAGGGCCTCGCCGTCCTCGACGCGTTCTACGAGGCGGGCGGACGCATGCTCGACACCGCCGACGTCTATTCAGCCTGGGTGCCGGGCCACAAGGGCGGCGAATCCGAAAGCTTTCTGGGGCATTGGCTCGAATCCCGCGGCGTCCGCGCGGACATGCGGGTCCACACCAAGACGGGCATGCTGACGAGGAAAGTCCCGGTACAGATCGGCGCCGACGGTGATCCCGACCTCTTCCGGCCCGAGGAGGTGCTGCAGTCGCTCGATGCCTCGCTCGACCGGCTGCGGACCGACTACCTCGACCTCTACTACGCCCACCGCGATTACGAACAGCTCGGGATCGGGCAGATCGTCGAGGCGTTCGACGGCGCGGTAAGGAGCGGCAAGGTGCGCGAGATCGGCGCGTCGAACTTTACCGCCGAGCGCCTTTCGGCCGCGCTCGATGCCGCCGACGCGAGCGGCGCGAGGCCGTTCACGATGCTGCAGAACGAGTACAACCTGGTTTCGCGCGCCGCCTACGGGCCCGAGCTGCAACGGCTGTGCACCGGGCGCGGGGTCGCGATGCTGCCGTTCTTCGGCCTCGCCGCCGGCTATCTCACGGGCAAGTACCGCAAGCCGCAAGACTTCGAGCAGGGCGATCGCTCCTACCGCGTCAAGGACTACCAGGAAACCGGTCGGCCGGTGCTCGCCGAAATGGATCGCATTGCCGCCGAGACCGGCGCCAGCCTGCCGGCGATCGCGCTCGCATGGCTGGTGCGCCAGCCCGGCATTGCGGCGCCGATTGCCAGCGCGCGCACGGTCGAGCAGTTGCGCCAGATCCTCGAGTTCACCCGCCTCGAGCTCACCTCCGAGCAGGTCGCCCGCCTGACCGCGGCGGCAAGCTGATCGCTGTCCTCAAAACGGTGATGGCGGCAGCGCCGGTCGCGACCGGCCTCGGGCGGAAGGCACGGGCGCGAATTGGACGCTTGCGTTGAGGCGCTTGGGGGCCGGGTGAACGCGCTCAGTCCTCGCCCTTGCGGGCCTGGGCTGAATATTTCGCCGCCATCAGGGCCAGCATCTCGGACGCGTAGGGATCGTCGACCTCGACGGCCAGGCGCCGGCATTGATCGGCCCGGGTTTCGAGGAAGTCCGCATCGGGCTGGTCACTGATGTCGACGAGCAGGTTGACCGCGCCGCTGAGGCGCCCCTCGCGATCGAACAGCGGCGTCGGATAGGGAATGAAGCGACCGCGTGTCCCGTCCGGCCGTTCCGCGACGATCTCGACACCGCGCACTTGCCGGCCTTCCTTGATGGCGACGGCCATCGGACAACGGTCATGGGGAAGGAAATCGCCTTGCGGGGTGTACAGCCTCCAGCTGACGCACCAGCGGTCGACTCCGACGCTGGGCAGGCGCCCCACGGCACTCACGCAAGCCTCGTTGTAGTAGGTGACCGTGCCTTCGGTGTCGGCGACGTAAATAGCCGCCGGTATGTCGTCGAGGGCCGCGTGGAACCCGACCGGATCGGATTCGACGGCATGCGCCGCGGCATCGATTACTTGCGAAGCGGTCCAGTTGTCGAAAGTCACGCGATTTTCCTCACGCGGGTAACCGGGCGGCAGGCGAAACGTTCCAACCTGGGTTAATTTTTGCCCGGCAAACCCTTGAGCGGACTTGCGGAACGGCGAGCTTCACCTCGCCCCGCGCGAAAGCTTCCCTGGCAAGGGGTGATACGCCGATCGGCAATCGGCCTTCATGCCGGCTGCTTGTGCGATGATTGGGGCAGACCTCGAAAAGGCGCGGTCTCGCCAGTCGATCATCGACGAATCGGCGAAATGGAAATCACGCATTTCGCAACCGATCGTCGGCTCATTCCTCAATATTAACGCATGTTTAGGTTGTTTTACTTATTCAGATACCGGGAAACCGAGGGGTCATTTGATGGATGAGCGCCAGATTGCACGCACCGTTACCGATGCGGAGGTGACTTGCGAATTCGATGGCGTGCGTCATCGACTCTCCCTGTTCAACCTGTCGGCCCGCGGATGCATGATGGACGCGCCCGCCGGCCTTCTCGTGGAGGGCCGCAGGCTCAAGATCGAGTTTCCCCATTCCAGCGATGCCATAGCCGCGCGCGTGATCTGGCAGACAGGCCATTACATGGGCGTTCGCTTCGTCAGCGAGTTGTCCGGGCAGGTGGTCGAGTCGCTCGCGTTCCGCAACGACCCGATCGAGGCCGACTTTTCGCTATCGACGAGCGCCCTGCGAAAGGCGAGCGAAGCCGCCTCACCGGCTCGCCGCAGGTGCGCGGGGCGGTAATGGCGGGCGAGATCGGACGACCGGCTCCCCCGGTGCGCCATTCGGGGGACTCGCGTTGGATCACGGCGACGGTCGCGCTGTTTGCGATCTGCGTGTTTGCGGTTTCCGGCGCGCAGATCGTGCCGGAGGTCATCAAGTCGCACGGCGCCGCGCATGCGATCCGTCCCCACCTCGTCGCGACTTTCCTGCTCAATATCGCGCTCGTCCTGTTCGCCTGGAGGCGTTCGGAGCAGCTGAAGAAGACCTTCGCCGAACGCGACGCGGCCGAGGGCCTCGCCTACCAGCTGGCCTATTACGACGAGGTCACGGGCCTGCTCAACCGCCGCCGGTTGAACGAACTGCTGGCGGACCTGCCGTCGAAATCGGGCCAGGCTGCCCTCATCCTCATCGACCTCGATCACTTCAAGCGTGTCAACGACCTCAAGGGCCACGCCGCCGGCGACAAGGTCCTCGCCGAAACGGCCCGGCGGCTGCTCGAGGTTTGCCCGGCGACCGCGCGCTGCATCCGGCTCGGCGGCGATGAGTTCGCCGTCCTGCTGCGCGGCCCCGCGGCGCAACCCGAGGACGCCGAGCACCTGGCCGAGCTCTTGCTGCAGGCCTTGAACCGGCCGATGGGCATCGCCGACATGACCATCGTCGTCGGCTGTTCCATCGGCATCTCGTTCATCGACCGGGACCGCCGCGGTGCCACGGGGCTCCTCGAGCGGGCGGACCTTGCGATGTACGAGGCCAAGAAGCGCGGGCGCAACTGCTGCGTCGCGTTCGACGAGAGGATGGAAGCCGAGTTCGAGAGGCGCAAGAGGTTCGAAGCGGAGATGCGCCAGGGGATCGAACGGGGCGAATTCGTCCCCTTCTTCCAGCCGATCGTCGACCTCGACACGGGCGAGCTGACGGGTTTCGAGGTCCTCGCCCGCTGGATGCATCCCGCAAGGGGCGTCCTCGAGCCCGCGCAATTTCTCGAGCTCGCCGAAGCGACGGGCATGATCTCGGACCTGGGCTACGGCGTCATGCACCAGGCGCTGGCGACCGCTCGCGCCTGGCCGAGCCATCTCAAGATGGCGGTGAACATTTCGCAGTCCCAGTTCAGCGACCCGGGCTTTGCCAAGCGGATCCTGCAAGTGCTCGCCGACACCCGCTTTCCCGCCGCGCGTCTCGAGCTCGAGATCACCGAAAAGAGCCTGCTCGATGACTTCAATTCGGCGCTCGCCATCATCGCCAGCCTGAAGAACAACGGGATCAGCGTGTCGGTCGACGATTTCGGAATGGGATACGCCTCGCTGGCGGAGCTGCGCGCGCTCCCGTTCGACCGCCTCAAGATCGACCGCAGGTTCATCGCCTCGTTCCTCGAGGATCGCGGGCGCGTCGCGTTCGTCGAGGCGATCGCGACGCTCGGCAAGGGCCTCAAGGTGCCGATCACGGCCGAGGGCGTCGAGGCCGAATCCTTAAGGGCGAAGCTCCTCGAGCTCGGCTGCTGCGACGCGCAAGGATGGGTCTTTGCCCGCGCCCTGTCGGCGAACGAGGTCGACCTGGGGTTCGGGCGCGACTGGGCCAAGCCGGCTTCGGCCGCGCTGGCCGATCCCTCAGCGCGGAGCGCGACAGGTTCCTGACGATCTTGCCGGGCCTTGTGGCCCTTCGCCCGCGCTCCGTCTCATGCCTGCGCGAACCCCCACGCCACCGTCAGCGCCAGCACCAGCTCGCTCGCAAGGAGCGCAAGGCCCGACTTGCGCCCGGCGGACCATCCGGCGTTCGTGATCGCGACGCCGATCTTGAAGGCCATGTTGACGATCGTTGTACCCGCAAGGGCAAGCGCCGCGAGGCGCGGCGCGATGGCTCCGGGCGGAAGACCGGTCAGGGTGATGATGGCGGAATCGACGTTGAAGCTCCCGGCGATGAACAGCGACCATGCTCCCGCCCCCTCGCCGAACCTTGCCTCGGCCCAGCGCACGAGAAGCGCCGCGCCCGCCGTAAGGACGAGGAACGCGAACGCCGGAAGAACGTGGAACGGCTTTCCCGGAGCCGGCTTCTTCTCGGCCGCCTCGGCCGCATCGAAGCGCCAGGCGATGGCCGCCGCGGCCCAGGCGACCAGTGCGGCCGGCGCCATGAGGACGGCAAGCGCCGGAGCCGTCGACGGGGCGAGGATGGCGGTCAGCAGGACCACCCGCAGGTACATGACCGCGCTCGCCAGCGCGATCCCGGTCGTCAGCGGGCCCGGTTCGCCATCGCGCAATCGCGATGCGAGCGCCGCCGTCACCGCCGTTGACGAATACGCGCCGCCGATCAGCGCGGTGACGATCGTGCCCTTTTTCTCGCCGACGAGCCTGTTGGCGACATATCCGGCGAGCGAAAAGCCGATAATGAACACGACGACCAGCCACAGCTCGAAGGGATTCCACGCCCCGTACGGCCCCAGCTCCGCGTTCGGCAGGAACGGCAGGACGGCAAACGAGATCACCGCGAAACGCGCGAGCGACTGGACTTCCTCTTCGTTCAGCGAGCCGACCAGCCTGTGCGATTGCTCGCGCGTTGCCAGCACGAGGGTTGCGAGCGCCGCGCCGGCAACGGCGAGCGCGGGCTCGCCTGCTCCGGCGAGGGTGCCGAGGAGGAAGGTGGTGAGCGCCGCGATCATCGTCGTCGCGTCGCGTTGATCCGCTGCTCGCGGACCCTTCGCATAGGCGATGACGATGGCAGCGGTCATCGCCGCAGCGACGACCGCCGCGACGATCGGCGACAGGGCACGGGCGACGACCGAGACGAGCCCGCCCGCTCCGCCGATCAGCGTAAAGGTGCGCACCCCTGCGACGCGGGTGCCCTCGGCTTCGCCCCGCTGGTGCCAGCCACGCTCGATGCCGATCAAGAGCCCGGCGGCGATGGCGGCGAGCAACGGCAGGGCCAGCGGACTATCGAGCAGCAGATCGCGAGCCTCGTCCACCAGCCCCTCCCTTCGCCATCGAGTCCGGCCAAGCGATAGCACCCGTGCTCAGGGAGCGAACCTCAGAATATTGCGAAGGCGAGCCGCGGCCGAAGCCGACGCGATTACCAGACCTTCACGCGCTTGTCGGGCGGAAGGTAAAGCTTCTGGCCCCGCTTCACGTCGAACGCCTTGTACCACGGATCCTGGTTGCGGACCGTCAGCGCGCGGAACTGCCCGGGCGCGTGACCGTCGGTCGCGATCTGCTTGCGTGCCGCCGCCTCGCGCGTCTTTTCCGCCCACACCTGGGCGAAGGCGAGGTAGAATCGCTGGTCGCCGCTGAACCCTTCGATCGCCGGCGCTTCCTTGCCCTTGAGCGAAGCGAGATAGGCGTCGTGCGCCGCGGCGAGCCCGGCGACATCGGCGATGTTTTCCCCGAGCGTCAGCTTGCCGTTCACGTGGAGCCCGGGGAACGGCTCGTACTGGTCGAACTGGTTCGCCAGCGCAGTGGCCGCCTGCTCGAACTTCTTGCGGTCGGAATCGGTCCACCAGTTGCGCATCGCGCCGCTCGCGTCGAATTCGGCTCCGTTGTTGTCGAAGCTGTGGCTGATCTCGTGGCCGATCACCGTGCCGATGGCGCCGTAGTTGAACGCGTCGTCGGCGCCGGGATCGAAGAACGGCGGCTGCATGATCGCGGCCGGGAAGTTGAGCGCGTTCTGCACCGGCAGGTTGACGGCGTTGACCAGCTGCGCGTTCATCCACCATTCGTGCCGATCCATCGGCTTGCCGATTTTCGCCAGCTGCTGCCTATAATTGTAAAGGTTCGCCGCCTCGAGGTTGGCGTAGGCGTTCTTCGGATCGACCTCCAGCCCCGAGTAGTCGCGCCACGTGTCGGGATAGCCGACGCCGACCACCATGTTTGCGACCTTCTTCTTGGCTTCCGCCTTGGTCGACGGCGCCATCCAGTCGATGCCATCGATGCGCTTAACGAACGCCGCCTTGATGTTCGTCACCATCTGCTCGATCCGCGCCTTGCTCGAGGCCGGGAAGTACTTGTCGGTATAGAGCCGGCCGAGCGCGTCGCCGAGCGAGGCGTTGACCGCGCCGATCGCGCGCTTGGCGCGCGGCCGCTGCTGCTCGGCCCCGGTCAGTCTCGTGCCGTAGAACGCGAAGTGCAGGTTATCGAGCTTGCTCGGGAGCACCTCGGCGCTGGTGTTGATCTGGTGGAACACCAGCCAGGCCTTCCACGCGTCGAGGGGTTCCGAGGCGACGAGCGCGCTCAATCGCGCAATTCCATCCGGATGGAAGGCCTCGAACGTCTTCACGCCGCCCAGTTGCGCGGCCTTGAAAAAGGCCGTCCAGTCGAGCCCCGGCGCCTTCGTGGCGAACTCGGCCGGACTCCACAGGCCCGAGGCCTTCTTCCAGTTCTCGCTGTCTTCGCGGGTGTTGTGCGCCTTGGCGATCTTCATCTCGAGATCGTAGACCTTCTGCGCCTTCGCCTTGGCATCGCTGATGCCGGCGGCGGTGAGCAGGTCCTCGATGTATTGCCGGTAAGCGGTGCGCAGCTCGGCCATCTTGGGGTCGGGCGAGAGGTAATACTCGCGTTCCGGCATGCCGAGGCCGCCCTGGAGGATGTACGGCACGACCTGCCCGCCCATAAGCGCCTGCGTCACGAACACGCCGAACAGGTTCTCGGTCTGGAAGTTCGTGTTGTTGAGCGGGTCGACGTCCGCGCGGATCTGGCTGCCGAGCACCGCTGCGAGCTGTTCCTTGTCGCCGATTGCATCGAACCGGGCGAGATCGGGTTGGATCGGCGCCATGCCGGAGGCGTCGATTGCCCGGGTGTCGAGGTAGGCCTCGTAGAAGGCCTTGACCTTGGCTTCGTTCGATCCGGCCGCGGGGCTCGCCTTTTCGATATCGGCCATGAGGGCGGCGAGCTGCGCGTCGGTCTTCTCGCCGGCCATCCAGAAGGCCCCGACGCGCGAGCGGTCGGCCGGAACTTCGGTGTTCTTGAGCCACGTGCCGTCGGCGTAACGATACCAGTCGTCGCCGGGCTTCGCGCTCGTATCCATCCACGCCTTGTTGATGCCAAGGCCGGTCCCTTGCGTCGACGCGACGGCCGCATCCTGGTTCGAAGCCTGCTGGCAAGCGACGGGTCCGAGCGTGACCGTCGCGGCGCCGAGCAGCAGGGCGGCGAGGAAGCGGGATTTCATGGGCTGACCTCCAGCAGGCGCGGGAACCCGCGCACAAAGTTACAGGCGCAACCGCATAAGCGGCGCGGCGCAGAGAGCAAACAACGCTTGTCGAAAGAAATCGGCCCTCGGTCGAGCCGGTGCCTTACGGCGGACCGGCCGGGGGTGCGTCGAGCGAAGGAACCAGGAACCAGCCGTTTCCGAGCATGGTGTCGAGGCCGAAGGCCTCCCACGGGCGACGCAGGTAATCGAACAGTTCGTCGAAGTCGCCGCGCTGGTCGCCGGCGATGGCGACGACGCACACGTCCTCGCTCGCATCCTCGCGCAGCAGTTGCTTGCGGTCGTTCGGGTTGCGCACGAGCAGGAGCTGATCCGTGCCCGTCGGATCGAGCCCCGAGGAGCGCAGCGCCTGCGCGACGGCAGCGGCGCGCGCGGCCGGCAACTGGCTGATCCACAGGACGACGATCCCCGCCTTGCGGAGCTTGCCAAGGCCTTCGGCCACGCCGGCGGGCGCCCGGCCGAGGGCCGGGGGATCAAACGGCCTCGCCCCGTCATCGAGATCGATGATGACGGCGGGCGCGGGTGTCCTGCAGTCGCGCAGGCTGGGCTTGTCGATCGGCGGATGGGGTGTGAGCAGGACCGAGCGCCCGCTGCTCGCCTTCCCGCTCGCGTCCTCGCTCGCGAGCGCATAGGCGAAGAACTTCTGCCACGGCTCGGGCGCGGTGCCCTCGCCGGTTTCGACCGGCAGCTCGCTTGCCTCGACAAGCGTAACCTTGGAAGGCGCGGCCTGGCCGGATTGGCCTCGCTTCGCGGCGGCCTTGCGCTCAGCCTTGCTCCCTGGCACCTGGGTGGCGGCGCGGACATGATGCCTGCCGAACAGCGGCCCGCTGGCAAGGAGGGGAATGACCGCTGCGCCGACGCAGCCGGTCAACGGCGCCAGCAGGATAAGCGCAAGCCCTGCGGCGAGCCGCTTGCCTTTGGTCGACCGGGTTCGCTGCCCCCTCATCGGCCCCGCCCATAGCCCACCTACGCGTCAGCCCGCCAGTCGCCCGAAACAGCCCTTCCCGGCATAGGCGGCGCTGTCGCCGAGCTCTTCCTCGATGCGGATCAACTGGTTGTACTTGGCGAGGCGCTCGGAGCGCGACAGCGAGCCGGTCTTGATCTGCCCGCAATTGGTGGCGACGGCGAGATCGGCGATCGTCGCGTCCTCGGTCTCGCCCGAGCGATGGCTCATGACCGCCGTGTAGCCGGCGCGATGCGCCAGGCTGACGGCTTCGAGGGTTTGCGTCAGCGTGCCGATCTGGTTGACCTTCACCAGCAGCGAATTGGCGAAGCCCTGCTCGATGCCGATGGCAAGGCGCTCAGGGTTGGTCACGAACACGTCGTCGCCGACGAGCTGGATGCGATCCCCGAGCCGGTTGGTGAGCGCCTTCCATCCCGCGAAGTCGTCCTCGCTCATGCCGTCCTCGATCGAACGGATCGGGTAGGCCTCGACCAGCCCGGCGAGGTAATCGGTCATCTGCTCGGGCGATAGCGACAGGTTCTCGCCGGAAATCTCGTACTGGCCGTCCCTGAAGAACTCCGTCGCCGCGCAGTCGAGCGCGAGCGCGATATCCTTGCCGGGCGCGAACCCCGCCTGCTCGATCGACGCCATGACGAAGTCGAGCGCCGCGCGGGTGCTCGCGAGGGCGGGGGCAAATCCGCCTTCGTCGCCGATCGCGGTCGACAGGCCCTTTTCGTGCAGGCGCTTCTTGAGCGTGTGGAACACCTCGGCGCCCCAGCGCACCGCCTCGGCGAGCGTCGGCGCCCCGATGGGCATGATCATGAATTCCTGGAAATCGATGGCGTTGTCGGCGTGCTCGCCGCCGTTGATGATGTTCATCATCGGCACCGGCAGCACGTGCGCTGAAACCCCGCCGACATAGGCGTAGAGCGGCAGGCCCCGCGCGTTCGCCGCGGCCTTTGCGACCGCGAGGCTCACGCCGAGAATCGCGTTGGCGCCGAGCCGGCCCTTGTTCTCGCTCCCGTCGAGGGCGATCATCGCAAGGTCGATCTCGCGCTGCTCCTCCGCATCGAGACCGAGCACGGCGTCCGATATCGCCCCGTTGACCGCCTCGACCGCCTTGAGGACGCCCTTGCCGAGGTACCGGCCCTTGTCGCCGTCGCGCAGCTCGACCGCCTCGTGCGCGCCGGTCGAGGCCCCCGAAGGCACGGCCGCGCGGCCGAAGCTGCCGTCTTCCAGCACGACGTCCACCTCGACCGTCGGATTGCCCCGGCTGTCGAGAATCTCACGACCGTGGATGTCGATGATCGCGGTCATTTTTGGGCCTCCCGGGCGGTGTTGTAATGGGCTAGGACACTACCCATGTCAAAGCGGACGCGCGCCGCCTAAACTGCGGAACATCGCGGTGCAAGTCGCGTTCGGATTGACAACGGCCGGTCGACAATCGCTTATTCGTTCGGCGAGGGAGACAGGGCCAACGCAAAAGGAAAGGGCGTTCCCATGGCAGCTGCCGCAACTACCACTCCGAAGACCCCCAAGCGTACGCCGCGCAAGAAGGCCGGCGGCGCCAGCACCACTCGTCGGTCCACCCCCGCCCTGACGGAAAGCAATACCGCCAAGGCGAAGTCGCGCTTCAACGCCGCGCTGGAAGAAGCCAAGGCCGGCGCCGCGGCCCTCGGCGCCGAGGCGCGCGACCGGGCCGGAAGCTATCGCAACCAGGCGATGAGCAAGAGCGACGATTACGCGGCCCAGGCCAAGGCCAAGGCCGCCGAGCTCGCCCGCGAGGGCAAGGACCGGGCGAGCGACGCCCTCGCGAGCCTCGGGCGGACCGTGGCGGAGAACGCCGCGACGCTCGATGACAGGTTCGGCACGCGCTATGGCGACTATGCCCGCAGCGCTTCGCGCAGCCTGCAGGAGACCGCCGCCAAGCTCGACAACAAGAGCATCGAGGACCTCGGCAACGACGCGCGCGAGTTCGTCCGCAAGAGCCCGGGCACCGCTGTCGGCCTCGCCGCCATTGCGGGATTCCTTTTCGCCCGTATGTTCCGGAGAAGGTGAGCGACCGTAGCGACGGGTTCGGGGGCTGCAGGAAGGATTGGCTCGCGTGGCTGAGGCGGAAGAGGTGACGCTGCCGAAGCGGACGCCCGAGGAGCGCGAGCCGAGCCTTGAAGCGGCCGAGAACCGTTCGCTCATCGATGACGTCGAAGTCCTGATCGAGGACGGCAGGACCTACCTCGAGGCCGAGCTCAATTACCAGAAGACCAGGGGCCTGTTCGTCGCCGACCGCGCGGGCCAGGTGGCAGCGTTCGGCGTTGCGGGGCTCGTCTTTGCGCTGATGGCGCTGGTTGCGCTCACCGTCGGGCTGGTCATCGCCCTCACCCCGCCGCTCGGCGTGTGGGGCGCGACGGGTGTGGTCGTGATCGTCTGGCTCCTCGTGGCCGTCATCGCGTTCACCGTCGCGGCGGGGCGCTGGCGGCAGCTCAGGCAATCGTTCGGCTCGCCGGGCGACGGCACGAAATGACCGACGTCGGCACCCGCCTTGAAGAAGATCGCAAGCTGCGCGACGCGGCGCTCGAGGTCTTCAGCACGGACTTGCGGTTCATTCGCGAGGACCTGCGCGCCCGCGGCGTGGGCGAGCGAATCGCCGATCGCGTCGGCAGCGGCGCGATGGACCTCGTCGACGAGGCCGTCGACTATGCCGAGGCGAATGCCGGGCGCGTGGCCGCTGCCGTCGCGGCGGTCGTGCTGTGGTTCGCGCGGGCGCCGCTCATCAACGGGCTCTCGCGAATTTTCGGCTTTGATGAAGGCGGCGAGGAACAAGAGACCCGCGAATCCCGTTCCGACGGAGATTGACTGCCTCACCACGGAGACCCGAGATGTCGGATGCGAAGCGTAAGCAAATCAAGAAGAAGGTCAGCGCCGCGGCCAGCCGCAACGAGTCGCGCGCCGAGCCGAAGCGGGCCGATCGCGCGGGCGAGAAGGCCATCGAGCTTAAAGACAAGGCGGCTTCGTTTGCGAGGGAGCACCCGATCGCCCTCGTCGCGGGCGGGCTGGCCGTCGGCATCCTCGTCAGCGGCTTCTTCAAGGGCTCGCCCACCCGGAAGGCCGGTCGCGCCATCGGCAGGAAGACGGCGAGCCTTGCGGCGGTCGTGGCCGATCTCGCGATCGCCTACGCGCAGCAGGCCTACGAGGCGGCTGAAGAAGCGCGCCGCGCCGGAAGCGACAAGCTCGGCGAGCTGGGCGGCACGGTCGGCGACAAGGCGCGCGACTGGGGCGAGGATGCGGCCGAATATGCCGCCGGCGCCGCCGAGGCGGCCCGCAAGGCCGGCAAGTCCGTCGGCAAGTCGCTGCGCGACCGGCTCCACTGATCCCGCCGCCTGGCGCTGCCGGGCCTCAACTCGGGCTTGCGGGTGAAGGGCGTTTCCTTATGGAGCGCGTCCAGCAACGCACTCACCTGAAAGGCATCGTCGGATGGCGAAACAGCTTCTGCACCTCGTGATGGGCGGCCGCGTGGTCGATCCCCTGGGTGTCGAATTCAAGAATCTCGAGGAGATCGACCTCGTCGGCGTGTACCCCAACTACGCGGCAGCCGAGGAAGCGTGGCGCTCCCGCGCCCAGCGCACCGTCGATGATGCCGAGATGAAGTACGTCATCGTGCACCTGCACCGGCTGCTCGAACCCGAGCTGCCGGGCCGGTGAACCCTCCCGCTACCCTTCGTCAGATGAATTCGATCTTGTCGACGAGGTAGAAGCGGTCGCCGGCCGGCACCGTCACCTCGACCTCGTCGCCGACGGTCTTTCCGATGAGCGCGCGGCCGAGCGGGGATTCGTAGGAAATCCGCCCCACCTTGGCGTCCGCCTCGGGCTGGCCGACGATCTGGTAGCGCTGCGGCTTGTCGTCGTCGTCGCGCACCGTGACGGTCGCGCCGAACACCACGCGGTCGCCCGAAAGCGACGCCGGGTCGATGATCTGCGCGCGGCTGACCTTGTCTTCGAGCTCGGCGATCTGGGCCTCGATCTGGCCCTGGCGCTCCTTGGCGGCGTGGTACTCGGCGTTTTCCGAGAGATCGCCGTGGGCGCGCGCTTCCTCGATCGCGTCGACGATCTTCGGGCGTTCGGCCCTCAAAGCCTTGAGGTCGGCGGTCAGCTTCTCGTAGCCTTCCGCCAGCATCGGCACCTTTTCCATAACGGTCCCAGTCTTTCCAAATGCCGTCAAAACCGCCCTGCCCGCTCTTGTCTCGAACGGCGGTTCTGGCGGAATGTCGGGAAAAATCGTTGTCAGCTATAATAGTCTTGCAGTGAACGCACTTCAAGTTCGCTCGTTCTAACCGAGGTAATCGCCTGGGCGACCGCCGCCGATGCCGCCGCCGTCGTGTAATAGGGCACCTTGGACGTCAGGGCCGACGCGCGGATGGATTGGCTGTCCTTGTGGCTCTGCCAGCCCTCGGTGGTGTTGAAGATCAAGGCGATTTCCCCGTCCACGATCTTGTCGACGATGTGCGGCCGCCCTTCGGCGACCTTGTTGACCCTTTCGACCGGCAACCCGGCATCGGCGAGATAGGCCTGCGTGCCGCCGGTGGCGATGGCGGTGAAGCCGAATTCGACGAGCTGGCGGACAGGCTCGACGATATGCGGCTTGTCGCTGTCCTTGACCGACACGAACAGCACGCCCCCGGTCGGCAAGGTCGTGCCTTCGCCGATCTGCGACTTGATGTACGCGGTCGGGAAATCCTTATCGATTCCCATGACTTCCCCGGTGGACTTCATTTCCGGTGTCAGGACAGGATCGGAGCCGGGGAAGCGATTGAACGGGAACACCGCCTCCTTCACGGTCATGTAGTCGATGCGCCAGTCGATCTTCGGCAGGTCGGCGAGCTTTTCTCCCGCCATCACCCGTGCGGCGAGCTTGGCGATCGGCACGCCGATCGCCTTGGCGACGAACGGGACGGTGCGGCTCGCGCGCGGGTTCACCTCGATCAGGTAGACCTTGGTGTCCTTCACGGCGAACTGGACGTTCATCAGCCCGCGCACGCCGAGGGCCTTGGCGAGCATTTCCGCCTGGCGCTCCATCTCGGCGATGATGGCGTCGGGCAGGCTGTAGGGCGGCAGGGTGGCCGCGCTGTCGCCCGAGTGGACGCCGGCTTCCTCGATGTGCTGCATCACGCCGCACACGACGACCCGCTCGCCATCGCACAAGGCATCGACGTCGCACTCGATCGCGTCGCGCAGGTACTGGTCGACCAGCACCGGGCTGTCGCCGGAGACGTTGACCGCGGTGTTGATGTAGTTGTCGAGCTGGGCCTCGGAATCGACGATTTCCATCGCCCGCCCGCCGAGCACGTAGCTCGGCCGCAGCAGCACCGGGTAGCCGATGCGCGCGGCTACCGCGGCGGCCTCGTCGCGGCTCTTGGCGATGCCGTTGGCGGGCTGCTTGAGCCTCAGCTGGTTGACCAGCTTGGCGAAGCGCTCGCGGTCCTCGGCAAGGTCGATCGCGTCGGGCGAGGTGCCAAGGATCGGGACGCCCGCTTCCGCGAGGACCCCCGCGAGCTTGAGCGGGGTCTGCCCGCCGAACTGGACGATCACGCCGACGAGCTCGCCCTTCGAATGCTCGACCCGCAGGATCTCGAGCACGTCCTCGCCGGTCAGCGGCTCGAAATAGAGCCGGTCGGAGGTGTCGTAGTCGGTGCTCACTGTTTCCGGGTTGCAGTTGACCATGATCGTCTCGTAGCCCGCCTCGCTGAGCGCGAAGCAGGCGTGGACGCAGCAGTAGTCGAACTCGATCCCCTGCCCGATCCGGTTCGGGCCGCCGCCGAGGATGACGATCTTGCGGCGGTCGCTCGGCCAGGCCTCGTTCTCGGCCTCGCCGAACGTCGGCGCCTCGTAGGTCGAGTACATGTACGGCGTGACCGCCTCGAACTCGGCGGCGCAGCTGTCGATGCGCTTGAACACCGGCAGCACGCCGAGCCTCTGGCGCAATTGGCGCACCTCGTCCTCGCTGGTCGCGCCGGCCATGGCGACGAGGGCGTCGTGCAGCAGCCCGGAGCGCTTGGCCTGGGTCTCGGCGAGGCCGCCGGCGACGCCCACGGAGCGAACCGCGAGCGTCGCGAGGCGCCGGTCGGAAAAGCCCATGGCCTTGAGGCGCCGCAGGCCCGCGGCGTCGTTGGGCAGCCCCTCCTCGCCGATCATCGCCTCCTCGTAGACGATCTCCTCGATGTGCCGCAGGAACCACGGGTCGTAGTGCGTGATCGCCTGGACCTCCTCGACCGTGAAGCCCTCGCGAAACGCCTGGGCGACCATCAGGATTCGATCCGGCGTCGGCCGGCCCAGCGCGGCGGTGATTTCGTCCCGGCCCTTGCCTTCTAGCTCGAGGATGCGGTTGAAGCCGTCGAGGCCGGTCTCGAGGCCGCGAAGCGCCTTCTGGATCGATTCCTTGAAGTTGCGGCCGATGGCCATGACCTCGCCGACCGACTTCATCGCCGTGGTCAGCTCGGCCTTGGCGCCCTTGAACTTCTCGAACGCGAAGCGCGGGATCTTGGTGACGACGTAGTCGATCGTCGGCTCGAAGCTGGCCGGCGTGGCGCCGGTGATCTCGTTGGTGATCTCATCGAGCGTGTAGCCGACCGCGAGCTTGGCGGCGACCCGGGCGATGGGGAAGCCGGTGGCCTTCGAGGCCAGCGCCGAGGACCGCGACACGCGCGGGTTCATCTCGATGACGATCAGCCGCCCGTCCTTCGGATTGACTGCGAACTGGACGTTGGAACCGCCTGTTTCGACACCGATTTCGCGCAACACCTGGATGCTGGCGGTGCGCATGATCTGGTATTCCTTGTCGGTCAGCGTCAGCGCCGGGGCGACGGTGATCGAGTCGCCGGTGTGGACACCCAT
>Ga0207657_10000891_pt1 | contig 31605 bp, 34 predicted proteins | sample KBSC33metaG_FD_184316 | JGI IMG/M metagenome (GOLD analysis project Ga0207657, IMG submission 184316) | Corn rhizosphere microbial communities from Kellogg Biological Station, Michigan, USA - KBS C3-3 metaG (SPAdes) (version 2) | ecosystem: Host-associated > Plants > Roots > Rhizosphere > Soil ...
GTAGTCCGGCAGCGCATCCGACAACTGATCGACCGGGACATCGACCGGCCGCTTGAAACGAATGACGAGAATGGAGCCCGCGAGCGAGACTTCCGAGTCAACGTCTTCGGCAAGCTTCACAACCAGCCGTGCATAGCCATTGGCGGCGGATAGCGTTGCCTCGCCACCGACCGCCTGAGCGTGGCTTGCGCAGGGCCACAACGCCAAGAACAAAAGGCAGCATACCGCCACCTGCGCAGACGCACAGGCTCGCGATAACCATGCGGCAACCCCTCGCCCCATCAGGTACGGTCTTTCGGCCCAACCACAACCAGCAGCACGGAAGAGCGCGCCGGCAGGCTTAAATCTAGAATTCGCGAATTAAGGAGTTGTTAACGACGGTGGGTCGGCTGGGCCACAATGAACGCGTCGCGACATTCCTGGACGTCATTGCGCCCCCCGTTTTCGGGCGTCACCTTGTGATACTACTGGAGCGTCCGGCTCCCGGATCAGTACCGGTCGAGCAAATACAAATAGCTGACTTCCGTCTCCTGTTCGAGAAAGAATTTTTTGGCAGAAATGACCCGCCAGTCGGGCTCTTGATAATCGGATTCGCCGAAGGATAGTGCCGAGATCAAAAACTTCTGCAGCACTTCCTGGCGGCTTCCATCATAAGGGGTCCAATAGATTAGTCGCCGCTCCCCTTGTCCCCAAAAATTTTCTACGAGAATCAGACTGTTGGAATCGATGTAATAATTCTTTCCGTCAATATCGACGCGAGCAGCAAGGTGTGCTCCGCTTTTGAGAAGCGCTGCCGAGACGTCAAAGTGCAGGTAATGCAGGAATGAGACCAGAAGGTCGCCAAAATCCTCGCAGCAGCCGATGTCGCTCCGCGTGTAAATCTGAAACTCTCGCCGCGAAACCGACTTGGAATCTGTATTGACATTGTCCCTCACGCAACCGGTCTTGGAATCATCCGGCGGTGGATTTCCGAAGTCGTAAAATGCGGCGACCACCAGCATCGCACCTACCGCGAGGTCTCGACGATCTCCCCACTTATGAAACCTCGCCGCGATCGGCTTGAGCCTGTCCCACAGGTCATGGACGCTTGTTGCCATCTTCTTGGCTGCCCGAATTTCGAGCTTATTCTCGAAGAAGGGATTGTTTTGCGGAGACAGCGACATCCCGGCCGCTGCAAAAGCAGAGTACGTCGGCATGCGATAAAGCGACGAATCCAGCGCGCTCGCTCGCGATGTAAACAGTAGAACGACCGCCGCAGCAAGCGTTCCGATTCGCCGCTTCATGATTCAGACCAACTTTTCTATTTTCGTTTCCGGTCCGTCTTATTGGAATAGCCAGAAGCGCGGTATCACAAATCTGATACATCGCTGGATTTCATATGAGTGTGTTCCTTTTGCAGCAGCACAGCCCTTACGCGGCGCGCTCGCGCAACTGTATCGGTTGAAATACTGCCGATGATCTCGCGTTAATTGCTGCTGGGCGTCGTCGGCTTGCCCTCGATCTTCGGCAGCTCTGCGGCCGAGGCCGTCTTGTCGGTGCCAGCCCGCCGCGCCAGTTCGACCGTGAGCCGCTCGGCCGCCTCCGGCGACATCAGGCCAAGAATATCCGACATCTTCCGCGGCGCGATCTGCGAGGCGATTTCGTAGAGCACCGGCATCTCGAGCCGGTCGAACACCTTCGCGGCGTCTTTTGGCTTCATCGCCTCATAGGTCGTGACGAGGCCCTTGAAGCGCGCCGCCTCGGCGTCGTTCTTTTCCTGCGTCTTGGTGACGATGCGAGCTTCGACTTCCTTCAGTTCCTTGACCTTGCCCTCGATGCGCTGCTCGGCCGACTTGAGAAGACTTTCGCGGATGTCGATCTCGCGCGCCCTTGCATCCAGTTCCTGCCGCCGCGCCTGCAAGCGCTCAAGAATCGCGCGTTCGGAAGCCGAGACCGGTTTGTTTGGATCGGGAAGTATGACGGTGCCCATCGGCGGCGCGGCTTCCGGTGCCTGCACAGCGGGTTTGGCCGCAGCCTCCGTCTTGCCATGCGCATCCTTCGGCTTGGCCTCGACCGAGCCGGTGACGTCGTCCGCAGGCTGCGTGCGATTATTGGACGGGAAATTGAAAGTGTCCTGCGCCCAGGATTTTTTGGCGACGCTCGGCTGATAGTCGAACACATAGCCGCCATCGATGAAAATGCCGGCGATCTTCAGCACCGCAAGGCCGAACACCGCTACCAGCACCACCGGCAGCACACGTATGGTACGCGATCCACTCATGCGGCGATGCCGTTAGCCCTTCTGCGTTCGGCGAACGCCTGCGCGGCCGCGACTGTCGCCTTGGCCGCCGAAATCCTGGGCGGCTCCGACGCAACCGGCGCCGCCGACGCGGGACGTGCGGCGGCGGCGATCTTGGACAACCGGCGCAGCACGTCGTCGCCTTCAGCGAGTTGCTTGGTCAGCACCCGCGACATTTCGGTCGCCGAGGCAAGCTGATCGCCGAGATTTTCGTTGACGTCGCGCACCGCATGCTTCAGCCCGCCAATGGCGCGCTCGGCGATTTCGGTTGCGGTAATCAACTCGCCAATGGTTGCCTTCAACGATTGCTCGTCGGCCTTCAGCCGCTGCAGACGCTTATTGAGCAGCATGCAGTAGCCGATGGTGATCACCAGAAGGACCGCCACGAGGCCCTCGATCACAATTCCGAATGCGTGATTCACTGTGCCTCCATCATCTTGGTTTGCTCATCCGCCCTCTCGAACATCGCGAAGGTGGTGTTGGGTTTGCGAAGTTGCTTGGTGACGCGAATGGCGACGCGGTCGCCGACGCGGCCCATGCGGCCCTCGGTCAATGTCACGTTGCCGCAACGCACCGCGACCAATGCATCGGCGCGCATGTCGAGCGGCAGGGTATCGCCGACCTTCAACTGCATCAGTTGCTTGAGCGGAATGTCGGCTTCGTAGAGCACCGCATCGACGGCGATCTGCGCCTGCGCGATCTCCGTGGCGAGATGGCCTTCCCAGATCGGATCGCGGCCGAATTTCTCGCCCATGAACATCTGCAACAATACATTGCGGATCGGCTCGATGGTCGCATAGGGCAGCAGCAATTCGATGTTGCCGCCGCGATCTTCCATATCGACGCGCAGCCGCACCAGGATAGCGGCGTTGGCAGGCCGGCTGATCGCGGCAAAGCGCGGATTGGTCTCCAGTCGATCGATCGTGAACGTCACCGGCGACAGCGGCCGGAACGCCTGTTCGGCGTCGGTCAGGACGACCTCGATGAGGCGCTTCACCAGATTGGTTTCAATCGTCGTGTACGGCCGCCCTTCGATGCGCAGCGAGGTCGGGCCACGACGGCCGCCGAGCAGCACGTCGATCATCGAATAGATCAGGCTGGAATCAACGGTCGCGAGACCGAAGTTTTCCCACTCCTCAGCCTTGAACACCGACAGCACGGCGGGCAGCGGAATCGAATTCATGTAGTCGCCGAACCGCACCGATGTGATGCGATCGAGCGACACTTCGACATTGTCCGAGGTGAAGTTGCGCAGGCTCGTCGTCATCAGGCGCACCAGCCGGTCGAAGATGATCTCGAGCATCGGCAGACGCTCGTAGGACACCATCGCCGAATCGATGATGGCGCGAATGCCGGAGTTGTCGTCGAGATTGACCTCGCCGACGCTGAACCCGAGCAGGTTGTCGATCTCCTCCTGCGACAGGACGCGTTCGCCATTGGTCTTGCTGCCGCCGAAATCACGACCGCCATCCTCGACCATGGCAGCCCACTGCTCCGCCATGGTGCCGGAAATTTCATTGGCGGCGGCGGCCTTCGCCGCCTCTGCGGGATCTTCCGAATCCAGCGACGCTTCCCATTGCGCCGCGATGGCATCCTGATCGACCTGATCGTTATCAGCCATGGTTCACATCCGTCCCGTCATTGCACGACGACTTCCTTGAACAGCACGGCATTGACCTGACCGGGCGAGATCGCCGCATTGACCCGCTTGGTCAGTTCTTCTTTCAGGCGAAACAGACCCGCCGATCCGGCAAGGTCGGTGGCGCGCAATTCGCGCAGGTAGGTCTGGAAGATGTCCATCACCCGCGGCATCGTCGGCTTGATCTTCTCGACCAGTGGCTCGTCCTTCACTTCGAGGACGACCTTGATCTTGAGATACTGCACGCGCTCGCCCGGCGTGCCGGCCAGGTTGACCAGGATATCGGGCACGTCGAGGAAAACCGGCGGCTTCGGCGGCGGCGCTTCCGCGTGCACCTCTTCGCCACGGTGATGGAAAAAGAAGAACCAGGTGCCGGCACCCGCACCAATCGCCAGCAGCAACGCGGCCACGATGACGATCAGCTTGCGCTTGCTTTTCGGCACGGACGCCGTGGCGTCTGCTGCCGGCGCGCTGCCTTCCTCGGTCTGTCCGTTATCTGCCACCGTCTGCCCGCCCATTCTGGGGTGAGCTCGATGCTGCCGAGCAAGCTGAATACGCGATACAAACGCCCCCGGCGCACAAGCGCCCTGCCGTTCACGACGCTAGGTTGCAATGGTTAACGAAAGCTTTCTTTCGGCCTCCGGGTAGGAAAATTTTGCCGGGGCAACATGGTCAACAAGACGTTATTGCCGCCCGTCCCGCCTCCTTCCAAAAATTCAAGCCATTGAATTAATAGCGATTTCTCACTTGGCACGACTCTCGCTTAGGAGCAGACGAACCGCGGCTTGGGAGAGCTTGGCGGTTTAAGGGATCGGTGATCGGCCTGGGAGGGCGGATCGCGGTTCAACCAGGGGAGAATGACCGATGGAGAATGCACTCCTCATCGGATTGTCACGGCAGGTGACGCTGGAGCGGCAACTCGACGTCGTCGCCAACAACGTCGCCAACGTCAACACCAACGGCTTCAAGGCCGACAAGTCGCTGTTTCAGGAATACCTGATGCCGGGCGCGCACGAAGACAATTTCGTGGGTCGCGACCGCCGTCTCAGCTACGTGCAGGACCGCGCGACGTTCCACGATTTCGCGCAGGGTCCCACCGAGCAGACCAAGAATCCGCTGGATGTCGCCATCGACGGCAACGCCTTCCTCGTGGTGCAGACCGCGGGCGGCGAGCGCTACACCCGCGACGGCGGCCTGCAGATCAATCCGAAAGGCCAGCTCGTCACCGCCGCCGGCAACCCGGTGATGGGCGCCAATGGCCCGATCGTGTTCCAGCAGACCGATCACGACATCACGATTTCCGCCGACGGCACGGTGACGGTGCTCGAAGGCATCAACAACACCACCGATTCGATCCGCGGCAAGTTGCGGCTGGTCAGCTTCGCGCAGGCGCAGAAGCTGCTCAAGGAAGGCTCCAACCTTTACGCCGCCGATGGCGCCTCGCCGCAGCCCGACATCAACGCGCGCGTGAAGCAGGGCTTCGTCGAAAAATCGAACGTCAATTCGGTCGCCGAGATGAGCCGCATGATCGAAGTGACGCGCGCCTACACGCAGATCTCCGCGATGCTGCAGCAGCAAAGCGATATGCGCAAATCCGCAATCGAAAAACTCGCCGACGTTCCGGCTTAAGGAGACAAACCCATGCGTGCTCTTTATACCGCAGCGACCGGCATGGCCGCCCAGGAACTCAACGTCCAGGTAATTTCCAACAACATCGCCAACCTGCGCACCACCGGCTACAAGAAGCAGCGCGCGGCATTCCAGGATCTGATCTACGATCACGTCCGCCGCGTTGGCGCACAGGCATCGGATCAAGGCACCATCCTGCCGGTCGGCATCGACATCGGCGGCGGCGTCAAGACCGTCGGCACGCCGCGGCTGATGAGCCAGGGCACACTGTCGCCCACCGGCAACGATCTCGATATCGCGGTGCGCGGCGAAGGCTTCTTCAAGATCCAGATGCCGGACGGTACCTTCGGCTACACGCGTGATGGTTCGTTCACCACCGACCAGCAGGGCCGCATCGTCAATGCACAGGGCAACCCGGTGCAGCCGACCATCAGCATTCCGCAGAATTCATCCGGCATCGTCATCAACGCACAAGGCCAGGTCTCGGTAACGCTGCCGGGATCGACCACGCCGAGCGTGCTCGGCCAGATCGGCCTCACCCGCTTCGTCAACAAGAGCGGCCTGCAACCGATCGGCGACAACCTGTTCACCGAAACACCCGCCTCCGGTCCGCCGCAGGATGGCGTCGCCAACGCCGATGGTTTCGGTGACATGCAGCAAAGCAACCTCGAACAGGCCAACGTCGAGGTCGTTTCCGAAATCTCCGACCTGATTGCCGCCCAGCGCGCTTACGAAATGAACGCCAAGGTCATCAGCGCCGCCGACCAGATGTTGCAATCGACGTCGAACCTGTTCCGCTAAGGACGCACACCGATGTTCCGCTCGCTGCTCATCGCAACCGCACTGTTCGCCGCCACGCCGATCGCGGCGATGGCGCAATCCAGCAACGCCGCGCCGGCGATTCCGGTGCTCCGCGCCAATGTCGCGGTGGCAACCGACGTGGTGCGCATCGGCGACGTCATCGACAATGCCGGCGATGCGGCGCAGATCGCCATCTATCGCGCGCCCGATCTCGGCACCACCGGCTCGCTGCCGACGGCGCAGGTGCTCGCTGCCTTGCGCGCGCATCAGGTGATCGGCGTCGACACCAAAGACCTACGCGAAATCTCGGTGACGCGGCTCGCCCGCACACTGGAGCCGGCCGATATCGAACGTCAGGTGGCGCAGGTGCTGGAGCATCGCAATGGCCTCGGTGACGCCAAGGATCTCCAACTGACTTTCGATCGCGGCCTGCAGACATTGCAACTCGACGCTGCCAACAACGGCGCTCCGCATGCGGTCTCGGTTCGCTTCGAACCACGCAGCGGCCGCTTCGATGTCGTGCTCGAAATCGCCAACGAGACGGCATCGACACCGACACGACTGCGTTTCACCGGCACTGCGGTCGACACCGTCGAAGCCGCCGTGCTGACGCGCAGCATCGAACGCAACGACATCGTCAAGGCGTCCGACGTCATCGTCGAGCGCCGCCCGCGCGCCGAGGTCGGGCGCGAAGCCGCCGTCCGCGATCAGGTCGTCGGCATGCAGGCGCGGCGGCAATTGCGCCTCGGTCAAGCGTTGCGCACCTCGGATCTTTCCAGACCCGATCTGGTGCAGCGCGATCAGGCGGTGACGATCGTCTACCGGGCTGCGGGAATCACGCTGACCATCCGTGGCAAGGCATTGGAAAACGGCACCGAAGGCGACGTCGTCAACGTCACCAACCTGCAAACGAAACGAACTTTCACAGGCGTCGTCGTCGGCCGAGGCCAGGTGTCAGTGACACCACAGACCGTCGTTGAAACCGCGAGCGCCATCGCGGCCGCACCCGTCGCTCTCGCCGCCAACGATCATCTGCCCGTATCTCGAAAAGCTGAGTAAAGTCGATGTCCAGCACGTTGAACCGCGTCATCCTCACCGTTGCGCTGCTGACGACAGCCGCCCTTGCCAGCGGATGTTCGGCGGTCGACCGCCTCTCCGCGATCGGTGAAAAGCCGTCGCTGACGGCGATCGAAAACCCGACCACTCAGGCGGGCTACAAGCCGGTGCAGATGCCGATGCCGAAGCCGGAAGCAGCCTCGTACAATGCGAACTCGTTGTGGCGCAACGGCTCGCGCGCCTTCTTCAAGGATCAGCGCGCACATCAGGTCGGCGACATCCTGACCGTCACGGTCAACTTCACCGACAAGGCCAACATCGCCAACGAGACGCAGCGCAGCCGCACCAACAAGGAAGACTCCGGCATTTCGGATTTCGCCGGCAGCAAGCTGTTGTCAGGCAGCGCGGCGAAGGTGTTGCCGGGCCGGTTGCTGACCGCCGACTCCACTGCGTCGAGCGACGGCAAGGGCTCGGTGCAACGCCAGGAGAATTTGCAGACCAGCGTCGCCGCTGTCGTCACGCAGTTGCTGCCGAACGGCAATCTTGTCGTCGAGGGCAGGCAGGAAATCCGCGTCAACTTCGAGGTGCGTGAACTGATCGTCGCCGGCATCGTGCGGCCGGAAGATATCCAGAGCGACAACACCATCGACTCGAGCAAGATCGCGCAAGCCCGCATTGCCTACGGCGGACGCGGCCAACTGACCGACGTGCAACAGCCGCGTTACGGCCAACAGGTGCTCGACGTGCTGCTGCCCTTCTGATCTCAACGAGCTCCCACGCCAACTCGCGAACCTAGGCGCGATGCGGCGTACGACGCGGCCTTCGGTAGCTCCCCTGCCGGAGGCCGTTCGCGTTTCCGGCCATTGCACTGTTGGCAATTCGCATCGGCGCAGCTCACCGCCGGCCGGTAACCTTGACTGGTTAGGTTAAGACGCGACTTCCGTTGCAGGTGATGGTGTTGCGACTATCGTCGCTTCGTCGCGCAGAGATGGCCGGAATAATCTAACCAAGAGGGCCGGTCACGATTTCAATTGCGCGACACGGGGCCGTCGATTTTGTCCTCGCGTACGGCGGCCCCACCCACTTCGGCACGCCGTTTCGTCTCGATCAAAGCGACACCGCTACGGCCATATGGCCCGGTGCACGCGGACAGGTCGTTGATCGGCGCCGCTTGTATCGCCGATCAACCAGGTAGCAGCCGACAGGCTATTCGTCGCGATAGACCTTCTCGCGCTTCTCGTGACGTTCCTGCGCCTCGACCGAGAGCGTCGCAATCGGCCGCGCTTCCAGGCGCTTCAACGAGATCGGCTCGCCGGTCTCTTCGCAATAGCCGTAGGTGTTGTCCTCGATGCGTTGCAGCGCCGCGTCGATCTTCGAGATCAGCTTGCGTTGCCGGTCGCGCGCGCGCAACTCGATTGCGCGATCGGTTTCCGACGACGCGCGGTCGGCCAGATCAGGATGATTGACGTTCTCTTCCTGGAGCGTCTGCAACGTAACTTTCGATTCCTTGATTATTTCGTCCTTCCAGGCCAGCAACTTGGCGCGAAAATAGTCGCGCTGGCGTTCGTTCATGAAAGGCTCTTTTTCGGAGGGTCGATAATTCTTCAACTTTTCCAAGGCCAATCCATTTATCTCTGCAAGGCTCCGGAAAGGGTCCGGCGCGCGGCAGCTTATATAGCGCTGCCTTGTGACAGACAATATCGCGGCGGCCATAGGAAGCCGCCGCACCGGGTTATCCCGCTGGAACCGGCGGAAGGGCGCCGGAAACCGTTAATATCCCACGGTAAAGCGCTTGCGGAGATGCGCGGGCCGCTCAATCTCGTCGGCCAGCGCCGCCGCATAGTCTTCGAACGAGATCCAGCTCTTGCCATCGGCTCCGACCAGCAACCGGTCGCCGCCCAGCCGGAACTTTCCGGTCCGCTCACCCTCAACGAATAGCGCGGAGGGCGACAGGAACGTCCAGTTCAGTTCCTTTTCGGCCCGCAGCAGGTCGAGGAAGGCCCCGCCCTTCTCGGCCTCGGCCTTATAGGCTGGTGGAAAATCCGGCGTAGTCACCAGCGCGACGCCGGGCGCGACCTCAAGGCTGCCGGCTCCGCCCACCACCAGATAACGACTCACGTTGGCATCCTTGACGGCCGCGATGAGGAGCGCCGGATCGCTGGCTGTAAAGTGAACCGCGCTCACCGCCGCATCGTGGCCGGCGAGCAGCCTGGCCAGCCCGGCCCGATCGAAGACGTCGCCTTTCACGGCGGTGACGCCGGCACGGACCGGCACCTTGTCCGGGTTGCGAACGATGGCCGTAACCGCATGGCCGCGCCGCACGAGCTCATCAACAATACGCGATCCGGCATGGCCGGTGGCTCCAATGACTGCGATCTTCATGACGACCTCGATACTGGTTTCTAATAGTGACTAGATAACCAGAATAGAGTAGATGTGAAGAAGGCACTTTGAGCTGACCTGATCACTCCGGAGTAACCGCATGAAAATCGGGAATCCTTACGCCGCAGATTGTCCGACCCGCCTGATTCTGGATCGGGTCGGCGACAAATGGGCAGTGCTGCTGCTGGGCCTGTTGCTGGAAGAACCAATGCGGTTCAACGCATTGCGCCGCTGCATCGCGGGCATTTCCCAGAAGATGCTGTCACAGACGCTCAAGAGCCTCGAGCGCGACGGCCTGGTACGGCGGCGCGCCATCGCGACCGTGCCGGTGACGGTGGAATATTCCATCACCCCGCTGGGGGCTACGCTGGCGAAAGCGGTCGATCCGTTGCGGCGATGGGCGGAGCAGAACCTGCGTGAGGTGTTCGCGGCGCAGCGGCGCTATGATGCCAGTCAGAAAGCGGCGGCTTGATGAGGGCTTACGCCTGACCAGCTTTTGCCAGTTCGACTTCGACCCGCAATTCGATCTCCGACAATACGGCGTCGAGGCCGGGATCGCCGGATGACGATTTGAGGTCGGCGGCTGCCGCACGCAACCGTGCCACGGTGCCTTGATCAAACGAGCCGGCAAGCAAGCCGATCTTGAGTTCGTCGAGGACGTCCAGCGCCCCCCGCCCCCGCTTGACCGAACGCTTGCGCCGCTCGGTGGGGTCTTCGATCCCCTGCAGCGCCAGTAGCCCATCGATGCCGGTCGATGCCTTGGGCGCCACAGCCGGGCGGCTCTCCGCGGCCGAACTCATATCAGGTAGGGAAAATCCCGTTGAGCCGGTGCGTCGTGCGTTGCCGGCAGAAGAGCCCAGTGTCGTGCCATTCGGTCCATAGATTCGCATCGCGCGACCTCACCGGTAAAATCCCGTCCCTGGAACCTCGCCGCTTATGGTTAAGAGACCGTAAACAGCCCGGCAAAAACTGCCGCTGGCGGCAGTTTCGCCCGCTCCGCGCCAGTGGATGAAATCACGACGGCCGAATAAATCTCACGATATCAAATGCTTAGATAACCAGAGGCACTGGCACGGCTTTGGCATGGTTAACGGCAGGTCGATCTCATGGGGAGCATGGGGTGTGGCCTAGCAAAGACCTCAGCGGGGAGCAGAGGATGCCAAGCGTGCGTATCTCGGGACTGGTGCGGAAGATGGCCCATGCGGTTTGCATGGCGATCGTCATGCTTGCGCCTGCCCTCATCAGCCCGGCATCCGCGACGTCCCGCATCAAGGATCTCGCCAACATCGAAGGCGTGCGCCAGAACCAGTTGATCGGCTACGGCCTCGTGGTCGGCCTCAACGGCACCGGCGACACCCTCAACAACATCCCCTTCACCAAGCAGTCGCTGCAAGCGATGCTGGAGCGCATGGGCGTCAACATCCGCGGCGCGACCATCCGCACCGGCAACGTCGCCGCCGTCATGGTCACCGGCAACCTGCCCGCCTTCGGCACCCAGGGCACCCGGATGGATGTTACCGTCTCCGCGCTCGGCGATTCCAAGAGCCTGCAGGGCGGCACCCTGCTCGTCACGCCGTTGCTCGGCGCCGACGGCAATGTGTATGCCGTCGCCCAAGGCTCGCTCGCCATTGGCGGATTCCAGGCCGAAGGCGCTGCCGCCAGCATTACCCGCGGCGTGCCGACCAACGGCCGCATCGCCAACGGCGCGATCATCGAGCGCGAAATCGAATTCGCGCTCAATCGCCTGCCCAACGTGCGGCTCGCGTTGCGCAACGCCGATTTCACCACCGCCAAACGCATCGCCTCCGCAGTCAACGATTTCCTCGGCACCAAGACCGCCGAGCCGATCGATCCCTCGACCGTGCAGTTGTCCATCCCGAAAGAATTCAAAGGCAACGTCGTCGCGCTGCTGACCGAGATCGAACAGTTGCAGGTCGAACCGGACATCGCCGCCAAGATCATCATCGACGAACGCTCCGGCATCATCGTGATGGGCCGCGACGTGCGCGTCGCCACGGTTGCTGTCGCGCAAGGCAACCTCACCGTGTCGATCTCCGAGAGTCCGCAAGTCAGCCAGCCCAATCCGCTGTCGCGCGGCCGGACCGTGGTGACACCGAATACGCGCGTCGGCGTGCAGGAAGACGGCAAGAAGCTGGCATTAGTGAAAGACGGCGTCTCGCTGCAGCAACTCGTCGATGGCCTTAACGGGCTCGGCATTGGTCCGCGCGATCTGATCGGCATCCTGCAGGCGATCAAGGCCGCGGGCGCCATCGAAGCCGACATCGAGGTGATGTGATGAATTCGTTCGCGCTCGCCGCCCGGCCGCACGTCAACAGTCATCCCGACACGCTGTTCACCGCGGCACTCGCCAAGGTCTCGCCGGAAGCAAAGGCCAAGGCGAAATCCACCGCGCAGGATTTCGAGGCGATGTTCCTCAACACGATGTTTTCGCAGATGACCACCGGCATCAAGGGCGAAGGTCCATTCGGCGACACCACAGGCACCGGCGTCTGGCGCTCGATGCTGACCGAACAGTACGCCAAATCATTCGCGAAATCCGGCGGCATCGGTATCTCCAACGACGTCTACCGCACGCTGATCCTGCAACAAGCCAACCGCGCAAGCTAGTTCGCCAAGGACATCATGATGCAACATCATACGCAGCGACAGCAGCCCGTGGCTCCGCCCGCCATCACGCAAGCCGACGTGCACAGGTTCGCGGCGGAGCTCGTCGATGTCATGGATGCGTTGTTGAAGATCATCGAACGGGAAACCGAACTGGTTCGCGCCGGAAAGGTCACTGAGGCGATCGCGCTCGATGCGAAGAAGACCGAACTATCCCGACACTATGTCAACATCGTTTCGGCGTTGAAGACCAACCGCGACTATCTCAAGGCGACGGTGCCCGAACTGCTGACGACGCTGCATCGCCATCACGATGTGTTCCGCGCCATGTTGCAGATCAATCTCACGGTGCTGGCAACCGCTCACGCCGTCTCTGAGGGCATCGTGCGCGGCGTCAACGCCGAAATGCAGCGACGCAACATACCGCAGACCTATACGGCAAACGGTCAGCGCGCGACGCCCGGCCCGCGGCACATCACGCCGCTTGCGGTCAGCCGATCGCTTTAGGCGCTTCCTTCACAATTGAATCAATTCGTCGCGCGCGCGGCAGTGCGCCATTCATCGCCTTTCCTAACGCGATGTTGAGAGTGGCTGCCCATACTTGCATACGGAGAGGGGTTGGGATTTGACTCACAGCACGCCTGGAGGCTGCCATGGGGACAGATTTCAACATCAAGGCTGTTGGTGCTGCGACTGGGGTCGCATTGCCGCAGCCTGCAAGCGAGGCACCGAAAGACGCCGTCGCAACGCAACTGCCCGCCAGCCAGAGCATTTCGGCGGCGAGCGCGGTTGCGCGCGTGCGCAACGACCCGCAGCCCACGCCCGACAGCACCTCGCATCAGACCATCATCGATCGTACGTCGAATTCGATCGTGTATCAGGTGGTCGATAACCGCACGAGCCTGGTGGTCCGACAATTTCCGGAAGAAGCCATGCTGCGCCGGCGCGCTTACTTCCATGCGCTCGATCTGATGAAAAGCAATCCTGTCAGGGAGCCGGCTACGGACCGTCTGGCCTGACCGAACATGCCATCCCCGTTACGCCAGCATTGGGCCGATCGCGATCAAGGCCGCAACTAATTACGGGTCGCGACCGCTTTCTCGAGCGTCGATACCCCGGTCACCGGATTTGTCGCGACCGTGGCGATCTGCGCGGTACCCTTCCCGTCGCTATCCTTGCCGGTCAGGATGAATTTCGAATCGCCGATCCGGAATGCGCTGTCCTTGATCAGGACGTCCTGATACTTGACGGTGCTGCCGCTCTGATACTTGACCTTCGCCCGAAAGCCATTGACGTTCGAAATCGAGACATTGAATGTCTGTCCGTTGCCGTACTTGCCGGACCAGGTCCCCTGGTAGCTGTCGGCATCGACCGCGACGTATTTCGAACTCGACGGGCTGACGTTGCCGCCCACCGTCAGATAGTTCGACGACAGGATTTGCATGATATCGGCCACGGCGCGACTCCGCTCGCTTGAGAGAAAATCAGGCGCGTCCGGAAAGCCCGGCGGCGATGTTGCAGTTGATGTCGATCAGCGAGTTGAGCTTCGCCGGATCCGGATTGATCTGCATTTCGACAGTCTGCTTGAGAACGAAGACACCAATATTGGCGATGTTCTGACGGACTTCCAGCGATTGCGGATTGTCGTCACTCTCCACCGCGCTCATGAAGATCGACCAGAGCCGGCGATTGAACAACAGTGCATTGTGCATGTTCTTGTCAGGACCGGCCCAGTTCGCCTGGACATCCTGAAGTTGCCTCGCCGCCTTCAACAGTGCCTGCGCTTCGATTTCACGGGGAGACGCCGTCGTTTGCGACGTGCGCGAATAGGCTTGGGCGGCATTGGACATTCACGACCTCAAAGGGATTCATTTGGAGGAACATGGAAACTGCACACATCTTATGCGCCGGCCGTTTAGATATGGTTACCGGCTGTTTTCGACTGTGTTCTAATCCAGGCATAATTCATTCATTGCAACGTCGTTCGACTCAAAACAAAAACGGCGGGGTTTCCCCCGCCGTTTTCGACTTGAATTTTTGAGACGAGATCAGCGGAGCAGCTGAAGCACGCTCTGGTTCGACTGGTTGGCGAGCGCCAGCGCAGACACCGCGATCGACTGGCGGGTCGACAGCGCCTGGCTGTTGGCCGCTTCCTCGTTGGTGTCGGCGAGCGTCAGGTTGGACGCACCGGTCTGCAGCACGTTGATCAGGTTCTTCGAGAAGTCCTGACGGATCTGCACGATCGACAGGTTCGAACCCAGGGTCGAAGCCTGCGAACGCAGCGAGCTGCTGGCGTTGTTGAGTGACGTCAGCACCTTGTTCGTCGAGAAGTTATCGATGAAGTCGGTACCCGAAACCAGCGTCGACAAGCCGAGACCGGCCGGATCGAACGTCACGCCCTGGATGTTCAGGGTCGACTTGCCGGTTTCGTTGAACACCAGCTTGAGCTGGTCGCCGTTCAGCAGGTTGACGCCGTTGAACGAAGAGTCCTGCGCGGTCGTCTTGATCTGGTCCAGGATCTGGTTGTACTGGCTGACGAGGCTGGCGCGGTTGGACTGCGAAACCGCATCCGGAACAGCAGCAGCAATAGTGCCGGCAGTGGCGTTGGCAGCGAGCACGGCGATTTCGACAGCGTCGCCGGTGATCGTGCCGGCCGCCGAAGGGGTCGCCGCAGCGGTGATCGTCTGGCCAGCAGAGTCGTTCGACGAAGTGAACGTCAGTTCGTTCGCGCCGGTCAGCGAAGCCGTCAGGCCAACGCCAGCGGTGGTCAGCGCCTTGTTGAAGTCGGCGAGCGACTTCACGGTGCCGCCAGTGCCATCACCGATCGTGATCGTGGTGGCGCCAGCTTCGGTCGTGAACGTGAACGCAGCCGCATCGAGCTTGCTGGCGGTCGCGCCGCCCGAGAGATCGTCAGCGGTAGCAACGCCGGTACCAGCGGCAGCGCCGGTAAACGCTACGTTGGACTTCGTGGTGTAGCCCGAGTTGGTCTGCAGCGCCTGGTTGGCGATCGACTTCGCGGTGTCGACCAGCTTCTGCAGCGAGGTGATGCCGGTGTTGGCAGCCTGCAGCACCTGCACGCCGTTGCCGATACCATCGAGCAGATTGTTGATGTCGCTGGCGCGGGAGTTCAGGCCCTGCGCGGTGAAGAAGTTGGTCGGGTTGTCGAGCGCCGAGTTGACCTTGTTGCCGGTGGCAAGGCGGTTCTGCGTGGTGGAGAGCAGATCAGCGGTGGACTGGAGGGAGAGGAGGTTCTGGCGAACTGACGCCGAGAGAACGATATCGGACATTGTCATACCTTTCTGGTGTGAACGTAGTGTGCGAGCGTAGCGCCGATCTTTTCCATCGGACGACAGCGCCACAGTGGAACCAAGACTCTAAAAAAACATGAATTCGGCACACACAGTTCGAGCGATATGCGCGGCATCTCCATCCTGGAGTTGCGGGCGCGCGCAGCCGATGTCGTTGTTGAACCGACATAATTCGCTTGCTGCGTGCATATGCAGGCGCCGCAGATTTACCAATCGTTAACCGTGATCGGAAAGGATCACGGCAGACTGGACCAAACCACCGCCGGCCACTGCAATTCGACTTGCCTGCCGCCGCACGCTCTCTTGAGCGTCTCGAACGAAGTGGATATCGGTTCGCGACAAGAAAACGCGTCACGCAAAAGGCTGGGGCCTCGGTTCTGATTTCGTCAGAGCCAAAAGAGCTCCGGACAACGCCGACACGGCACCGACCGATGGAGAATGAACATGGCGTTGAAGGTTGAACTGAAGCCGCACGAGCGCATCATCATCGGCGCGTGCGTCATCACCAATACCGATCAGCGTGCCAAGCTGCTGATCGAAGGCGACCGGATTCCGATCCTGCGCGAAAAAGACATCCTGACACCGGACACCGCGAACACACCGGCCAAGCTGATCTATCTCGCAGTTCAGCTGATGTATCTGTCACCGGACCCGATGGCGCATCATCCGACTTACTTCAGCCTGGTGCGCGACGTCCTGAACGCCGCGCCGAGCGCCTGGCCGTTCATCGAAGCGATCAACAACCACATTCTCAACGGCGACCTCTATCACGCGCTGAAAGAATCCAAAAAGCTGATCGCGCACGAAGCCGAACTGCTCGAGGACGCCCGGCGCGCCCGGGTCAAGCAAAGCCTGGCCAAACAAGGCGACCGCAAATCGGCGTGATGCGCACCTAACTCGACTGGAAACACACCCGCAGTTGTTCGTCATGGCCGGATTTATTCCGGCCATCCACGTCTTTCTGACTGAGATGCACTTGAGACGTGGATGGCCGGGACGAGCCCGGCCATGACGCTTCACTTACGCTATTCAGACTACGCTAGATCGGCAGATATTTCGTCAGGCTGATCTGATAAAGCATCGCGGTGGTCTGATAGGACGCCGACAGGCTGGTCTGCAACGCGAGGATTTTTGTGGCGACCTCGTCCTGCGAAACGCCTTCGATCGAATCCAGCATCGTTTGCGTCATCGACTTCACCTGAGCCTGACGATCGGTCGCAGCCTTGATGGCGGTTTGCGCGCCAGCGAAGTCCGCCTGGATATCCTGAATGGTCTGCACGCCGGTCTGCGGCGAAAGCGTTTGCGTCACGCGCTGGCTCAGCGCGGTGATCTGGCCGTTGGCGTTGGGATCGCCCATCGTTGTCGTCACCGCGGCATAGACGGCGATGTTCTGCAACAGCGCGCGAAACGCCGGCTCGTTGGCGCGGGCGCCATACTGCGCGGTGATCGACTGATCGACCTGCGCAACCGCGGTGCCGCGTGCGGGATCTGCTCCTGCCTCACCGGTGTACCAGGAAATGGTGTTGGCCGGCGTGCCGGCAACCAACGACGTGGCAGACGTCAGCGGCGTCCCGCTGACGCGCTGTGGCGGAGTGTCGAAGAAATTATTCGACGCTTCCATCGCCGATGCAGCAACCAGCGACGTGTTGGCGAGTGTCTTGATCGAATCGTTGAGCTTCTGCTGCAGATTTGCCGTCGTCGCCGTCGCGTTGGCGCCGATCGTGAACGAACCCGGTGGCGGCGGCGTGGTGGTGGTCGCCGTCAGGCTGATCGTCTCACTGGTGCCGTCCGGAAGATTGAAGGTGAAGGCAATCTTGTCGCCTTCGTTCGGATTGGTGCCGCCGAGATCGATTGACACGGACGGCGGCGAACCGGCAGGTCCCGTCACCGTCGCGCCGGTCAAGGTCGAAGTCACCGCACTCAATTTCAAACCGAACACCGATGGTGAAGTGTCCTCGGCAACGGTGATCGGCGACGCGCCGGATGCTGACAGCACCAGTCGCCCCATGCCGTCGGCGCCAAGATCGGCTTGCTTGCGTTCGGCGATCAGTTGCGTCAACCCGGCCCGGGTGCCGTCGGCGCTGCCGTTGAGGATGTCACCCGCAGACGCTGTAGGCGGCGTATCGGTGGCGCGGCCCGAGAAAAGATAGCGGTCGCCGGATTGCGTGTTGAGCAGTTCGATGGCGTTGGCGAATGCCGCCTGCGCCGTGACCTGCCCGCTGGTCTGGCCATTGTTGCCAAGCGCGATGGAGGAACCGTTGGCCGCGGTTTTGACCTGTGCGCCGACGTCGATCAGACCTTGCAGAGACAAGTTGGCGACATTGATGCGGGTGTTCACATTGGTCGCGGCATCGGCATAAGCATTAAGGCTGTTGACCTGCGCACGCAGCCCGACCGCGAGACCGCGATTGACGCCTTGCCCGGCATAGGTGTTGGAAATCTTGCCGCTGGCCAGTTGCTCTTGCAGATCGTCGAGCTGACTCTTCAGATTGAGGATCGATGATCCGATATAAGATGTCCGGCCGCTGACGCCATCGATTGCCATGATACCCTCAGATCGATTGTAGCAACGCCGTGTACATGTCCTTGACGGCGGACATGACGCGTGCGTTCGCCGAATAGGCGTTCTGCAGCGACAGCAGATGCGCCATCTCGTCGTCGATATTGACGCCGGATGTCGCGTTCATTTTGCTCTGCAGTGTATTGAGAACAACGTCCTGCCCGTCCGCCAGTTGCTTCGCCGCGTCGGCGGCGCTGCCCTGCGTGCTGAGAAATTGCTGCGTGTAGTTGGTCAGCGTTCCCTTGAAAGGCGCGGCCGCTGTGCCGATGCCGGTTTGCGGTCCGTAATAGAGACTGGCGGTGGTCAGTTGCGACAGAATGAAGTTGGCACGTGTGGCGTCACCGGACGGCGTCATTGGCGAGGTGCTGTAGATCGTCATTCGCGACGGGTCGGCGAGCAAACCAGTGTTCACCGAAATACGCGCCGCGAGACCCGTCTGCTGTGAGCCGCTGGCGGTGATCGCGCCAGTATAAGGCAGGCCACCGTCGGTGAACAACGACAGTTGCGGCGAACCGCCGGTCAACGATGTCGCCGTCGTCGTCACCGAGGCCGCGGTGACATCGGCGCGGTTGAGCGCGCCATCGTCCAGCACACGCAACACCGGGCCCGTCATCGTTCCCGATGGCGGCGGGTTGGAGAACTGCAGGCCGGTTGATCCCAGCGCGGCATTCAGTTGCGACAACACAGAAGCCATGCCGCCGGAGAAATCGATGCCGAGCACTTCGTCGTTGGGATCGACCGTCGCCGAATTCGACAGCGGCAGCACCGAGGGATCGTCGACGCGCACGATCGAAAGGTTGTGCGTCACGCCCGTGGTGTTGTCCTTGTAGGAAATGTGCGCGACGTTGCCGGTCTGCAGACCCGCGAGATCGAGATCGAACCCGCTCTGCGCACCTGAGGTCGCCGCCGTCCCAACCGTCGTTTGATCTGACAGCGCACTCGACATCGATGCGGCGAGTTGATCGATCTGTGCTTGCGCCTGCACCAGCGAGTTGTCACGCAATTCCAGATAGGCAGCGATCGCGCCGGATCGGATCGAACCGGTGGAGACCAGGTCCATGCTGCCGCCGTGCGGGAAATTGATAGTGATCGATCCCAGATTGCTCTTGGACGGATCGCGGTCCCACAACGTATTCGGCGTCACCGTGCCTTGCGCATTGAACGACAGCTGGGCGGCTTCGACGCCAACCAATTGCACGCCGGAATTGGTGAACACCGATACCTGATTGTTGTCGTTGGTCACCACCCGGACGTCCATCAGTTGCGACAGTTGGGTGATGTATTGGTCGCGCTGGTCGAGCAGAGCCGCGGTCGACGCATCGGTCTGACCGCCGTTTACCAACTGATTGTTGATCGTCGCGATCTGCGACATCGCGTTGTTGGCGGTGTTGACGGCGTTGCTCAATCCGCTTTCGGTACTGCTGCGCAGTGCCTGGATGCCCTGCGACGTGGCATTGAGTTGCTGCGCCAGTGTCTGCGCCGCATTGACGACGCCGATGCGCGCGGATTGCGAATCCGGACTGGTCGACAGCGCCTGCACTGCGGTGGTCAGCGCGTTCAACGCGGACTCCAGCGTACCGGTGGTGTCGGGATTGCCATAGACGCTTTGCAAATTGGCAAGAAACGTCGAGCGGATATCGGCATAGGCCGCGCCGGATGTCTCGGTGCGCAACTGGGTCTGAACGAACTGGTCGAGTTCGCGATTGACGCCGTTGATGCGAACGCTGGAGCCGTAATCGGCGGTCGTCGTCGCGATCTGGTTGAGCGATTTCCGGACGTAGCCGGGCGTCTCCGCGTTGGCGACGTTCGACGACACCAGCGCCAGCGCGGCCTGATTGGCGCGCAGGCCGGACATTGCGGTCGCAAGGGCCTGACTCAAACTCATGACAAATGACCCATCCCGGATTCAGTGGCTGCGAACTAGCGCAGCACGTTCAGAAGATCCTGCACCATCTGGTTCGACGTCGTGATCACCTTGGTGTTCGCCGAGTAAGCCTGCTGCGTCACGATCAACTTGGTGAATTCATCGGCGATATCGGTGTTCGATCCCTCGAGCGACGATCCGACGATGGTGCCGCCGTTGCCGAACAGTGCCTGCCCGGATTCGTCGGTAGCCTCGAACGCGCCGCCATCCTTGCGCTTCAGGAAATCAGGACCGTTGAACGTCGCCAGCGTGATCTCGGCCAGATCGAGATTGCGTCCGTTGGAATAGTTGCCGACGACGCGGCCGTTGTTGCTGATCGAGACCGACTGCAACTGACCGGCCGGGAAGCCGTCCTGCTGGATCTGGTTGACCTGCACGTTGCCGTTGGCATCGGCGTATTGGGTCAAGCCGCCGGAGGAGAAGTTCACCACCGGATTGCCAAGCGACACGCCATTCACCGCCGCGTTGGTCAGCGTCACCGATGCGATCGGCGGATTGGGCTGGCCGTTGGCGCCGAAGGTGAAATTGACGCCGACATTCTGCCACGCGACAGTGGTGCCGGTCGCATTCGGATTGACTTGATAGAACATATTCCAGGTGTCGGTGTGGCCGGAGCCGAGCGCCGCGCTATCGGTCTTGGCCCAGCGGAATTGCAGATTCACCGGAGCGCCGGAGACGTCGTAGGCCGTCACCGCGCCGCCGGCGATCGATTCATCGAGGAACGTCTGGGTATCGTTGGCAGTCACCTGCCCGGTCCCGGCGGTGCCACCACCGGTGCGGTTCACCTGCACGGTGCCGCTGAAGCCGAGCGCGCCGAACGCAGCCGCGTTCGAACTCGTCATCGTAAGGTTGGATGCCGTGCCGGAATGCAGCGTGATGATGCCGCTGTTGATCGAGGACGGCGGCACCGATCCGGTGATGCCGTTGATCTTGGTCAGCAGGTCGCCAACCGTATCGGTCACGTTGAGTTGATTGACGCCCGCGCCAGAGGCAACGAACGTCAGGATCGTGCCGTTCACCGTGATGGTATCGCCAGCCACGAAGCTCGCGGCCAGCGAGTCGCTGGGATTGGTGCCGGACAACGCGGTGGTGGCACTGACCTGTGCCACCGGGGAATTCTGGTTGTTGACGGTCGCGCCGTTGCGGCTGGCATCGGCGTAAGGCGTCGCCGGTGTGCCGACGATCAGGGGATTGGTGGTGAAGTCACCCGGATTGATCAGCTCAGAACCCGGCAGCGCCGTGTCATGCTTGGTGGTGAGCGGATAACTCGCGAGGTTGGCGCGATATTCCACCTTGGTGGTCGATTGTGCCGGCAGGAAATCGTTCTTGAACTTCAGCACCTGCGGCGCGCTGCCGGACAGGTTGCCGGTGGTCGGATCGATCGGGATGCCTTCGAGATAATAGCCGGCGCCGTTGACCAGGTAGCCGCTCTTGTCGAGCGTGAAGTCGCCGCGCCGCGTGTAGTTCTCGACGCCGTCGAAGATCGGCGCGTTATCGGTGAAGTTGCCGGGCTTCTGCACCACGAAGAAGCCGGCGCCGTTGATCGCCATATAGGTCGAGACCGAGGCGGCCTGAATGTCGCCCTGCACCGTATTGGTGCTGCGCGAGGCGGAGGTGACGCTGCCGGCGAGTTGCTGCGTCGCGCCGGTTTCGGGGATGAGGTCGAGGAAGCTGGTGTCGATGCGTTTGAACGCCGTCGTCTGCGAGTTGGCGATGTTGCCGGAGACGTTTTGCAGCGCATACGACTCCGCGCGCAGACCGGCCACCGACGTGGTGAGAGCCCCGAAGATACCCATAACATCGTCTCCAGCTTCATTCCGGGCGGCATGCCGGAAGGGTCGTCGAATGCCGCAATCGCGAGGAGGCGTCGCAAGGGCCGTGCCAGATTGGATAAGGCAGCTATTTCAGCCACATAAACACAATGCCCCGGTCGATTGACCGGGGCACAATTGCCTAGAGGGGCAACAATTGCCGGGAGACGTGAAGGCGGATCAGGTCGCCGACGGCGTCGCGGGGTGGAACACCAGCGCGAGACCGTCCATGCAGTAGCGCAGGCCGGTCGGCTTCGGTCCGTCGTCGAACACGTGGCCGAGATGACCGCCGCAACGGCTGCAATGGATCTCGGTGCGCAACATGCCGAACTTGCGATCTTCGGTCTTGCCGACCGCATTCTCCAGCGGCTGGTAGAAGCTCGGCCAGCCGGTCCCGCTCTCGAATTTGGTTTCCGAGGAGTACAACGGCTGGTCACAGCCGGCGCAGGCGAACGTGCCCTTGCGATGCTCTTTCAGCAGCGGGCTCGATCCCGGAGGCTCGGTGCCGTGATTGCGCAGGATTTCATACTGCGCCGGCGTCAGTTGCTTGCGCCACTCGGCATCGGTCTTTTCGACCGGAAACTTTTCGGCGGCCTCGGCCGGCGCGACGCGAAGCCACCTGAAAGCGGCGAATCCGGCCAGTGTGGCGGCGGACGCGAGCAAAATGCGACGGTCAATCATCTGGGGACTCCGTGAAGGCAAAAGGCGATGGTATCGATCGTCCCAAATACGATGCGGGTTCGGTAAAGTTACACCCAAACGCGGCAGACCCGCTCACGTTTTTGCGAGCCGCCATAAACCGCCGCGGTTGGAACAAGCCGCCGCTGACGCTGCCGGTCACAACCCGGCCGTTATCGAGCTTCGGCCTGCCGGTTGGCTTCGGCAAGCCTAGCTTCGCGGGCGCGCTCGCGGACACCGGCGCGCTCGCGCCAGCGTGCCAAAGCCCCGGCGGTGGCCGCGCCGCCGCGTGTCCATACGCCGACCGCCTGCCCGGCCACGCGCCCGACCTTCCCGCCGGCCCACACCAGTTCAAACGGCGCAAACAACCGCCAGCGGTCGTCACGCCACAGGATACCGTCCGCGATCAATCGCCCCGCCAGCGCCGTGGTATTCAGCCCCTGCCGCCCGAAACCGCTGGCAACCCACAGGCCGCGGCGCAACTGGCCTATCTGCGGCATGCCATGCACCGTCTGGCCGACGACGCCGTTCCAGATCTCGGCCAGCGGCACCCGGCCGAGCACCGGAAAGATCGTCCGGATGCGACGCTGGATCGCGCGACGGAAGCGTTGCGGATTGGCGGACCACGTCGTCTCCGGGCTGGCCCACATCAGCCGGTCGCCCTCGACAACGCGGAAATGATCGACGCCGTCGGTATCCATCACCGATCCCCGGAACGCGATGGCCTCCGCAAGGCGTTCGCCGAGCGGCTCGGACACGGCGGCATAACGCCACACTGGCAACAGCGTGTCGGTCAGCCGTTGCGACGGCGCGCCCAGATGCACGTTGCCAGCGAGCACGATGTGCGACGCCCGCAGCCGCGCCGCCGGTGTGACGATGCGCTTGCGGATACCGCCCGCGTCGATACTCAGCACCGGCGTCTGTTCGAAGATCCGCACCCCAGCCGCTTTCGCAAGAGCCACGAGACCGTGCAGGTATTTGCTGCCGTCGATCTGGAATGCCGTTGGATAATGTACGGCGTGGAAGTAACGCCGCGTCTTCAACACGTCGCGCACGCGATCGACTTGCCAGCCTTCGACCTCGGTGCCGAAATCTTCGCCGAGCACTTGCAGGCGGCTGATGAGCTGGTCGCCGATATCGACGTTGGAAACCTCCAGCGCGCCGTCGCAAAGCGCCATGTCCGGGCCGAGTTGCTCTGCAGTGTGGCGAACATAGGCCGCGCCCTGCCTCGACAGCGCCCAGAGTTCGCGCGCCACATCGAAGCCGACGTGGGACATGATATCGCCGACCGGCAGGCCGTATCCCGGCATCACCGTCCCGAGCGGGTGACCGGACGCATTCCAGCCGACGTGCTGGGCTTCGAGCACCGCCACGTCCATGCCCTTGCGACTCAATTCCAGCGCGGTCGTCAGGCCGGCGAGCCCTGCCCCAACCACGCAGACGTCGACGTCAGTATCCAACGTCAAGCGGCGGCGTTCGGCGGTGTTTTGCACAGCCGTTGCGGTCTCGGGCGCGGATGGCGCACTTGTCATCGGTGTCGACACGTTGTTTTCTTACGAAGCCGCGCGAGGCTTGTCACCTTGTCTCGCACAAACTTGTACAGTAATCGGCAAACAGCTTCCCGATGAGCGCCTTTCCGGGCCATCCTCACGCCGTTCGAATCGAGATTGCCCATGCGCCGACTGATGCTGCTGCGTCACGCCAAGACCGAAAGCGACGCACCCAGCGGCGAGGACATCGATCGCCGGCTCGACCAGCGCGGCAACGATGACGCCGCCGAGATCGGCCGGTGGATGGCACAGCACAAATATGCCGCCGATCTGGTGCTGGTTTCCACTGCGGTGCGGGCCCGGCAGACGTGGGACATCATCTGGCCGCTGGTGTCCGAGATCATGCCGCGCGCCAGGGTGGCCCACCTGCCCGAACTCTACATTCCCGATCCCGCCGATATCCTGCGCATCGTCCACGGTGCGGCGAAGCAGGCTCCCGAAGGCCTGCTCATCATCGGCCACAATCCCGGACTGCACGAACTGGCGCTGGGACTGACCGCGGGCGGCAACGAGACGGCGCGGCGCGCGCTTGCCGGCAACCTGCCGACCAGCGGGCTGGTCGTCATCGATTTTGCCATCGACGACTGGCGCGACGTATCGTTCCAGCGCGGACGGCTCGACATCTTCGTCAGCCCGAAACTGTTGCAGAAATCCAAATCTTCCGGCGATTAAAGTCGAATTCGACGCATCGCCGCGTTTCTTGCGTTCGCAAAGATTCCTGACGGGATGCGCGGCGAGTGTTAACATTGGCCAAGGTGAAATGGATTTGACCTTCGGTCAGTCGGCCTTGAGTTCGCGGCGCGAACGCCAAATCCAAAACAGCCGACGCGGAGCCAGCGCTCCTTGCCGACCAAATCCGATGGAGGCCCATCGTGGCAAAGAAAATTGAAACAAAGGATCACGTTTACAAGATTTTGGAGCTCGTCGGGTCTTCCGAAAAGAGCGTTGAAGATGCAATCCAGAGCGCCATTGCGCGTGCATCAAAGACTATTCGCGATATGAAATGGTTCGAAGTCGTGCAGACCAGAGGCCATATCGAGAATGGCTCTGTGAGCCATTATCAGGTCACCTTGAGGGTCGGATTTACGCTTGAGGAATAGCCATCTTCAAACTGGCTTATGCTGACATAGGCCCCTGGACTCCAACATTCGCAGGGATACCCCATTCGCAGGGATACCCGCCGGGACAGAGTGCGGATGTTGGAATAGGACCACGAGCGGAATGGATCTGACATTCGTTGTTCATCCGTCGCGGTGAGCGCAGCCAACATCAAATCCAAAACTCCACTCGCAACCTATATCGCTCATGATATATTGGTCGAACGGAGGGCGCAGATGTTCAAATCTATTCTCGTCCCGATTGATCTCGCGGACACTGAACTCGCCAAGCCGGCGATCGCAACGGCTGCGACACTGTCGAAAACCTACAACGCCAAAGTCCGGCTACTCAACGTCCTGCCGATGACGCCGGTCATGCTCGCCGAATACGTGCCGGCGAATTTCGATTCCCAGCAACGGCAGTCGTGCGAAGAAGCCATCGCCATCGTCGCGGGCGAATCCGGCATCGACGCAGCTCTCGTTTCCAGCACGGTGCGTCAGGGCGGCATCTATCACGAGATTCTGGAAGAGGCGGCGGCGATCCGTGCCGACCTGATCGTCATGACATCGCATCGACCCGCGATGAAAACGTACTTCCTCGGCTCCAACGCCGGGCACGTGGTGCGCTACGCGAAATGCTCGGTGCTGGTGGTGCGGAAATAAATCGATCGCCGGCAACCAGGAATGGAACATTCCGGGAGATGATCTATGGCGGCGCGTTTCATGGTTCTGACAGCCGCGGCATGCGCGATGTTTTCCGCAGCGTCTGACGTATCAAGGGCGCAATCGGACCAACAAGAGCTCAAGCTCGTGACGCCGCCGCTCAGCATTTACCGAAATCCGACACGGCCCCCTGCCGACACCCTGCCGGTGCCGACCGGATTTAGCAGGGAACAGATCCTGCATGGCGATCGCGTTTTTCATGGCGAAGCCGCGAACGGACAGTGCAGCAACTGTCACGCCGCCGATGGCAAGGGAACGCCAAACGGCAACGACCTGACCGCCGGCATGTTTATTTGGAGCGACGGCAGCGTCAAAGAGCTGAAGCGGACGATCTTGCACAACATGGCGGTGGCGCCTGGAATGGATGGCGACTTGAAGCCCGAGGATGTTGACGCGGTGGCAGCCTACGTTTGGGCCATCAGCCATCAGTCCCCGCCCCAGTAATGGCATGGCTGCACGACGCGCAGCGTGGCGTGAATAAGACTGAGCCGACATGATCAATCGTTGAGAGTACATGCGCCCGTCAGGGCAGCAATTCTTTCGGCAACGCGTCGAGCGTGTAAACGCCCGGCTTGTTGCGCCACATGAAGCCGCCGATCTGCCAACCGAACAACGCAGCACATGCCACGAGAAACAACGCACCCGCGGTCGCGCCCGTCGTGATTGCCCGCACCAGCAGTCCCGCGATCGCCAGCGCGACGATGGCAAGGACGCCGGCACTTAGCGCATAGGGCAGCGGCCGCATGCCGCCACTCAACGCAACATTGCTGCCGTGCTGCGCCAGGCGCCGATGCAGCGCAGTAATGAACAGCCGGTAGCTTTCGTCCTGGGGAGTCATCAGGGCAATCGTTTGCCAGGTGGTCGAGAGGATCGCCAATCGTTCGCCCGAGCGATTGGCGATGTCGGCGCGGAATCGCCGCGACTGCATCGATACTGGACGATACGACAGCCCGATCGCGGCAATGCTGGAGTACGGCCACACACTTTTCTTTTCGCCGATGCGCCACGACAATCCGTCGTCGGTCAGTTCGAACTGCTGGGCAACGCCGATCAGCGACGCCTTGTAAGTATAGCTGATGCCAGACTGCGGCACGTCACCTGCGGTCGTGTGGATCTGAGGCGCTCGCAAGATGACTAACTTTCGTTGCTGGAGACTCTGGCCCGGGCAATCGGTGCCGTTTGCCTGCGCCGTTGTTGGCGACTATCCTGTAAGCCACAGGCAGCGGCAGGTGCGCAAGGGAGTGCGACATCTGCTGCCGCCGGCATTGGACCCCTGATGGCAACACCGATCTACTTTCCGCGTCGTTTGATTCTGGCCGGCGCCATGGTGTGCGGCATGCTACTCGCACTCGCCGTGCATGTGCTCGGCCAGCGTTTCAATCTCGATCTCGGCGGACTGTGGCGTACCGACGATAGCCGGATTCTGGTGCCTGCCGGGGCCGCGCTGGCCTGGTGGCTGATCGCCACGGTCGGCTTTAGCGGCGGCTATTTTACCGCGACGCTGATGCACAGCGCGGTGTCCGGGCATATCCCGCGGCGAATGCGCCAATTCCTCATCGCCACCGGTGTGCTGGTGCTGGCGGCCGCCGGCCAGGCGGCGTCGGCGCCAAGCTCCGTCCCCACCGCTTCCGGGGTTCTGGCCGGGCTGACGGCACTGTGCCTCGGCGCGATCATGGCGTTTTGCGGCGCGCATTTCGCCCTCCGCAAGGCATAATATCGCGCAACGATGTTCAACTTAGGATGCATGGCGCCGCCCCCCCGGATCGGAGGCATTTTGCCGCCGCATGCGGCCATCATGACGATGGCGTCAGGCGTGCGGCGTCCTATATATGGCAACAGAACGGCGCATGACGCGGCATAAGCAACCGCATGGACCGATTTGCGCCACACCGTTTTGCTTGGTTTGCGTCATGTGTATGTGAAGGACTTATGACATCCGGCAATTCGCCCGCGGCACCTCGGCCAGATCCCGGTCAGGAGTGGGTTGCAACGCCGGAGTTTTGTTTTAAGGGTTTGCGCGCATGAGTTTCGTATGAGTCACCTATGAGTCACTTGGCAGCCACTGACGTCCGATCGGCCCGTTCGGCTCTCGGCTTGTTCGCGCCCCGGCGGGAGGACGAATGTATCGACTGCTGACCACGCTCCAGCGTGGCTTCAAGGAGCGGGTCGGCTGGAAACGGCTGGGCATCGTTGCGAGCCTCGTCATCATCGGCTTTGCCATCCTGACGCTGGTCCGCACCCTCAAGGGTGTCGACAGCGGCGTCATCCTCGTTGCGCTGACGGAAAAATCCCCCGGCCAGATCGCGCTCGCGGCGCTGTGCGTGGTCGGCGCGTTCTGCACGCTGACGTTCTATGATTACTTCGCCTTGCGCACGCTCGGCGTGACGCATGTGCCGTACCGGATTGCGGCGCTCTCCAGCTTCACCAGCTATTCGATCGGGCACAACATCGGCGCCACGGTATTCACCGGCGGCGCCATTCGTTTCCGGATCTATTCCGACTACGGCTTGAGCGCCATCGACGTCGCCAAGATCTGCTTCATTTCCGGGTTGACCTTCTGGCTCGGCAACATCTTCGTGCTGGGTATCGGCATGACGGTGCATCCGGATGCCGCGGGCATGATGGATCTGCTGCCCAGCACCATCAACCGGCTGATCGGGCTCGGCTGCGTCGCCGGGATCGCGATCTACCTGATCTGGATCGCCATGGGCGACAACCGCCGCGAGTTGGGCCAGAACGGCTGGAAGGTGGTGCTGCCAGGCGGACGGCTGACGCTGCTGCAAATCCTGATCGGCGTCGTCGATCTCGGCTTCTGCGCGCTCGCGATGTACCTGCTGATGCCGGCGACGCCGTACATCGATTTTCTGTCGTTGGCGGTGGTGTTCATCCTGGCGACGTTGCTGGGCTTCGCCAGCCATGCCCCTGGCAGCCTTGGCGTGTTCGACGCTGCGATGCTGGTAGCGCTGCCGCAGTTCGGCAAGGAACAATTACTCGCCACGCTGCTTGTATTCCGTGTGCTGTATTTCGTTATTCCCTTCACCATCGCCATCAGCATCATGGGCACTCGCGAGTTCTGGCTCAGCGTCGTGCGGCCCTGGCAGAAGCGCCGCAGGTCGAACGGCCATAACGGCACCACGCCGGTCGCGCAATCCGTCAATCCCGGTTCGCCCCGAAGCTGACGATTGCCGCGCCGGAGTTGCGGCGGCGGGGCTATCCCTCTTATTTCCGCCTCATCCTTGACGTTGAACACGGCATGATCGCAATGCAGGCAAAATCGCTGTCGCTCCGTCTGGCCGTGGCGCTTGCCGCGCTGCCGCTGGTTTTCGTGATGCTGCGGTCCGAGCCTGCGGTCGCGCAGCCCGCAAACGACGCGCCGTTGCAGATCTCGTGGGAAGTCCGCAACCGGTTCCGGCTGTTTCGCGAAGAGCGCGATTTCCAGCTCCAGGCGGAAGCCCTGCGCAGCGGCAGTATCCTGGCGGCGGAAGATGCGCTCGAGGTGCAAAGCGATGGCCGCGGCTGGGCGCGCAACGCCGTCAACCGGCTGTGCATCGACCGCAGCGGCCACGTCAGCGAGCCGTGCAGCCGCGACGGCACCAAGGAAAGCTACCTGACGCCGATCGACCATCCCGTCACGGTTCGACTGGCCGGGCAAATCCCGGTCGGCGCGACCTGCGCATGGACGTTCGACGACGGCCAGGGTCCGCGCCAGTCGGTGCTGGATTGCGCCGAACCGATCAACCTGCGGGTCGTTTACGGCCGTGCGACGGTCGCAACCGTCGATGTTTCCAGCGGCGCCGATGCGCCGCAACGCATTTCCACCGAAATTCAGGTGCGCGATATTTTCATCGCCGGGCTCGGCGATTCCGTCGCGTCGGGCGAAGGCAATCCGGACCGGCAGATTGCCTTGTCCGACGAGGGGTTTTGCTTCCAGTCCTATCTCGGCGGTCCGGGCAGCGAATATTTCCGTCCCAGCCGCGCTGGCTACAAGGGTGGCCGCGCCTGCGGTTCGCCGGGTCAAATCCAGGTCTGGCAGCGCCAGAGCGCGGTCTGGTTCAATCCGGCGTGTCATCGTTCGCTGTACAGCTATCAGACGCGTACCGCGATCGCCCTTGCGGTCCAGTATCCGCACATCGCCGTCACCTATCTGCCGCTGGCCTGCACCGGCGCGACCATCGCCGATGGGCTGTTCGGCACGCAACGCGCCCGCGAATGTCTCGTCAGCAAGTCCGGCGTCGATTGCCAGGGCAAGGTCAACGCGCAACTGACCGAACTGCGCGAGGCCGTTACCGCAGCCAAGCGTCGCCAGCCCGACCGCAAGCTCGATCTGGTGTTGCTGTCGATCGGCGCCAACGACATCAATTTTTCCGGACTGGTCGCCAACGTCATCGTCGACAGCCCGACCGAGCGCGAGATATTCAAGCGCAGCGGCGTGCTGGGTTCGGTGGAGGATTCGCGCGAAGCACTGACCAATGATCTGCCGCGCGGGTTCAGCAAGCTGCGCAGCGCCTTGAAGCCGCTGGTCGGCGACATGTCGCATGTCGTCTTCGTGTCGTATGCCAATCCCGCGCTGCTCAACGGCGCGCCCTGCCCCGGCGGCCGCGCCGGCTTCGACGTGCACCCGTCATTCAATGCCGATCCGCAACGCCTGAACAGCGTCGCAAGCTATGTGCAAAGGGAATTTCTGCCGCGGCTGAAGGCATTGGCGCTGTGTCAGTCCGGCGTGCTGTGCCGCGATCCGGCAGCCGACCGCATGACGTTCGTCGATGCGCATCAGCCCGCTTTCGCCGATCACGGCTTCTGCGCGCGCGGTCCAAACGATCCCGAATTCGACCAGGCCTGCTTCTCGGCCAAGGGCGACAGCTTCGTCAGCGATCTGGTGACGGCCGCCTCGCAGCCCATGACCTGCGGCCGCGGCGCCAGCGAATTCCGTGCCTATCTGCCGCGTGCGCGCTGGATCCGCGATGCCAACGACAGCTACTTCGCAGCAATGACCTATCCGCAAGGCCTGCCGGCGGCGGCGCAGCCGTCCGACCTTCATGACGCGACGTGGGGGGTGCTGTCAGCAGTCTATGGCGGCGCCGTGCATCCAACCGCCGAGGGTCATGCCGCAATGGCGGACGCGACGCTGCCGGCGGTCGCCTCGGTGCTTCGCCTCGATGCGCGTGTGCCGGAAGTTATCCAGGAGCCGCTCGGACCTGCGCAGGCTCCGCAGCCGTCGGCTGCGCAATCACAATCGCCGCTCCCGCAGCCTCCGCTGCCGTTGCCTTCACAGCCCGCGCGCTAAGAATCTCGATCGTTCAGGCTGATGCGTTCTTTTGTCATTCTGAGAGTCCGACTCAGAATAGCTCTCCGTTCGTCACGGCCGGATTTATTCCCGCGATCCATGCCTTGAGAGAGCATCGAAGCATGGAAAACGTGGATGCCCGCGACAAGCGCGGGCATGAGGCCTCAATTCAATGGTGATCAGTTCAAAGAAGCGATCCGCATCAATTCCGAGCGGGACGGATCAACGCGCGGGTAATGCAGCTTTCGATTTCACATTGC
>Ga0207657_10000892_pt1 | contig 31592 bp, 31 predicted proteins | sample KBSC33metaG_FD_184316 | JGI IMG/M metagenome (GOLD analysis project Ga0207657, IMG submission 184316) | Corn rhizosphere microbial communities from Kellogg Biological Station, Michigan, USA - KBS C3-3 metaG (SPAdes) (version 2) | ecosystem: Host-associated > Plants > Roots > Rhizosphere > Soil ...
GGATCTTTCCTGGCGGCGGGCGCTTTCCGTTCAGCGGCGCGGAGTTCGCGGCCGGGGTCGCGTTCTGCGTCATCTGCTTCGCCCTGTGCTGGAGGGTCGAGCGCGCGCGCGTGCTGCAGTTCGTCTTCGCGGTGTATCTCGCGTCGCTCGTGACCCTCTTCATCGTGCCGTCTGCGATCGGCGAGAACGTTGCGCGGTTGCGCTACGCCGCGATCCCGCTCGTCGTGCTCGTCTTCTCGCTCCGCGGCTGGCGACCGCTGCCGCTCGGCCTCGCAAGCCTGCTGCTCGCGGTCGCGTGGAACGTGACACCGCTCGCGTGGAGCTACGAGCACGGCGCGACCGATGCGACGGCGAAGGCGTCGACGTGGCCCGCGGCGGTCGGCTATCTGCGCGACCACCTCCAGCCGTCCTATCGCGTCGAGGCCGTGGACACGTCGACGCACTCCTCCGCCGCCTACCTGGCGGAGGCGGGCATACCGATCGCGCGGGGCTGGTACCGGCAGGACGACTTCCCGCAGAACGAGGTGCTCTACGACCACCTCGGCGCGAAGACGTACCTCGCGTGGCTGCGCAGCCTCGGGGTGGAGTACGTCGTGCTCGCGCACGCCTCGCCGGACTACAGCGCACGCGGCGAGGCCGCACTCGTGCGAAGCGGACGCGCCCGCCTGCGGCCGGCCTTCCGCACACACGAGCTGACGATCTACGCGGTGCCCGACCCGCGCCCGATGGTCACGGGACCGGGCGCGCCCCGGCTGACGGCGATGGGCGAGTCGCGCATCGGCGTCGCGGTCGGGCGCGGGGGGACATATCGGATCGCCGTGCGCTGGTCGCCGTACTGGCACGCGTCGCTCGGCTGCCTCGCGAAGGGCGAGGACGGAATGCTGCGGTTGCGGACGCGGCAAGCGCGGCGCGTGATGCTGACCTTCCACGTCGGCGTCTCGCGCGCGATCGGCGAGCTCGCAGGACAGCAGCCGAGCTGCCGGTTGCGCTAGAGGTTCTGCGCTAGACGGTTCGCGTGACCTCGTCGAGCGGCTTGCGCTTCGCGCGCGCCGACCACTCCTCGGCCGTGCGCGAGCTCGGGTCGCGCGGCTTGGCCGGATAGCCGAACGTCAGGACGATCGCGACCGGTGCGCCGACGATCCGCTCGGCGCCCTCGGCGTCGCGGATCCCGTTCGGGCACGAGCCCACCCCGTCGTTCCAGGCGGCGAGGAGCATGTTCTCGGCGGCGCGGCCGACGTCGAAGCCGCGCGCCGCCCCCGCGACCGCGACGACGAGCGCCGCCCCGAGCACGTTCTCCGGCGCGAAGACACAGCGCGCCAGCGCCTCCTTGTCGGTGACGACGACGAACTCCCACTGCTGCCGGTTCCGGGACGACCCGCTCAGGCGGCCGGCGTCGAGGATCCGGTGCCGGACGTCGTCCGGGATCGGCGTGTCCGCGTAGTCGCGGACCTCGCGGCGGCTCGCGATCGTCAGGTAGGTGTCCACCCCGACGGAGCGTAAAGGGGATCGCCCGCTAGCGCAGGAAGCTCGGCACGTCGACGTCGTCGCTCGGGCTCGACCGCGTCGGCAGCGGGGCTTCGTACGGCGGGCGGCGGACCTTGGCGCCGCGGCCGATGCCGGTGGCGACGACCGTCACCCAGACCTGGCCGGTGAGCCGGTCGTCGACGGTGGCGCCGAAGATGATGTTCGTCTCCTCGGTCGCGGCGGCGCGGATCGCCTCGGCGGCCTCGTTCACCTCGATGAGCGTCATGTCGTCGCCGCCCGCGATGCTGAGGAGGATGCCGGTCGCGCCGGTGATCTCCTCGTCGATCAGCGGCGAGCGGAGGGCGCGCTCGGCGGCCTCCTTCGCGCGACTCTCGCCGCTCGACGCGAAGCCGATGCCCATCAGCGCGGTGCCGCTGTCGGCCATGATCGTGCGCACGTCGGCGAAGTCGAGGTTGATCAGCCCCGGCATCGTGATCAGGTCGCAGATGCCCTGGACGCCCTGGCGGAGCACGTCGTCGGCGACCTTGAACGCGTCGAGCATCGAGGTCGAGCGGTCGAGTACCTCGAGCAGCCGGTCGTTCGGGACGACGATCGTCGTGTCGCACACCTGGCGCAGCGCCTGCACGCCGAGGTCGGCCTGATGGCGCCGCTTCGTGCCTTCGAACTTGAACGGCGTCGTGACGATGCCGACCGTGAGCGCACCGAGCTCGCGCGCGATCCGCGCGACGACCGGCGCGGCGCCCGTGCCGGTGCCGCCGCCCTCGCCCGCCGCGACGAACACCATGTCGCTGCCCCGGAGGGCGTGCTTGAGCTGGTCGTAGCCCTCGTCCGCCGCGGCGCGGCCGACGTTCGGGTCGGCGCCCGAGCCGAGGCCCTGGGTCAGCTCGTTGCCGATGTGGATCTTCGACGGCGCGTCGCTCATGTGCAGCGCCTGGATGTCGGTGTTCACCGCGATGAACTCGACCTGGCTGATGCCGGCGTCGATCATCCGGTTGACCGCGTTCAGGCCGGCACCGCCGACGCCGACGACCTTGATCACGGCGAGATACGCACCCGCGTCGGCACGAGGCGAGCGATTGAGGCGCGCAGGCTGCTCCGGGAGCGGATCGACGTACCGCGTCACCGGCGGCCGCGGCGCGGGAGCCTTCGGCGGGGCCTTCGCGACGGCAGGTGCGGGGGCGGGCGGCGTCGCCCGGATCTGCGGCGGGGCCGGATCGGGCAGCGGGTCGGGGCCCGGCGTGGGCACCGGCGGCACCGGCTCCGGCTCCGGCGGCTGCGGCAGCGGGTCGGGTCTCGGGGAAGGGGGAGCGGGTGCGGGCGGCGGCTCGATCGTCGCCTCGCCGCGCGCGGCCTCCTCCCAGCTCGGCACGTGGTCGACCGTACGCTCGTCCGGCTCCTCGGCCGGCGGCTCCACGGGGGCATGCTGCTGCTCAGGCTCCTGCTCGGCCTGGCGCTGTGCCGCCTCCGTCGCGCGGAACAGCTCCGCGAGCGGACCTTCACGCATGCTGGCGCGACGACGCGCCATTGAGCACCTCCTTGGCGAGATCGCGATACATCGTCGCAGCCTCGCCGGTCGGGTCGTACCGGAGCACGGACATTCCCTTCACCGGCGCCTCCGCATACCGGATCGTCTTGCGGATCCTCGTGTTCAGGACGAGGTCGCCGAAGTTCTCCTTCAGGATCTCGACCGCCTCGCGCGAGTGGAGCAGTCGCTTGTCGAACATCGTGGGCAGGATGCCCTGGATCTCGACGGCCGGGTTCAGGTTCTCGCGGATCATCGTCAGCGTGTTCTCGAGCTGGACGAGGCCGCGAAGCGAGAGATACTCGCACTGCACCGGGACGACGACGCCGGTGGCCGCGACGAACGCGTTGATCGTCAGCAGGCCGAGCGAGGGCGGGGTGTCGATCATGATCCAGTCGTATTCCTCGCGCACCGGCAGGAGCGCCTTCTCGAGTGCGCGCTCGCGGCCGATCATCGAGCTGAGGGCGAGCTCGGCGCCGGCGAGGTCGATCGAGGCTACGGCGACGTCGATCTCGTTCGTGTGGATGATCTCCGTGATCGGCAGCCGGTGGACGAGCACGTCGAACATCGAGCGGTCGATCTCGTCGGGGTTCCAGCCCTGCGACATCGTCAGGTTGCCCTGCGGGTCGAGGTCGATCGCGAGGACCTTCTTCCCCTGCTCGGCCAGGGCAACGCCGAGGTTCAGGGTCGTCGTCGTCTTGGCGACCCCACCCTTTTGATTCGCGAATGCGATGACCCGAGCCAGCGTCGGTCCCCTATCGGTCTCCGCCCTGGAGCTCGGGCGTGGGAGAAATCGCGCGAGCGCCATGGTCGCTCACCTTTCGGATCAACGTAGCAGAGTCCTTCATCAATAGATTCCCAGGCATGGACCGAAAGTGGCGCGCCCTCCTCATCGTCTGTGTCGGCATCTTCATGCTCCTGCTCGACATCACCGTCGTCAATGTCGCGCTCCCGGATATTCAGAAGGAGCTCCACACCTCCTTCACCGACCTGCAATGGGTCGTCGACGCCTACGCCCTCCTGCTCGCCACGTGCATGCTGAACGCGGGCACCCTCGGCGACTGGCTCGGCCGGAAACGCGTCTTCATCGTCGGCGTTCTCCTCTTCACCGCGGCCTCGGCCGCCTGCGGCGCGGCCACCTCCCCGCTCTTCCTCAACATCGCCCGCGGCGCCCAGGGGGTCGGCGGGGCGATCATGTTCGCCGTCTCGCTCGCGATCCTCTCCCAGGAGTTCCACGGCGCCGAGCGCGGCACCGCGTTCGGGATCTGGGGCGCCACGATCGGGCTCGCCGTCGCGATCGGGCCGCTCGTCGGCGGCGTCCTCACCGAGTACGCCGGCTGGCGCTGGATCTTCTTCGTCAACCTGCCGATCGGCGCCGTCTGCGTCCTCGGCTCGCTCGCCTACCTGCACGAGTCCCGCGACGAGCAGCACGCCGGGTTCGACGCGGTCGGCTTCGCGCTCTTCACCGCCGGGCTCTTCGCACTCGTGCTCGCGCTCCTCCGCGGCGACGCCTGGCACTGGGGCAGCGGCAGGACGATCGGGCTCTTCGCCGCGGCCGCGGTGCTCCTCGTCGCGTTCGTCTTCTCCCAGCTGCGCGAGGACGAGCCGATGTTCGACATGTCGCTCTTCCGCAAGCCGGCGTTCGCCGGCGCCCAGATCGTTGCGTTCGCGATCTCGGCGGCGATGTTCTCGCAGTTCCTCTACCTGACGCTCTACCTCCAGAACGAGCTGCACTACTCGCCGCTACAGGCGGGCCTCCGCTTCCTGCCGCTCTCGTTGGTGTCGTTCGTCGCCGCGCCGATCGCGGGGCGGCTGTCCGCGCGTCTCCCGGTGCGCATCCTGCTCGGTGCGGGCATGTCGCTCGTCGGCGTCGCGCTTCTCCTCATGCACGGGATCACGAAGAGCTCGGACTGGACGACGCTCCTCGCCGGCTTCCTCGTCGGCGGTGTCGGGGTTGGCCTGGTCAACGCACCGCTCGCCTCGGTCGCGGTCAGCGTCGTCGAGCCGCGGCGCGCCGGGATGGCGTCCGGGATCAACAACACGTTCCGTCAGGTCGGGATCGCGACGGGCATCGCCGGGCTCGGTGCGATCTTCCAGAGCCAGGCGTCCTTCGTCGCCGGGCTGAACGAGATCCTGCTCGTCGGAGCGTTCGTCGCGTTCGCGGGCGCTGTCCTCGGGATTGCGCTCGTGCGCACCGGCGATCTGGTCAGAGTGCCGCAGCCAGACGCGGCCTGATCCGGATCGCGACCTGCCACGCGGCGATCAGCAGGATCACCGCGGCGCCGGTCACGACGATCAGCGCCTGCGCGGCGACCGAGAACGCGATCGCCTCGGCCTTCGGCACGCCGGAGAGGGCGAGGAGCGTCGCCCCGGCGCCGGCCTGCATCGCCGCGCCCGCAGGGCCGATCGGCACCGCGGCCGAAGCCGCCGACGCGCAGAGGAAGCCGAGCGCGAGCGGGAACGAGCCGCGCAGCGCGAGCGCGTTCAGGAGCAGGAAGACGGCGGTGCCGCGGAGCGCCCACGACACGGAGATCAGAAGCAGCGCCGCAAGCGACTCCCTGCGGTTCTGCGTGTGCTCGCTGAGCCAGCGGCCCAGGCGGAACTTCATGACGCGCCGCATGCCCGCGAACTTCGGCAGCATCGAGACGACGACTGCCGCGAGGACGCCCGCGACCGAGACGACGAGGAAGCCTGCGCGCACCGCCCATGAGCGGGCATCGGTGATCGCGACGCCGGCGAGCGGCGCAAGCGCCGCGTTGTCGAGCATGCCGAGGACGATCAGGCTCAGCCCGATCGTGCCGAGCCCTGCGCGCGTGCCGGGATAGCGCTTCACGCAGGCGATGCGGATCGCGTCGTCGACGCGCCCGGGCATCGCCACGCCGCCGACACACGCCGCCCCGCCGGCGAACGCCAGCGCACCGGCGGCAGGCCGCTCGTCCTCGTGGAAGAGGCGCTGCCAGCCCCACGCCTTGAACGCATACGCGATCAGGAAGAGCACGGCCGCGGCGACGACGAGCACGGGATCGGCGTGATGGAGCGGCCAGCCGCCCTTCACGAAGTGCCTCGCGCTGAAGTACGAGACGGCGAGCAGCCCGAGTCCGAGGCCTCCGTTCAGGAGCACCTGGACTTTTCTGTTGGAGAGGAGCGCTCGCACCGTCGACCTAACGGTGCTATCGGCTAAGCGGGTACTGGGGATTAGACCAACGTAGCCCTTATCCGGGCTCTTCGCCGAAGTCTTCGAGCCGCTCGAGGCGCGCAACCACAGGAAGACGTGGCTCCGGGCTTTCGAGCAGGTCGAGGACCCCGTCCCCGGACGAGTGATGGTCGGGCCGCGCCTCCTCCTCGTTCGAGGGAACGGCAAGGCATTCACACGGCGACCACCGCACTCGACGCCAGGCGCTGCGCCGCCGCCTCCGCGCGCGGGTCGCACTCGCGGCGCGCCCACGCCTCCGCCTCGCGCACGAGCTCTCGCAGCTCGCCGAGCAGCACGTCGGGACCGGCGCGCGCGCGATCGAGCGCCTCGATCCGGTCGAGTCGGGCCAGCACGGCGCGCGCTTCGTCCATGACTCGACGCTAGCGGGAGATGTGTGTCAGCTTGCGCGCAGCTGTGCGACACGTTCGCGACCGGCACGCAGGCCGAGGAGGGCACCGTCGAGCTCGCGCAGCAACGCGCCGCGCGCGCCGTGCAGGAGCACGGCGACGAGAAGCCGCCGGACGAGGTCGGACGTCGGCGCGCGGAAGCGCTCGACGAGGTCGGCGCGCTCCTCGGCCGTCTCGCCGAGCAGCGCGCCGGCGCGCATGCCGGCAGCCCAGAGGCCCTCGCCGTCGCCGAGCGCCGCGTCGAGCGCGTGCTTCAGCTGCTGGCCGCGGAACGGATCGTCCTGGAAGAGCGAGAGCTCCCAGCGGTCGAGCGCGTCACCGAGCGACGCGTCGTCGTCCGCCAGGGCGAGCTGCGGGCGGAGCTTCTCGGCGACCGAGGCGCGGAACGGGTCGAGCCGCGTCGGCTCGCCGGGCGGCGCCGTCGCGGCGATCGGCAGCACGGGACGGATCCCGTAGGGACGCCAGTCGAGTCGCTCGAAGAGCACGGGGCCCGCAGCGAGGGGCGCGGACGTCGCGAGGCGGAGCGCGGTGACGGCGTCGGCGAGCTCGCCGGGCGCGTCGGGCACCTCTTGCGCACCCTTCTCGAGCGGGCGCTCGAGCTCGAGCACGCAGAGGCGGTCGACCTCGCGGCCGAAGTCGCGCGGCAGCAGCCCGTTCGCCTCGGGCCACATCGCGGCGAGCTCGCCCGCCGCGGCGGCGCGCACGCGAATGCCGTCGCCGAGCTCGATCGTCGCGCCGCACGAGATGCCGATGAGCGGGGCGACCGCGCCGTAGGAGTGGCCTTCGCCGAAGAGCGAGCTCTCGAGCTCCTCGTAGGAGCGGTCGAATGCGCCGTCGTCCCAGTCGAAGCCGCCGCAGCCTTCGGCGGTGCGAACGAGCAAGGGCACGAGCACGGAGCGGAAGAGCGCACGCGCTTCGTCGCTGCCACCGTCGTGTGCGCGCGCGAAGATGCGCGCAGCGGGCTCGCGCTGCAGATCGGCGACCGCCTCTCGCACGTCGTCGCGCGCGAAGAGCCGGTCGGTACGCGCCTCGACGAAGCCGCGCACGAGCGGCCGGTACTCGTAGAGCGTCGGACGGCCGTACGTACCGTGCTCCTCGAATGCGAACGGCAGGTCGGCGCCCGTGGTGAGATCCTGGTCGAACGTCGCGAACGCGCCCAGGCAGAACCGGCGCATCGTGTCGTAGAGATGAGGCGAGCGCATCGCAACTCCCTCTACTCCCTGGGCTCGTTACCTCCTCTTTGGCAGCCGGGGCACCAGTAGGCGATCCGGGCCGCCTCGCCCTGCGCATGCGAGCGGATGACCGTGCCGCAACGGCGGCACGCCCGGCCGGCGCGGCGATAGACGTGACGCAGGGGTCGCGTGCCTTCCACGCCCGCGCGCATCAAGCGGTGCGCGGCATCGAGCGCAGCACGCAGCTCGACGTCCGGGACGTCCGAGAGCGCGCGCCACGGCGAGACGCGCGCATCCCAGAGGGCCTCCGCCTTCCACATGTTCCCGATCCCGGCGACGAGGCGCTGGTCGAGGAGCGCGTCGCCGACCGCGCGCGTCTGCCGTTCGGCGCGCAAGCGCTCGACCATCTCCTCGAGATCGGGCGGACGCTCGAGGATGTCCGGGCCGAGATGCGAGAGCCGTCCACCGTCCTGCACGAGCTCGAGCACGGGCCCGTTCCAGAGCACCGCCTCGTGCGCGGCGCCGCGCAGCACGAGCCACGGCCGCCCCGCGCGACGGCCGCCCGTCGGCTCGACCCGCCAGCGCCCTGTCATCCGCAGATGGCTGCGGAGGACGAGGCCGCCCTCGAACCGGAGCAGGAGGTTCTTCCCCACCGCCTCGACCGTCTCGAGCGTCCTGCCGTCGAGGCGCTCCGCGAGCCCTTTCACGGCCGCGCGCGGGTGCGGCGTCTCGACCTCGACGCGCTGGCCGGCCAGCACCTGTAGCCGCTTCGCCGCGCGGTGGAGCGAGTCGCCCTCGGGCATGGCCGCAGCGTAGTCGGGTCGAGGTCTAGCCTTCTGGGGATGAGCAGGCGCTTCATCGGCATCCGCTGGTGGCTCGGAGCCGCCTTCGCCCTCGTCGCCGCGGTCTCGACGGCCATCGTCGTCTCGCAGTTCTCGTCACGGTCGGAGAGCGAGTTCCGCGGGCACGCGGAGCAGCTCGCAGCCGGGAGCGCGGTGCTCGCGGCGGGGCAGGTCGCGGGCCCGAACGGCGCCAGGCGGCTGCCCGCGATCGCACAGCACTTCGACCTCGACCTCTTCCTGTACGGCGAGGACGGCCGGCTCCTCGCGAAGGCGCCGGCGCGCACGGCGTTCGCGCACGCGCCCGTCCAGGAGGCGGAGGCGCTGCAGTCCGCCCGCGGCCACGTTCGCCGGGTGCTCAGCACGAGCGACGGCGGCATCGTCGTGATCGGGATCCCGCTCGGAAACGAGTCGCTCGTGGCGCTCAGCCGGCGGCCGGACATCGCCGCGGCAGTCGGGATCCTGAACGACCAGGCGCTCCGGGCCGGTGTGATCGCGGGCGTGATCGGCGTGCTGGTCGGACTGCTCCTCGCGCAGCTGATCGCGCTGCGCCTGCGGCGGCTCTCCGGCGCCGCCGAAGCGATCGCGCTCGGCGACTTCGAGACGCCGCTCCGGTACCGGTTCCACGACGAGTTCGGCGCGCTCGCGCAGAGCTTCGACCGCATGCGCCGGCAGTTGCGACGGTCGTTCCGGCACATCGAGGGGGAGCGCGACCGGCTGCGCATCCTGCTCGAGCGTCTGCACGAGGGTGTCGTCACGGTCGATCACGATCTCGTCGTGCAGTTCGCGAACGCGGAGGCACGGCGTGTGCTCGGCGTTCGACTGAGCGAGGGCGACCAGCTGCCCGAGCCGTGGACGTCGTTCTCGCTGCGCGAGTTCGCAGAGGGATTGTTCGACTCGGACGGCGGCCTCGCGCAGGCGCACGTCCGCGCCGACGAGGAGCACGCGCTCGCACTCGTCGGCATCCCGGCGCAGCCCGAAGGAGACACGGTGCTGATCGTGCTCGACGACTTGACAGAGCAGGAGCGCCGGGAGCTCGCCGAGCGGGAGTTCGTCACGAACGCCGCGCACGAGCTGCGCACGCCGCTCACGACGATCATCGGCGCGATCGAGGTGCTGCAGGAAGGCGCGAAGGACGATCCGGTCGAGCGGGACCGGTTCCTCGCGCACATCGAGCGAGAGGCGGAGCGGCTGGCGAGGCTCGCGCGCGCGCTGCTCACGCTGGCGCGCGCGCACGCGGGCCAGGAGAGCCCGCGCGCCGAGGTCGTGTCGCTGCAGTCACTGCTCGACGACGTCGCGCACGAGGTGCGCCCCGCGGACGGCGTCGCGGTCGAGGTCGACTGCGCACCCGAGCTCGTGGCGACGGTGAATCGCGACCTGCTCGAGCAGGCGCTTCGAAATCTCGGCGAGAACGCGGCGAAGCACACGCGCGCGGGCCGGATCGTGTTGCGGGCGTATCCACACGGAACATCGATCCGCGTGGAGGTCGAGGACACCGGCGTCGGCATGAGCGCCGAGACGCAACAGCACGTCTTCGATCGGTTCTACCGGGGCCGCGGCCGCGACGCCGAGGGCTTCGGGCTCGGGCTCGCGATCGTGCGCCAGGCCGTGCGCAGCCTCGGCGGTCACATCGAGCTCGACTCCGTCGCAGGGGAAGGGACGCGGGTACGGATCGTGCTCGAGCGCGCGCGTGTGCGGGAGGAGGTGCCGGCCGCGTGAGCGTGCTTGCGGCACAGAGCATCCTCGTCGTGGACGACGACCCGGGCGTGCTCGACGTCGTCGCGTTCATGCTCCGGCGCGAAGGCTTCGACGTCGACGAGGAGAAGGACGGCGCCGCGGCGCTCGCGGCGACGCGCGAACGGGCGTACGACATCGTCATCCTCGACGTGATGCTGCCCGGGATGTCGGGCACCGACGTGTGCCGCGCGCTCCGCTCGGAGAGCGACGTGCCGATCCTGATGCTGACCGCGCGCGACGCGGAGATCGACCGGGTGCTCGGCCTCGAGCTCGGCGCGGACGACTACGTGACGAAGCCGTTCTCCTCGGCGGAGCTGCTGAGCCGGGTGCGGGCGATCCTCCGCCGTCGCCAGCTCGATCGCGTGAGCGGCGGCGCGGCGACGGTGCGGAAGCTCGGCGGTCTCCAGATCGATCTCGGGCGTCACGAGGTGCTCGTCGAGGGCGACCGGGTGCATCTGACCCTCTCCGAGTTCAAGGTGCTCGCGCTCCTCGCCGAGCAGCCGGAGAACGTCGTCTCGCGACGTGAGCTGATGCAGCACCTGTGGGCGAGCGAGCACGTCGGCGACGAGCACGCGTGCGAGGTGCACATCTCGAACCTCCGGCGGAAGATCGAGCGCGACCCGTCGCAACCGCAGCGGCTCGTGACGGTGCGCGGGCACGGGTACAAGCTCGTCGCCGCGTGACCCTCTTCGGGGCCCGGCATCCGATCGTCCAGGCGCCGATGGCGGGCGTGCAGCCGCCGTCGCTGGCCGCCGCGGTGTCGAACGCGGGCGCCCTGGGGACGGTCGCGGGCGCGGCGCTCTCGCCGGACGAGCTGCGCGCCGCGATTCGAGAGGTGCGCGCGGCAACCGACGCCCCGTTCGGCGTGAACGTCTTCGCGCCGCCGTATCTCCGGGCTGGGTTGCTCGACGTGGTGCTCGAGGAGCGGCCCGCCGTCTTCAGCTTCACGTTCGGGGTGATCGATCCGGAGCCGCTACAGGCACGAGGGATCGCGGTGCTGGGAACCGCGACGACCGCTGAGGAGGCGGCGTTCCTCGAAGGGGCGGGCGTTGACGGCGTCCTCGCGCAGGGCGCCGAAGCGGGCGGCCACCGCGGGACGTTCCGCGGCTCGTTCGAGGAAGGGCTCGTCCCGCTTGCAGACCTGCTCGGTGCGATCGACGTGTCGGTGCCGGTCGTCGCGGCGGGCGGAATCGTCGACGGCGCGGGCATCCGCCGCGCGCTGGAGCTCGGTGCCGCTGGCGCCCAGCTCGGGACGGCGTTCCTCTTCACGCCGGAGTGCGGCCGTCCGCGCGCGCACCTCGACGCGCTGCGCACGTACGAGACGGTCGTGACGCCGGCGTACACCGGCCGCCCCATGCGCGCCGCCCGCACACCACTCCTCGAGGAGCTGATGGCCGAGCCGGAGGTTCTGCCCTTCCCGGAGCAGCGTGCGGTCGCCGCCGCCCGCGGCCCCGTCTACATGGGCGGCACCAGCGCGCGCGAAGCGCGCGAGCTCCCGGTCGCGGAGCTCGTGCGGACGCTCGTCGCCGAGCTGGGGTAGCGCACCGTTCGGTCACGGCTCGTCGAGCCGTGTCGTCCGCCGTGACAGAACTGGTGCAAAGGCTTGACATCTCTGTTTGGGGGGTAACCCCCTTTTTCGAAATGTCGGCTCAGGCGCGGAGCACCGCCCGCCGCGGGCCGGCGAGGAAGCCGGCTTCGACGAGGAGCGGCATCACGAAGGAGCTCGTCACCGGCTCGCCGTCGAAGCGCTCGACGGCGAGGCGCTTCGCGCCGCCGCGCTTCACGTACGCGACGAGCGCGCCGAGAGCGACGCGGAGCCATTCCTCCTCCGGCTCCCGGAGCGGCACGAGCGTCCGGCCGCCGCGCTCGACGAAGAGCACCGCCTCGCCGCCGAGCAGCACGACCTGCGCGCCGGCCACCCGTGCCGCGCGCGAGCCGGAGCGCTTCGGCCACGGGAGCGCGGCGCCGTACGGCTGCGCCGGGTCGGCCGCCGCGAGCACGAGCGCCTCCGGCTCGTCGCCGTCGCGCGGGCGCAGCTCCCGCAGTCGCTCGACCGCGCCGCCGAGCGCGAACTGCGCGCCGCCGAGCCCCTCGACGAAGTAGCCGCGCCGGCACGTTCCGAGCGTCTCGAGCGCACGCAGGTCCGAATACACCGCGCCGTAGCCGCCCGGGATGCCTTCGCCGCGCACCCCGTCGCGCGTGACGATCCCCTGCCGCTCGAGCAGGAGCTCCGCGAGCGCGCGCCGTTCCGGCTGCCCGGCGAACAACCCTTCCGCCTTCGCCCAGCGGCCTTGCGTCGCCGTCGGCCGCACCGCGCGCGAGCGGGAGAACCGCCGCGCCCGCAGCTCCGGGCGAGCTGCCTGATATCGCCGCTCGGCACGCAGCGGCTGCCAGGCGTCGTTCGTCGCCTCGCCCGCCCAGACGAGATCCCACAACGCCGGCAGGACGTCCGCGTCACCGAGTCCCGTCTCCGCGAGCAGCTCGACCCAGAAGCGCGCACCGCCTGCGAGCGCCGCGCGGATCGCATCGTGCGCCTCGCCTGCCGGAGCCGGCGCCGCCGCCGGCCGCCCGAGCACCGGCGCATCCTCGCGGAAGAACACCGCCACCCGGTCGAGGCCGGCACCGGCCCACACGAGCTCGCCCGAGGCGCAGAGCTGATCGAGCTGTTCCGGCCGGTACCCGGGGACACGCCGCGGCAGCACCTCCGACTCCCAGAGCGACACCGGCAGCGCGAGCCCCTGCAGCGGGATGAGCGCCTCGCGCAGCGTCGCGCGCCGGTCGATCCCGTGCCAGTGCGGCAGGAACCTGCCGAGCGCCGCCTGCTCGGCCGGCTCGACCTCGCGTCGCAGCGCCGCGAGCGACGCGCGCCGCAGGCGCCGCAGCACGTCTGGATCGCACCACTCCCGCTCCGTGCCGCCCGGCCTCAGCTCACCCCTGACGAGTGCGTCGTCGCGCTCGAGCGCGCGCAGCTGCGGCTCGACGTCGACGCCGAACCAGTCGTTCGCCTGCGCAGTCGTGAACGGGCCCCGCCCGCGCGCGTACCGCCGAACGAGCTGCGGCAGCGAATCCGGGCCACCTTCGAGAAATGCGTCGGGCAACCCGGACGGCGGCATCACGCCGAGCGCGTCTCGATAGCGACCGGCATCCTCCGCCGCGATCAACCGCTCCTCGCCGGCGAGCCGCACGCGCAACGCCCTCCGCTCCGCCTCGAGGATCGCGGCGTGCGCCTCGTCGAACTCACCGACCTGCAGGTCGCCTCGCAACCGCAGCACGTCGTGCAGATGATCAGCGCTCCTCGCGCGCGGGCGCAGCGAGGCCTCCACCTCCGCGAGCGCATCGGCGTCGATCAGCTCGCGCAGCTCCTCCTGGCCGAGCAGCTCCCGTAGCAGGTCGCGGTCGAGCGAGAGCGCCTGCGCCCGCCGCTCGGCAGGCGGCGTGTCGTCCTCGTACATGTAGGTGGCGATGTAGTCGAAGAGGAGCGACGACGCGAACGGGGACGCCGACGGGGACTCGACCTCGACGAGATCGAGCTCTCGCGTGCGCAGCCCGTGCAGCAACCGCTTCAGTGCCGGCAGGTCGAAGACGTCCTGCAGGCACTCGCGATACGTCTCGAGCATGATCGGGAAGCTCGCGTACTTTCGCGCGACCTGCAACAGGCCCTGTGCCTTCAGCCGCTGCTGCCAGAGCGGCGTTCGCTCACCCGGCCGGCGGCGCGGGATCAGGAGCGCCCGCGCCGCGTTCTCGCGGAACCGCGCGCCGAAGAGGGCGGTCTGCCCCACCTCGGCGAGCACGAGCTCGTCGAGCTCCTCCGCGGTGAGGAGCAGCATGTCGGTGGCAGGTGGGGCGTCCGCGTCGGGCAGATGGAAGGCGATCCCGTCGTCCGACCAGATCGACTGGATCTCGATGCCGAGCGAGTCGCGCAGCCGCGCGCCTACCGCCATCGCCCACGGCGCGTGCACGCGCGCCCCGAACGGCGTGAGGATGCAGATCCGCCAGTCGCCGATCTCGTCGCGGAAGCGCTCGACGACGACGGCACGGTCCGACGGCACGACGCCCGTCGCGCGCTGCTGCTCTTCGAGATACGTCGCGAGATTCTGCGCCGCGTATGCCGACAGCCCGAGCGTCACGAGGCGCTCGCGCCGCTTCGCCTCGGGCTGCGCCATCACCTCGCGCGAGAACTTGCCGATTGCAGCGCCGAGCTCGTACGGGCGGCCGATGCCCTCGCCCTTCCAGAACGGCACGGCGCCGGGTACCCCCGGCGCCGGCGAGACGAGCACGCGGTCGCGCGTGATCTCCTCGATCCGCCACGACGACGCGCCGAGCATGATCACCTGGCCCGCGCGCGCCTCGTAGACCATCTCCTCGTCGAGCTCGCCGACCCGGCCGCCCCCGTCGACGATGAAGACGCCGAAGAGCCCGCGATCCGGGATCGTGCCGGCGTTCGTGACCGCGAGCCGGCGCACGCCCTCGCGGCCGCGGACGACGCCGGCGGTGCGATCCCACACGATGCGCGGCCGCAGCTCTGCGAACTCGTCCGACGGGTAGCGCCCGGCGAGCATGTCGAGCACGTTCTCGAGCTGCGCGCGCGAGAGGTCGGCGAACGGATACGCACCGCGCACGAGCGTGTGCAGGTCGGCGACCTCGATCTCCTCCTGCGCACAGATCGCGACGATCTGCTGCGCGAGCACGTCGAGCGGGTTGCGGGGGATCTGCGTCTCCTCGATCGCGCCCTCGCGCATGCGCTGCAGCACGACCGCCGACTCGAGCAGGTCGGCGCGGAACTTCGGGAAGATGCGGCCCTTCGAGACCGCGTCGAGCGTGTGGCCGGCGCGCCCGATCCGCTGCAATCCGCGCGCGACCGACTTCGGCGACTCCACCTGGATGACGAGATCGACCGCGCCCATGTCGATCCCGAGCTCGAGCGACGACGTCGCGACGAGGCAGGGGATCCGGCCCGCCTTCAGGTCCTCCTCGATCTGCACGCGCTGCTCCCGCGCCAGAGAGCCGTGATGCGCGCGGGCAACCTCCTCCTCCGCCAACTCGTTCAGCCGCAGCGCGAGCCGCTCGGCGAGACGCCGGTTGTTGACGAACACGATCGTCGAACGGTGCTCGCGCACGAGGTCGAGCACGGCCGGGTAGATCGACGGCCAGATCGAGCTCGACGCCCGCTCGGTGCCGACGTCCATCTCCTGGCCGTCGGCGGGTGCCGGATGCGGTAGGAGACCGGTCGAGGCGAGCTCGCGCATGTCCTCGAGCGGCACGACGACCTCGAGGTCGAGCTGCTTTGCGACACCGGCGTCGACGAGCTCGATCGGCCGGCCGCCCGAGACGAAGCGGCCGATCTCCTCGAGCGGTCGCTGCGTCGCCGAGAGGCCGATGCGCTGGAACGACTCGGGCACGAGCCGCTCGAGCCGCTCGAGCGAGAGGGTCAGGTGCGACCCGCGCTTCGTGCCCGCCACGGCGTGCACCTCGTCGAGGATCACGGTGTCGACCGACCGCAGGAGCTCGCGCGCCTGCGAGGTCAGCATGAGGAAGAGCGACTCCGGCGTCGTGATCAGGATGTCGGGCGCCTCGCGCAGCATCGCCGTGCGCTCCTTCTGCGGGGTGTCGCCCGTGCGCACCGCGACCCGCAGCCGGGACTGCAGCCCGGCGAGCGGCCCACGCAGGTTGCGCTCGACGTCGTAGTTCAGCGCCTTCAGCGGCGACACGTAGAGCACGCGCAGCCCCGCGCCGGGCGCCGGCGTCAGGCGGTCGATCGCGTAGAGGAACGCGGCGAGCGTCTTGCCCGAGCCGGTCGGCGCCTGGATCAGCGTGTTCGCGCCGCTCGCGATCACCGGCCAGCCGAGCGTTTGCGCGGGCGTGGGCGCGTCGAACGCACGCTCGAACCAGCCCCTCGTCACGTCCGAAAACACGTTGAGCGGGCTCATCCGGCCAGGGTACAGTCGCGTCCAGTGGCGATGACAGCCCCCGCCTTCCCCGCCTCGGGCTTCCGCGTCCGCGGCGCGTACTTCGAGTCGTGCAACTGCGACGCGATCTGCCCGTGCCGGATGGTCGGCGGCGTTCCCGGCGGGCGCTCGACGCACGGGATCTGCTTCGGCGTCCTCTCCTGGTGCATCGAAGAAGGTGCGCTCGGCGAGATCGACCTCGCGAATCTGAACGTCGTGCTCGTCTGCCGCTACGACGACGACGAGCCGGGGTCGCCCTGGAGCGTCGCCCTCCATCTCGACGCGCGTGCCCGCGAGGACCAGCACCTCGCGCTCGCGCACATCTTCCTCGAGGGGATCCCGCACCTTCCCTGGATCCGCAAGGCGCGCCACCTGATCGCCGTCCGGACGAGCGAGATCGAGATCCAGGGGACGCACGTGCGGGTCGGCGCCGCGATCGCGATGCACGCGACGCGCCCGGTCGCGACCGACGAGCCGGTCGCGTGCGGCATACCCGGCTACGAGCGCGCGGGCCGTGAGCTCTATGCCGACGAGCTGCGCGTCGACGACGATCCGTTCGCCTGGGAGCTCAGCGGCAACTGCGCGTACGTGAGCGACTTCGACTACGAGTCGCCACGGCCGCGGAGCTAGGATCGAGCCGTGGCCGCGCCCGACCGCCTCCACTTCACCGACGACGACGACGCCTGCCGCCTCCTCGCCGAGAACCCCTTTGCCCTCCTCGTCGGCTTCGCGCTCGACCAGCAGATCACCGTCCAGCAGGCGTTCGCCGGCCCGCTGCGGATCAAGCAGCGCACGGGCACGCTCGACCCGGCCGAGCTCGCGCGCACCGACCTCGAGCCCGTCTTCCGTGAGAAGCCCGCGATCCACCGCTTCCCCGGCTCGATGGCGAAGCGCGTGCAGGATCTCGCCGCCGCCGTCGCCGACGAATACGGAGGCGAGGCCGCCCGCGTGTGGACCGAGGCGGCAGACGCCGACGACCTGCGCGCGCGGCTCGCCGCCCTGCCCGGGTTCGGCGCGATGAAGGTCCGCACCGTCGCCGACGTGCTCGCGAACCGCTTCGGCGTCGAGATCGCGCGGCCCCTCTTCGAGCGGAGCGGACTCGGCAGTGTCGACTCTGCGCAGGCGCTCCTCGACTACCAGGCCGCGAAGCGCGCACACAAAGCCGCGATGCGTGCGAAGGCGAAGGCATAGAGCTTCGCACGCTCACCGACGGCGGCCAGCCGGCGGAGGAGACGGCCCACGCGCTCGCCGACTGGCTCGGCGCCGCGGAGCACACGCTCGACATCGCGATCTACGACCTGCGGCTGCCGGACCCCCTCGCGGCCATCGTCAAGGGCGCGCTGACAGCCGCGGCCGAACGCGGCGTCGCGGTCCGCCTTGCGTACAACCTCGACGACGACGACCGCATCCCGGTCCCGCCGCCGCCCCGCACGGACCCCCAGCTCCTCGAAGCGCTCCCGTTCCCGACCGCCGCGATTCCCGGCACGCCGGATCTCATGCACCACAAGTACGTCGTTCGTGACGGCGGCGCAGTCTGGACGGGCTCGACGAACTGGACCGCCGATTCGTGGACACGCGAGGAGAACGTGATCTTGACGGCGGAGTCGCGCGAGCTCGCCGGCCGCTTCAGCGAGGACTTCGAGCAGCTCTGGACCAAGCGCGAGGTCGAGCGGAGCGGCAAGGTGGACACCGCGCCGCTCCGGGTCGGCGAGACGAGCGTGCGGGCCTGGTTCTGCCCCGGCCGCGGCGAGCGGCTCGCGCACCGGATCGCGAAGGCGATCGGCACCGCGACGCGCCGGGTCAGGATCGCCTCACCCGTGATCAGCTCCGGCCCGATCCTCGGCACCCTCGCCCAGGCGGCCTCCGACGGCAAGGTCGACCTCGCGGGCGTGGTCGACCGCACCCAGGTGCTCGAGGTGATCCGCCAGTGGCAGCAGAACGGCAACGCACCCTGGAAGGAGCCGCTCCTCCGCACGGCGCTCACCCGAGCGCCGTTCTCGGGCAAGCACTCGACGCCGTACGCCCCCGGTCGGGTGCACGACTACATGCACGCAAAGGTGACGGTGACCGACGACGTCGTCTTCCTCGGCAGCTTCAACCTCTCCCACTCCGGCGAGCAGAACGCCGAGAACGTGCTCGAGATCGCGGACGCCGCACTCGCAGACCGGCTCGCGGGGTTCGTCGACGGGATCCGCGGCCGCTACCCCGGCGTCGACCTGTAGCTCGCCTCACCCGTCCGGGTGAGCCCGCGCTCATACGGTTCCCATACCGCGACCGCCCTCGGATTCATCAGACCGTCACCGATTCTCTGCCCATTGGACATGGCGTCCGGCGGTACAAGCAAAGGCAGAGGAGACAAACGATGAAAGCGGCAATCACGGCACTGGTTCGCAAGAAGACGCTCTTCGCGCTCGTGCTCGCACTTACGATCTTCGGCGCGGTCTACGGCTTCGCCGCGACCCTCAACGTCGGCACGAACCAGCTCAGCGCAGGTAACGCGGCGGTCGCGTCCTGCCAGGCGAGCGGCACCCCGACCGGGACGTACTCGGTCGCCTACGACTCGAGCATCACGGGCTACAAGGTCGCGGGCGTCACGGTGACGGGCCTCGACACGAACTGCGCGAGCAAGGCGATCTCGGTCACGCTGACGGGCACCTCCGGCACCGCGCTCGGCACGATCGCCGGCACGGTTCCGGTCGGCGGCGGCTCGCTCGCGCTGACTCCCGGTTCGGTCATCGACGCCAAGAACGTCATCGGCGTCTCCGTCGCGATCAACGGCTAGGGCCGGCTCCGTACCTCGGACGAACGGTTGCGAGCGGAACGTCGGCGGCGACGTTCCGCTCCGCGACACCTCGAACCCAAGACTGGACAGGCGATGAAGCTTCTGGCACACATCCTGGGAATCGCACTCGCGGCGGCTGCGACCTTCGCGGCCTGCGGCGCGGCGGCCACGCTGGCGCTCGGAACGCAGAAGCTCTCGGCTGGCGACGCGCCGGTCACCTCGTGCGGCGTGTCCTCGCTGACGGCGACGCGGAGCGTCGACAACGGCGGCAACATCACGCAGGTCGTCGTCGGCGCCGTGCCCGCCGCGTGCGCCGGCGAGACGCTGAGCGTCACGCTTGCAGACGCGTCCGGCGGCGCGCTCGCCTCGAGCAGCGCCGCGGTCCCGGCGGGCGGCGGCTCCATGACCTTCACGGGCTTCGGCAGCGTCTCGGCCGCGAGCGTGCAGAGCTTCGCGTACGCCGTGGTGGGAGCATGACCGTGCGGAGGCTCGCCTTCCTCCTCGCGATCGCCATCGGCGCCTGCACGAGCAGCGCCTTCGCGGCGACCCTGAGCGTCGCGTCGTGGCACCTCTGGGCCGGCTCGCAGGCACTGACGAAGGGCACGTGCACGGTCACCGGCTCGAGCTCGACCGCCGACACGTACGTCGACGAGCGCAACCCGACGTCGAGCTTCGGCGGCGGCGCGACCTTCCTCGTCGGCGCGAAGTCGGGCCAGCGGAAGTGGGGCTTCGTGCGCTTCGATCTCTCGAGCTGCAACATTCCCTCCACGGGCGGCGCCGACTCGGCGACCCTCAGCCTGCGGATCACCTCCGCGCCCAGCTCCGACCGGACGATCGACGTGTCGCCGGCGCTCACGACCTGGGACGGCAACTCCACTTGGAACGACGCGCAATCGTTCTCGTACGGCTCGTCGCTCGGCACGTTCACCACCGGGACGACGAACAACGTCACGCGGTCGGTGACCGTCACCGCGGACGTCGACGTGCTGATCAAGAACGGCTCGGCGAGCTTCGGGTGGCGGCTGAGCGACGCCGGGGGCAGCAGCAACGTGACGACGACCTTCGGCGCAGCCGAGAACGGGACGGCCGCGAACCGGCCGCAGCTGACGATCAACTATGAGAAATAACGTGCGCGGCGCGTTCGAGCGGACGAACAAGGCGGCCGGGGCTGCCCTCGTCGTGCTCGTCTGCCTCTTCTGGGCGCAGTACCTGCGTCCGCAGTCGCTCGGCGGTCACGCCGGCTACGTGCTCGTCTCCGGCCAGAGCATGGAGCCTCGCTACCACACGGGCGATCTCGTGCTCGTCGAGAAGCACGCCGACTATCACCCCGGCGAGGTGATCGCGTACCGCGTGCCGAAGGGTGACGCGATGGCGGGCGCACAGGTGATCCACCGCATCGTCGGCGGCGACGCGGAGCACGGCTTCGTCGTGCGCGGCGACAACCGCACGGCGCCGGACGTCTGGCGGCCGAGAGACGCCGACATCGTCGGCACGAAGGCGCTGCGCCTCCCCGGCGCGATCGTCGTGCTCCAGTACCTGCGCTCGCCGGTCTTCCTCGGCATCCTCGCAGCGGCATTCGTCTTCGTGAACGTGCTCTCCGGCGGCGGCGCCGGCGACGGTGCCGAGGGCGAGGGCGGCACCCGGCCGCGGGTCGAGCGGGACGAGGACGCGGTCGTCCTCGAGCGGGCCGCGTGAAGCCGAGGATCCTGATCGCAGAGCCGAACGAGGACATCCGCTCGCTGCTCGAGCTGACGGTGCGGCGCCTCGGCTACGAGGCGGTGCCTGCTCACGAACGGACCGATTGCAGGCCGATCGACGCGATCCTGCTCGAGCCGGCCTGTGCGGTCGGCCGCTCGGTGCTCCGCCGCTTCGGCGATGCCGCGCCGCCCGTCGTCTGCCTCAGCATCTATCCGCGCGAGCAAGGGCTCGAGCCGCCCGCGAGCGTCGCGTATCTCGTGAAGCCCGCCTCGACCGCCGCGATCGCGGACGCGCTCCGCAGCGTCTTCGGCGACTAGCGGCATGTCTAGACTGCGGCGGGCCGTGTCGCTCGCCCACCGCCGATACTTCGTCACGTTCGTCGCCGTGGCCGGAATGGCGGCGACGTGGGGCGTGATGATGGCGTTCTCGTGGTCGACGAAGCTCGGAATCGTCACGTTCGCGCCGTGGGTCGCGCTCATCGGCTTCGACCTCGGAATGGTCGCGGGCGCGGGCGGCGTCGCGCTCGCGATCACGCTCTGGCTCGTGGCGAGCAACGCCGACGACGTCACGCTCGATGACGCCCAGATCGGGGTGCGCGCCGTCGCGCTGCTCATGCTCGCGATCGGTTCGGCGCTCGCCGGGCTCCGCCTGCGCGCGAGCGAGCGTGCGCACCGCGGCGTCGCCGCACTCCAGTCCGCCCTGATCGACGCGACGCTCGACGGCATCTGCCTCTCGGACGCGGAGGGCAACATCCTGATCTCGAACCGCCCGCTGCGGCAGCTCGTCGGCGAGCTCGGGATGCCGAGCCACGGGTCGGTGCCGGAGCGGCTGCTCGCGATCGCCGACTCGATCACGGAGCCCGAGCGCTACCGGCAGCGCATGCTCGAGCTCGCGCACGAGGCGGGCGAGGCCTCGACCGACGAGTTCGAGGTCGCGGGGACGGGGCGTGTCTTCCGCGGCTACACGAGACCCGTGCCGGAGTCCGCGGGCGGCTTCGCGGGCCGGGTGTGGACGCTGCGCGAGGTGACCGCCGACCGGGAGCTCGACCGGATGCGCGACGCGTTCGTCGCCACCGTCTCGCACGAGCTGCGAACGCCGTTGACCTCGATCTCCGGCTTCCTCGAGATGATGCAGGACGAGGAGGCGGGCCTCGGCACGTCGGGCCGTCAGTACCTCGAGGTGATCCGGCGAAGCACGTCGCGGCTGCATGCGCTCGTCGAGGACCTGCTGCTCGTGGCGCAGATCGAGGCGAAGCGAATCGAGCTCTTGCTCGCGCCGGTCGACGTCGCCGATCTCGCCCGCCGTTCGGCCGAGCTCGTGCGGCCCGCGGCGACCGAGAAGAACGTGACGGTCGACGTCGTCGCCGACCATGCGCCCGAGCTACTCGCCGACGGGCCCCGGCTCCGCCAGGTGCTCGACAACCTCGTGTCGAACGCGGTCAAGTTCACGAACGACGGCGGAGCCGTGACGGTCAGCGTCGCGGGCAACGGCGACTCGGTGGTCGTGACGGTCGCCGACACCGGGATCGGCATCCCGCCCGACGAGCAAGGGCAGATCTTCTCGCGCTTCTTTCGTGCGTCGACGGCGACGCAGCGCGCGATCCCCGGCACCGGGCTCGGTCTCGCGATCTCGCGCGCGCTCGTCGAGCAGCACGGCGGCACGATCGCGCTGACGAGCCGCGAGGGCGAGGGCACGCGCGTCACCGTCTCGCTCCCCGTGACATGAGACGAGCTCTCGCGCTGGCCGCGGGCGCGCTGCTGATCGGCGTCGCGTCCGCGCACGCACTGCGGGTGCCGGCGGCGCCGAGATGCCCGGTCTTCCCGGCGTCGAACGTGTGGAACCGGCGGGTGGACAGGCTCCCGGTCGCGGCGAACTCGGCGCAGCTCGTGCAGTCGATCGGCCTGGACACCGGCCTGCACGCGGACTTCGGTTCGGGGCTCTACGACGGCCGGCCGATCGGGATCCCGTTCGACGTCGTGTCGCGATCGACGCCGCGCTCACGCGTGTCGTTCGACTACGGGGACGAGTCGGACAAGGTGCGCTATCCGATCCCGAAGGCCGTGCACATCGAGGGCGGGCGGAACGCCGACGGCGACCGGCACGCGCTGCTCCTCGACAAGGACGCGTGCAAGCTGTACGAGCTCTTCGCGCTCGCGCCGGGCGCCGCCGGCTGGCGCGCCGGCTCGGGCGCGGTGTGGAACCTGCGCTCGAACGCGCTGCGGCCGGCGGGCTGGACGTCGGCCGACGCCGCAGGGCTGCCGATCCTGCCGGGGCTCGCGCGCTACGACGAGGTCGCGCGAGGTCGCATCGACCACGCGCTGCGGTTCACGGCGGCGCATACGCGCCGAGCGTACGTCTATCCCGCGCGCCACTACGCGTCGAGCTCGGACGATCCGTCGCTGCCGCCGATGGGCCTGCGCGTACGGCTGAAGGCGAGCGTCGACATCTCGGGCTTCCCGAAGCAGACGCGCATCGTGCTCCAGGCGCTGAAGACGTACGGAATGATCCTCGCCGACAACGGCTCCGACTGGTACGTCAGCGGCGCGCCCAGCCCGAAGTGGTCGAACAACGAGCTCCACACGCTCGGCCGCATCACAGGAGCCATGTTCGAAGTGGTCGATACGTCGTCGTTTCATCCGTGACATTTCCGTAACGGGGGTACCCCCCGTCTCCGAGATGTCAAGCCTTACGCGCGAATGTGTGACTTTTCTTGGGGTCGTGACGGAGCTGCGACCGTGGACAGTCCAGGGTTATCGAACCGTCATGGCTTCGGCGCGGAAGTGAGACCGAGATCCCGGAGCGCGACGCGGGCTGCGGCGAAGCCGCACATGCCGTGGACGCCGCCGCCGGGCGGGGTCGAGGCGCTGCAGAGGTAGACGCCGCGGCGCGGGGTTCGGTACGGGACGAGCCTCGCGACCGGACGTGCGTAGAGCTGGCGGAGGTCCATCAGCCCGCCGTTCAGATCCCCGCCGACGAGATTGCGGTTGTGCGCCTCGAGCTCGACCGGGTTGCGCGCGCTCCGCGCCAGGATCCGCTCGCGAAAGCCGGGCGCGAACCGCTCGACCTGCGCCTCGACCACCTCGGTCAGATCGAGCGCCGAGCCGTTCGGCGCATGGCAGTACGCCCACGCCGTGTGCCGTCCCGCCGGCGCGCGGGAGTCGTCCCACAGGCTCGGCTGCGCCAGCAGCACGAACGGACACTCGCCCACGCGGCCCTCGCTCGGCGCCCGTTCGGACGCACGGATCTCTTCGAACGACCCGCCGAGATGCACGGTCGCCGCCCGCGCGCACCGCTCGTCACGCCACGGGATCGGGCCCGACAGCGCCCAGTCGAGCTTGAACGCGCCGGGGCCGTGGCGGTACCGGCGGAGCGCCCGCTCGTAGCGCTCCGGCCAACGGCCGAGCCGCAGCAGCTCGCGCGGTGAGACGTCGCAGAGGACGACATCGGCCCGCGGCAGCTCGTCGACCGCCGACGAGACGCGGACCTCGCCGCCGCTCGCGCGCAGACACGCCGCGAGCGCGTCCGCGAGCGCCTGCGAGCCGCCGCGCGGGAACGGCCACCCCACGGCGTGCCCCATCGTCAGGAGCGCCAGCGCAAAGCCCGCGCTCGGCCGCTGCTCGAGCGGAAGCATCGAGTGCGCTGCGTTTCCGGCCAGGAACCCGCGCCCCCGGTTCGTCGAGAACGCTCGACGCGCCAGCACGTCGGCGCTCGACAGCGAGTCGCGCGCGGCCCGCAGGGACGGACGCACCCCGAGCTCGCGCGCGAGCCGGACGGGCGCGCGCAGATCGAGCGGGAACGGTGCGAGCAGGAGCGGCTCCACCGAGCGCCAGGCGGAGGCGAGCGGCCCGACGAGCCGCCGGTAGGCCGCCGCGTCGGCCCCGAGCGACGCCGCCGTCTCGTCGACGCTCCGCACGAGAAGCGCCGCCTCGCCGTCGTCGAACGGGTGCGCAACGCACGCCGGCGACTCGAGCCATTCCACGTCGAGGTCGAGCGCGCTGAAGCATGCCGACGAGCGTCCGAGCGGGTGGATCGCCGAGCACACGTCGTGCCGGAACCCCGGCAGCGTCAGCTCGTCGGTGCGCATCCCGCCGCCGAGACGGTCGGACGCCTCGTGCACGACGACGTCGAGACCCGCCCGCGCGAGCGTGATCGCCGCCGCGAGTCCGTTCGGGCCCGAACCGACCACGACCGCCTTAGGCGCCGTCGAGCACCTCGCGTACGCGCGCGACGCAGAGCCGGTACGAGAGCTCCTCCGCTGCCTCGCTGTAGAACGCCGCGTGCGGCGTCACGATCAGATTCGCGGCGAGCGGGGGCGCCGGCGGCGGCTCCTGCGGCAGCACGTCGAGTGCCGCGCCGCCAAGGCGGCGCGCGCGCAGCGCGACGAGCAACGCGCCGACGTCGACGACTGCCCCACGCGACGTGTTCAGCAGATACGCGCCGCGACGCATCGACTCGATCTCGCGTCGACCGATCAGGCCGCGGGTCTCGCGCGTGAGCGGCACGTGCACGGTGACTGCGTCGCAGTCCGCGAGGAGCTCGCCGAGCTCGACGAAGCGGACGCCCGCGCGCGCGACCGGCAGCACGTCGTTCGCCCAGACCTCGCAGCCGAGCGCGAGGAGGCGCGTCGCGACAGCGCCGCCGATCCGCCCCAGCCCGACGATGCCCACGCGCAGGCCCGCAATCGTTCGCAACGGCCCGGCACCGCGCGGGTCCCACTGCCCGCGGCCGACGTGCCGGTCGAGCTCGACGACCCCGCGCAGCAGCGCGTAGAGCAGCGCGACCGTGTGGTCGGCAACTTCCTCCGTGCAGTAGTCGGGAACGCTGACGACGGCGACGCCGCGCCGCTCCGCCGCCTCGACGTCGATGTGGTCGAAGCCGACGGTCGCCGTGCCGACGACGCGCAGCGACGGCAGCTGCGCGAGCAGCTCCTCACCCACCGGCACGTCGATCGTCAGCGCCGCCACGACGTCCTCCTGCGGCTCGAGCACGACCTCGAAACCCTCGAGCAGCTTCTCCGGGTAGCCCTCCTCGACGAGGAAGAGCTTCACTCGACGAGGGAGAGGAAGCGCTGCGTGCGCTCCTCCTTCGGAGCGGAGAAGAACTCGTCGGGCGGCGCCTCCTCGACGACCCGTCCTTCGTCCATCATCAACACCGAGCTCGCGACGTGATGCGCGAAACGCATCTCGTGGGTGACGACGACCATCGTCATTCCGTCGCGCGCGAGCGCTTCCATCACGTCGAGCACCTCGCGCACGAGCTCGATGTCGAGCGCCGACGTCGGCTCGTCGAAGAGCATCGCCTTCGGCTTCATCACGAGCGCCCGCGCGATCGCGACGCGTTGCTGCTGACCGCCCGAGAGCTCGTCCGGATACTGCGCGCCCTTGTCGGCGAGCCCGACACGGTCGAGGAACTCGAGCGCCGCGGCTCGCGCCTCGGCCTTCGGCTGCCGCCGCACCTCGACGAGCCCGCACATCACGTTCTCGAGCGCCGTCATGTTCTGGAACAGGTTGAAGCGCTGGAAGACCATGCCGACCTCCCCCGCCTCGGGCCGCCGGCCCTCGAGGGTGATCGCTCCCCGCTCCGGCTCCTCGAGGCACGCGAGGCAGCGCAGGAGCGTCGACTTGCCCGAGCCGGACGGCCCGATGATCACCTTCACCTGGCCGGGCTCGACGTCGACGGTGACGCCGCGCAGCACCTCGAGGTCGTCGTAGAACTTGTGCACCGCCTCCGCGCGCAGCACGCTCATCGCGCGTCGTGGGAGATCGCGGGGACGCCCGACGCGCTCACGCGACGACGCCGGCGCGACGACCAGGTGAAGCGGCGCTCGAGCCGGCTCTGCAGGATCATCAGGACGGACACGATCGCGAGGTAGTAGAGGAGCGCGGCCAGCAGCGGCTCCGTGTACTGGAACTTCACGACGGAGAGCTCCTGCGAGGCGGTCAGGATCTCGTGCAGCGAGATGATCGACGCGAGCGACGTCAGCTTCAGGAGCGTGATGAACTCGTTGCCGGTCGGTGGGATCACGATCCGCACGGCCTGCGGCACGACGACGCGGCGGAGGATGCGGCGGCGCGACATGCCGAGCGCGCGGCCCGCGAGCTCCTGCCCCGGGTCGACCGAGAGCAGCCCGGCCCGGATGATCTCCGACATATATGCGCCCTCGTTCAGGGACAGCGCGATGAACGCCGCCATGAACGGGGTGAACCAGCTCTGCGCGAATCCCGTCCAGATCTGCGGCAGCGCGTACCAGATGAAGAAGAGCTGCAGGAGCGTCGGCGTCGCGCGGAAGAGCCAGTTGTAGACCCATGCGATGCTGCGCGTACGCCGGCGCGGGCTGAGCGCCCCGAGCGCCGCGAAGAAGCCGATCACGAGCGCGGCCGCGAGCGACGCGGCGGTGAGCTCGAGCGCGGTCAGCGCCCCCCTCCAGTACGGACCGGAGGAGAGCGCTGACCAGAAGAGGTGCGTGTCGAAGCTCGCGAGCACGAGCCGCCGACGCTACTACTTCACGTCCGCGACCGGAACCTTGTACTTCTTGGCGATCTTCGCGAGTGCGCCGTTCGCCTTCAGCTGCGCGATGCCGTCGTGGATCTGCGTGCCGAGCGCCGATGCGTCGGCCTTGCGGAAGTAGATCCCGAAGGAGTCCTTCGCGGCGAACGTGTAGCCGATCGCGATCTTGCCCGGGTGCTGGCCGGCCTGGTACGCGAACGAGGTGTCCTGGGTGAGCACGGCGTCGGCACGGCCGATGAGAACCTGGGCGACGGCGTCGTTGTCACCGGGGTAGCTCTGCAGCGTGAAGCCGAGCTTCGACTTCAGCGCCTTCAGGTACTCCTCGTACTTCGTGCCGGCCTGGACTGCGACGACCTTGCCCTTGAGCTGGTTCGGGCCGTGGATCCCCTTCGGGTTACCGGCCTTCACGATCAGTACGCGGTGCGACGCCATGTACGCGACGACGCCCGCCTGCTTCTTGCGGTCGGGCGTCACGAAGATGCCGCTGATCACCGCGTCGCACTTCTTCGCGTTCAGGGCCGGGATGAGCCCGGGGAACGCCGTCTTCACCGCGACCGCCTTGCCGCCCCACGTCCCGGCGAGCTTCGCCGCCATCTCGACGTCGAAGCCGGTGATCTTGCCGCTCGTGGTGGCGAGCTCCATCGGCGGGAACGTCGGGTCGGTGCAGTACTTGAAGGTGGTGGCGTTACGGCTCGCCCCGGCTGTGCCTGCCGCGGCGAGGGCCACAAGCAGGGACAGCAGAGAGAGCAGCGTGATCGTCCTGCGCATGTGCCGTCTCCTTGCGTCGAAGTCCCGAGACGCTGACCCTACTCTGAATACGCGAGGAAATAAAATTCAGACGAGCGCGCGCACCTGCAGGATCGCCTGCGGGTCGATCGAGTGCTCGATCGGCGACTCGAGATAGAGGACGCCGGCGCCGGCCGCCTCCAGCGTCGCGCGCGCAGTGCGCCCGAACTCGACGGGGATGACCGGGTCGTACGTCCCGTGCGCGATCGCGATCGGCGGGAACGGCGCGTCGAGATCCGCCTCCCAGCCGTCGACGGTCGGGATGAAGCCGCTCAGCGCGATCAACGCGCGTGTGCGCGGGCGGCCGCGGCCGAGCCCGAGCGCGTAGCTCATCACCGCACCCTGCGAGAAGCCGCCGAGCACGATCCGCTCCGCGGGAAACGGCAGCTCGTCGAACCACGCCGTGAGCGCGCCGTACCCTTGCGCGAACGTCTCCGGGTCGGGATAGCCGACCCGAGGGACGTGGTACCAGTGCGCACCGCCTGGCGGCAGCGAGAGAGGCGCACGCGGTGTGTAGCCGTGGAGCTTGCGTTCGGGATCGAGCGCGTCGAGCAGAGGCACGAGATCGTGCTCGCCGGCGCCGCGGCCGTGCAGCAGCACGAGCGCGCCGGCCGGTTCGCCCGCGGCCGGACGCTCCACTGCGACGAGGCCGTCAGGCAATCCGGGCTGCGCGCGGATTCGGAAGCGGCGTCAGCACGGGCTCGACCTGGGCCCGCAGGTGCTCGAACGCGGGCGGGAGGATCAGCTTCTCGCCGAGATGCGCCGGATCCTCGTCCGTCGCGAAGCCCGGGCCGAGCGTCGCGATCTCGAAGAGCACGCCGCTCGGCTCGCGGAAGTAGATCGAGCGGAACCAGAAGCGGTCGATGATCGGCGTCGGGCGAGCGCCCGTAGCCTCGACGCGCTGCCGCCACGCCTCGTGGTCGTCCATCGTCGACGCCCACGCGATGTGGTGGACGGTGCCCGCGCCGGGCGCACCGGGCTCGTCGGGCGCCGCCGTGTACTCGATCCAGCCCTCACGCGAGTCGCCGCGGGTCTGCCAGCGCGAGCCCTCGCGTTCGAAGCCGAGCTCGGCGAGCAGCGGGGCCGTCTGCAGGTCCGCATTCCGGGCGTAGGCGCGTGCGCCCTCGAAGCCCTGGAGCGCCAGCTCGCGCGGGATCTCCGGATGGTCGGCGACGAGCGGGTCGTCGGGCGCTGTTGCGATCACGAGCTCGTGCCGGAGCCCCTCCGGATCCGCGAAGACGACGATGTCGCCCTCACGCGCGACGCCGAGCCGGTCGGCCCAGAAGTCGAGCGCCTCGACCGAGCCGACGCGCCAGACGATCGTGTGCACCATCCCCGCGCCGGCGCGGCCCGGTACGGCGCCCGGATACTCGAAGAAGGTCAGGTCTGCCCCGGGCGTGCCCTGCTCGTCCGCGTAGAAGAGGTGGTAGACGGTCGGGTCGTCCTGGTTGACCGTCTTCTTCACGAGGCGCAGCCCGAGGACACCGGTGTAGAAGTCGACGTTCCGCGGGGCGTCGCCCGTGATGCACGTGATGTGGTGGATGCCGTCGAAGCGCATGGCCAGTTCAGTCCCTTTCCGAGATACTTGCGTACTCAAATACTAGCAGACCGGCGCCGTCGGCCGAACCTAGCCGCCCACGCCTGCCAGCAGGAACGCCCGCGACTCCTTCACCATCTCGCGGGCGATCACGAGCCGCTGGATCTCCTGCGTCCCCTCGTAGATCTGCGTGATCTTCGCGTCGCGCATGAAGCGCTCGACGGGGTACTCCCTGATGTACCCGTAGCCGCCGAGGATCTGCACGGCCTCCGTGGAGACCGCCATCGCGACATCGCCGCACTTCAACTTCGCCATCGCCGACGCTTTCGTCAGCTCGGCGCCGTCGACCCCGTCGTCGGCCATCTGCCCGAAGCGGTAGAGCAGGCCGCGCGCGGCCTCGCACTCCGTCTCCATGTCGGCGAGCTTCGCCGCGATCAGCTGGTGCTGGGCGATCGGGCGACCCATCGTCTCGCGCGTCTTCGCGTAGTCGAGCGCATAGTCGGTCGCGCCCTGCGCGATGCCGAGCGCCTGCGCGGCGACGCCGGGCCGCGAACGGTCGAGGATGCGCATCGCGATCTTGAACCCCTCGCCCTCCTCGCCCAGCAGGTTCGCAGCCGGAATGCGCGCGTCGTCGAAGGTGAGCTCGCCGGTCGTGGAGCCGCTGATCCCCATCTTCGGCTCGAGCCGCGCCACCTCGAACCCGGGTGTGTCCGCCTCGACGACGAACGCGGAGATGCCGGCGTGCCCCGCGTCGGGATCGGTCTTCGCGAACACCGTGTACACCGACGCGACGCCCGCATTCGTGATGAAGCGCTTCGACCCGTTGAGGACGTACTCGCCGGCGTCGCGCGTCGCCGTCGTGCGCATCGCCGCCGAATCGGAGCCGGAGCCCGACTCCGTCAGCGCGTACGCACACAGCCGCTCGCCGCTCGCAAGCTTCGGCAGGTACTGCGCCTTCTGCTCGTCGGTGCCGGCGAGCTTCAAGCCGAGCGAGCCGAGCTCCTGCACGGCGAGCACGAGACCGCTCGTCGCGCAGACCTTCGACACCTCCTCGATTGCGACCAGGGCGAGCAGCGTGCCCGTGCCGAGCCCGCCGTACTGCTCGTCGAAGAAGAGGCCGAAGATGTCGTTCTCCCGGAAGAGCTCGACCACGTCCCACGGGAACTCGTGCGACTCGTCGATCTCCGCCGCCCGTGGCGCGATCCGCTCGCGCGCGAGCGTCCGCACGAGATCGCGAAGCTCGCGCTGCTCGGGGGTGAGCATGTCCCAGGGCATCACCGTCGAGTCTAGAGCTACTCCGGCTTGTGGCAGACGGCCTCGACGTTGTTCCCGTCGAGGTCGTGCACGAAGGCGCCGTAGTACGTCGGGTGGTACTGCCGGATGCCCGGAGCGCCGTTGTCGAGCCCGCCCGCTGCGAGCGCAGCCTCGTGGAAGGCGTCGACGGTCGCGCGGTCGTCGCAGGTGAACGCGACGTGCGTGCCGGAGCAGATCGGCTCACGCTCCGAGATCCAGAAGGTCGGCGCCTCCCCCTCCCCGAGGCCGACCGCCTTCCACTCGTCGAACGCCATCACGACGCGGTAGCCGAGGGGCGCGAGCGCCCGCTCGTAGAACGCGCGGCTCGCGGCGTAGTCACGCACGTTGATGCCGACGTGGTCGAACATCTCCCAGTCTCCCTTCTGAGTAGTCTCGCGCAGATGATCCTCGAGAACGGCGTCATCCGCACGCTCGACCCGTCCCTGCCGGAGTCGCGGGCGCTCGCGATCGCAGGCGACCGCATCGCGGGCGGCGTCGGCGTGCACGAGAGCGCGCTCGCGAGCCCGGACGTCGTCGACCTCGGCGGCCGGTGCGTGCTGCCGGGCTTCACCGATTCGCACACGCATTTCCCGACCTGGGCGATCGCGCAGCACGAGGTCTCGCTCGACGGCTGCCGCTCGCTCGACGAGGCGCTCGAGCGCGTACGCGACGCCCAAAGCTCGGCTACC
>Ga0207657_10000893_pt1 | contig 31577 bp, 32 predicted proteins | sample KBSC33metaG_FD_184316 | JGI IMG/M metagenome (GOLD analysis project Ga0207657, IMG submission 184316) | Corn rhizosphere microbial communities from Kellogg Biological Station, Michigan, USA - KBS C3-3 metaG (SPAdes) (version 2) | ecosystem: Host-associated > Plants > Roots > Rhizosphere > Soil ...
CAATGCAAAGGAAGCGCTGAATAAAATAGAACCGGTGTTTAAAAAGTTTAATCCGGAAGAACCTTTCAAATATCAATTTGTGAATGATGATTACGCAAAAAAATTCGGCGATGAAGAACGCATTGGAAAACTCGCCGGTTTCTTTGCCTTTCTTGCCATCGTTATTTCATGTCTCGGGTTGTTTGGCTTGGCTTCATTCGTTGCAGAACAACGCACAAAAGAAATTGGTGTAAGAAAAATATTGGGTGCTTCGGTATTCAATGTTTGGAATTTGCTTTCCAAAGATTTTCTAATGCTTGTAGTAATTTCTTTTTTCATTGCAATCCCACTTGCTTATTATTTTATGCATAAGTGGTTGCAGAATTATGAGTACCGCACACAAATGTCGTTGTGGGTTTTTGCTGCATCGATTGCCGGCGCATTATTGATAACAATATTGGTTGTGAGTTTTCAATCGATAAAAGCAGCGATCGCAAATCCTGTGAAGAGTTTGAGAATGGAATAACGAACGTGAGTGGTGAGTGTTGTCATCCTGAGCTTGTCGAAGGATTTTTTGAGCCAAACTGAAGAACAACGATTATGCTTCCGTTGCGTCGCACACTTGTACGTTCTGTTCATTATTGAAAAAATAAAAGTCTAAAAAATGAACACGTTTTTTACGAATAAAAAAATAAACTTAATGATTGTTGCATGCATCACTTTACTAAGCATGGACTGCGTTGCACAACAACAAACACTAAAACCGGACCTTTCCAAAACCACCAACTTTCGTGTAATAAACAGGCAGATCACAGTGTTGAATGAGCAAGGAAAAAATGCGGTGCATCTTGATGCCAAACCGGGTGATGGTGTAGCATGGATCAATAATATAACTTTTGAAAAAGGCATTATTGAATTTGATGTAAAAGGGAAGAATGTTTTGCAGCAAAGCTTTGTAGGGATTGCATTTCATGGGCTCAATGACAGCACGTTTGATGCAATTTATTTTCGTCCTTTCAATTTTCAGTCGCCGGATGATTCAAGAAAAAATCATTCGGTACAATATGTTTCACTTCCGCAATTTGATTGGTCTGCACTAAGGGAAAAATATCCCGGCAAATATGAAAACAGTTTATTGAAAGCGTTGAACCCCGAAGGTTGGTTTCATGCAAAAGTTGTGGTCGATGCCACTAATATTGCTGTGTATGTGAATGATGATAAAGAGCCTTCATTGGTTGTAAAACCGATTTCAAATCACACAACAGGTAAAATAGGTTTTTGGGTTGGAAATAATTCGGATGGTGATTTTTCAAACCTTACGATACGAAATAATTAGATATCAATCAGCTTAATTGAGAGTTTAAAATTTTTTATAGCGTGGAAATTATTTAAAACAGTTTATTGCATTTACAACAGTGAGTTCCGATCAATAAAAGCTGCGATTGCAAACCCGGTAAAGAGTTTGAGAACGGAATGATTCAATTTGAAAATGTGAAAATGTGAAAATCATTTTTATGAACCGGACGGAAGAATATGAATTTAGCTTCGTTGCGTCGCACACTTTTACTCAAGAAATTTGATTCGGCACATTTGAGAAGAAGAGCTTCGGCGAAATCCAGCCACTTATTTTTCCGATGAACAATTAAATTATGTTGATCATAATTACGAAAATCTTTCGACACTCATATTCAACTTTGGTTCTTTTTCAATAAGAATATTTAAAAGCCTGAGTTGATTTGCTGCACGATTGAAATTATGCAATTCATATTTTGCACCGTAATAAATGTCGTTGTTGAGGTAATCGGCAAGAAATCGTAAAGCCTGCATGTATATCATAAATTTTCCTGCATATACAAAATATTTTTTTTCTTCGTTGCTAAGTTCATCATGCATTTCACTTAAGTAACCACTAACGATCGCATCAAAATAATCTTCCCTTACATCAATTTTGCTTAAGTCAGTTTCTTCTTCACCGGCAGGCGAAAGATAAGTGCGCATCATATCACCTACATCACTGATAAAATATCCTGGCATCACAGTGTCGAGATCAATTACGCAAATGCCTTTATTGCTTTCATCAAACAATACATTACTGATCTTCGTATCATGATGTGTAACTCTTATTTTAAAAGCAGGATCAGATTTTATAGATTCAAATGTTTCTACAATGTCGTAGTATTGTTGCAAAGCATCGACGATATCTCTCGATCTTGCAAGTCTTTCCGGAGAAGCATTTTTTATTGAAGCCATAAATTGCTCGTAACGCAATGAAAGATTATGAAAATCTGGAATCGTTGTTTTCAGTTGCGTTGAATCAAAACCCGAAAGCAGCTTTGTAAATTTTCCAAACTGTTTTGCTGCTTCATAAGCGAGTTGCGGATTTTGCAGCGCAGTGTAAGCATGTGAACCTTCAATAAATTCGAACAAACGAAAATAATTTTCATCCTCTTTTATAAGCGTTGCTCCTTCTTTTGAAACAACAAGTGAAGTAAAAATATATTCAGGAAAATGGAGCTTCAGATATTTATCAATCGCAGTTATGTTCGCATCAATCGCCTGAGGATCTTTAAACACATTTTGATTGATGCGTTGCAAAATATATTTTCCGTTCGGAGTATTTACGATCCAGGTGTGATTGATAAGCCCTGTGCCAAAAGCTTCAGCTAATGGTTGATTTGTACCTAATGCAAAATGTCGTATTACTGCTTTGATCATTTTGCATAGATAATTATTTCATTTTAAAAATAAAAACTGAAACAATTATGAGTTATTCAAATCTACTTTGCAGACATTTGTGAGGTATGATTTTATCGATAGTTATTTATTTTAGAAATAACTATTTGATTGCTGTAAATTTCTCCTGATTTTTTTAATCGTATTATTTTATCTTGAAGTTTAATTACTCTACTGCTTATGATTGTTTTAGCTATTGATCTTGGCGGAACAAAACTTTCCTGCGCCGTTTTTACAGGAGAGGGAACAATACTGCATAAAGAAACAACTGCATTGAATAATAGCACCGGAAAAGAAGTTGGACAGTTGATCACTTCTTCAATAAAAAAATTATTGTCTGCACAAAAAGATGAAGGGAATATTATTAATTCAATTGGTATTGCGGTTCCGGGAATAAGTCATAAAAAAAGTGGAACTGTTTGGGCGCCGAATATTTCCGGCTGGAAAAATTATCCATTGTTGCAAGAAGTAAAAGAAATCAGTAATGAAATTCCTGTAAGCATTGATAGCGACAGAGCGTGTTATATTCTTGGTGAATCATGGAAAGGAAATGCGAAAGGTTGCAGCGATGCGATTTATCTTGCTGTTGGAACAGGTATTGGCGCAGGCATTCTTGTAAACGGTTCTGTTCTACACGGCGCATATGATATTGCAGGTGCAATCGGATGGATGGCATTACAAAAACCATTTGAAGAGAAATACATTTCATGCGGATGTTTTGAATATCATGCATCAGGAGAAGGATTGACGAAAGTTGCAAGAGAAATAATTCAAAGCAATAATCGCGCAAGTGAATTATCAAAGCTTGTTGCAATAACAGCACGTGATATTTTCTCTGCTTATGAAAAAAATGATGCTGTTGCCATTGCTGTGATAAAACAAGCGATAGAATTTTGGGGAATGGCGATTGCGAATCTTGTAAGTCTATTCAATCCTGAAAAAATAATTCTTGGCGGAGGTGTCTTTGGTCCTGCAATAAAATTTATTTCCGGCATAAGAGAAGAAGCAAGCAAATGGGCTCAACCAGTAAGTATGCAACAGGTAAGTATTGAAGCTTCTGCGCTTGGTTCTGATGCAGGTTTATATGGCGCAGCACTGGTTGCATTACAAAACCTAAACTCATAATAATGCCGTTATCTTACAAAAAGAATCTCGTTTTCGCTGCAGCCTGTTTGGGCATGTTGTTATTCGGCATTGGTCTTATCACACTTGGCTCTGTTGCCGGCAATCTTAAAACAAAATTTGTGCTTGATGAATTTTCGGCAGGAACATTATTCTCGATAATGCCGTTTGGTATTTTAACGGGCTCACTTCTATTCGGACCGATTTGCGATAAATATGGTTACAAAATAATTTTAATAATTGCATGTCTTGGAATGTGTGCAGGATTTGAAGGAATTGCGTATGTGAGTTCATTAAGTTTATTAAAGCTTTTCATTTTTATATTCGGTGTAAGTGGCGGAATCATTAACGGTGCAACAAATGCTGTAGTTGCAGATATAACCGCTGAAGCCAAAGCAGCAAACTTAAATTTGCTCGGTGTGTTCTTTGCAATTGGCGCTTTGGGAATGCCATTCATTCTTGGTTTCTTAAAAAAAGATTTTTCTTTTGAACAAATTCTTTCTTCGGTTGGAGTATTGACATTTGCTATTGCTGTTTTTTTTCTTTTTATACAATTTCCAGCTTCAAAAAAATCACAAGGATTTGCGCTTGCAAAAAGCAGTTCGTTTTTAAAAGATGAGATCATTATCTTCATTGCGTTTTATCTTTTTTGTCAAAGCAGTTTTGAAGCGATCATCAATAACTGGACAACAACTTATCTCACAAAACAATTATCAGTAACAGAAAGCAATGCTTTATACGCCTTATCATTGTTTGTAGTTGGAATGGCTGTAATGCGATTGTTATCGGGAAGTGTTTTGAGAACTGTTTCACCAAAAAAAATATTGATAGCTTCTTTTGTGTTGATACTTGCCGGAATTATTTTTTTGAAATATACGCAAGCATTTTATTTTGCTGTTGCAGGATTGATATTGCTTGGCGCAGGATTGGCAAATGGTTTTCCTGTGATGCTTGGAATAACGGGAGGACGGTATACAGAACGTTCAGGCACTGCATTTAGTTTTGTTCTGGTAGTTGCGTTGATCGGAAACATGCTTGTAAATTATTTGATGGGTATTATAGCAAACCGTTATGGAATTCATCAACTCACAAATGTCGCGTTGATTGAATTGTTTGTGATGATAATGTTGAGTGTGTTTATTTTTAAAAGAGTGAAGTAAAAATTAAAAATCAAAAATCAAAAAGGATATTTCGAATCTTTACTTTTGAATCTTGGCTTTGCTCAATAAAGTACTGAACGTTGAAGTGAGTGACACAACAGGCGATGCTATGAAAACCTAAAGTTGGTAGCATAAAAATTATAAACATCGTACAAAAATCATTTTCAAATTTTCAAATTGAATTTATGCTTGCAAAACAATGGCTCGATAATGTCCGGGGAATAATGGACACGATTGAACAAACACAAATGGAAAATATTCGCAAAGCCGCAGAGGTAATGGCTGACAGCATTGAACGTGGCAGATGGGTGCATACTTTCGGTTGCGGACATGCCACGTTGCCAATAGAAGAAATGTATCCGCGTATTGGCGGTTTTGTTGGCTTTCACCCGATGATTGAATTGCCGCTGAGTTTTTTTACGCACATTACAGGAGAGATGGGCGTGCATCAATTTGTTTTTCTGGAACGTGTGGAAGGTTATGGTGTTGAAATAATGAAAGGCTACAATTTTGATGCGCGTGATACGATGTGGTTGTTCTCTCACTCAGGCATCAACAATGTGAATATTGATGTTGCTATCGAAGCGAAAAAGAAAGGTATGAAAGTAGTTGCTTTTGGTTCTGCTGCCGCAGCAAAAGGAAAACAAACACGGCACTCAAGCGGTAAAACAATTTTTGATGTTGCAGATATTGTTGTTGATACTTGTGCGCCTGTTGAAGATGCATCTGTGCCACTAAAAAATCACCAGGATAAAATTGGTCCTGTATCAACGATGGCTTTTGTAACATGTGTGTGGATGACCGTTACAACAATTGCGGAAATATTAGCTGATCGCGGCGTAAAATTATTTATTCATCCTTCACACAATGTTCCGGGAGATACTACTGCAAAACAAAGACTCGAAGAAGCATTAGCTGAGTATAAAAGAAGAGTTGCCGGCGTTTAATTTTTTTGCTATCCGCTTTTGCGTTCTATTAATTTCGTATAACTCCTATACATTTGTTAGCGGTCATGCTATGGCGACAAGTCATCATCTAATACTACTTCACTCGTTGTCGCATTAAGCCCTAAACTTGTCGTATTTACACAGCACTAAATCCTCAAATGCCTTCCATCTTTGTACTGTCAATAAAATTTAAACTATAATTCAACCAGCGTTATGAAAAATTTACTCAAAACAAATTCACTTAAATCAATACTACTAATTGCAATCATTATATCTACGGCATTTCAATCAAACGGACAACAAATCAAACCTTCCAATAGTGGCTACGCACCTGTTAATGGCATCAAAGTTTATTACGAAGTATATGGTGAGGGCAAGCCTATCATTTTACTGCATGGTGCTTTTTATACCATTGAAATGAACTGGGGCCAATTGATTCCTGAGCTGTCGAAAACCAGGAAAGTAATTGCCATTGAAATGCAGGGACATGGGCATACGCCGTTTTCAGATAGAAAATTATCAATAACTACTTTAGCAAGTGATGTAGAAAAAGTGATGGATTACCTGAAAATAGACAGTGCTGACGTAGCAGGATTTAGTATGGGCGGCTCTGTGGCTTACCAGTTTGCTGTACAAAGTCCTAAACGGTTAAGAAAATTAGTGATTATTTCTTCTACGTATAAAACTAATGGTTGGCTACCCATAGTAAACAGCGGGTTTGAAAATTTTAAGCCTGAATTTTTTGATAACACACCAATAAAAGCCGCATACGATGCAGTGGCACCTGATAAAACAAAATGGAGAAAGTTTTTAGAGCAGATGTTTGCTTTCGCCAAAGTTCCATTCAACGTCGGTGATTCCAATATTGCAAAAATTTCTGCACCTGTATTAATTATATCCGGCGACAACGATGGACTGGATAAAATTGAGTTGGCAAAAACATATCAACTATTCGGCGGTGGTGTTTCTGCTGATTTGGGACCGATGCCAAAATCGCATTTGGCCATTGTTCCTTCACAAGGGCACGTTAGCCTGATGATGCAAACGAAAACAATATTAGATTATCTGAATGATTTTTTAAAGTAAACATAATCATATCAACAAAGCAATAATTCCAATAACTACAAATTAAAAATACTATGAGAAAGATAACTGTTTTATCAATGATTACACTCGATGGAGTACTACAAGCACCGGGTGGACCTGGGGAAGACACATGACGTATTTATATTGAGCTATAAAACAATCAATGAACATTTGTACATTTATTCATCATTGGGTGCGGGCTGGCGTTCAACGAATACCGCCACATCGCCAATGCTTCTCCGTTCTTTATCATTATTGCGATAAAGAAATTTCTGCTCTTTCCATATCGGGTGATTTATACAACTCTTCCGGTATTTCTGCTAGTGTGGAATAATGCAATTCATGCCCTAATCCGTAAAATTTCTGAAAACTCATAATGAGCGGTCTCCACTTGCTTGGATCTATTCTGTTGATAAATCCCTGCATCAATAAAGATTCTTCAACGTGTACACGAACGATTCTTAATTCTATGGTTAATATGCGACCGTTTTGCAAAATATCATCCTCAGCTAATTTATGCTTCGTTACCAATTTCGCTTCAAGCTGAACAGGGCATTCTTTTACAAGTGGCGCATTGACTTTGTCAGCTTTCACAGGTGTAACATTGGCAATAGAAAATTTATTCGGTTCATACCTGTAACCTTTTAGTTTCTTTCCTTCTGGAACGGGATCAGAACCTGTTGTACGTGCAAGGCGATTTACTATTGCTGCCTGTTCAGATGACGGAAGATTTAGAACGCATTCTCCATTGCGTAAAATATTTTCTGTTGTTTTAGAAAAAACACTTATTCCTATTACGCATCTCCATCCTAACCAAAAGACTGAAGAGATTGGAGCAAGGTTAAATGTTCCATCTTTGTTGACTGTGCTTATCAATACTACCGGAGTTCCAAAGTATAAAATAGCCGGTTGAACAATTTTGTGCATGATCAAATTATTTGCAACAAAATTCTCTTTTGTTACCGGAGCATAAAACCCGAAACTTGCTATTTACAGCGATGAAAAATATTTTAACCTGTGGTTTAATGAAGTGAGAAAAGCGTTAATGTAAAATCACTTTTGTTTTTACTCATTAGTCTGCAGGTGGCACATCTTCTAAGCGATAGTAAATTTTCAATCCTCGTTCTTTAGCGATCCTCACATCCTCGTCTGCACCTTTTGATTCTCCTTGAAGACGAAGCACTGCATCACATTTTGTGAGCAATCGTTTTGCTGCAGGATATAATATCTCTTCGTATGCTTCGTCTCCGGGTTTTTTAGAACCGGCAAGATGAAGCAATGGAAGAGCGACCCACTCTCCAATCATCGGTATATGTCCCATGCGAAACAAAGGAAGCGCTACAGATTCCAAACGGTCTAAATTTTTTCTCATTAGCGTGGAGTCATCGTTGGTACCACTGCGATAAGGACCTGCGATAAGTATCATCATAAATTTTATTTTTCGCAAAGAAAAAGAACAGGAGAGAAAAGGAAATTAATCTACATTAAGAAATTGGTCGTTTTACTTTTTTCTTTCGCACAATACTTAAAAATTCCGGTGTAATACCAAGATAAGATGCAATTTGTTTTTGCGTTACATGCGGAATTAACTGAGGATATTTATTGATGAAGATGTTATATCTTTCTTCAGCAGGCAGTGATAAGTTGTGCAGCACACGCAGTTGTTCTCTTATATACGAGTTCTGCATGATTATTCTGAAAAATCTTTCAAATTTAGGTACAGCAATGTAAAGCTTTTCGAGATCAGCTTTTTTCAACTGCAATACATTGCTGTCTTCAATCGCAACAATATTTTGCATGGCAGGTTGATCGGTTACAAAACAATACATGTCAGTTATCCACCAATCATGAATGGCAAACATAATGGTAGCTTCCTTTCCTTCGTTGTCAATAAAAAAAGCTCTTAAAGCGCCGGACTGAACAAAGTTGATCATTTTACATACTTGTCCTTCTCTTAATAAAAAATTTTTCCGCGGTATTGCTTTTGGTTTGAGCAATGAAGTAAAATATTCTTCTTCTTCTCTTTCGAGAGAAATATGCTTTGATACATTCTTTAGAATTGATTGAAAGATCATACAATGATTTTATGCAGATAAATTATTTGCTAACAGAGTTACGTTTTTTTAATATAATTGAAAGAACACATTTAATGAATAAGTATTTTACGCTTTTAAAGCTTATGATAAAATCAAAACCTGTAGCAACACTGCTTGATCTGCTAATGATCGCTTTCTTTTTTATTGTTCCGCATTTTGGTTTAATGCCTATTTACATTTATCCTGTTGTATTGCTATTCATTTGTTGGTTGTATTTGAAACTATTCCACCAAAGCTTTGATGATATTGGTTTTAAGTTTTCAGACCTTTCAATGAAATCGTTACTCATTGGGTGTTTGCTTGGTGCGGGTTACTTTTTCTTCAATTATTTTTTACTCGGTCCTTTACTTCAAAAGCTGTTGCATCTGCCTCCTGCTGACATAAAAGATTTTCAATATGTAAAAAACAACTTTACGGGTTACTTGCTTATTCTTCTTATTGCATGGATATCGGGTGTTCCTTATGAAGAAATAATTTTCAGAGGCTTTATTTTCACACGACTAAGAAAGATGTTTGCGGGAACAAAAAGAAATTTTATCATCACCGGATTTATTACGAGCGCCATATTTGGTTTTTATCATTTGCAACAAGGTGCCGGTGGTATTGTGCATGCATTTATATTCGGCATTGTTATTACTATTCTTTATAAGCTGTTTAGGGGAAACCTTTGGTATCTTATTTTTTTTCATTCGATGTATGATACTATTGCAATAACAGCAATCAGGTTAGGATATTTTGGGTGACCTTTTAATACTTTATGCAGAGAAATTGATAGGGCTGTTGTTGAGTAATAATTGCCAAAGTTTCAATTGTATAAGTGACACTCCGAAGGAGTCCTGTGGACAACAGATGATGCCATGAAATACTTCGGCCCAAACATAAATTCTATTTTTTTTCCCCATTCATTGCTTCAAGAAAATTACTTGTTAGTTGTTTAATGATGTCTTCATTACGCAGGTACTTATTGTCGGTCTCAAGGTATTTAATTTTTTTACTGAAACATTTTCGCATCATTTCGTAACCCTTCTGCGCCTGCACCGAATCATAAAAATTTTCGTCCCATTCTTTTTTTACATCGCCATAAAGTTTCATCACCACACCGTTGGATGCAATAACAAGCGGAGAAGAAAACCAATTGTAAGAAACATAAGCACGTTCGTTTTTACGCGCATCGTGAAACAACAGTTGCCAAAAAGCAAGATGATTTAAAACACGGTTTTTTATTTGCTCATTATTTTCATAATGTAAAGGTTTTATGCGCCACCAGTTGTTTTCCCTGCTGAAAGGATCTTCTGAAAGTTTCGAAAAATGTTCGTTATCTTCTGTTAGAAAAAACTGGTAATAGTGCTTATGAAAAAGATAATCACCAATGGAAGGATCAATTAAATGATTAGCCGCTAATTTTTCAATTGCGAATTCATCAGTATCCAGATGCAATGAATGTTCGTTTATAGTGTCCACTCCGAATTCAATATTCACTTTGTTTGCAGATTCATCAAAAAGTTTCAATATTCTTTTTTGCTCATCATATTTCCAAATGCCGTGAATGTATTGCTTCATCAGTAACATATCAAAAGAACTGTCTTTGCGAAGAATAAGTTTATTATCGAGAAAAAGTTTTTTCATTGTAATTTCTGCATCATCATTTTCTTCACTTATTACGTATAAAAACTTTTTTAGTTTCGGCATATCCATCGCAATAAAATTCCATCGTTGAGCAAGCAACGCTGACGGTTTTCTTTTACAGCCTGCAAGAATTATTATAAAGGAAGAACATATCAACAACAGTTTCATTATGCAGCAGATGTTTAAGTTGAAAATAAAAAAATCGTTTCATTGTAAAACGATTTTGAAGGAAATTTTCCTACCGGCTGCAATGCATTGCGCCAGCTTATTGAAGAACCACACATTTATGCCTTCATCATTGCGGGATTCAACTTAAGCCTTTGTGCGTTTACAAAATTGGAAACACGAATAATTACTTCAGACTCGAGTAGATCAGTGTTTCAATTTTTTCTGTAAGCTCACCGTGAGAGTTGGGATTATGTTGCGTCATAATGAGGCACACAAGATGTTCTTTCGGATCTGCCCAATAAGTTGTTCCGTAATAACCGCCCCATGAGAATGTTCCTTCATTCCGCGAGTTTCTCGCGGCAGACTTTGCGGAAGTGATCATAAAACCCAAACCAAAATTATCTGTGCCATTAAAAAGAAAATCGAGCTGTCCGCTTGTCATTAACTCAACAGAACGTTTTGATAAAATTCTGTGACCATTATAAATGCCGCCATTTAATAGCATTTGAAGAAAAATCGCATAATCGAGAGCAGTAGATGAAAGTCCTGCACCGCCGGAAAAATAATGTTTGTTCATTAACGGGTAGTCGGGATCAATGTGACGAAAAGTGTGGCTCCATTTAATAATGTGCCCAAGTGAATCTTCTGTGTAAACACTTGCCAGCCGATCTGCTTTTGAAGCAGGCTCATTAAAATAAGTGTCCTTCATTCCAAGCGGATCAAAAATATTTCTACGCAAGAAATCTTCAAGATCCATTCCGCTAATCACTTCAATCAAACATCCGAGCAGATCACTGTTTAAACCATATTGCCATTTTTCTCCGGGTTGAAACATCAAAGGCACTTTTGCAAGTGCTTTCATTTTATCGAGAAGATTCGCATCGAAATATCCGAGCCCCGACGGGATGCCGGCTTTGGCATAGATTGCATTGCCTGTTGGCGTTCCGATATCTGCATAATCAATTCCTGAGGTGTGCGTAAGCAGATCACGAAAAGTTATTTCTCTTTTTGCTGGAACAGTAGTGTAGGTTGTATCTTCTGCATTAAATTTATCGATCACCACAGGATGTTTAAACTGCGCAATAAAATCTGAGATTGGTTCATCGAGGTATAATTTTCCCTGCTCATACAATATCATTATTCCAACGCTTGTAATTGCTTTTGTCTGGCTCATGATGCGGAATATCTCATCATTTTTCATCGGCGTTTTTTTCTCCGCATCTGCATAACCATATCCTTTGTATTGCACAAGCTGGTTATCTTTCACAACGATTGTTACAATACCCGTCTCCCAATTTTTACTGATATAATCATTCACCAGCGTATCAATTCTTTTTAAACGTTCGTAATCAACGTGAGTATTTTTTCCACTCATATCAATCACCTGTCCATGCAAAAAAGAAAAAACAAAAAGCGAAAAAAGTAAAAATAATTTTCTCATGACAGTTGCAATTTGCGAGGGAAGATAATATAAGTTTACAGTCGAGATGAAATAATTTATTTATGAACCTTACAAAGACGCGAAGTCACAAAGCTATGCGTAAACATCTTTTCGCGAATGATTGTACTGCAGAACGATGAATGAGCAAATGAAGCTTTAAAATTATAAACGATCTTAAAAAGCCTCGCTCCAGGGAGGTTTGGAGGGTTTCTATGATCACAAGAATATGGCACGGTCGAACCAAGACTGCTGATGCAAAAGAATATCGTGAGTATGTAATTAAAACCGGTATTGATGATTATAAATCGGTGAACGGAAATCTCGGTGTACAGATATGGCAAACAGAAGACGGAGATGTAACACATATTTATACTGTTACATGGTGGGACAATTATGAAAGCATCAAACAATTTGCGGGAGAAGATTTTGAAAAAGCAAAGTATTATGAAGACGACAAAAAATATTTACTCGAGTTTGAAGAGAAAGTGATGCATTGTGAGTGTTGGGATTTTAAGTAGTAGTCCAGGAAGTCAGTAAGTCAGCAAAATCGGAAAGAAAAACTTTGTTTGATTCTACTTTTCTAACCTTTCTGATTTGCTCAATAAAATTCCGAATGTACAAGTGAGTGACACAACCGGCGATGCCCAAAGAATCAACAGTTTGTCCCCAAAAAAACCTTCGAAAATGCGCATTCTTTAATTCCCTTGATTCTATTACCTTTGCGCCGATTTTAGTTTTATAAAATACAAAAAATGCCCGGTCAGTTAAAGGAAATAAGAACCAGAATCAAGTCCGTACAAAGCACGCAACAAATCACAAAAGCGATGAAAATGGTTAGCGCTGCAAAGTTGCGTCGTGCACAGGAAGCGATCACACAAATGAGACCTTATGCAAAGAAACTGCAGGAAATGCTGAGCAATATTGTAAGCAATGCGGAAGGAGATGCAGACCTTAAACTTGCCGAAGAACGACATGTTGAGAAAGTGCTGCTGATTGTGGTTACAAGCGACCGCGGTTTGGCCGGCGCATTTAATTCGAACCTGACTAAACTTGCGAAGCAAACGATTGCCGATAAATATCCCAATCAATTTAAAAGGGGCGATGTTACTATCTGGAACATTGGCAAAAAAGGATATGAAAGTTTATCGCGTTCCGGTTATAAAACTGTTGATACTTACAGAGACATTTTTCTTGACCTTCGATTTGAAACCGTTCAGGCTGCTGCCCAAGCCGCTATGAAAGCGTTTGAGAACAGGGAATTTGATGCGGTGGAAATTATTTACAGTGAGTTTAGAAATGCGGCTACACAACGTTTTCAAAGCGAACCGTTTTTACCGATACCCAAAGTGCAACGAAAGGAAGGTGCAAAAAAAGCTGATTTTATTTTTGAACCGGATAAAGAACAATTAATTGCTGAGCTGATGCCGAAGATTCTGAATACACAGTTATACAAAGCCGTGCTGGATTCAAATGCCAGTGAACATGGTGCGCGCATGACGGCAATGGATAAGGCAACAGAAAATGCCAATGAACTTTTGAAAACACTTCGTGTTACTTATAACAGTGCAAGACAAGCTGCCATTACAACTGAATTAAATGAAATTGTAAGCGGTGCCGCGGCATTGCAAGGATAATGTGCTAATTTGAAAATTTGAAAATTTAAAAATGATGTTTGCAATTATTTCTTTGACATTTTCAAATTAACGAATTTTCAAATTTTCAAATTCAAACTATGGAATTAAGTGCAATCATTCCCCACATAGAAGCTCTGATATTCGCAAGTGAAAAACCATTAACGAGCTTAGAGATCGTTGAACTAATCAACAATGCTTTTGGTTTTATGGAAGAGCGCATTTCTCTCGACCAGGTTGAAAGCTGTATCGAAGGCATCAGAGAAAAATATCAAAGTGAGTTTTATCCTTTTGAAGTTTGTGAAAGCGGTGGCGGCTGGCAGTTCCTAACAAAGAAAGATTTTCATAAAACACTTGCTCAACTCAACGGTGAACGTTTTCTGAAACGTTTATCTACAGCAGCATTGGAAACACTTGCGATCATTGCTTATAAACAACCAATTACCAAAGGAGAAATCGAAAGTATTCGGGGTGTGAACAGTGACTACAGCATTCAAAAATTATTGGAGAAAGAATTAATTGTAATCACCGGTCGCAATGAAAATATGCCAGGCAAGCCTTTGGTGTATGGCACTTCAAAAAATTTCATGGATTATTTCGGACTTAACACCACAGACGATCTTCCAAAAATAAAAGAAGTGCTTGCAGAGCAATTGGTAGAACCAACGATTATAAATCCCGATCATTCTAAAACAATCGATGATGAATCATTATTCTCTGTTGACAGTAACGGTGATCTTGTTCTGAAGACAGAAGCAAATGAAAATTCTGCTGAAGAAAATGATCAATCACGAAATGAATCGAACAGTGAAGAAAATACTGATAAAGAAATTTAAGATGGAGCCCTTTTAGCAAGGGCTTTTTGTTTCACCTTGTTTTTACATTTTATAATACTTCTCATATCGTATCTTCGGCAGTTATGAGCCAGCAACTTTCTAAAGAGCAATTGACCGGTATTGCAAACGAATTCGGAACGCCGGTTTATGTTTATCATGCAGAAAAAATTGAAGAACAACTCAACGAATTAAGGGATGCTTTTTCCGGTTGCGCTGCAAAATTTTTTTATGCATGCAAGTCTTTAACCAATATCAACATTTTAAAACTCATAAAGCAACTTGGTGCAAACCTCGATTGCGTTAGCATCAACGAAGTGAAACTTGGATTGAAAGCAGGCTTTGAACCAAAGCAAATTTTATTTACGCCGAATTGTGTTGACTTCGAGGAAATAGAAGCAGGTAAAGCGCTTGGCGTGAATATCAACATTGATAACATTTCCATTCTTGAACAATTTGGCAACAAGTACGGAAACAGTTATCCCGTTTGCATTCGCTTAAATCCGCACATCATGGCTGGCGGAAATTTTAAAATTTCAACGGGACATATCGATAGCAAATTTGGAATTTCAATTCATCAAATTCGCCACATCGAAAGAATTGTAAAAACAACCAATCTTCACGTGGCAGGTTTGCACATGCATACCGGCAGCGAAATAAAAGACATCAATGTTTTTCTTGCGGGCCTTGAAGTGATGTTTGATATGGCGCGCCATTTTCCAAAACTCGAATTTATCGATCTGGGCAGCGGTTTCAAAGTTCCTTACAGTGATGATGATGTTGAGACAGACGTTGTTGCACTTGGAAAAAAAGTTTGCGAGACATTTCATAGTTACGAAAAAGAAAACGGAAGAAAACTCGAAGTGTGGTTTGAGCCCGGAAAATATCTCGTGAGCGAAGCCGGTTATCTCGTTGTTAAAACAAATGTTATCAAGCAAACAACTGCAACGGTTTTTGTTGGTGTGAACAGTGGCTTCAATCATTTGATACGCCCGATGTTTTATGAAGCATATCATCGCATCGAAAACATCAGCAATCCGAATGGACCGGAGCGCATCTATACAGTTGTCGGCAACATTTGTGAAACAGATACATTCGCATGGGATAGAAAAATAAACGAGGTGCGCGAAGGTGATTACCTTGTATTCTACAATGCAGGTGCTTATGGTTTTGAGATGAGCAGTAATTTCAATTCACGTTTTAAACCTGCTGAGGTTTTGGTGAAAGATGGCAAAACAAATTTGATTCGAAAAAGAGACCAGTTTGGAGACTTGCTACGCAACCAGGTGGAAGTATTATAGTTTGTAGTTTTCAGTTTGTAGTTGTAAGAGATTTTTTTATGAACTCAGCTTTTGTATTTCATGGCATCTTTGTTGCGTCGCACACTTGTACTGAAGGTAATTCTGTTGAACAGTGCGAAGAGCAGATGCCTCATTCTTCGGCATGACAAGCTCAGGTTCTTTGAAGTAGCTGAAAATCTTATTCGCAGCTTATATTTATTCTTTAGCTTGTCATGCTGACGAAGGAAGCATCTATCCTTTATCTGCCTATGTAAGATTACTTTCATGAGCGATCGTACTGCTTCTATTAATTGAACAATTAAAATTATCTTGTTGCTTACGATAATATGATCGAAATAAAAAACATAAAAAAGTCTTTTAGCGGTAAAGTGATCATTGATGATATCAGCGCAGTAATGGAAACCGGCAAATGCAATCTCATTATTGGCGCAAGTGGCAGCGGAAAAACCGTTCTCACAAAGTGCATGATCGATTTATTCAAACCTGATAGCGGTGAGATATTTTACGATGGTGAGAATATGCTTTCAATGAATGATGAAGAGCGAAAAAAACTTCGCCAGAAAATCGGTATGCTTTTCCAGGGCTCTGCTTTATTCGATTCAATGACAGTGGAACAAAATGTAATGTTTCCACTCAACATGTTTACAAATGAAAAATATCCCGAAAAAAAGAAACGTGTAAATGAAGTGCTGGCACGGGTAAATCTTGAGAACACCAACAAAAAATTTCCTGCCGAGTTAAGTGGTGGTATGAAAAAAAGAGTAGGTATTGCAAGAGCAATTGTTTTAAATCCGCAATATCTTTTTTGTGATGAACCCAACTCCGGTCTCGATCCACAAACGTCATTGGTTATTGATAAGCTTATCAAAGAAATAACTAATGAATTTAACTCTACAACAATTGTTGTAACCCATGATATGAACAGCGTAATGGAAATTGGTGATCATATCGTTTATCTCTTCAACGGTAAAAAGGAATGGGAAGGAAATAATAAAGAAATTATTTTCAGCAAGAGCAAAAACCTCAACGATTTTATTTTCGCTTCAGAATTTTTGCAGGATGCAAAAGATATGCGGGTGCTTGAAATGAAAGGTAAGATTGACAATGACAGAGACATGAATGCCTTATTGAATTCTCCAGGGCAAATCACTAATAAATTAAATGAAGAAGAAGATTTTTAGATTCTCATTTCCAAGAATATTCCCTAAAAATCCTCGTACAGCAAATACTTCATTCTTATTTTTTTAAACTCTTCCAATTTCGGTTGCCAGCTTGCACGAATTTCTGCTTCTGATTTTTTCTCAATAATTTGTTGCATTAGTTCACTGTTTCCTGCAAGTTTATTAAAGTAAAAATCCTGAGGATTCGAATTGAATTTTTTTGGATGAATAAAGAATTTTTCTTTATCTGGAAATAGTTTGTAAGCAAGCAACAACCATTTTAATTGCAGTTCTGTTATTGTTCCATTGCTATCAGTTCCATAAATATTCCAGCCATAACATTTTTGATCTTTCAACTTTGGATCTGCTGCTCCTGCTGTACTACGCGGAGTAAAGCTGAACAAAGTATCTGGCAGATCAGGATGACCAAAAATTTCAAACGGGTGTTCTGTTCCCCGTCCTTCACTTAAAACCGTTCCTTCAAATAAACATGTTGAAGGATAGCTGTAAATCGCACTCATCCCAGGCAAATTGGGTGAAGGTTTCACCGGCAAAATGTATCTGCTTTTATGTGTATAATTTTTACACTTGATTACAATTAGCTTGAAATTTGTATGTTCATCTTCAAAGCCAGACCCTTTACCAAGCGAAACATTTCCATCTTGTTTTCTTTCATCTTTCCATGTCAACAACTTTTCTCCCAACAACATTTTTGCATACTCACCAATTGTCATTCCATACACAATAGGCACTGGTTGCATACCTACAAAACTTGAAAACGCGGTGTCAAGTACAGGACCGTCAACATAAAAACCATTTGGATTCGGACGATCAAGAATGATCAAAGGCAAATTATTTTCAATCGCACTTTGAATAAAATATTGCAGCGATGAAATATAAGTGTAGAAGCGCACTCCAACATCCTGAACATCGAAGAGCAAAACATCTACATCATTCAAATCAGCGCCGGAGGGTTTTACTTTGCTGCCATATAAAGAAATTACAGGAATGCCGGTTGCAGAGTCTACATAAGATTTTACATTCGCACCTGCATCTGCGTTTCCGCGAAAACCGTGCTCAGGAGAAAAAATTTTTACAACATTAACGTGAAGCTTTTTTAAAGAATCTACAAGATGCGTATTGCCAACTACCGATGTTTGATTGGCAAAAACACCAACTCTTTTTCCCTTAAGCAGCGGAATATATTCTGCGGTTTGGTATGCACCGGGCAGAATATGGTTTGATGTTTGTTGCTGATTTCTATTGGTCTTTGGCAAAGCTCTTTGAGATAGTGTTTGTTTAGGTTGTGCATTTGCAATCAAAAGAATATCTAACAAGAAAATAATTAATAAAAACTTTTTCATCCGGTAAAACTTATGAACGCGAAAGTTAATTAAAAATAGTTGTGCATAAACTATTATACATTTATCTTGCCGCCGCATGTTGGTTAGCTGCCCTTATCTTATTGTTAATATCTAAGTACAATCTTTCTTCATTAACGAATAAGTTAAATTACCCAAAACATTTTGCACCTTTTCTTGCTCACTTTATGCTATACAGTACAAGTAACCACAAAGCGGGATGAGCAAGATGACACACAGGTGCTGAAAAAGTTTTGCCGCTGACCTCAAAAAAATTCAAACTAAAAAATATCATTATGCAAGTAAAAAACGGAGATACCGTAAAGGTTCATTATCATGGAAAATTAACTGACGGCACTACATTCGATTCTTCTGCAGGTCGCGAGCCTCTTGAGTTTGAAGTGGGCAGTGGCATGGTGATTCCCGGTTTTGATGAAGGCGTGATCGGCATGACTGTGGGCGAAAAGAAAACGATAAATATACCTGCTGAAGAAGCTTATGGCGAGGTGGAAGAGGAAAGGATTCTCGAGTTTCCTATCGACCGTTTTCCGCCTGATATGAAGCCTGAAGTTGGAATGGCCTTAAACATGAGCAACGGTCAGGGCGAACATATTCCTGTTGTTATTACTGAAGTGCGCGATGATGTTGTTGTGCTTGATGCTAACCATCCGCTTGCAGGACAAGACCTGATTTTCGATGTTGAATTGATAGATATAAAAAGCAAGAGCCCGATAATTTTAATGCCTTAATCCTTTCGTTTGAATGTTTGAAAGTTCATTTGGCCTTCAAACATTCAAACAATCTCCTTCGCTGAATTATTTCACTATTTTTTTTGTTACGAGCTGTTGTACTTCGTGGCATCATTTGTTGTGTCACTCTCCGAAGGAACCCTTTGGACACTTCATCGTTCCTCTTCCAATTGAGCAGAATTAACTCGCAAACTATTCTTTACTTTGCTGCACTAAATTTTTCGCGATGAATAATTATGCGTTTACAGCAGCAGAAAGATTTATGCGCTATGTGCAGGTAGATACACAAAGCGATCCCCACAGTGAAACTTCTCCAACAACAGAAAAACAAAAGAATCTAAGCAACATGCTTGCAGCAGAGTTGAAAGCAATTGGTTTAACTGATGCGCATACTGATGAATTTGGTTATGTATATGCAACCATTCCTTGCAACACAAATAAAAATGTTCCGGTGATTTGTTTTTGCAGTCATGTTGATACAGCACCTGATTGCAGCGGAACAAATGTGAAACCGATCCTTCATAAAAATTATAACGGTGAGGATATTGTTTTGCCTGATGACACAACGCAAGTAATAAGTACAAAAGATTATCCATATTTGAAAGAACACATCGGTAATGATATTATTACTGCAAGTGGATTAACATTGCTTGGTGCCGACGACAAAGCAGGAGTCTCTATTATTATGGATCTTGCAAATTATCTCGTCACTCATCCTGAAATAAAACACGGAATAATAAAAATTTTATTCACTCCTGATGAAGAAGTGGGAAAAGGAACCGCAAAGGTTGATCTGAAAAAATTAGCAGCTGATTATGCTTACACACTCGACGGCGGTGAAATAGGAACTTATGAAGATGAAACGTTCAGCGCTGATGGCGCAACAATAACGATCAATGGTGTGAGTGCGCATCCGGGTTATGCAAAAGATAAAATGATAAATGCAATCAAGATCGCCGGAGAAATTTTAGCTGCGTTACCAAAAAATGAATTTAGTCCGGAAACAACAAGCGGAAGAGAAGGATATATTCATCCTGTAGGCGTTTCAGGCATTGCAGAAAAAACAACGATTGAATTTATTGTTCGTGATTTTGAAACACAAAATCTTGCAAAACACGAAGCAAGATTGAGAAGCATTGCAGAAAATGTGATGAAGAATTATCCAAAAGCTTCGATGCAGTTTAAAGCGCATGAACAATATCGCAACATGAAAGAAGTGCTTGATAAAAATCCTCACATGATAGATAATTTGATTGAAGCGTATAAACGCGCATCACTCACACCTCGCAATGAACCTATTCGCGGCGGCACTGATGGAAGCCGCTTAAGTTTTATGGGTTTGCCTTGCCCGAATGTTTTTACAGGCATGCATGCGATTCACAGTAAACACGAATGGGTTGGTGTAAGAGATATGGAGAAAGCTGTTGAAGTATTGGCACATCTTGTGCAAGTGTGGGAAGAGAGAAGTTAGCGTGATTTCAAAGCAATGGTTAAAAACATCTTTTAATAAAATAGATTCAGAAACGATGCCTCATTTTCTAACAAAATATTTGCTCATCAATACCCGATGTGAGACGATCAAATACTGATTCTCTGATAAATTATTTACTTATTAGACTTTCCAAAAAAGAATTTTAAAAAAATAGGCCCGCTCTGGACAGAGCTGGCCGTTGCTAACCTATGAAAAACACCTATTTAAATATCTTACTTATTTTTTGGTTTGTTAGGAGATTGCCTGTTTTTAGGAATTTGATTTTGTTCTTTTCGTAGCCTTTGCCGGTTTTGTAATTCTTTTTTGAAGAGGTCCCTAAGATTTTTTTCTGAAACGTATACTTTATTTACTCGGGCATCGGAATTCAAAACTTTCTTAAAATCCGTTTTATACTTTTTTCTAATTTGAACTACCTTATCTTCAAAGCCTACCTCATCATTTGCGTAATCTCTTCTTGCCTGCTTTATTTCTGAAAAATAATTATTGTAAAGCGGCCAAAATTTTTGTTCTTCGTCAGGAGTTAAATTTAACTCCTTGTTCATATAAGTGATCTTTATATCTTGAACCCTGCTATCGGATTGTGTCTGAGCTACACAAAAGTAACCATGTAAAAATAATAAAGAAATAATAAAAAAGATTTTTTTCATCTTTAAGCAAATTTAAATCCCTTTAATTGGTTTTTCATTCTGATCACCATACTCATTGAGATAGTTTTCTATCTCTTCATCACTTACCCTTTGCAACATGTGCAGAATCTGCGGATCCTCATTGGTTGCAGGGATTAAACTGCCTGACATAATACCATCATTATCTTTCAGGTAATTAATAATTTCTTCTTCATTTAACTCTGCAATTTTTTGTTCGACAGGCATATGTTTTTCGATAGATCTGTTGTGAATTGTGACGTACAAATAAGTTGTTGTCGCTATAATAAACAGCACTGATGCCGCTGCCGCATAAGTTACCCACTTACGAATATTGCCTGCTATAGAAATTATTTTTCCAGTTTTTCCATGCGGAACAGGAATTTCAAGTTTCTCAAAATAATTGTGTGGAAGAGAAAAAATATTTTTTTTATCTATTGTATTAAGAAGCGGGGCTATTTCGGAAAGCTCTTGTTGAACTTCATTTGCTGTGCCAGAATTATGAATTTTAACTAACACATCATTGGCTAAATTCTCAAAATAGCTTTCAGGAACAGAAAAAGAGTTCGTTATATTTTTTAATTGGGATAATTGAACATGAAAAAGGATAGATCCTGTAAGGGAATTAAAATAATCATCTGGAACAGTATATGGATTCGCATTCCCTATGCCGTCAACTAAAGGAGCTATTGCATCTAATTCACTTGTATGTTTTTTTTTCTCTTCCATTTTTAACAAATTGTTAGACTATTCACACGCATAAAGGTTTAATGGTTTTTGATGTACTCTTCTATCTTCTTTGCAGCATGATGATAACTTGCCTTCAGTGCCCCTTCACTCGTATCTAATACTTTACTCATTTCTTCATAAGGCATTTCATCATAATATCGAAGATTAAATACTGCCCGTTGTTTTTCTGGCAATTGTTGAATTGCCAATTGAAGTTTCCATTCAAGACGGTTAGCATCAAAATTTTTATCTGCAGTAATTTTATTTGCCAAGCCTGTCTCAACATCATTTAAACTTACTGATGATCTTTTCTTCTGTTGTTCAAGAAAAGTTAGCGATTCATTAGTGGCAATTCTGTAAAGCCATGTATATAATTGGCTGTCTTCCCTGAAATTTTCTAATCCGTTCCATACTTTAATAAACATATTTTGAAGCACATCATTCGTATCATCATGATCAACCACCATTCTTCTTATATGCCAATAAAGCTTTTCCTGATATTTTTTTATAATAGCGGTAAAAGCCCTTTCCTTTGTTTCAGGCTGCCTGAACTGATGTAATAATTCCTTGTCCTCAAACTGCATGCAGAGTTTCTTTAATAATATAAAATTAAAAAACCCATTTCTATGAATGAGTTTTTGTGTAAAAGGTTTAACGGCAAACGTTTTTTAAGATTTTTTTCGTTGCATTACTTTCTCAGCGGCGGCAACAATATCGGGCGCATCCAAACCATATTTTTTTAACAATTCTTCCGGTTTACCGCTTTCGCCAAAAGTATCTTTCGTTCCAACCAATTCAATTGGAATCGGTTTATGCTGTGAGGCCACTCTTGCAACACTTTCACCTAAACCGCCGTAAATATTATGTTCTTCACATGTAACCGCACACCCTGTTTTTGAAATGGACTTTATAATGGCTTCTTCATCCAAAGGTTTAATTGTATGAATATTTATCAATTCAACACTGTAGCCTTTTTCTTCCAAAATTCTGCCGGCTTCAATGGCTTTCCATACAAGATGACCGCACGCAAATATGCTGATATCTGTTCCTTCGCTGAATATTTGTGCCTTACCAATTACAAAATCGCTTCCATCTTCTTTTGTAAAATTGGGCCATTTAGGACGGCCAAAACGCAGATACACCGGACCTTTATAACCTGCAATAGTAATCGTTGCCGCTTTTGTTTGATTAAAATCGCAGGGCACAATAACACTCATATTCGGAAGCATCTTCATTAACCCAATGTCTTCCAGTATTTGATGCGTTGCACCATCTTCACCTAAAGTAAGACCGGCATGGCTTGCACAAATCTTTACATTTTTATTGCTGTAAGCAATGCTTTGGCGTATCTGATCATACACTCTTCCTGTACTAAAATTGGCGAATGTAGTTGTATATGGAATTTTTCCGCCAATTGTTAGTCCCGCACCAATGCCCATCATATTTGCTTCTGCGATGCCACATTGAACATAGCGGTCAGGAAACTCTTTCATAAAAGGGCCAAGTTTAAGCGAGCCCGCAAGATCTGCAGTAAGCACAACTATATCTTTATTTGCTTTACCCACTTCATAAATACCTTCTCCAAAACCACCGCGTGTTTCTTTTTGATTTTGTACCTGGATATCTTTCAGCATTCTTTTTTCTTTTTATTTAACTGTAAAATTATTTATAAGTTTTTTATGAGCTGGTGTAAATCTATACCTTACCCAAATTTTCGGGTTCAATAATTCTTAATATTTGCTACATGAAGTAGCTGTTGATAGCTTTTAGGATCAATGGGAATGATCGATAAAGTATTAACATTGCCCATTCACAATTCACTATTAAAATAATCCAAATAACATACCATCCACTTTATTGATCACTTCACCAAGATGTTCCTCATTCTCATCAAAATTATTTTTGTCAACATCGATCACAAGTAATGGTCCTTCTTTATAGTCAGCGATCCATTTATTGTAGAGCTCATTTAATTTTTTTAAATAATCAAGACGAATATTTTCTTCGTATTCCCTTCCGCGTTTTTGAATTTGCCCAACGAGTGCTGGGACAGATGCCTTTAAATAAATAAGTAAGTCCGGTGGCTGAACCATCGACTTCAGCGTTTGAAAGAAATAATAATAATTATCAAAATCTCTTTTGCTCATTAACCCCATTTCATGAAGGTTCGGGGCGAATATATGTGCATCTTCATAAATAGTTCTGTCCTGGATCACTGTTTCAGTGCCACGTTGTATCTCCAGCAAATGATTCAAACGAGTGTTAAGAAAATATATCTGAAGATTAAAACTCCAGCGCGGCATGTCTTCATAAAAATCCATTAAGTAAGGATTGTGATCAACATCCTCAAACTGCGGTATCCATTTATAATGTTTGCTGAGCAATTCCGTTAAAGTGGTTTTTCCTGCGCCGATATTTCCTGCCACGGCAACATGTTTTGGTTTTTTTGCTTTAGCCATTAGGACTTTCAGATTTTACGATTTTACAATTTTGAAAACCTGGTTTTATTTTTCTTCCTGCTCTGTTATATAAATTTTTCATCAGAATTTTTGAAGATAAGTCTCCAAACCGATTGTGTGAAACCTTTAAAGTGTTTTTATACGCAATTTAATCTTGATATTTGTAACACTCGTTACTACAGTATTACAAATAATTTACTCCCACTGCCTTTCTTACGAGTTGTATAGTTGCATCTGCGCTCGCCCTTGCTTTTTCTTTTCCCTGTTTAATTACTTTTGAAAGATAAGCTTTATCGTTTTGTATTGCAAGCGCTTTATCTCTTATTGGCGCAATAAATTTTACCATGTCTTCAGCCAACTGCTTTTTCATATCGCCATAACGAATCACGCAATTGTTGTAATCCTCGTCAAATTTTTTAACAGTATCTGGTGAACTTACAAGTTTCATCAGCACAAAAAGATTTTCTATATAATCAGGTCTAGCGCTATTGAGTTCTTTCGGTCCTGCATCCGTTTTTGCTTTCATAATTTTTTTACGGATCAATTCATCATCATCAGCGATATAAATTGTGTTCATCTGGTTTTCGCTCTTACTCATTTTGCCACTGCCATCCAAACTCAATATCTTCACAAGCTCACTTCCGTAATTAAATGCATAAGGCATCGGGAACACTTCACCATAGCGTTTATTAAAACGCTCTGCAAAATTTCTTGTCATTTCCACATGTGCTCCCTGGTCTTTGCCTACAGGCACTTTCACTGCACGATGAATAATAATGTCAGCGGCCATTAGTGTAGGATAAGTTAGTAATCCCGCATTTATATTGTCGGGCTGCGAACGTGCTTTTTCTTTGAATGATGGTGTTTTCTCCAACTCACCTTTGTACGCAAGCATATTCAAATACAAATACAGTTCGGCAATCTCAGGCACATCACTTTGCACATATAATGCAGATTGTTCCGGATCAATTCCCGCGGCCAGTAACTCTGATAGCAACCGGTGAACGTTTTGTTTTAATTCTCTCGTATCAGAATGTGTTGTAAGGCTGTGCCAATCCACCACGCAGAAATAACAATTGTATTCGCGCTGCATATTTACCCAGTTACGCATGGCGCCAAAATAATTTCCAAGATGCGCAAAGCCTGTTGGTCTTATACCACTTAACACTACTTCCTTTTTCATAGGCGGCGAAGATAAGGAGAGTTTATAGTTTGTCATTTCACATTAGTCGCCATCAAAAGGTTTGCTTTCGCATAGGACCTTTCAATATTAATGAAGATATAAGGATGAAAAAGAATAACAGCTTTTACTTTGATACAGTAGATGGAGGTTTAGTGGTTACAGAGTGCTTGAGTAAAAGCTTACTTAGATAAAATCAGCCTACCAGGTCTTCAACAAAAGCATTTACTTCTTTCACTCTTTTATAGTTAATGGAGTAGTAAATAAATTTTCCTTCGCGTGAGGCATTTACAAGATTCGCTCTTCTAAGAATGGCAAGATGTTGTGATGTTACGGATTGTTCAAGCCGAAGTTCAATATAAATTTCAGTAACGGTCATCTTCCGGCGCTCATCAAGAAGCTTTACGATCTGCTGCCGGAGTTTGTGATTCAATGCTCGTAATATCAGCATTGCCTTCTTCATGTGTAAAAAGTCGATCCTGATATTTTCGTTGGTGTCCGGATCATTGATTACTGCAACTTGCTGGTGGTTAGTCATACGGTGGAATTACTGGTTAAAAACTTCGAATTACAATTAAAAACTTGATTTAAATACGAAATTAAATTAAAATTTTTTACCATAGTGTTTATTTGAAGTAGTAAAAAATTCTTTGAGATAAAAAGGTTCGGAATAAGCAATATCAGCGAATTGTTTATGCGAAAAGAATTCCACACTTAACGTGATCATATGTCGGGCACTATGCTGCACTTCAGAAAAAATTGCATTAGGATGCCGGATTATTTTTTTAAATTTTCCGCTCCCACTTCCTGAAAAAACTATTCGTTGCTTATCTAAATAATTTTTAAACGAATCTTCTTCAAGTATAACAGCCGCCGGTTTTATTATAGCTTGCAGTTCACTATCATATAACGCTGTAAAGACTTCCATGCGACGGGCATCTATCATCGGGCAGAAGAGAAATTCTGAAATTTGTGATTCGCTGCTATTAGTTTCAGGTTGCAGGTTGCAGGTTGCAACAATACTTGATTGTTTCTCAATAGATGCCTGAGCCATTACTTCCAATGTATTTAAAAGAATAAGCGGTTTGTTCAAAGCATAACATAAACCCTTTGCTGTTGCCAACCCAACACGTAAACCTGTATAACTACCCGGACCGGCTGTGACAGCTACGGCATCTATCGATGAAATTTGTTGATGAATATTTTCAAATAATTTTTTTATTGCAGGTTGTATAAAAGATGCATGATCTTTTTGTTCAAAACTTTTTTCTATGCACAACAACTTCTCATTTTCACTGATGCATACACTGGCATGTTCTGTAGCTGTATCTATGTTAAGAATCAAAGGCAATTTCAGTTTGTAGTTTTTAGTTTATAGTTATCCATTGGTTGGGACATTTATCACATTTTCACATTCATCACATTCTTGCACTCTTCAATTAATAAAGGTGCTATTTCATATCTGCTTTCTTTTTTATTCAAATGTTTTAATAATGCATAAACATTTTGCAAGCCGATTTTTGAACTCCATTCAAAAGGACCATAAGGATAATTTGTTCCAAGTTTCATCGCAATATCAATTTCTTCTTTTGTACTTATGTTTTCTGATAAAGCAAAATATGCTTCATTAATGATCATAACAATTATCCTTGCCGCAATCATTCCCGGTTCGTCCGGCACCCAAACAAAATTGCGCTCAAGTTTACTCAATATGTTTGAGCAATTTTCTTTCGCGATTTCATTTGAAGCAGCAACTTCAATAATTGTTCTCTTTAAAAACCCATTCCATGCATTTATGCGAACATAATTTTTCGGAAGTTGCGATGCAGTTGTGATAACAGCATTTGCAAATACCGGAACCTCTTTTATAAAAATATTTTTTGCGAGGTCTGTTTCGTCAAAAAGCAGATCAAAACAGGCATCAACATTTGAAGTATTTTTTTGTTGTTTATCAAACCAGGTTATTTCGGCGTTGTTAATCCCTTTTTCAAGCAACTCCTTTCTTTGTTCATCATTTGAAAAAATTGCAATGCGCATATTGTTTTTTAAATTGCAAAAATAGGTTGCACAGTTAAAGGAAATACTGGAAATTGCTTTTAAAAATCCCAGCATGGCAAAGAAAGTTATCAATACGGAAACAGCTCCTGCGCCAATTGGCCCATACAATCAAAGTGTTATGGCCGGCGGCTTCTTATTTATAAGCGGCCAAATCGCGATCGATCCTGCAACAGGTAATATGGTAAGCGACGGTATAAAAACAGAAACACATCAGTGCATGAAAAATCTCGAAGCAATTCTGGATGAAGCAAAGCTTACATTTGAGCATGTTGTAAAAACAACAATTTTTATTGCTGATATGAATTTGTTTGCAGAGGTAAATGAAATTTACGGCAGTTATTTTAAAGGTGATTTTCCTGCCCGTGAAACCGTTGCAGTAAAAGGCTTACCAAAAGGTGCAAATGTTGAGATAAGCATGATAGCTGTTGAACGTTTGTAATTTTTTTTATCCGAACTATAGATACAATAATGAGGCTTTCGTTGCGTCGCACTCTTGTACATTCAGTTCATTGATCAGCAATAAAAAAAAATTTATGCGATTAACTTTATTTTCCATTTTGATTTTAGTTGCGCTTTACAAAATATACAATCATTGCAAAAAATTTTGCATTCCCCTTTGAATGGTTTTGATAATATTTATTGGATGAATGCTTCTTCAATTCTTAAATAATTTATCTTTCGAAAAATTTTCCAATGAAATCACTCCTACTGTTCGCATCAATGTTTATTTGTTTAGTTTCAACCGCACAGAAAAAAGAAAAACTTTTTAACGGCAAAGACCTTACCGGTTGGACAATTCACGGCACAGAAAAATGGTACGCTGATAATGGTGAACTTGTTTGTGAAAGTGGTCCCGACAAACAGTATGGTTATTTGTCAACCGATAAGAATTATAAAAATTTTATTCTTACACTTCAATTCAAACAGGAAGCGAATGGCAACAGCGGTGTATTCTTTCGTTCACAAATTCCTGAAGGTGTAAAGATCAGCGGATGGCAGGCAGAAGTGGCGCCTCCGGGGCAACATACAGGTGGCATTTATGAATCGTATGGACGTGGCTGGCTTGTTCAGCCAAAACCTGAAGATGAAAAATATTTAAAGATGGGGGAATGGAATACTTACAAAATAAAAGTAGATGGAGATGAAGTAACAACATGGTTGAATGGTCATCAAATGTGTTATATAAAAGATGAAAAGATCGGGCAAGGCAAAGGTTTTATTGCTTTGCAGATTCATGAAGGCGGCGGAATAAAAGTAATGTGGAAGAATATTGAGATACAGGAATTGTAATGATCGCAAGTCATAAATCGCGAATCGCAAGTTTGTTGAGAACTTGCGATTTTTTGTGCGTGTAATTAATATGCAGACTAAAGTTCAGAATGTACAAGTGTGCGACGCAAGAAAAGCATCATAGTAGTAAAGAAGCTGGGCTCATAAAATAAAACATCGAAATACATGCAATCATCAATTTGTAAATTTGCTGCTCATCAAAATGGTTGCTATGCAATTTGGCATTATCGGAAGCGGCAGTTGGGCTACGGCTTTGGCAAAAATTCTTACCGACAATAATAACCGCATCAATTGGTGGATACGCGATACAGATACGATAAATTTTTTGCAGCAACGCAAACATAATCCGCACTATGTAAGCAACATTCGCTTTGATAATAATATGCTTCAACTGAGCAGCAGTTTGAATTATGTAATTGAACAATCTGATGTGTTGCTGATTGCCGTGCCCAGCGCTTACATACATAGTGTGCTTACAACATTGAACACTGATGCATTTGCTAATAAAAAAATTATTTCCGCTATAAAAGGTTTACTGCCCGACCGTAGTGAACTGCTGAATGAATATTTGTCAAAAAATTTTTCTATGTCGCTCGAAAATTATTTTGCAGTGCTTGGTCCTTGTCATGCAGAAGAAATTGCTGCGGAAAAATTATCTTACCTAACTTTTTCGGGTATTGATGAAACAACTGCGCAAAATATTGCTGCACGTTTTCGCAACGATTATTTAAACACTGTGGTGAACCATGATATCATGGGTGTGCAATATGCGGCGGTGCTGAAAAATATTTATGCGCTCGGTGCAGGCATTGCTCACGGACTTGATTACGGTGACAACTTTTTAAGCGTGTACATTGCGAACAGCGCCAATGAATTGGTACGTTTTGTTCGCGAAGTGCGGCATGATGAAAATGGTGCGAGGCTTAATTATGCGGCATCAGCGTATCTTGGCGATTTGCTTGTAACTTGTTATTCTTTGTACAGTCGCAACCGTACTTTTGGCAACATGATCGGTAAAGGTTATTCTGTAAAAGCTGCGCAGCTTGAGTTAAACATGGTTGCTGAAGGTTATAATGCAAGCCGCTGCATTCATCATACTAATGAAAATTTAAAAGTAGAGATTCCTATTGCTGATTGCATTTACGAAATTTTATGGGAACATCTTCCCGCCGCTGATGGATTTAAAAAAATAGAAGGATTACTTATTTAGCCGTTTATGGATTTAAGAAAATAGAAATACTGTGAATATATTTTTGTCTGTACCTTTAGGTATGCCAATTTCAATAGCAATATATGGGTCCTTCACACTTGCGCTTCTTTTGGGAATTGGTGTTGTAAATCTTCTCCGAAAAATATTTTCGCATAACGAGTAGTTATATTTATTTTTTATGAGCCTAACTTCAAACAAGCATGATGCTTTCGTTGCGTCGCACACTTGTACTGTAACAAATAAGTTAGCAATTAACAGTTAGCAAAAGAAAAACAACTCGCTGTTTACCGCTTACTGTTCACTAATGTTCAGAACGTACAAGTGAGTGACACAACCGCAGCTTAATAATAGCAATAAAGCTTACTTCATAAAAAAATTTCTCCTTAGTTTCATGCTTTTAAAACACCATCAAAAAAACATTGCTTATGTTAAGAACATCTTTTTTACTTGTAGCATGTGTATGCTACGTTTTAACTTTTGCACAAAAATTCAATGGTATCAATTCAAACATGGGAAACCTTTTTCAATTGAGCGATGCAAAGAGCCGCTCAATAAGTCCCGAAAATTTTTCAGGCGAAAAAGGCAAAGGCGGAATGGCTACAACAGGCACCGGCACTAATGCTTCAAGAGATTTGGGACAAGGATGGAAAGTGAGTCCGAGCATTATGATTAAATCAAAAACAACTTACACAATTGCTGAAATGGATGGACCCGGTTCTATTCAACATATTTGGATGACCCCAACAGGCAACTGGCGTTATACTATCATCCGCATTTACTGGGATGACGAAACCACGCCGAGCGTGGAAGCACCAGTAGGTGATTTTTTTTGCATGGGTTGGGGAAAATATTCTCCTTTGCAATCGCTGGCTGTTGCGGTGAATCCGGGCAGCGCATTCAATTGTTATTGGTCTATGCCATTCAGAAAAAAATGTAAGATAACAATGGAGAATATTGCCGATGAAGACATGTATCTCTATTATCAAATTGATTATATTCTCACGGATGTTCCTGATGACGCCGCTTATTTTCATGCACAGTTTCGCCGCACAAATCCTTTGTCTTATAAACAGGATTATGTGTTGGTGGATGGTATAAAAGGTCGCGGGCAATACGTGGGAA
>Ga0207657_10000895_pt1 | contig 31534 bp, 33 predicted proteins | sample KBSC33metaG_FD_184316 | JGI IMG/M metagenome (GOLD analysis project Ga0207657, IMG submission 184316) | Corn rhizosphere microbial communities from Kellogg Biological Station, Michigan, USA - KBS C3-3 metaG (SPAdes) (version 2) | ecosystem: Host-associated > Plants > Roots > Rhizosphere > Soil ...
GGAGCTGCCGCGGAACCCGACCGGCAAGGTGTTGAAGAGAGAGCTGGAGTAACTGCGGCGGAGTGCTGGAATAACTCCGGCGGAATGCTCCGCTTCGCGTCCGCTTCCGCCGGCTCGCAGGAAGCCTCCTGCCGGTGATCTAGAGTCGCGGCGATGCGCGAGATCACGATCAGGGACACGCTGAGCGGCGAGCCGCGGACGCTGGAGGCGGGTCCCGGCGGCGAGGTCGGGATCTATGCCTGCGGGCCGACGACCTACGGCCCGATCCACATCGGCAACGCCCGCCCGTTCGTGGTCTTCTCGCTGCTCCGGCGCTTTCTCGCTCACGAGGGCTACGCGCCGACGCTCGTCATCAACCTCACCGACGTCAACGACAAGATCTACGACGCCGCCCGCGCGGCAGGGGTGCCGTCGGCCGAGCACGCCGAGCGGATGATCGCCGGCTACGTCGCCGACACCGACGCGCTCGGGATCGGCCGCCCCGACCACGAGCCGAAGGCGACCGAGACGATCGGCCCGATCGTCGCCCTGATCGAGGACCTGGTCGCCTCCGGCCACGCCTACGAATCGGGAGGCGACGTCTACTTCCGGGTCCGCAGCTTCCCGCCTTACGGGCAGCTTTCGAACCGCGACCCGGAGGCGATGGACCAGGGGGAGGAGGCCGGCAGCGCCGAGCTCAAGGAGGACCGGCTCGACTTCGCGCTCTGGAAGGCCCGCAAGGCCGACGAGGACACCGCCTGGCCGAGCCCCTGGGGCGACGGCCGGCCGGGCTGGCACATCGAGTGCTCGGCGATGGCCGAGGAGCTGCTCGGGCTCGAGTTCGCGATCCACGGCGGCGGCTCCGACCTCGTCTTCCCCCACCACGAGAACGAGCTCGCCCAGACCGAGGCGGCGCGGGAGCGCCCGCTGGCGAAGATCTGGATGCACAACGGGATGGTCGAGTCGCGTCGCGAGGGCGGCGACGCCGACAAGATGGCGAAGTCGGTCGGCAACGTCTTCCTGCTCGGCGAGGCGATCGCGGCCCACGGCCCCGAGGCCGTCGTCGGCTTCCTCGTCTCCGGCCACTACCGCCAGCCGATCGCCTTCGGCGAAGGGGCGCTCGAGGAGGCCGCGGCCCGAAACCAGCGGATCCGCGAGTTCTTCCGCGAAAGCGACGATCCCGCCGGGGACCCGGCTGCGGCGGTCAGCGAGCGCCACGATGCGTTCCTCGACGCACTCGCCGACGACTTCAACACCCCGCGCGCGCTCGCCGAGCTCTTCGGGCTGCTCGCCGATGCCCGTCGCGAGCCGCTCGCCGGCGCTCGCGCCGCCGCCGCCGAGATGCTCGGCCTGCTCGGCCTCGAGTCCCTTGCAGCCGGTGGGGAGGAGGGTGGAGGCGACGCCGATGCCGAGCGCCTGCTCGCCGAGCGCGAGCGGGCGCGGACCGAGCGCGACTTCGACCGGGCCGACGAGATCCGCGACCGCCTCGCCGCCGCGGGCTGGGAGGTCCGCGACACGGCCGCCGGCGCCAAGCTGGTCCGGCGCGGGTCCTAGATGACCGATTCGAAGCCCCGGGAGCGGATCTACGGCCGCAACCCGGTTCGCGAGGCCGGGCGCGGCCGTCGCCGGGTCCACCGGGTCTGGACGAGCGACGACACCGCAGCCGACGAGTTGACCGTGCTCGCGGGCTCATCCGATCACCAGGGGATCGTGGCCGAGGTCGATCCCTATCCGTACGCGGATCCCGCGGCGCTGCTCGCCCCCGACGACGCGTTCGTAGTCGCGCTCGATCAGGTCCAGGACCCGCGCAACCTCGGCGCCGTCTGCCGCAGCGCCGAGGCCGCCGGGGCGGCGGGGGTCGTCATCCCCGAGCGCCGGGCGGCGGGAGTCACCGCAGCCGCCTGCAAGGCGTCGGCAGGCGCCGTCGAGCATCTGCCGGTCGCGCGGGTCCGCAACCTGACCGACTGGCTGGCGGCCGCGAAGGAGGCCGGCGCATGGGCCTACGGGGCCGACGGCGACGCCCCGACGAGCTTCCGAACCCTCGACTACAGCGGGAGGGTGGTGATCGTCCTCGGCGGTGAGGAGGCCGGCCTTCGCCCTCGGGTGGCGGGCGCCTGCGACGAGCTGGTGGCGATTCCCACGGTCGGCCGGGTCGGCTCGCTGAACGTGTCGGCCGCCGCCGCAGTGCTCCTGTTTGCGGTCGCCGAAGCCCATTCCTGAGCGGTGTTCGGAGCCCCATCGTCTTAGCGCCCCGGTCGGACGGATCGGCGCCCTTGCAAGCGAAATTGCAGAAATCGCCAAGTTCGGGTTGACAGAACTCCGCCGCCGGTTAGAGTGGCGGGCAGCAAGTAAGGCTGAACTAAAGGTTCACGGTTCGGAGGCCCCGCTTGTCATCTGAAGATTCAGGCGCCTGGGGAGGTAAGGCGCCACGGCATCCCAGTTGGAGGAGAGCACGTGGCAGCAATGACCCAGGAGTTCCCGCGGATCTCCGCGTCGCCGAAGCAGGCGCGCGGCGGAGATGCGGCCGGGGAGCTCAACGACGCCTACCTCGTCGCCCAGGCGAAGCGAGGTGACAGCGTCGCCTATGACCGGATCGTCAGGCGCTACCGCGGCTTCGTCCGCCTGAAGGCGTCGTCGTACTTCCTGCTCGGCGGGGAGTCGGACGATCTCATCCAGGAAGGGCTGGTCGGCCTCTACAAGGCGATCCGTGACTTCCGGACCGACCGCGAGTCGAGCTTCCGCAACTTCGCGGAGCTCTGCATCACCAGGCAGATGATCACCGCCGTCAAGACCGCGAGCCGCAACAAGCACGCGCCGCTGAACCAGTCGATCAGCTTCGCGACCTCGCCGACCGCCGGTGGCGAAGGCGAGTCGACCCTGGAGGAGATCCTCCCGGGCTCGCGCGTCGAGGACCCGGCCAGCAAGGTGATCTCGACCGAGGAGCTGGGCAGCCTCGTCGAGTGCCTCACCTCGGTGCTGTCCGAGCTCGAGAGCGAGGTCCTCACCTGCTACCTCGACGGTCGCTCCTACGAGGAGATCGCCGAGCGCCTCGCCTGCGACACGAAGACCGTCGACAACGCGCTGCAACGCGTCAAGCGGAAGGTCTCGACCCACCTCGCATCGCGCGAGGTCCTCCACTAACGACCACGCACACGACCGTCATCGGGGCCATCGGTCGCCGAGCGCGGCGGCCGCTCCCGACGGGCGCCGGCGGAGTGGTAAGTTTCCATTGCCACTAAGTCGACGACTGGAGAGGTCTCGTGCACAGCCCGGTTCGCTCCGAGAACGACGTCTTCCGTGGTGCCGTGATCACCGGGCTGGCGATCATCGTCGCAATCGTCGTCGGCGCGCTGATCAGCGTCGTCGCCGGCATCGTCGCCGCCGCCGTTCTCGCCGCGATCGGGCTCGTCCTGCTGCTCCGCGAGGCGCGGGGCTCGCTTCCCGGCGACATCGAGCGCGCGCCGACCGATCGCGGCGCCCACCGGATCCTCGTCGTCGCCAACGAGACGATCGAGCGGCGGGCGCTGCTCGACGAGGTCGCGGGCCGTGCCGAGAAGCGTTCCCGCAGCGAGATCCTGCTCGTCTGCCCGGCGCTGGCGGAGACACGCCTGCAGCACCTCGCCTCCGACATCGACGGGGCCCGCGGCGAGGCGGGGCGACGCCTCGAGCGCTCCCTGGTCGCCCTCCGGAGCCGCGGCGTCAACGCCACCGGCGTCGTCGGCGACGAGGACCCGGTCGCGGCGGCGACCGACGCGCTCGCCGTCTTCGGCGCCGACGAGGTGATCGTCTCCACCCACGCCCCCGATCGCTCCCGCTGGCTCGAGCGCGGCGCCGTCGAGCAGATCCGCGCCACCGTCGACGTCCCGGTCCATCACGTCGCCGGTGACGACGAGACGTCGCAGCCCGCGGTCCCGTGGGTGCCGCCGAGCCGCCGGGTCGGCTCGCGCTGAGACGGCGCCAGAGCCGGAGACGGGGATCGAACCCGTGACCTCGTGATTACAAATCACGCGCTCTGCCAGCTGAGCTACTCCGGCGGGGCGATCCCAGGATAGGCGCGGCGGAGGCGCTGCGCGGGCCCTCGCACGCTGTAACTGGGTGCAACACGGCGTGTACCGCTTCGCGGTGGCCGACAAGGGAGACCCAAACGAGGGGGCCGGGGAGGGCTCGCGCGAGCAGCCCCGGACGGCGCCGAAGACCGGCGCGTCGGAGCGGATCGGCGCCGACCGGATCAGCCGCTACCACGAGTACACCCGGACGAAGGGCGTCAACTGGCCGCTCTACCTGGTCCTGCGGGCGCTCCTCGTGCCGGCCTTCCTGATCTGGTTCCGGCTCGAGCGACTCGGGCGCGAGCACGCGCGCGTCGAGGGCGGCCTGATCGTCGCGTCCAACCACCGCAGCTTCCTCGACCCCTTCCTGCTCGGCGCGACGCTGCCCTGGCGGCGGCCGATGCACTACGTCGCCAAGGTCGAGCTCTTCGAGCCGGCCTGGCAGGGCTGGATCCTGAGCCGGCTCGGCGCCTATCCGGTTCGCCGCGGGGAGGCCGACGCCGAGACGCTCGAGACCTCGCGGCGGATCCTCGAGCGCGGCGGGGCGCTCTGCATCTTCCCGGAGGGGACCCGGATCCGTCACGGCTCGCTGGCGGTGCCGCACCGCGGCGTCGGCCGGCTCGCGCTCGAGTCGGGGGCGGCGGTTCTTCCGGTCGCCGTCCACGGCTCCGAGCACGTCCGCGACGGCTGGAAGATCCGTCCCCGCAAGGTCCGGCTCCGTGCCGGCCGGCCGATGACGTTCCCGCAGACCGAGAACCCCTCGCCGTCGCTGGCGGCGACCGTGACCACGCGGATCTGGCCGAACATCGAGCTGCAGTGGGAATGGCTGGGGGGCCTGCCGCCGATGCGGAAGGCGGCCGTGATCGGTGCCGGGAGCTGGGGGACGGCGGTCGCGGTTCTGCTCGCCCGCGGCGGCGTCGAGGTCCAGCTCGGTTGCCGGACCGCCGAGCAGGCCGCGCGGCTCGCCGCCGATCGCGAGAACCCTTACCTGCCCGGGATCACGCTGGCCGACTCGATCACCGTCAAGCGGGCCGCCGACATCGAGGTCGCGGGGCTCGACCTGGTCTGCCTGGCGGTCCCCTCTGCATCGCTTCCCGCCGCCGTCGGCGCGCTCTCCGACCGGATCGGGTCGCGGACCGCGGTGCTGCTGCTCAGCAAGGGCCTCGTCCCGCCGCTCGGGACGCTGCCGAGCGAGTACGTGGACGAGCGGATCCGCTCCCGCGCCGTCGCCGCCCTCGGCGGCCCCGCTCACGCCAAGGAAGCGGCGTCGGGAACGGCGGCACTGGCGCTCGCGAGCCGCGACGAGGACCTCCGCGCCCAGCTCGGCGACGTCTTCGATCGCGCCGGGCTGATCTGCGAGCGGAGCGCCGACGTCATCGGCGTCGAGATGGCCGGCGCCGCTAAGAACGCCGCCTCGCTCGCCGCCGCGGCGGCCGCGCCGCACGGCCTCAACGCCGCCGGCATCGCCGCGGCCGAGATCTGGCGCGAATGCTCCGCCTACGCGACGTTGCGCGGCGGATCGCCGGAGACGTTCGCGGGTCTCGCCGGGATCGGCGATCTGACCGCGACGATCCTCGCGCCGGGCAGCCGCAACCGCCGCGCCGGCGAGCTGCTCGGCAGCGGCGTCCCGGCCGAGCAGATCCCCGACCGGATCGGCCAGGCGTCGGAGGCCCTCGACTCGGTGCCGCTGATCGCGGCGGCCGTCGAGGGCGCCGGGGTCGAGGCGGGCGGGCTGAACGGGCTGGCGGCGCTGATCGACGGCGAGCTGACGGCGATCGAGTGGATCGAGGGCCTGCGCCGGGCCGAGCGGGCGAGGACCGCGGCATGAACGGGCCCGCCAGACGGCGTGATCTAGGCTTGCCCGGTGGCGGAGAGCTCCAGCACCGACCCGGCCGCGACTGCGAGCGGCAACGGCGCCCCGGCCGGCAAGCGGGACCTCGACCGTGCCTTCGAGGCGCTCTACCGGGAGCACCTGCGGGACGTCTATTCCTACTGCTATTACCGGATCGGAAACCACCACGACGCCGAGGACGTGACCGAGCAGACGTTCCTTCAGGCCTATCGCCACTTCGAGCGGGCGCAGCGCGAGTCCGACGGCCGGCCGCTGCGGCCCTGGCTGATCAGGATCGCTCACAACCTCGCCGCCAACTACCACCGCGACCGCTCGCGGCGGCCGACCGCGGCGCTCGACAACGTCGAGCCGGTCGAGCATCCGCACGGCACCGAGCGCATCGTCGAGGGCCGGGAACGGATGCGCGAGGTCATGTCGGGGCTCGACCGCCTCTCCGACGATCGCCGCGAGGCGCTGATCATGCGCTTCTCGCTGGGCATGTCGAACCGCGAGATCGCCCGTGCGCTCGGCCGCAGCGACGGCGCGACGAAGGTGCTGATCCACCGCGCCATCAAGCAGCTCGAGGAAGAGCTTCAGGCGGCAGGGGCGAGCGATGAGTGAGCCCCGGTTCGAGTCCGAGGACCTCGAGCGGATGCTCGCCGATGCGCTGCGCCCGATCGAGCCGCCGGAGCGGCTCGGCAGCCGCGTCGAGTCGACGCTGTCGATGCTGACCGGCGCCGCTGCCAACGAGCTCTCCTGGTGGGCCGACGAGCTCTCCGAGACCGAGCTTCAGGCCCTTCGCGATCCCCGCAACTGGGTCCGTCCGGTGGCCGCCGCCGCGGTCGGCGGCGTCGCCGGCACCGCGCTCGTCCTGATCGAGGTCCGGCGCCGGCGTCGCGGCGAGGGGCTGCGCGGCTTCGCCGACGGGATCAGGCGCGCGATCGGCTAGACGCGGGCCGCCGCTTCGGCTTTCGCCGCGGCAGGCTCGGGAGCGGCCCGTCGGCGAGCGCCGCGATCGCGCCGAGGCCGCCGATCACGAGGTGAAGGACGTTGTCCTCGTCGGTCAGCGGCAGGACCTCGAGGATGTTGCCGATGTCGTGGTCGGTGCCGATCAGGCCCCAGACCCCATAGACGAGGTAGAAGCCGGCGAGCGTCGCCGCGGTCCGGCGCGCGTGCCGGGGTGCGAAGGCGAGGGCGAGCAGGCCGCTGGCGAGGTAGATCACGTTCCGCCAGCCGTTGACGACGATGATTCCGGCGATGTCGTCGGCGGCGAGCTTCGTGCCGGTGTCGAAGCCGGCGTCGTAGAAGAAGCCGAGCACGCCGAGGAGCGACAGGAAGACGCCGGCGGCGAGCGCGTAGAGCCGCGCCGGCCCCGCCTCGTCGGTCGCCCGGCGCGGCCGCTGATCCGATCTGTCGGCCATCGCCTCCACAGCGTATGTTGATTCGGGCCGGATCGAGCGAGCGGGTGGCGGCCGTCGATTACCCTTCCCGGCCCCATCGCCACCTGCTACCGCCACCCAGACCGCGAGACCGGCGTTGCCTGTTCCCGCTGCGGCCGGCCGATCTGCCCGGAATGCATGACGCCGACGTCGGTCGGGATGCGCTGTCCCGAGTGCGCCGGCGACCGGACCGAGGTGCGGACGGCCCGGTCGATGAGGTCGGGGCGGATGCAGGCGACCTACGCGCTGATCGGGATCAACGTCTTCGTGTTCGTGCTGCAGCTGCTCGGTGGCGGACCGTCGGGGACCGACGGGTCGCTGTTCGCCCACGGCGCCCTCTGCGGGAACGCGGTCGGCGACGGCGGCATCTGCGGTGGAGGCGGGCAGGTGATCCAATCCGATGGCGGCGAGTGGTGGCGGATCATCAGCTCCGGCTTCCTCCACGGCGGGCTGATCCACCTCGGCCTGAACATGTTCGTCCTCTACATCCTCGGTCAGGTGCTCGAGCCGGCGATCGGCACGGTCCGCTTCGTCGCCGTCTACCTCGTCTCGCTGATCGCCGGAGCGGTCGGGGCGCTGATCATGTCCGACCCGGTCACGTTCACGGTCGGGGCCTCCGGAGCCATCTACGGCCTGTTCGTGGCGACCATCCTGATCGCCCGCCAGCGCGGCCACATGGAGGTCGTCCAGCAGCTCGCGTTCTGGCTCGTCATCAACCTCGTCTTCACGTTCGCCGCCTCGAACATCAGCGTCGGCGGCCACCTCGGCGGGATCGTCGGCGGTCTGATCGGCGGGCTGATCGTCGTCGCGGCCGAGCGCAGCCTCGCCCGGCGCGAGACCCTTCCCGGCGAGCTGATGGCGATGGCCGGTCTCGCGGTCGTCTTCTTCGCGGCCGCGATCATCGTCGCCCAGCAGGGCGTCAACTTCACCCTGTAGTCGGGTCGCCGCAGCCGAGTCGCCTCGCCTCGAGGCCGGGCGGCGCGGGAACGAGCGTCGGGTGGAGGAGGTGCCCGAGCAGCTCGATGCCGTCGGCGAGCCGCGGGCCCGGCCGCGAGAACGACGCCGCCGCGTCGACGGCGAACGCCTCCGCTCCGAGCTCGGCCAGCGCCGCCGCGTGCCGCCGCGCCTCGGCCTCGGCGGCGTCGGCGTCGAGGCCGCAGGGCATGACCACCACGACGTCGGGGCGGGCCGCGGCGATCTCGTCCCAGCCGGTCTCCTGCGAGCGCTCGCCGGGTGCGGCGAGAGCGTCGCTGCCGCCGGCCGCCGCGATCATCTCCGGCAGCCAGTGGCCGGCTCGATAGGGCGGGTCGAGCCACTCGATCGCGGCGACGCGCGGGCGCGGCGCGTCGGCGACGGCCGAGCGGACCGCGTCGATCCGGGCTGCGAGCTCAGCCCGGAGCGAGATCCCGGCATCCGGGTGGCCGGCCGCCGCTGCGAGCGTCTCGGCATCGGCGAGGACGTCGCCGAGCCGAGCCGGGTCGAGCGAGAGGACGGCGGGCCGTGACGGCAGCCCGGCGGCGACCGCGCGGACGTCGTCGCAGGAGACGGCGCAGACGGCGCAGACCTGCTGGGTGACGATCAAATCCGGCTCGAGGGCGGCGAGCGCGCCGGCGTCGAGCGCGTAGAGCGACTCACCCGCGTCGATGCGCTCGCGAACCGCCGCGTCGATCGCGGCGGCATCGAGGCCGGCCGGAAGACGGCTCCGCGTCAGCCGCGGCAGCGCGGCAGTCGAAGCCGGGTGGTCGCACTCGTGGGTGACCGCGACGACGTCGTCGCCGAGGCCGAGCGCGAAGCACATCTCGGTGGCCGAGGGGACGAGGCTTGCGATCCGCATCGCCGCTGACTATAGGATCGACGAATGCTGCTCAGCGACGAGGAGATCGAAGCCCGCCTCGGGACCGTCGAGGGCTGGAGCCGCGACGGCGACGCGATCGTCCGCGAGTTCGAGCGCGGCGACTTCGTCGGCTCGGCGCGATTCGTGGACGCGCTCGTCGAGCCTGCCGAGGAGCTCGGTCATCACCCCGACCTCGAGATCTCCTGGGCAACCGTCACGGTGCGGATCTCGACCCACTCGGAGGGCGGACTGACCGCCGCCGATTTCGAGCTCGCCGCCCGGATCGACGCGCTCGCCTGACCGGCATGGGTCGATGAGGCTCCTCCACGTCGTCGGGACGCGCCCGAACTTCGTGAAGATGGCCCCGGTCATCGCCGCCCTGCGCGCGATCGACCCCGGCGGCCGGCACGTGCTCGTCCACACGGGACAGCACTACGACCGGATGATGTCCGACGTCTTCCTCGAGGAGCTTGGCGTGCCCGAGCCCGACCACATGCTCGGCGTCGGATCGGGCTCGCACGCGGTCCAGATCGGCGGCGTCCTCGAATCGATCGCGCCGATCCTGACCGCTGAGGAGCCCGACCTGGTGATCGTGCCGGGCGACGTCAACTCGACGCTTGCTGCGGCGCTCGCCTGCGCGCACCTGCAGATCCCGGTCGCCCACGTCGAGTCGGGCCTGCGAAGCCGCGACCGGACGATGCCAGAGGAGGTCAACCGCGTCCTCACCGACCAGGTCGCCGAGCTGCTCTTCACGCATTCGCCCGAGGCGGCCGACAACCTCGCCGCCGAGGGGATCGCCGGCGACCGCGTCCACCTCGTCGGCAACACGATGATCGACTCGCTGGTCGCGCTCGAAGGCCGGTTCCGCGAGCGCCGCGCCTGCGACCGGCACGGCCTCGAGCCGGGGACCTACCTGCTGGTGACGCTGCACCGCCCGGCGCTCGTCGACGGGCCGCTGCTCGACACGGCGATCGCGGCACTGGCGTCGGTGTCGGAGTCGATGCCGGTCCTCTTCCCGGTCCATCCGCGGACGCGGGCGGCGCTCGGCGAGGGAGCCGCCGGCCTGCCGCCGGGCCTGCGGCTGATCGACCCGATCGGCTACCTCGACTTCCTCTCGCTGGAAGCGGACGCCGGTGCCGTCCTCACGGACTCCGGTGGGATCCAGGAGGAGACGACCTACCTGGGCGTTCCCTGCTTCACGCTCCGTGCGAACACCGAGCGGCCGATCACGGTCGAGCACGGCACCAACCACCTGCTCGGGCTCGAGCCGGAGCGGATCGTCGACGTGCCGGAACTCGTCGCCGCAGCGCCGGCGCGGCCGCCGGAGCCGCCGCCTCTCTGGGATGGCCACGCGGCCGAGCGCCTCGCCCGCGTCGTCGCCGAGCGCCACGGCGGCTGAATTCGGCGGCGAATCCGCCGTTTGCGGCGTTTCCGCCATTGAGGGTCGCGACTGCGCCCCGGAAGCTGCGATATTGCGATCCGTGGTCAGCCTCAGCTTCGCGCCCAAGGATCGTGTCTTCTTCGACCTCCTCTCGGAGTCCGGCCGCAACGCCGTCCGTGCCGCCGACCTGCTCCAGGAGATGATCAAGACCTGGCCCGACGGTGCCGAGGGCCTGAACCGGGAGATCCTCAAGACCGAGCAGGAGGGCGACCGGATCACTCACGACATCATCCGCCGCCTCAATTCGACGTTCGTGACCCCGTTCGACCGCGAGGACATCTACGGCCTCGCGACCAAGGTCGACGACGTCGTCGACTACATCGAGGAGGCCGGCGACTTCCTCGGCCTCTACCAGATCGAGGCGCCGATGCAGCAGGCGATCGCGCTAGCCGACGTACTCGTCGGCTGCTGCGGCGAGCTGTCGACGGCGCTCGACGGCCTCCGCGGCTTCAAGGACCTCGACAGCCACCTGATCGAGATCCACCGGCTCGAGAACGACGGCGACCGGATCTCGCGCGACGCGGTCGCATCGCTGTTCGCGAACGGGATCGACCCGATGGTCGTGATCCGCTGGAAGGACATCTTCGCGGTCCTCGAGCGGGCGATCGACGCGACCGAGACCTGTGCCCACATCATCGAGGGCGTCGCGATCAAGAACGCCTAGCTGATCATCTGACCTTGCCAGGACCAGGAACGAAACGGGAAGGCTGCGGGTAGGGAGGCGTGGACGGAGACGTCGTCCTGGTGATCGTCGTCGCGACCGCGCTGGTCTTCGACTTCACGAACGGCTTTCACGACACCGCCAACGTCGTCGCGACGTCGATCTCGACCCATGCGTTGTCCCCGCGCGTTGCCGTCGGAATGGCGGCACTGTTCAACTTCGCCGGCGCGTTCATCTCGATCGAGGTGGCGGCGACGATCGCCTCCGACGTCGTCGATGCGGCGGCGATCACGCCGACGGTGATCTTCGCCGGGCTGGTCGGTGCGATCTCCTGGAACCTGATCACCTGGTACTTCGGGCTTCCGTCCAGCTCGTCGCACGCGCTGATCGGCGGCGTCGTCGGGGCCGTCATCGCCGCCGTCGGCACCTCGGCGGTCGAGGGCGAGGGAATCCTCGGCAAGGTCCTGATCCCGGCCGTCGTCGCCCCGGTCGTGGCGTTCGTGATCGGCGCGATCGCGATCATCATCGCGTACCGGATCTGCGCCCGGCTCCGGCCCGGGCCGGTCACGCGCGGCTTCCGGCTCGGCCAGATCGTCTCCGGCGGGATGCTTGCGCTCGCGCACGGCACCAACGACGCCCAGAAGACGATGGGCGTGATCACGCTGGCGCTGATCGCGAACGGCAACCTGCCGTCGACCGGCTTCCACATCCCGACCTGGGTGATCGTCGCCTCGGCGTCGGCGATCGCCCTCGGCACCTACACCGGCGGCTGGCGGATCATCCGGACGATGGGTACCCGGATCATCAAGATGGACTCCGCGCAGGGCTTCTCGGCCCAGGGCGCCGGCGCGGCGGTGATCCTCGCCTCCTCGCACTTCGGGTTCCCGCTCTCGACCACGCAGGTGATCGCCGGCGGCGTGATGGGCTCGGGCGCGGGCGTCCGGGTCTCGGCGGTCCGCTGGGGCGTCGCCGGCAACATCGTCGCCGCCTGGTTTCTGACCCTGCCGGCGGCGGCGGCGATCGGCGCCGCGTCGTACGCGTTCACGAGCATCTTCGGCGACGGGGCGGCCGGGCCGGTGATCCTCTCGGTCCTCGCGATCATGCTCGGGCTGACGCTGTTCGCACGGCGGATCCGCCAGGGGCAACCGGTGCCGACGGTATGAGCCTCGGGACCTTCATCCACGTCCTGCCGGGGTCCGTGGTCGACACCGAGGCGCTGCTCGATTCGGTGCTCGCGTCGCTGGTCGCCGGGGTCTTCGTGACCGTGACCGCGTCGGTCGCGATCTTCGGCTTCGCGACCGCGGCGGAGATGCAGCGAAACGGCCGCGACCTGGCGGCCATCGGCGCCGGGGTCCTCGCGGCGGTGGCGACGCTCGCCTTCGCCGGGGCGATCGTGCTCGGCATCGCGGTGATGATCCACGGTTAGGTGATCGAGCGCCGTGCCGCCGGCGCCGATCCGTCAGGATTCGTCCGGTGAGGACGCTCCGCAACGTGCTGATCATCGTGCTGCTGGCGCTCGCGCTGACGGTCCTGCCGGCGGGTGGCAACGTGGCCGAGGGGATCCTCGTCGCCCTCTCGCTCCTCTTCGCGGTCGCGATCGGGGGGATGCTGGTCCGCTTCTGGAAGGACACGAGCCTGCAGCGCGACACGATGACCGAGCGCCAGCGCTGGCTGGTCTACGGCAGCGTCGGCGCGATCGCGCTGATGATCGCCGGTGCCGACGAGATGCTCTCGACCGGGGTCGGCACGATCGCCTGGGTCGCGATCCTGGTCGCGGCCGGCTGGCTGATCCTCAACACCTGGCGCGAGGCGCAGAGCATCTGAGCTGTGCGGCGGCGGCGTGCGCCGGGCGCCGCGCCTAGCCACGTCCGGGGGTGTCCGACGTGCGGCGGCGCTGAATTGCTCCGCATCCGTCACCGAATCGTTGCAATGAGGAACCCACGCGTATCCCCCCGCGGCCTAGCTTCGATGCATGGACGGGGAGAGGATGCCGGCGGGCACGGGGAGCGGCGAGAGCGGTCAGGCGGCTGTGGCCTTCGTCGCGGTCGTCCCGGTCCTCGTCATCGTCGCGCTGGCGCTGCTCCAAGCCGCGCTGGCGGGCCACGCGGTGCTGACCGCGGCGGGAGCCGCCCGAGCGGCGGCGCGGGCCGACTACGTCGGCGCCGATCCCGAGCGGGCGGCGCGGCGGGCGCTGCCGCCGAGCTTCCGGGCGGCCGCGACGGTCGAGGTCGGGGCCGACTCCGCCGCGGTCGAGGTGACGGCGCCACGGGCGTTGCCGCTCGGACCGCGGATCCCGGTCAGCGCCGCGAGCCTGCTCGGGCCGCCCGAGGGGGTACCCGGTGGCTGAGCGGCTCCGGAGCCCCGCCGGGCAGGCGCAGCTCGAGCTGATCGCGGGACTGCCGCTGCTCGGCCTCGCGGCGCTGATCGCGCTGCAGCTCCTCGCCGTCGGCTACGCGCAGTCGCTCGCCGACGGGGCGGCGGAGGCCGGCGCGATCGCCGCGGCCGACGGCCGTGACGCCGCTGCGGCGGCCCGGGCCGGGCTGCCGGGCTGGGCGGAGCGGCGGGTCGAGGTCGACGTCGACGGCGGCCGCGTCGCGATCGAGCTGCAGCCGCCGGCGCTGCTGCCGGGGCTGGGCGGGCACCTCGGCGTCGGCTCGGAGGCCTGGGCCCGTCCGGAGTCGGGGTGATGGAGGGCGCTCCGCGGCTCCTGATCTGCGCTCCGACCGGGGAGGGTCGGGGGCTTGCAGCAGCCGCGGCCGCCGTCGCGGTCGCGGCGACCCCGGTCGACGGGCAGCAGTCGCGCACCCTGCTCCTCGACCTCCGTGCGGATGCGCGGGCTCCGCGGGGAACGGTGTTCGCCGGCGCGGGCGCGCGCGAGCTCGAGGAGAGATGTCGCGCGTCGGAGGCGCTGCGTGGCGTCGCCCGCGGGAGGCTCTGCTTCGCCGTCCCCGAGCCGGCGGCCGGCCTCGAAGCTGCGGAGGCCCTCGGCGAAGCCCTTCACGGGAGCCTCGGCGTCGATCTTGTCGTCGCGGTCTGCGACCGGGCCGGCTTCCGGACGCTGCTCGCGGCGGGGATCGATCACAGGCCCGCGGTGCTCGTCAAGGCGACCCGCGGCGACGATCGCCCGCTGATCGCGCTGCTCGCGGCGGAGCTGCGCGAGGCGGGTGCGCCGTTCAAGGTCTGGGTGCCGCCGATCGGAGCGATCGGCGGCCGGCGTGCGCTGGGCGGCCTCGAGCCCGGCGGCGAGAGCGGACGGCGGGCGGAGCGGCTCGCGAGTGTCCTCGTTCCCGGGCGAGCCGGCAGCCGTGAGCCGCATCGGCAACCGGGGCGGCTGCGGGCGGAGCGGGCCCAGGCGCTTCCCGCGATCCTCGGGATCGCCATCCTGATCGTGGCCGTCGGCCTGATCCTGGCCGCGATCGGCGGCGCCGCGACGGCGAAGGGGAGGCTGCAACGCGGAGCGGATCTCGCCGCAATCTCGGCGGCACGGTCGATGCGCGACGACTTCAGCCGCCTGTTCGTCCCGGCGATCCTCCCGAACGGCGCGCCGAACCCGGCGCACCTGTCGCACACCCAGTACCTCGACCGGGCGCGTGCGGTCGCCGTGGTGGCGGCGGAGCGCAACGACCTGGGGCCGGAGCTGATCGACGTCGACTTCCCCGACAGCGGTTCGTTCGCGCCGCTCCGCGTCCGGGTCGGCATCGAGGCGCAGATCGGGCTCGACGGCGACACCGGAGCCGCCGCGGGGGCGGAGGCGAGCGCGGTGGCGAAGGCGGAGGTCACGCTCGCGGCCGGGTCCGGGTCGGGCGGCGCTCCGAAGGTGGCAAGCGGGGGCGGCTACTCGGGGCCGCTCGCCTACCGGCAGGGGAAGCCGATGCGCCCCGATGTTGCCGCCGCGTTCGACCGGATGGCCGCCGCGGCACAGGGAGCCGGGGTGACGCTGGTGATCAACTCGGCCTTCCGCTCCGATGCCGAGCAGCAGCGACTCTGGAACGCCAACCCCGATCCGCGCTGGGTCGCGCCCCCCGGCACGTCGCTGCACCGCTGCGGCACCGAGCTCGATCTCGGGACCTCGTCGGCGTACGGCTGGCTCGCCGCCAACGCCTCCCGGTTCGGATTCGTCCAGCGGTACTCCTGGGAGGCGTGGCACTACGGCTACACGGCGGGGCCGGCGCCGTGCTCGGCCGCCGGCGATCGAGTCGCCGGCGCCGAGGCCGACGGCGGGAGCGGGGGAGGGCCGGGGCTGCCGGGATTCGTCCCGTCCCGGTTCCGGGCGCCGCTGTTGGCGGCGGCGGCGCGCCACGACGTCTCGGCGGCGCTCCTGGCGGCGCAGCTGATGGCCGAATCGAACTTCAATCCGAACGCGATCTCGCCGGCGGGGGCGCAGGGGATCGCCCAGTTCATGCCGGCGACCGCGGCGGCCTACGGCCTTCGGGATCCGTTCGACCCGGTCGCGGCGATCGACGCCCAGGGACGGTTGATGGGCGAGCTGCTCGAGCAGTTCGGGTCGGTCGAGCTGGCGCTCGCCGCCTACAACGCCGGGCCGGGCGCGGTCTCGGCCTGCGACTGCGTGCCGCCGTATCCGGAGACCCAGGCCTACGTGGCCCGGATCCTCGCCCTGCTCGACGGCGCCGGCGACCTGCTCGGCGGCCCGCCGGCGCTCGAGGTCCGGCTGATCGCCTGATCGCGATGAGCGGGATCGAACATCGATAGGCTGGCGCGCCGTGGCGCTGGCGACGATCAACGGGATCGAGGAGGCGAGCGCGATGGTCGGAAAGACCATCGGCCCGTGCGAGTGGAGGACGGTCACCCAGGCCGACATCGACGACTTCGCACGGCTCTCGGGCGACGACCAGTGGATCCACGTCGATGTCGAGCGGGCGAAGCGGGAGAGCCCGTTCGGGCAGACGATCGCCCACGGCAATCTCACCCTCTCTCTGATCGACGGCATGCGCCGCGCGTTGGTCACGACAACCGGCTTCAAGCTCGGCGTCAACTACGGCTGGAACAAGGTCCGCTTCCCGGCGCCGGTGCCGGCGGGCTCACGCGTCCGCGCGACCGCCGAGATCGTCTCGCTCGACGAGATCGGCGAGGGCTGGTACCAGCAGGTGACCCGCTTCATCGTCGAGGTCGAGGGGAACGAGAAGCCCTGCTGCGTGGCCGACAGCGTCGGCCGCGTCCTGGTCGAGTAGCTACGGGGTCACGGCTCGGAGGGACGGAGCCGGAGGGGGCGGGGCCGAGGTCCGCGCCGGCCGCGGCCGCTTACTCGCCGGGTCAAATGCAGATTGCCCTGCCCTGGCGTGGGTGATTTGCGGTTCGGGGGCCGGCCCGAGGACGCGGACCGGCTGCGAGGAAAGGTGGGGCCCCCTTGCCGCGTTCCGGATCAAGGAACGGCGGAGCCCCACCCGTCCGCTCGCAGACGCCTACTTGACGGTGAGGGTTCCCTCCATGCCGGCCGCGCGGTGGCCGTCGACCGAGCAGAAGAACGTGTACTTCCCGGCCTTCAGATCGGCAGTGGTGGTCGTGTTCGAGCCGGTGATGATGTCGGTCTTGGCGACCTCGTTGCCGGACTCGTCCTCGATGACGACGTCGTGCTGGAGCGACGACTGGTTGTCGAACGCGATCGTGGCGTTACCGGGCTTGGCGGTGACGTCGGTCTGGGTGTAGGCGAGCTGGCCGCTCGGGTCGGCCTCGAAGTCGACGGTCTCGCCGCCCCCGCCGCTGCTGCCGCCGGTCGTCGTCTCGGCCGAGGTGGCTGTCGTCGCGGCGGACGTGCTGGTGTCGTCGCTGCCGCCGCAGGCGGCGAGCGCGAGCGCCGCGCCAACGAGGACGACGGCTGCCGTCAATGTCAAGAATCGCTTCCTCAAGGGGTCCCTCCTGGGCTCGTAGGGTCGCCCAGACCCTACTCCCGCCCGGCCGCTGACGAAAGGCTGTGCAGATCGCGGTCGCAGCGGAGGGCTAACGACCCTGAAAGGCCGGCTGCTCGCCGGCGAAGAAGTCGCGGACGCCGTTGCGAAGGTCCTCGGTGCCCATCGAGTCGGCGATCCCGTGGCGCTCGAGCTGGAGGTGGTCGGCCAGCGAGTGGTCGAGGCTCTCCCAGACCAGCTTCTTGACCATCCGCTGGTAATGCGGTGATTTCGCGGCCAGCTCGGCCGCCTTCGCGCCGGCGGCGAGGAGCAGCTCGTCGGCTGCGACGACCTCGGAGACGAGGCCGTGCTCGAGCGCGTCCGCGGCGCTCAGGTTCGGGTCCTCGAGCATCAGCTCCGCGGCGGCGGCGGGGCCGATGACGCGCGGCAGGAAGTAGGTCATCCCGCCGTCCGGCGAGGCGCCGATCCGGCCGTAGGCGCAGGCGAAGAAGGACTTGTCGGAGGCGATCCGGATGTCGCACATCAGCGCCAGCGAGAACCCCGCCCCGGCGGCCGGCCCGTTGACGGCCGCGATCACCGGGTAGGGGATCCGCTTGAAGTCGACGATCGCCTGGTGGAGGACGTCGGCGCCGTGGCGGACCTCCTGGACGAGGTCGGCGTCCGGGTTCTCGATGCCGCGCCGGAACCAGTTGACGTCGCCACCGGCCGAGAACGCGCGCCCTTCACCGGTGACGATCAGCGCCCGGATCGGCGCCCGGTCGGCAAGCCACGGCGCGATCGTCGCGAGCTCGCCGATCATCGCCGGGTCCATCGCGTTCATGTCGTCGGGGCGCATCAGCGTCAGCGTCCCCACGGGCCCTTCGGCCTCGAACCGCATCGTCGTCAGCTCTGGCGGTGTCGGACGGCTCTCGGGGTCGCTCATGCTCACTCCACGGGGTCGGCGGGCGCTGGTCAGGCGCGAGTGTATGGCGGTGGCCGTCCCTACAGTTCAGCGGCGATGGCAGGCAGCGACGACAAGCGCCGGGAACAGCGCCGCGAGGACATCGACGAGCAGCGCAAGCGCCTGCCCGACCAGCCCGGCGTCTACATGTTCAGCGACGGCGACGGCCGGGTCGTCTACGTCGGCAAGTCACGCTCGATCCGCAAGCGCGTCGCCAGCCACTTCTCCTCGCGCTCGACCCTCGGCAGCCTCGCCGATCAGATCGAGTCGATCGACTTCCTCGTCACCGGGACCGAGGCCGAGGCGCTGATCGCCGAGCAGCAGTTCATCAAGCGTCACCGGCCGATCCTCAACGTCAAGCTCCGCGACGACAAGTCCTACCCGTACATCGGGATCAGCCTCGACGAGGAGTTCCCGCGGGTCTACTTCACGCGCGAGCGGCACCGCCCGAACCGGGTCTACTTCGGTCCGTACGCGACCGCTCGCCGGGTCCGCGAGACGCTCGAGCTGCTCGGCAAGTTGTTCCAGTACCGGACCTGCGACGGCCCGGAACCCGGTCGTCGCTCGGGCGTCCCCTGCCTCGACTACTACATCAAGCGCTGCGGGGCGCCCTGCGTCGGCTACGTCGACGCCGAGGAGTACGGCCGCAACATCGACGCGATCCGCCGCTTCCTCTCCGGCCGCTACCGGGACGTCGAGCGCGACCTGCTCGCGAAGATGGATGCCGCGGCGGAGTCGCAGGAGTTCGAGCGGGCGGCGCTGTTCCGGGACCGCGTCGCCGCGATCCGCTCGCTGATGGAGCGCCAGCAGGTCGCCGGCGAGCAGGTCGGAACCGCTGATCTGGTCGGGGTCGCGGCCGAGGGGCAGGAGGCCAACGCCCAGGTCTTCCAGGTCCGCGACGGCGTCCTCACCGAGCGCCAGGGCTTCTACCTCGACAACAAGGGCGAGAACGAGCTCGGCGAGGTCGCCGAGCAGTTCATCGCCCAGTACTACGAGGCCTCGCCGACCGTGCCGCCGCTGGTCGTCGTCGGGCCGGAGCTCGCCGGTCGCACCGCGCTGCTCGCCGAGGCGCTCGGCGAGCGCCGCGGGACGACGGTCGAGGTCCGCGCCGCCGAGCGCGGCGACAAGCGCCGGCTCCGCGAGCTCGCCGAGCGCAACGCCCGCCTCGCGCTCGACCAGGAGAAGCTGCGCCGCGAGCGCCGCCGCCGCGAGCGCAGCGAGGCGCTCGCCGAGCTCGCCGAGGGGCTCGGCATGGACGAGGTGCCGATCCGGATCGAGGGCTACGACATCTCCAACCTCGGGCCCGAGCACACGGTCGCGTCGATGGTCGTCTTCGAGGGCGGGGCCGCCAAGAAGTCCGACTACCGCCGCTTCCGGATCCGCGGCATCGACGGCAGCTCGGACGACTTCGCGGCGATGAACGAGGTCCTGACCAGGCGGCTCGCCCGTTACGTCGAGGAGAGCGAGAAGTCGCCCCACGACGCCGAGCTCGACGAGAGCTTCGCGGCGCTTCCGGACCTGGTCATGATCGACGGCGGCAAGGGGCAGCTCGCCGCCGGCGTGCGCGCGTTGCAACCGCTGATCGAGCGCGGGACGACCGTGATCTCGCTCGCCAAGCGCCTCGAGGAGGTCTATGTGCCGGGACGCTCGAAGCCGCTGCCGATCCGCCCCGAATCGAACGCGTCGCGACTGCTCCAGCGCGTCCGCGACGAGGCCCACCGCTTCGCCCTCGACCTGCACCGCAGGCGCCGCGGCAAGGCGATGACCGGCTCGGTCCTGGACGGGCTCCGCGGCGTCGGCCCGGTCCGGAAGCGGGCGCTGCTCAGCCACTTCGGCTCGCCCGAGCGGTTCCTGCACGCGTCGGCCGAGGAGATCGAGGCGGTTCCGGGGATCCCCGGCAAGCTCGCCCGCGACATCCACCGGCAGCTCAACAAGGCGGGCTGACCGCGCCCTTCATAATCCCCGGCCGTGCCCGAAGCGGTGATCAGCGTCAAGGGGCTGCGGAAGTCCTATGGGGAGCTCGAGGCGTTGCGCGGCATCGACCTCGACGTCGCGCGCGGCGAGATCTTCGCCTTCCTCGGTCCCAACGGCGCCGGTAAGACGACCGCGATCTCCGTCCTCGAGGGGTATCTCGAGCGCGACGCCGGCGAGGTCGAGGTCCTCGGCGAGGACCCGGCGAGCGTCGGTCGAGACTGGCGCGGCCGGGTCGGCTTCGTCCTCCAGGAATGCCGGATGGAGCCGCTGCTGACGGTCCGCGAGACGCTCGAGATGTACGCCGGCTACTACGAGCACCCGCGCGACGTCGCCGAGACGATCGAGCTGATCGGGCTCACCGACAAGGCCGACGATCGCACCGGCCGGCTGTCCGGCGGCCAGCAGCGGCGCCTCGACGTCGCGGTCGCCCTCATCGGCGACGCCGAGCTCCTCTTCCTCGACGAGCCGACCACCGGCTTCGACCCCTCCGCCCGCCGCGCTGCCTGGCAGGTCATCGAGGGCCTCCGCGACCTCGGCAAGACGGTGATGCTCACCACCCACTACATGGACGAGGCGCAGGCGCTCGCCGACCGGGTGGCGGTGATCGCCTCCGGGCGGATCATCGCCGCCGGCACTCCCGACGACCTCGGCGGGCGCCGGGATGCCGAGTGCGTGATCAGCTTCGAGCTCCCCGGCGGCGATTCCGCCACCGTCCAGGCCGCGGTGGCGGGGGAGTGGAGCCGGACCAACGGACGGCTCAGCCTCCGGACCGGCGATCCGACCCGGAGCCTGCACGAGCTGACCGGCTGGGCGCTCGCCAACGGGATCGGCCTCGAGGGGCTCGAGGTGACGAGGCCGAGCCTCGAGGACGTCTACCTCGAGCTGACCGCGGCGGAGGAGGAGCGGTGAGCGGCGCGGCGCTGGTCCTCCATCAGTTCCGCTACGAGCAGAAGGTCTTCTGGCGGAGCCCGGCGGCCGTGTTCTTCACGGTCATGTTCCCGGTCATCTTCCTGCTCCTGTTCTCGTCGCTGTTCGGCGACCAGGAGATCAGCGGCCTCGGGATCGACGCAGCGACTTATTACGTGCCCGGGATCATCACCCTCGCGGTCGTCTCGGCGACGCTCGTCAACGTCGCGATGCGGATGGTCGAGATGCGCGAGAGCGGCCGCCTGAAGCGGATGCGGGGAACTCCGCTACCGACCTGGGCCTACATCGGCGGCCGGATCTGCAACGCCTTCGTCGTCTCGCTGCTGATGGTCGCGATCGTGACGGTGCTCGGCGACGTGCTCTACGGGGTCCCGATCCCGACGACGACGATCCCGGCGCTGCTGGTCACGCTGATCGTCGGCGTCTTCGCCTTCTGCTCGCTCGGCCTCGCCCTCAGCATGGCGATCCCGAGCGAGGACGCGGCACCGCCGATCACCAACTTCACGGTCCTGCCGCTCTACTTCCTCTCCGGCGTGTTCGTCCCCGAGGACGAGATCCCCGACGCGGTCCTCACGTTCGCCTCGTTCTTCCCGATCCGACCGTTCTTCCAGGCCTTCCTGACCGCCTACGACCCGCTCACGACCGGGGCCGGGTTCGATTGGGGGCACCTCGCAGTCGTCGCCGCCTGGGGGGTCGCCGGAATCCTCCTGACGATGCGCTACTTCCGCTGGTCGCCGCGCCACCAGTGAGTTCCGTAGTCGCCTCGGGGGCAGCGGACGACGCACCTGCATAGGCTTAGTCGGCGGGCCGCCTCCGATTTGCAGCGCGCGGCCGCTCTCATCCCCAGCTACAACCAGGAGGAACGAACGAAATGGCAGTCAAGGTCGGCATCAACGGCTTCGGGAGGATCGGCAGGAACCTCTTCCGGGCCGCGTATGAGTCCGACACCGACCTCGACATCGTCGCTGTCAACGATCTGACCGACGACGAGACCCTCGCTCACCTGCTCAAGTACGACTCGATCCTCGGACGCTTCCCGGGTGAGGTCGAGGTCGGCGACGGGACGATCTCCGTCGACGGCAAGTCGATCGTCGCCCTCGAGGAGCGCGATCCGGCGAATCTGCCCTGGGCCGATCTCGGGGTCGAAGTCGTGATCGAGTCGACCGGGTTCTTCACCGCCCGCGCCGATGCGGCCAAGCACCTCGACGCTGGGGCCAAGAAGGTGATCATCTCGGCGCCGGCCAAGGAGCCGGACGTGACTGTCGCGCTCGGCGTCAACTTCGACGACTACGACCCCGCCTCGCACGACATCATCTCGAACGCGTCCTGCACGACCAACTGCCTGGCGCCGCTCGCGAAGGTCGTCAACGACACGGTCGGCATCGAGCAGGGCCTGATGACGACGATCCACGCCTACACCGCCGACCAGCGACTCCAGGACATGCCCCACAAGGACCTGCGGCGCGCGCGGGCGGCGGCGCTCAACCTGATCCCGACGACGACCGGGGCGGCGAAGGCGGTCGGCCTCGTACTCCCGGAGCTGAACGGGAAGCTGAACGGCTTCGCGATGCGGGCGCCGGTGGCGACCGGGTCGGTCGTCGACCTGACCGCCAACGTCGGCCGCGAGACCTCGGTCGAGGAGCTCAACGCCGCCGTCAAGTCCGCCGCCGAGGGTCCGCTGAAGGGAATCCTCGCCTACACCGAGGACCCGATCGTCTCGACCGACATCGTCACCGACCCGCACTCGTCGATCTTCGACGCCGGCGTGACGATGGTCATGGAGGGGACGATGGTCAAGGTGGTCGCCTGGTACGACAACGAGTGGGGTTACTCGAACCGGCTCGTCGAGCTCGCCGCCAAGGTCCTGTAATCCATCCGGGCGGGCCGGCGGCCGTGAGCGAGAAGGGGCGATTCGGCAAGGCGTCGGTGCGCGACGCCGACGTCGCCGGCCGCACGGTGCTCGTCCGCGCCGACCTCAACGTGCCGCTTGCCGACGGCGCGGTCGGCGACGACACCCGCATCCGCGCCGCCCTGCCGACGATCGAGCTGCTCCGCGAGCGTGGCGCCCGGATCGTCCTCTGCTCGCACCTCGGCCGCCCGAAGGGCCGCGACCCGGAGCTCTCGATGGCGCCGGTCGCGGCACGGCTCGGCGAGCTCCTCGGCACCGACGTGGCCCTGGCGCCGGGCGTCGTCGGCGCCGGCGTCGAGGCGGCCGCGCGGGCGCTCGAGCCGGGCGACGTCCTGCTGCTCGAGAACACCCGCTGGGAGCCGGGCGAGAAGGCCAACGACGATGCCCTCGCCGACGGCCTCGCGGCGCTCGCCGACCTCTACGTGAACGACGCGTTCGGCGCCGCCCATCGCGCCCACGCCTCGACCGAGGGGGTGGCGCACCGGCTCCCCGCCTACGCCGGGCTGCTCCTCGAGCAGGAGGTCCGCGAGCTGACGTCGGTCCTCGACGATCCCGATCGGCCGCTCGTCGTCGTCCTCGGCGGCGCCAAGGTGACCGACAAGATCGGGGTGATCGAGCGGTTCCTCGAGATCGCCGACCGGATCCTGATCGGCGGGGCGATGTGCTTCAGCTTCTTCCGCGCCCAGGGCCACGCGACCGGCGATTCGCTGGTCGAGGAGGACGGGATCGAGCCGGCCCGCCGGGCGCTCGAGCTCGCCGCCGGCTCCGACTGCGACCTGGAGCTCCCGACCGACCTCGTCCTCGGCGCGAGCTTCTCGGCCGACGCCGGGCCGGTCGCGGCCGACGGCGTCGAGGTCCCCGACGGGATGATGGGGCTCGACATCGGAGCCGCCACCGCTAGCGCCTACGCCGACGCGATCGCCGCCGCCCGGACGGTCTTCTGGAACGGTCCGATGGGGGCGTTCGAGCTGCCGCCGTTCGCGGCAGGGACCCGGGCCGTCGCCGAGGCCGTCGCGGCCACGGACGCGACGACGATCGTCGGCGGAGGCGATTCCGGCGCCGCGCTCGTCGAGTTCGGGCTCGCCGGCGAGGTGAGCTGGCTCTCGACCGGCGGCGGCGCATCCCTGGAGCTGATCGAAGGCAAAGCCCTGCCCGGCGTCGAGGCGCTGCGGGACGCGGGCGTCGAGGAGGAGAGCTGAGATGGCAAGGCGTCCGCTGATCGCGGCCAACTGGAAGATGAACAAGACGATCGGCGAGGCGCGCGCGTTCTGCGAGGCGCTGCTGCCCGAGGTCGAGGAGCGCGGGGAGGGCGCCGAGGTGGTGATCTGCCCGCCCTATCTGGCGCTGCCCCTCGTCGCGCAGCTCTGCGAGGGGACCGGCGTCGGCGTCGCCGCCCAGAACATGTACTACGAGGAGTCCGGCGCCTACACCGGCGAGGTCTCGGCGGCGATGCTGCTCGACGCCGGGGCCGGCGGGGTGATCCTCGGGCACTCCGAGCGCCGGCAGCTCTTCGACGAGAGCGACGAGGCGCTCGCTCGGAAGCTGCCGGTTGCGCTCGCGGCCGGCCTGCTGCCGATCCTCTGCGTCGGCGAGAGCGAGACGGAGCGCGAGAGCGACGAGACCGACCGCGTCCTGCGCCGCCAGGTCGACGCCGCCCTCTCGCGCGTCGAGGACGCGCAGCTCGCCGAGGTCGTCATCGCCTACGAGCCGATCTGGGCGATCGGGACCGGCAAGACCGCGACGGCCGAGCAGGCCAACGACGCCTGCGGCTTCATCCGCTCGCTGATCGCCGCCCGCGACGGCGAAGCGGGAGAGCGGGTCCGGATCCAGTACGGCGGATCGGTGAAACCGGCCAACGCCGCCGAGCTGCTCGGCCAGAGCGAGATCGACGGGGCGCTGGTCGGCGGCGCCTCCCTCGACCCCGACGACTTCGCCGCGATCGTCGCGGCGGCGTGAGGAGGAAGCGATGAGCGACGTTCCAAGCGGCCCTGACTCGATCCCGGTCGATGGCCTCGCGCTCGTCATCCTCGACGGCTGGGGGCTTGCCGAGCCCGGCGCGGGGAACGCGATCTCGCAGGCGGAGACGCCCACGTTCGACGCCCTCTGGAATGGCTACCCGCACACGCGACTGTCCGCCTCCGGGCACGACGTCGGCCTTCCCGACGGGCAGATGGGCAACTCCGAGGTCGGGCACCTCAACCTCGGAGCCGGCGCGATCGTCAAGCAGGATCTGGCCCGGATCGACGCCGCGATCGCCGACGGCAGCTTCTTCGAGAACGATGTCCTCGTCGGCGCCTGCGAGCGCGCCCGCGCGAGCGCCCGCGGCCGCCTGCACCTGGTCGGGCTCGTCTCCGACGGCGGCGTCCACTCCGGCTGGGAGCACATCGAGGCGTGCATCGAGCTGGCTGCGCGCGAGGGCGTTCCCGACCTCGTCCTCCACGCCTTCACCGACGGCCGCGACACGAGCCCGACGGGTGGAGCCCGCTACCTCGAGGAGGTCGAGCGCTGGCTCCGCAGCGCCGGCCGCGTCGGCACGGTCGGCGGCCGCTATTACGGGATGGACCGCGACCACCGCTGGGAGCGCACCAAGCTCGCCTACGACGCGCTGGTCCACGCCGCCGGGCCGCGAGCCGGCAGCTCCGCGGAGGCGATCGCCGACGCCTATGCGGCCGGCGACACCGACGAGTTCATCAAGCCGACCGTGATCGGCGACTACGACGGGATGGAGCCCGGCGACGTCGTGATCACCTTCAACTTCCGCCCCGACCGGATGCGGCAGATCGTCGCCGCCCTCGGCGAGCCCGGCTTCGACGGCTTCGAGCGTGGCGGCGACCCCGGTCTCGACATCGCAACGATGGCGGAGTACCGGGCCGGCTGGCCCTATCCCGTCGCGTTCCCGCCGCGCGCGCCGAAGACGACGATGGCGGAGGTCATCAGTGCCGCCGGCGGTCGTCAGATCCACGTCGCCGAGACCGAGAAGTACGCCCACGTGACCTACTTCTTCAACGGTGGCCGCGAGGCCGAGTGGAGCGGGGAGGAGCGGCGGATGGCCGACTCGCCCCGCGACGTCCCGACCTACGACCACAAGCCCGAGATGAGCGCCGCGAAGGCCGCCGACGCCTTCTGCTCGGCCTGGGAGGAGGGCGGCTACCGCTTCGGGATCATCAACTTCGCGAACCCCGACATGGTCGGCCACACCGGATCGATCCCGGCGGCGGTCAGCGCCATCGAGGCGGTCGATGGCTGCCTCGCCCGGGTCGTCGCTGCCGTCCACGGACGGGGCGGCGCCTGCATCGTCACCGCCGACCACGGCAACGCCGAGCACATGCTCGAGCCGGACGGCTCCCCGAACACCGCCCACACGACGAATCCCGTGCCGGTCGTCGTGACCGTCCACGGCCTGACCCTGCACGAGGGGATCCTCGCCGACGTCTCGCCGACGGCCCTCGACCTGCTCGGGATCGACAAGCCGGAGGGGATGACGGGCAACTCGCTGCGCGGGTAGGGATCACGGGCGCCCGTAGGCTTCGCTGCCGATGCGCCACGACCCCGACCGCCTGACCTTCGAGATCGTCGCCCGTGAGGGGGATGCGCGGGCGGGCGTCCTCCACACCCCGCACGGGGACGTCGAGACGCCGTGCTTCGTTCCGCTCGCGACCCGCGGGTCGGTCAAGGGGCTGCTCCCGGAGGAGGTCGCGGAGATCGGCTACGAGATGGTTCTCGGCAACACCTACCACCTGATGCTGGCCCCGGGGAGCGAGCGGATCGCGAGCCTTGGCGGGCTCCACGACTTCATGGGCTGGGAGCGGGCGATCATCACCGATTCCGGTGGTTTCCAGGTCTTTTCGCTTGCCTTCGGGAGCGTTGCCGACGAGGTCAAGGGCCGGCGGGGGAGGCCGCCGCTCGACGGTGGCGTGCTCGGCATCGGCGAGGACGGCGTCCGGTTCCGCTCCTACATCGACGGCACCGAGCACTTCCTCTCGCCGGAGCGCTCGATGGAGGTGCAGGCCGGCCTCGGCTCCGACATCGCCCTCGTCTTCGACGAGTGCACGCCGTTCCGCGCCGACTACGACTACACGGCTCGATCGACCGAGCGCACGCATCGCTGGCTCGAGCGCTGCCTCGACTGGCACGACGCGAACGGGCCGGCCGGGCAGGCGGTCTTCGGGATCGTCCAGGGCGGCACCCACGAAGACCTGCGGGCGCAGTCCGCGGCGGCGGTCGCCGCCGCCGGCGTCGACGGGATCGCGATCGGCGGCACCCTCGGCAGGGACAAGGAGCAGATGCGCGAGGTCGTCGCGATGACCGCCGCGATGCTGCCCGACGAGCCGCCCCGTCATCTGCTCGGGATCGGCGAACCGGACGACCTCGTCGCCGGGATCGGCGTCGGGATCGATGGATTCGACTGCGCCGTCCCGACCCGGCTCGGCCGCCACGGGATGGCGCTGGCGCCGCTCCCCGAGCGCCGCTTCCGCTACGACGTCCGCAAGCGGCGCAACGAGGACGAGCCCGGCCCGCTCGTCCCCGGCTGCCCCTGCCCGGCCTGCACACGGTTCAGCCGCGCCTACGTGCACTACCTGTCGCGGGCCGAGGAGCTGACCGGCGTCCGCCTGCTGACGATCCACAACCTCGTCTACTCCCGCGAGCTCGTCGCCGGCGCCCGCGCGGCGATCGTCGCCGGTCGCTTCGCCGGCTACCGCGACGCCGTCCTCGCCGGCGCGGCCCCGTGGGAGGCCGCCGTCGCGGCCTAGCCGCGCCGTTCGCCGGCGGCCTACTGGCCGGTCGCCTGGTTGATGTAGTCCTTGATGTTCTGGACCTGCTCGTCGACGTTGTCGCTGATGAAGCGCCCGATGTCGGAGCTCTGGCCGGCGTCGGTCGCGAGCAGGATCACCGCCGCGATCAGCCCGGCGACGATCGCGATCATCAGGACTGCGAGGACGCCGCGGACGAAGCTGCCGAACCGCGAGCGCTTGCGGGGCTGCTGTGCCGGCGCGATCGGAGCCCGGCGCGGCGGCGGCGAGGTGCGCCGCGGGCGGGCGGGACGCGCCGGTGAGGTCGGCGTCCGCGGCTCGCGGGGGGCGACGCGGGTGGCGGCGGTGCTGCGCTGGTCGACGATCCGGGTCGTCGCCTCCGAGGCCGGGGCGATCCCGGCGAGGCCGGCGTGGAGCGCGGCCCCGTAGGCGAGGGCGTCGACGTAGCGCTCCTCGGGTTCGTTCTCGAGCGCCCGCAGGACGGCCGCGGAGAGCGACTCGGGGATGTTCTTCTCGTAGCTGGTCGGTGGCAGCGGCCGCTCGTTCTCGCGGCGGATCGCCAGCTCGGCGAGGCTGTTGCCCTCGTATGGGAGCCTCGCGGTCAGCAGCTGGTAGGTGACGACGCCGAGCGAGTAGACGTCGGAGATCGGCGTCGCCTCCTCGCCGCGGGACTGCTCCGGCGACAGGTAGGCGGCGGTGCCGACGACCGAGCCGACCTGCGTGAGACGCGTCTGCTCGGCCGCCCGGGCGATCCCGAAGTCGGCGAGCTTGACGGTCATCTCGGGCGGGCCGCCGGCGGGGCCGCCGATCACCATCAGGTTGCCCGGCTTGACGTCGCGGTGGATGATCCCCATCCGGTGCGCGTACTCGAGGCCGGCGCAGGCCTGGGCGGCGATCTCGACCGCGGTCGCCGGCTCGAGCGCGCCGTCGCGCTGCAGGAGCTGGGCCCCCGAGCGGCCCTCGACGTACTCCATGACGATGAAGTGGCGGCCGGCATCGACGCCGGTGTCGTAGACCTGGACGATGTTCGGGTGGACCAGCTTGGCGACGGCCAGGGCCTCGCGGCGGAAGCGGGCGACGAACTTCTCGTCGTCGGACAGGTGCTCGGCGAGGACCTTGACGGCGACGGTCCGCTCGAGCACGCGGTCGACGGCGCGATAGACGGTCGACATGCCGCCGCTGCCGAGGCGGTCGCCGAGTTCGTAGCGGTTGGCGATCGTGGTGCCGCTCATCGGTTCGGATCCTTGTCCTTCTTCGGCTTCCCGCCCTCGTCCTTGTTCCCGGTGGACTTCGGCTTCTCCTTCTTGTTGCCGCCGCCGGGGATGACCCCGCCGCCGGGACCGTTGCCGTTCGGGTTGTCGGGGTTGCCGGGCGGGCCGGTCGGAGGCTCGGGCGCCGTCGTCGTGGTCGTGGTCGTGGTGTCCTTCGTCGTGTCGGTCGTCGTGGTCGTCGTGTCGGTCAGCGGCGGCGTCGTGGTCGTCGGCAGGGTGTCGGTGGTCTCGGGCGTCGTGTCGGTGGTCGTCGTCTCCACGGCCGGCTCGCACTGGTCGTCGATCCGCTTGGCGAGGTTGTCGAGCATCTCGTTCATGTCGTCGATGAACTGCTGGTCGACCTCGAGGCCGTTCACTGCTGTCTTCAGCGAGTCGAGGCTGCTCGTCGCCGAGTTCGCCCCGGTGCATTTGCCGGCCGCGAAGCGCTCCTGGATCTGATCGAGCTTGGCGTTGACGCCGGCCACGGTCTCCGACGGGAGATCGACTTTGACCGGGTCGCCGGAGGACCCGCACCCGAGCATCACGATGGCCGTCGCGACCACGGCGAGGCATGAGCCGATCAGACGCCTCGGCAACATCGGCGGCGAGTGTAGCTGCGGCCTCATCGCCCCAAGAACAGCCTGCGTGCGAGGTGTTCCGGCAGCCCGGCGGCCTCGATCGAGCGCGCCGCCCGCTCGATGTCGTAGCCGACCCGGTGGTAGGTGGCCTCCCAGCTCTCGGTGTCGAGCTCGAGCCACGCCGCTCGCGGATCGCCGTCGCGGGGCTGACCGACGCTGCCCGGGTTGATCAGCCACCGCCCCTCGCCGATCTCGAGCCGGGTCCCGGCGCCGGCCTGATAGCCGTGGGCCTCATCGGCCTCGCCGTCGTCGTCGGCGGGGGTCGAGAAGAACAGGGCGACGTGAGAGTGGCCGACGAAGCTGACCCGCTTCTCCTGGACGGCGATGCAGTCGGCGGCCTGCTCGGGCCAGAGCACGTACTCCCACACCGGGTCCCGCGGTGAGGCGTGGTAGAGCGCGGCAGCGTTCCCGGCATCGCTCGGCCCGAGCCCGGCCAGGAAGTCGAGGTTCGCCTTCTCGGTGTGCTCCGCCGTCCACTCGACGGCCGTGGCCGCCGCCCCGGAGAAGGTCGATGTGTCGAGCTCGCCGAGCACCGCAAGGTCGTGGTTCCCGACCAGGCAGACCTCACACCGCTCGCGCGCCAGCTCGACGCAGAGGTTGGGATCGGCGCCGTATCCGACGACGTCGCCGAGGCACCATCGCTCCTCGACGCCGGCCTCGTCGCTGTCGCGGAGGATCGCCTCGAAGGCGGGCAGATTGGCGTGGATGTCGCTGAAGACTGCTACGAGCATGAGCGTCGACGCACGGCAGCGCGACGCGTCGGCGCCGGGCCCGGGCGCGTCTATCGTAGGTGTGGATGGCTTGGCGCGGACCTTCGGTCACTCGATCGGGCGCCGGGGTGACAACCCTCACGATCGTCGCGATCGCCATCGCCGCCGCGGCGGTGGCCGAGCTCGGCGTGATCGTCCTCGGCCCCGACGACACCGGACCCGAGCCGGTCCCGGTCAGGGCCGCCGACTGGTTCGACCCCACCGCGACCGTCGCGGCGAGGGACTACCAGCAGGGCCAGCTCGTGCTCTTCGTGATCGGCTTCGCGGTCGAGCTCGCCGCGCTCGCCGCGCTCGCGCTCGGCCGCCCGCGGTCGGTGCGCCGGCTGCTCCGCCGGCTCGGGAGGCGGCCGATCCTCGGCGCTGCCGTGGCCGGGGCCGGCATCTCGCTGCTGCTCGCGCTGCTCGCCCTGCCGACCGGGCTGGTCGGCCACGAGCGCTCGGTTGACATCGGCCTCTCCACGCAGGAGCTCGGGAGCTGGCTCGGCGACCGCGTCCGCGGCGCGGCGATCGCCGCCGCCTTCGCCGCGGTCGGGGCGATGATCCTCGTCGCCCTGCAACGGCGGCTGCCGCGGCTCTGGTGGCTCGCCGGCACCGCGGTCGTGATCGTCTACGCCGTCCTCAGCACCTGGCTGGCCCCGGTCGTCCTCGCGCCGATCTTCAACGACTACACCGAGCTCCCGCCCGGGCGCGCCCGCCACGCGCTGCTCGAGCTCGCCGACCGCGCCGGGGTCGAGGTCGGCCACGTCTACGAGGTCGATGCCTCGCGGCGCAGCACCGGCGTCAACGCTTACGTCGACGGCATCGGCTCGAGCCGGCGGATCGTCCTCTACGACAACCTCCTCGACCGCGCCGACGGGCCGGTCCTGCGTTCGATCGTCGCTCACGAGCTCGGCCACGTCGCCCACGACGACCTCCGGCGCGGGCTGACCTTCGTCGCGATCATCGCCCCGCTCGGGATGCTGCTCGTCGCGGTGGCCGGGACGGCCCTGGCGGACCGCGGCGGCTCCCGGCCGGGCACGCCGGCCGCGATCCCGGCCTATGCGCTGCTGATCGCCGTCGTCGGCTTCGGGCTCAACCTGGCCGGCAACCAGCTCTCGCGCCGGGTCGAGGCGAGCGCCGACCGCTTCGCGCTCGAGCTGACCCACGATCCGCGTGCCTTCATCGAGCTCCAGCAGCGGCTCGTCGCGGCCAACCACAGCGACCCGGATCCACCCGGAGCGTTAGCAGCGGTCCTCCACACCCACCCGACTCCGGTCGAGCGGATCGGCGCGGCGCTTGCC
>Ga0207657_10000896_pt1 | contig 31469 bp, 27 predicted proteins | sample KBSC33metaG_FD_184316 | JGI IMG/M metagenome (GOLD analysis project Ga0207657, IMG submission 184316) | Corn rhizosphere microbial communities from Kellogg Biological Station, Michigan, USA - KBS C3-3 metaG (SPAdes) (version 2) | ecosystem: Host-associated > Plants > Roots > Rhizosphere > Soil ...
CGGCATGCTCTTGCCGCCCGCCGTCGTCTCGGTGAAGCGGACACAGCCCAGCACGCGGCCGAGCGCCAGCTCGGTGCGGTTGTAATAGACGACGGCGCCGGTACGCTTTCGAAAGGCTGCCCGATCTTCTCCCGCCAGCTGCGCGGGGAAGCCCAGCGCTTGCTTCCAGTCTGTCAGGGTGTCGGGGCCACCGGGGGTCGTGCGCGGCGGTTGACCGACGACGTTGGGGATGCCGATCGTGTCGTAGTAGCGGCGCGCCTCCTCGATCAGCGGGTCCATGTTCGGACCTTCGGTGACGGGCAGCCCGTCGGGCCGCATGCCCTTCAGCAGGCCGCGGTTCGCGGTGTGGATCTGGTCGAGCACGCCGCTGGGAACGGGCACCGGGGGCGTGACCGGTTCGCTGGCGGCCAGGGCGTGGCGGTCGGGCGCAGGGCCGCTCAGCCGCTGGCAGGCGCCAGCGGCAAAGCCCGGCCCGACGACGGCGAGGCCGAAGAGAACGAAACCAAAGTTCCCTCTGGTCGCAGAAGACGCCATGCGATCCCTTCCCAAGAGCGCGACGGATCCGCCCGCAGAGCGCACCCGACTCAACAACCCCGAGCGGGGTGAAGGGGTATCGTCGGGCCGTGCGAATTCGATAATCACCGTCGGTGAGAATTCGCTGTCCGCGCCCAAAAATGGACGGTCATCCCGATGCGGCGAGGTGCGAACGGGTCTGGGACCGCCTACAGTCGCGCGCCCTGCCCGACAGCCCTCACCGACGGAGATTGACCGAAATATCGGCGTCGATGTGGGCGTCGCCGGCACCACAGTCGAAGCGATCCCGTTCTTCTTCGGCGAAGATCAGGCGCGCTATGTGCTGGCCGTGCCCGCCAAGGACGCCGACAAGATCGAAGGCGAACTGCGCGAAGCCGGCATCATCCACGCCATCATCGGCAAGACGATCGCCGACAAGGTGGTGCGCGTGGAGCGCGAAGGCGAGGTGTCCATAGCCGCCCTGCGCAAGGCGCATGAAGGCTGGTTCCCGACCTACATGGCCGCGCCGCACACGAACTGATAGAGTGCGCTCATGGGAATGCCCGCCGCCGATATCGAGAAGCTGATCCGTGAAGCCTTTCCGGATGCGGATGTGACAATCACCGCGCTGGCCGATGACGATGACCATTGGGCCGCTATGGTCTCTTCCGCCGCCTTCAAGGGCAAAACCCGCGTGCAGCAGCACCAGATGGTTTACGCGGCGCTGAAAGGCCGCATGGGCGGCGAACTCCATGCGCTTTCGCTGCAAACCGCCGCGAAAGGCTGATTGTCCCCTATGCTTTCCGTGATTTGGGAATCGGCGCTATTCTTGACGCTCGGGTTGCTCACGCCTAATTCATAGCCATCGAAATCGAGGCCAGCCATGACGACCGTTCACGACCGCATCCAGCAGGAAGTCTCCAGCAACGACGTGCTTCTGTTCATGAAGGGCACACCCGTGTTTCCGCAATGCGGATTCTCAGCGGCGACCGTCGGCATCCTCTCCAACCTCGGCGTGAAGTTCAAAGCGATCGACGTGCTGAAAGACCCGGAGATCCGCCAGGGCATCAAGGAATTTTCCAACTGGCCGACGATCCCGCAGCTTTATGTGAAGGGCGAATTCGTCGGCGGCTGCGACATCCTCAAAGAGATGTACGAAGCCGACGAGTTGGCGCCGTTCCTCGCCGAAAAAGGCATCGTTCTGGAGAACGCTTAATCGTTCCAGAAATGCCGTTTCCAGATGTCCTTGAGCGCTGGCCGCTGGGATAACGCCTTCGACAGCGCATCGAGTTTCGGAATGTGTCCCGCCGCCGCCCAATCCTTGCCAAGCGAACCGCGCCAGCGCGAGAACATCGCCGCATAGATGTCCAAAATCGAAAATCCGCTCGACAAGAACCACGGTCCCACGATCTGCCGCTCTACGATGAGCAGCCGCTCACGGATGCGCTCGCGCGCCATCGTGCGCAACGCTTCGGCTTCCGGGCCTTTGGGCGCGAAACGTTCCGGATAGTCGCTGATCTCCACCATCGGATAGATTTCCGCCGCCATGAAGGCGAGCCAGCGATAGGCGATGCCGCGCTCGGCGCTGGCTTGCGCGGGAAGAAGATGCGCGTTCGGAAAGTGGTCCGCGATGGTCAGCAATATCGCTAGCGACTCGGTGAGGATCTGGCCTTCCGGCAGTTTCAGCGCCGGCATCTTGCCGCTGGGATTGATCGCCAGGAATTCCGGTTTGCGCTGTTCGTTCTTCTCCAGCGAAATCAGGTGGAAATCATACGGCGCGCCCACTTCGGCCAAAGCGGCCTCCGCCGAGAACGCGCCAGAACCCTTGTCGCCATAGACCGTGAACATGAAGGAGAATCCTTGGGAGGGAAGGCGCGCCAGCATCGCAGATAGGCGTCTTCCGGCAAAGAAAAAGGGCTGCCAGGTTTTTGCCTGACAGCCCCATATAGAAACAATGTCCCGAAATTTTAGCGGGAATAGAATTCGACGATGAGATGCGGCTGCATCTGCGAAGCGTACGGCACATCGGCCAGCTTCGGCGTGCGGCTGAACTTCGCCGTCATCTTGTCGTGGTTGGCGTCGATGTAATCGGCCACGTCCCGTTCCGGGCTCTTGGTGGCTTCCAGAACCAGCGCCATATCCTTGGCCTTCGCGGAAAGCTCCAGCGTGTCGCCTTCCTTCACCTGATATGACGCAACCGTCACGCGGCGGCCATTGACCTTCACATGGCCGTGGCTGACGAGCTGGCGGGCGGCGAACGGCGTCGGCACGAATTTGGCACGATAGACGACGGCGTCGAGGCGGCGCTCGAGCAGGCCGATCATGTTTTCGCCGGTATCACCCGGGCGGCGCGAGGCTTCCTGGTAGTATTTGCGGAACTGGCGCTCGGTGATGTTGCCGTAATAGCCCTTGAGCTTCTGCTTGGCCTGCAGCTGCGTGCCATAGTCCGACAGCTTCTTGGCGCGGCGCTGGCCATGCTGACCCGGGCCATAAGAGCGCTTGTTCACGGGGCTCTTGTTGCGGCCCCAGATGCTCTCGCCCATGCGGCGGTCGATCTTGTACTTTGCAGATGCGCGCTTGCTCATTCTCGTCTCAGGCTTTCGAATTCGGTTTGGCGGACAGAGCCGCGAAGGTCGCGCAATATAGTCAGCCACCTTGCACTGTCAATCGCGCTTAAGCCTTGGAAATATTTGACTTTCTTCTATGTACTCAACCTTTGGTTGAGGTCAATTGCGCTTCTCCTTGCCGTTTCCCAGGCTCACGCCCGGAAGGCTTCTAGCGGGCGGGGGTGATCGCTATACAGGATTCGTCCAGGCGGGCGTGGCGGAATGGTAGACGCACCGGACTTAAAATCCGTTGGGCCGCAAGGCCTGTGTCGGTTCAAGTCCGACCGCCCGCACCATCATTACATCGCAGCCATGGGTTTGCCGGAAGATGCCGCCGGCGTTGGCGTGGCCACCGTTGTCATGGAGGCCGTCGGGGCAGGTTCCGCGACAAAGAGTCGGTAAGTCGATCCTTTGGCGATGAAATCGATCGCGCGCAGCAATGCCCAGACGCTCACCAACGCAATGACGATCGGCGTGGCGTTCAAGCCAAGACTGGCTATCACGTGATTGGCGCCCATCACCCCGGCAGCGGTTGCCACCAGAACCCAGCCGATCGCCGCCATGGCCACGAAGAGAACGGCCAGCCACAGGGCGATCTTGTCCGCCCAGATGAAATGCAGATGGTTTCGAATGTTTTGCACGGCGCAGCCTTTCCCGCTGCTGCAACGCGGATATCGCAAATAAGGTTGCGCCGCCTTGCAGCTACCAGAACAATGGCTCCCATTGATTGAAATGGGGTGCAGATGTTTTTCCGCAATAGACGCGAAGTTTTGGCAATGGGCGCCGCCATGGCGGCAAGCAGTTCCATCCCGGCACAGGCTTTGGCGAAAACGCGCGGGAAACCGGCAAAAGAGGCTAGTGGCATGATCATCGTCAACGCGCTGGGCGGATTGGAAAATCCCAATCTCGCGCTCGTAAAGCCGCAAGGCGACAACCCCGTCGCGATGGACGCGGTGGGCATGGACGCCCGCACCATCGCGGACGCGCGTGCCTCGGGCCTTACCGCGGTGAATGTCACGCTCGGCTATGTCGGCGGCCCGGAAGAACCTTACGAAGAATCCATCCGCACCGTCGCCATGTGGGACGATGTGCTGCGCGCCTATCCGAACGATCTTCTGCGCGTCGAGAAGGCATCGGACATCCCGCGCGCCAAAAACGAAAACAAGATCGGCATCATCTACGGATTCCAGAACGCGGCGATGATGGGCAATGACGCGAGCCGTGTCGCCACCTTTGCCGGTCTTGGTGTGCGCGTGATCCAGCTCACCTACAATCCGCGCAACCAGCTTGGCGACGGCTCGATGGTGAAGGAGAACAAGGGTCTCACCGATTTCGGCCGCGAGGTGATCGCGCAGTTGAACGAGCATCGCGTCATGGTGGACCTATCCCATTCCGGCCAGAACACCTGCCTGGATGCGGCGCGGATATCCAAGGCGCCGATCTCGATCAATCACACGGGCTGCCGCGCGCTGGTCGATCTGCCACGCAACAAGACGGACGAGGAATTGAAACTGGTCGCCACGAAAGGCGGGTTCATCGGCATCTATTTCATGCCCTATCTGAAAGCGGACGGCCATCCGCATGCCGAAGATGTCGTGGCCCATATCGATCACGCGGTGAATGTCTGCGGCGAAGACGCCATCGGTTTCGGCACGGACGGCACGGTGACGCCCATCGACGATCTGAATCAGTACCAGTCCTTCCTCACCAAGCAGATCGAGGATCGCGCGAAGACAGGTCTGGGCGCCACCGGCGAACGCCCAGACACCTATCCTTTCGTCATCGACCTGCGCGGCGTGGATCAGTTCCGCAAGCTGGAGGGATTGTTGAAAGCCAAAGGCTACAGCGAAGCCCGCATCGAAAAGATCATGGGCAGGAACTTCCTGCGCTATGCCAAGGAGATCTGGGGCTAACGCCCCGATCAATCCGGCGGCGCATAGACGGGCACGGCGCCTTCGCCCGGAAGGCCCGACCAGCCATTCGCCGATGCCATGGGACCGCGCGTCATGCGCGCGAGCCGGCACACGATCCAGGGTTCGGCGCCGTCTTTCGGCAAGGCGATCACGCAACGAATCTCGCCATGCAGCGGCGCGCCGTCGTGCGCTTGCAGCAAGGGGGCGGAGGAGAAGCGGGGTTGCACCACCCAGTTCTGCGGATCGGGGAGGCCATCCAGCGCATCCGCATCCGGATCGAGCAGCACGCTTTTCCCCGCATAGCTTTGGCAAGCCTTGGCGACCAGCGCGCTGGCGGGAAGGCCCAGATCGCGCCATCGGTCGCCGCGTGCGCAGCGCTGATCTTGCGGCAAAGGAAGATCGGACATCACGCCCTTGTTGATGCGGTAATACCACGCCGGATGGCTGTGCCAAGTCACCGTGGCCGATGACAGCATCCGCTTCACCGCATCGGCCTGTGCCGCTTCATGCAGGATCAGGCGGTTGGCGATATGCGGCACGGGATGCACATGGCCGTCTTCATCCGTGCGTTCGAGTTTCCCGGCGCGCAGCCGCAATGCCTGCGGCTCGGTCACGGTCACGCCGAACCAGTGCCGCGCGGCTTCGAAATCGGCACGCGTCGGCTGCGACCAGGGATCCTGCTCCAGAAGAATCGAGCCGCGCTCCGGCGCCATCCATGCCTTCGTCGCGTGCAGCCAATCGCTTCCATGGGGCGGCTTGCTCCAAAAGGCGCGCTCGCCGAGTTCCGGCCATAACTCTGCACCTGCGCGATGCAGCGTGTAGATGAGAGAGACGAGCGAGGTGAAGGTTTGAAACTCGACCCAGCGCAAATCCCAGCCCTGTTCCGTATCGGGCGCGGAAACGATGGCAAGATCGGCGCTCAACACATCGGCGGCGGGCGCCAGCGGCCAGTCGGCATCGTTCCGCCGCGCGAGTGCCGGGCCGAGCCATGTCAGAATATCGCCGACCTTGTCGTCGAGCGCCGCGATCAGCGCCTTCGATGCGACAAGCGGCGTTTCACCGATCCAGTTTGGATTGATTGGGAAGCGCGGTCCGCTGAGGAGACGTAGCCAGTTCGAGAGCAACGCCGCCCGTGGTTGCGGCTGGCGCGCGGTCAATTCGAATGTCAGCGGATGCAGGGGCCCGTGGGCGCTGCGTTCCGGTCTTGCGGCCGGTGTCGCGGCGGCTTGTCCTGGATGGTGGGGTCCAGGGTTTGGCGGTGGCATCGGAAAGAATCTCCACAAGGCTTTCGTATGAGCCTGTCTCTTTATGCCATGCCCGTTGCTGATCGGCACCCGCGCCCTGCGACAAGGCCCGCGCGACGGCGAGTTCGAGGCGGGGCCAAATGCCCAGCTTCATTGCGGCGGGCAAAAGCCGCGCGACCCAGCGCTCATAGCGTTCGGATGTCGCCACGGCTTCGTCGCGTTGCCAATCCACCAGCGCGGCATTCAGCCCGTAGCGGCGCGCACGCCATCTGTTTTCGACAATGAAGGCGCGCGGAAGCGGGTCGCGCAGACGTCCGCGTTCCGCGTCTTCGGCAAGCGTCATGGCCTCGCATTGCAGAAGCGCGGTGATGAGCCACACGCGCTCCAGCGAATGTACCGCATCGCAAATGCGCACTTCCAATGTGCCGTAGCGATGATGCAGGCGCAGATCGTCCCACATGCCCTGATCGGGCTCGAGACTGCCGACGCGGCGCAGCCGATCGATATGCGCGAAATAGGCCTCTTCGCTTGGCCATGCTTCGGGAATTCCCATGCGCGGATATTGGCCGAGCACGCTGTGGCGCCAACAGGCGAGCCCGGTATCGCGGCCTTCATAGAACGGCGAGTTCGCGGACAGCGCCAGCACTTCGGGGAGCACGGCGCGCAAGGCGTTCATGATGGGCATGCGCAGCTTCGCGTCCGGTATGCCCAAATGGATGTGCAGCCCGAACGACATGGCGCTGCGCGCGATGTCGCCATACTCATCGAGCAGATGCGCGTAATGCGGATAACGCTCCCTGTCTTCGTTGAGGGATTGGCCCTTCCAGGTTGTGAAGGGATGAAGGCCCGCGGCGAACACCGCCTGGCCTTTCTCTTCGGCCTGCTTGCGCGCTTTGCCGCGCAGCACGGAAAGCGAAACGGCGATGTCGTCGGGATGCGCGCGGATCGACGTCTGCAATTCGACGGCGCATCTGTGGATTTCACGGCCGATCCCGCCGCTGCCATTGGCGAGGTTAAGCTTCATCATCTTGAAGTCATGCGCAGTCAGTGCACGTGTATGTGCATCGACGACCTGCAGCTCTTCTTCCACGCCCAGTGTAACGATCATGCGCCCAGCCCAAACTTCGGCGTATGCGACAGACCGTTCCGAAATGAACCGGCTCGATCCTTGCTCCTGGGCGTGGGTGAGCCATAACCCACCATCCACCCCGGCTTTCACGCCTTTATACTGGACTTATAGCACGAACCGTGCCGTACGGCTAAGGATGTCTTAACGGGCCATGTATTCGGTTAGTATTGGTTAAGCATCGACCAAATACAGTTTCCCGCGCTCGCGGAGTGTATTTTTGAACGGCGCGGTGCGCGGGAAAACTAGGCGCTCTTGCGGAGTTCGAAATCCGCGGGGTTAGGCTTCAACGTGGCACTCCAATAATCGACAAGCGGGAACGGCCAGTTCTGGCTGACGCGGCCTTTGGCGTTCTTGTACCAGCTCGTCACCTGCGGTGCGCCCCAGGCCATCATCTTGTTCGCTTCATCGACCTTCTCATTGAAGCTGTCATGCACCTTCTCCTTCGGCTCCAGGGTCGCGTTGCCGGTTTCGGCCAGAAGGCGCAGGCAGCCCATGATGTAGCGGACGCTGCATTCGCTGAAGAAGATGATGGAGCCGTTCACCACGATGTTGGTGTTGGGACCGTAGATCATGAAGAAGTTCGGGAACCCCGGCACCGTCATGCCCAGATAGGCGCGCGCATCGCCGTTCCAGCGGTCGTGCAGCTCCACGCCGCCGCGGCCATAGACCTTGAAGGTGCGCAGGAAGTTGCTGGCATGGAACCCGGTGCCATAGATCAGCACGTCGGAATCATATTGCTTGCCATCCTTCGTCTTCACGCCTGTGGCATTGATCTCTTCGATCGGCTCAGTGACGAGCTCGACATTCGGGCGTTTCAGCGCTTCCACCCATTTGCCGTTGTCGCGCAATGAGCGTTTCCCCCCGAAGGGATAGTCCGGGATAATCTTCTGCAGAAGCTCTGGCGCGTCGTCCGTCTGCGGCTTGATCGCAGCGGTAAGCATCTCGCGCAGCAGCGCATTGTTCGGCGATACCGAATTGGATGGGCCGTTCCAGGTGGGATCGGTCTTCACGAACTCATAGATGCCGTCCGTCAGCATCCAGAACAGCCAGAAGCGGTACCATTTGTCGTACATGGGAACGTGTTCGAGCAGCCACTTTTTCCCTTCGCCGACCTTGTCGTGATAATCCGGCGTCGGCCCTAGCCATGGCGGCGTGCGCTGGAAGACCTTCAGTTCTTTCACATCCGGCGCGATTTCAGGCACGAACTGGAAGGCGCTCGCGCCCGTGCCGATCACGTTCACGCGCTTGCCCTTCAAATTCACGTCGTGCGCCCATTGCGCGGAGTGGAAGGTCGGTCCCTTGAACGATCCCACACCTTTGATGTCCGGCAGCTTCGGCTGGTTGAGCTGGCCCACCGCACTGATCACGGCGTCCGCAACAAGTGTTTCTTCCTTGCCGGCCTTATCCCTGATTTTTACATGCCACTTCGACGACTTCTCATCGAAGCGCGTTTCCAGAACATGGGTTTCGAAACGGATGTTCTTGCGCAGCCCGTATTTGTCCGCCGTGCGCTGGAAATAACCGAGCAAAACGTCCTGCGTGGAATAGTGATAAGGCCAATCGTGGTTCGGCTCGAAGCTGAACGAATACATGTGGTTTGGATTGTCCACGCGGCAGCCGGGATAGGTATTCTCCAACCATGTCCCGCCGACATCGGGGTTCTTCTCGATCACATCGAAGGCTATGCCGGCCTGCTTCAGGCGAATGGCGGAGAGGATGCCGCTCATGCCGGCGCCGATCACGACAACGCGCATTCTGCCGCGTGCCGCGCTCAATTTTTCGGTGTCCCAATGCGGATGCTTTACATCTTCACCGGTAAGGCCGAGTTCCTCCTCCATGAACGGCACGTAGTGTTCGGGAATGTCCGCGCCGGCGAGGAAATTCATCATCTTGCGCACGGTGGCGGCCGAAGGCGGCGGCGGAAGCTTCTGTCCGTTCACCAGATAGGTTTCGATCGCGTCCTTGGCGCGCGCGCGAATGGCCGCCTGCTGCGCTTCGGAATAGCCGCCAAGCCGTCCCTCGGCGAAGAAGTCGTAAACCGGCCGCGGAAATTCATCGAGGATGGAAGCGTCACCCGTCACATGCACCAGCGCCATCAAAAGCGCGGGCAGATGCGCCTGCTTCAACCCAAGGTCCAGAAGTTCTTCGCGCGCCATGTTTTTGTTCTGCTTGAACGTTTCCGGCGCAAATGGAACGCCGCCGCGCGGCTCCCGTCAAGCAAACGAAAGCGCTAAAAGAAAAGCGCCAGTCTCCGCGAAGAGACCGGCGCTTTCCGTAACGTCGCTTGGCGTTACCAGATGTGGACGCGGTTCTCCGGCGCGAGATACAGCTTTTCGCCCGGCTTCACGTCGAAGGCTTTGTACCAGGCATCCACATTGCGCACATTGTCGGCGCGGTATTCGCCCGGCGCGTGTTCATTGGTGAGAATCTGCCGGCGCAGCGCCGCTTCGCGCGTCTTCGTCCGCCACACCGTTGCATAGCCGATGAAGAATTGCTGTGCGCCGGTGAAGCCCGCCTGTTTGGGCGCGGGCTTGCCGTGCAGCGAGGCCATCCACGCATCGTAGGACGCATTGAGGCCGCCCAGGTCGGCGATGTTCTCGCCCAGCGTGAGCTTTCCGTTCACCGCCAGATCGGGGAAGGGCTTGTAGCCGTCATATTGCTTGGCCAGTTGATCGCCGGCGGCCGTGAAGTGGTCCATGTCCTGCTTCGTCCACCAGTTCGTCAGTTCGCCATGCGGGCCGAACTGCGCGCCCTGATTGTCGAAGCTGTGGCTGATCTCGTGGCCCAAGGTCACGCCGATGGCGCCATAGTTCACCGCATCCGGCGCATTGGGGTCGAAGAAGGGCGGTTGCAGAATTGCGGCGGGAATGTTCACCGCGTTCTGAAGCGGCAGGTTCACCGCGTTCACTGTCTGCGGCGTCATGGACCATTCGCTGCGATCCACGGGTGCGCCCAAGCGGCCGATCCAATAGCGGTAGTCGGCCTCATCGGCGCGCAGCGCGTTGCCTAGCGCGTCGTCTTTCACCACCTTCACATCGGCGTAGCTTCGCCACTTCTCGGGGTAGCCGATGCCGACATAGAAGGCATCCACTTTCTCTTTCGCCTTAATGCGGGTCGCCGGATTCATCCAGTCCAGACGATCGATGCGATGCTTGAGCGCGGTCTTGATGTTGGAGACCATCTCCTCCGCCTTGGTCTTCGCGGAGGCGGGGAAGTATCGCTTCACATAGAGCTGCCCCACTGCGTCGCCGAGCGCCGCATTGGTAGCGTTGACGGCGCGTTTCCAGCGATCCGCCTGCTGGGGCGTGCCTGACAGGATGTGACCGTAGAAATCGAAGTTCTCATCCGCGAATGCCTTGGGCAGAAACGCGGCGTGACGATCCACCGCGTGATAGGCAAGATAATCGCGCCATTGCTTTAGCGGCGTGATCTTCACAATGGAAGCAATGCTGGAAATTGCCGCCGGTTGCCAGACGATGAAATTGTTCTGCTTGGAAAGCCCCGTGGCATCGAAATAGGCATCCCAGTCGAAGCCTTGCGCCTTGGCCGCGAAGTCGGCGCGCGTCCATGGATTGTTGGCTTTCAGGATATCTTCCGATTCCACGCGGCTTTCCTGCGCCTCGGCGATCTTCTTCTCCAGATCGACGATGGCTTGCGCCTTCTTCGCCGGATCGCTCATGCCCATCAGCGTGAGCACCTTGGTGACATGCGCGAGATATTTCGCGCGAATGTCCGCCATCTTGGCGTTATCGGTCAGGTAATAGTCGCGGTCGGGAAGTCCGATGCCGCCCTGCAGCATGTAAGGCGTGTAGTGGGTGGGATCGTTGAAGCCCGGCGCCACCCAGATGCCGAACAGATGATCGGTATGGAAATTGGTGTTGTTGAGCGGATCCACATCGATGCGCTGGCTGGCGCCGATTTCGGCGGCGAGGTCCTTCGCGGTCTTGATGGCGGCGATGCGATCCAGTTCGCTTTTCAGCGGTGCCAAGCCCGTCTTCTCGATCCCGGCCTCATCCATGAACGCGGCGTAGTAGTCGCCCACCTTGCGCGCTTCGCTGGCTTGGGGCGCGTTGCCCGCTTCCTCCATCAATCCGCGATTGCGCAGCTGCACCTCGCGCGCGAGCGCCGTGAACGAGCCCCAGCCGGAAAGGTCCGGCGGAATCTGTGCCGTCTTCATCCATGCGCCATTCACATACGCATAGAAATCGTCGCCCGGCTTTACGGACGCATCCATGGCCGCGGTATCGACGCCGTGCACGGCGTCTGCTGCGAAAACACCGCCCGCCAGAAGGGCAAGCGTGGCAGAGGCGAGAATGGTGGAACGAAAACGCATGGGAATCCCCTGATGAACCGGCGCGGGAAACGCGCTCTTTTTGCGGGAGGTTTTTAACACGAAGCCGCTGCCAAATACGCCATCACGCTTTCGGGAAATGGGCGGGAAACTATCCAAAAACAACGAAGGGCCGCCCCTCTCGGGACGACCCTTACATTGTCAGTAGCGGTTCCCGTGAACCGCGTAAGCGGTCAGGCCGCTTGGACCTCCGAAAAACGAACGATCCAGTTAGCGAACCTCACGGGCCGCAGGTCATGACAATGAGACACTGGATCACCTCCTTTCGAAAAAACTGTTGCGACTCGAATATAGGGCAAGGTGTCGCTTTTGATAAGGGCTTGCTGAACCGGTTTTTCATTGCGCGCGGGCGGGCACCACGCCAGCCTCGCCGGGTGGCGGCGAGGTGAACGGCTGATGGATTCCCAGAAGACTCTTTCCACCCGCGTCGCGATCGCGGGCGGGGGTCCCGCCGGAATCATGTGCGGCTTCCTGCTGGCGCGTGCCGGCATCGATGTCGTCGTGCTGGAGAAGCACAAGGATTTCTTCCGCGATTTCCGCGGCGATACGGTGCATCCCTCCACGCTGCGCGCCCTCAATGATCTCGGCCTGCTGGAGGATTTTCGGAAAGTCCCGCATCAGGAGCTCCAGGATCTCGCTTTCGAGATCGAGGGCGTCCGCTATCCGGTGGGCGATTTCCGCCGTCTGCCCGGTCCTGCGAAATTCATCGCGCTGATGCCGCAATGGGATTTCCTGAACTTCCTGGCGGAGAAGGCGAAGGCTTTCCCGCGTTTCCACCTGATGATGGAAGCGAAGGCGACGGATCTCATCGAGGAGAACGGGTGCGTTGCCGGCCTCGTCGCGGAAACGAAAGACGGGCCGCTGCGCATCGCCGCCGATCTTGTCATCGGCGCCGATGGCCGTCACTCCACCATTCGCGAGAAAGCGGGCTTCATACCGAAGGATCTCGGCGCGCCCATCGATGTCGTGTGGCTGAAACTGCCGCGCAAGCCGGACGACCCGCAAGCGGTGCTGGGCCGCGCGACAGCCGGGCTGCTGTTCATCATGATCGACCGCGGCGATTATTGGCAATGCGCCTTCGTCGTCCCCAAAGGCGGCTTCGACAAGCTCAAGCAGGAAGGCATCGCGGCGTTTCATGCACGGCTCAAGAAAGCGGCGGGCTTCGCGGCGGACCGCATCGACGCCATTCGCGATTTCGATGACGTGTCGCTGCTGACCGTGACGGTGGATCGCCTGGAGCAATGGGCGCGGCCGGGGCTTCTGTGTATCGGCGATGCAGCGCATGCCATGTCGCCGGTGGGTGGCGTGGGCATCAACCTCGCGGTGCAGGATGCCATCGCGACGGCGAACCTGTTGTGGAAGCCGCTCACGAAGGGGAAACCTAGGCTGGACGATCTCAATCGCGTGCAGGCGCGGCGCGAATTTGCGGTGAAGGCGACTCAAGCCGTGCAGGTGATGGTCCAGAACCATAGCATCGCCCCCGCGTTGGAAAGCACCGCACCCCTCAAGCCGCCCTTTCTGATGCGGCTGCTAAAAGCAGTTCCGATTCTGCGCGTGATTCCCGCCTATGCCGCGGGCATTGGCGTGCGGCCCGAGCGCATCCATTCGCCGGACCGTGCAAGGCTCTGATCGGGCTTCCTATTCTTTTGCGCCATAGCCCCGCAACCGAAAATCCTTAAAATCGTTTACCATGATCGCGCGCAGACCGGTTTTATGGGCCCTGCGTCAGGTAGGGGGTTTTGCAATGTCTATTTTCTCGAAAGTCTTTCTGGGTGCGCTGTTCGCCGTTTTGTTCAGCGGTGCGGCGCTCGCCTGCGATGATTGCGGCGGCGATTATTACGGCAGCCGGGAGGTCTACTCCTGCAACGCCGGCCAATATGATTGCCGCTACGAGTCCAGCCTCTATATCCCGCGCGTCGGCGATTGCGGCTATGGCTGCCACGGTTCTTACGATCGCTACTGGGACAATGGCTGCGGCTGCTATCGCGCGCGCGTGCACGCCTACAATCGCGGTTTTCGCCACGGTTATCGCGTCGGCTTTCATGACGGCTACGAAACCGCGAGCTATGGCGACGATGACGGCTTCTACGATGACAGCCACAAATGGCATCGCTGGGAACGCTGGCACGACAATGACGGCCGCTGGCGCGACGGCTGGCATGACGACAAGGGTAGTTGGCATGACCGCGACCGTAACGACGATCACGGCGGTTGGCGCGATGGCGACCGCCGCGACGATCGTGACTGGAATGATGACGATCGTCACGATGGCCACGATGGCGACGGACATGACGATTACCATGATGGCGACCATCACGACGATCATCATTAAGGTGCGTCTCTAACGTTGGAAAAAGAAACGGCGGGACTTCGATCCCGCCGTTTCTATATTTGAAAGGCTTGAGCCGGAATCACATCTGCATCGTCCAGCCTTCGACGCCCATGGCCGCCTGGCGAATGGCTTCGCTGAGCGTGGGATGCGGATGGCTGGTGCGGGCGATATCTTCGCTCGCCGCGCCGAATTCGATGGCCAGCGCGCATTCGGCGATCATCTCGCCGGCATTGGCGCCGAGGATGTGAACGCCGAGTACGCGGTCGGTCTTCGCATCGGCGATGACTTTCGCGAAGCCATCCGTCGCCGCGATGGTCTTGGCGCGGGCGTTGGCAGTGAAGGGGAATTTTCCGACCTTGTATTGCACGCCGGCGGTCTTCAGGTCTTCTTCGGTCTTGCCGACGCTCGCCACTTCCGGCGCGGTGTAAACCACCGCGGGGATGGCGTCGTAATTCACATGGCCGGATTTTCCCGCGATGTTCTCGATGCAGGCGACGGCCTCGTCTTCGGCCTTGTGCGCCAGCATCGCGCCTTCGCGTACATCGCCGATGGCCCAGATGCCCGGAACGCTCGACTTGTAATGCGCATCGGTGATGACGCGGCCGCGCCCGTCCAGCTTCACGCCGACAGAGATAAGGCCGAGATTTTCCGTGTAAGCCTTGCGGCCGATGCAAACCAGAACGATGTCCGTTTCGATCTTCGTCTGGGCACCGCCTTGCGCGGGTTCGAGCGTGACGGACAAGCCGCCGGAGGTTTTCTCCACGCCAACCACCTTGGTGGAAAGCTGAAACTTCATGCCCTGCTTGGTGAGGATGCGCTGGAAGTTCTTCCCGATCTCGCCATCGAGTCCCGGCGTGATGCGGTCCAGGAATTCGATCACCGTCACTTCGCTGCCGAGCCTGCGCCATACCGAGCCAAGCTCGAGGCCGATATAACCGCCGCCGACGACGAGCAGGCGCTTGGGCACGGATTTCAGCGACAGCGCGCCGGTAGAGGACACAATCGTCTCTTCATCCACGGTCACGCCGGGAACCGCCATCACGTCCGAGCCGGTGGCGATGACGATGTTCTTCGCGGTGATTGTGCGCGTCGAGCCATCCTTCAGCTTCACGTCGATCTTGCCGGGCGCGGAGATATGCGCGTCGCCGACGATGGCTTCGGACTTGGCTTTCTTGAGCAGGAATTCCACGCCGCGGGTGAGTTCGCCCACGACCTTGGTCTTGTGCGCCATCATGGCCGGCAGATCGAGTTCGACCGTGGCCTTGATGCCGAGCTTGGGAAATTCGCTGATGGTTTCATCGTAAAGGTGGCTGGTATGCAGCAGCGCCTTGGAAGGGATGCAGCCTACGTTCAGGCAGGTGCCGCCGAACGCACCGCGCTTGTCGATACAGGCGGATGTCAGGCCCAACTGGCCCGCGCGAATGGCGGCGTTGTAACCGCCGGGACCGCCGCCAATGACGACGACGTCGAATGAATCAGCCATGGATTAAACGTCCAGAAGAAGGCGTTCGGGATCTTCGATGTTTTCCTTCACGCGTACGAGGAAGGTGACGGCTTCGCGGCCATCGACCATGCGGTGATCGTAGGAGAGCGCCAGATACATCATCGGGCGGATCTCGATCTTGCCGTCGATCGCCATCGGGCGCGGCTGGATCTTGTGCATGCCCAGGATGCCGGACTGCGGAGAATTGAGGATCGGCGTCGACATCAATGAGCCGAACACGCCGCCATTGGTGATGGAGAAGGTGCCACCCTGCAGTTCTTCCAGCTTCAACTTGCCGTCGCGCGCGCGCGTTCCGTAGTCGGTGATGGAGGATTCGATGCCCGCGAGCGACAGCCGGTCAGCGTCGCGCACCACGGGAACGACAAGGCCCTTCTCGGTCGAGACGGCGATGCCGATGTCGTAATAGTTCTTGTAAACGACCTCGTCGCCTTCGATCTCGGCATTGACGTTCGGGATATCCTTCAGCGCCGCGATACAGGCCTTCACGAAGAACCCCATGAAGCCCAGGCGGACGCCATGCTTCTTCTCAAAACTGTCCTTGTATTCGCTGCGAAGCGCCATCACCGCGGTCATATCGACCTCGTTGAAGGTGGTGAGCTGGGCGGCGGTGTTCTGCGATTCCTTCAGGCGCAGCGCGATGGTCTTGCGCAAGCGCGTCATGGTCACGCGTTCCTCGCGCGCGGCATTGGCCCGCGGGCCGCTGTAAACCGGCGCCGCGGCAACAGTCGGGCGCGGCGCGGCGGCGCGCGATTCCAGCGCCGAGAGCATGTCGCCTTTCAGCACGCGGCCGTCGCGGCCGGAACCGGCGAGGCTGGCGGGGTCGAGACCGGTCTCTTCGGAAATGCGGCGGACGCTCGGCATCACCGGCGCAGCGCTCGAAGGCGTCAATGGTTGCGCGACAGCTTGCGGCGCGGGTTTCGGAGCGGCAGGCGTCGCCGCGGGAGCCGCAGGCTTCGGCGCAGGGGCTTGCGGATTGTTGGCGGGCGTCGCGGAGACGCTGCCGGCTTTGCCTTCGGCGATCTGGCCGAGGATGGTGCCGACCTGCACGGTCGATCCGGCCTGCACGGAAATGGATTCAATCGAACCGTCCGCGGGCGCGGGCACTTCCACCGTCACCTTGTCGGTTTCCAGTTCCAGGATCGGTTCGTCGCGCTTGACGCTTTCGCCTTCCTTCTTGAACCAGCGCGCGACGGTGGCTTCCGTCACGCTTTCGCCCATAGCGGGCACTTTGATCTCGATGCTCATGACAATCTCTTTCGAAACTTAAAGGGACAGCGCGTCGTTCAGGAACGCTTTCAATTCGGCAACATGCTGGCTCATCAAGCCCGCGGCGGTGGAAGCGTATTCGGGGCGGCCGGCATAACGCGGGCGGCGATCGCCCGGCAGTTCGCTGAGCACGTCTTCGATGCGCTCTTCCACGAAATGCCATGCGCCCTGGTTTTTCGGCTCTTCCTGGCACCACACGAATTCGGCCTTGCCGAAGCGGCGAAGCTCCTGCACCAGCGTTTCGCGCGGGAAGGGGTAGAGCTGCTCGATGCGCAGGATCTGGATGCGGCCCTCGCCGCGCTTCTCGCGCTCGTCCATCAGATCGAAATAGACCTTGCCGCTGCACAACACCACGCGCTGGATCTGCTCGTCGGGAACCAGCTTCACGCTCGTCGCGCCCGGCACGCATTCGGCCTGGTCCTGGAACACGCGGTGGAAGGAAGAGCCCGGGCCCATGTCGGAGAGGAACGAGACGCAGCGCTTGTTGCGCAGCAGCGACTTCGGCGTCATCAGGATCAGCGGCTTGCGGAACGGCCGATGAAGCTGGCGGCGCAGGATGTGGAAATAGTTCGCGGGCGTGGTGGGGCAGGCGACCTGCATGTTGTCCTGCGCGCAAAGCTGCAGATAGCGCTCAAGGCGCGCGGAAGAATGTTCTGGGCCCTGGCCTTCATAGCCATGCGGCAGCAGCATCACGAGGCCGGACATGCGCAGCCATTTCATCTCGCCCGACGAAATGAACTGATCGATAACGACCTGTGCGCCGTTCGCGAAATCGCCGAACTGCGCTTCCCAAAGAACCAGCGCCTTCGGCTCCGCAAGGCTGTAGCCATATTCGAAGCCGAGCACAGCCTCTTCCGACAGTAGCGAGTCGATCACTTCGAACTCGCCCTGCCCGTCGCGGATATGGGCGAGCGGGTGATAGCGTTCTTCGTTTTCCTGATCGACCAGCGCAGAGTGGCGCTGGCTGAACGTGCCGCGCGAGGAATCCTGTCCCGCCAGGCGCACCGGATAGCCTTCGTTCATCAGCGTGCCGAAGGCGAGCGCTTCGGCGGTCGCCCAGTCGAAACCTTCGCCGGTCTCGAACATCTTGGCTTTGGCCTCGAGCTGGCGCGCGATGGTCTTGTGCAGGTGGAAGCCGTCCGGCGCAGTGGTGAGCGCCTTGCCGACAAGCTTCAGATTGTCGAGCGAGACGGAAGTTTCGCCGCGGCGGTCGCCGGCCTTCGCGGTTTCGAACCCGGCCCAACGTCCGTCCAGCCAGTCGGCGCGGTTGGGAAGATGCGCCTTGGAGGCGTCGAACTCCTCATCGAGGCGCTTGTTGAAAGCGCCGATCATTTCGCGGATGTCGTCTTCCGTCAGGGTGCCTTCGGAGACGAGTTTCGCGGCATAGAGTTCCAGCGTTGTGGGATGGCTCTTGATCGCGCGGTACATGAGCGGCTGGGTGAATGCCGGTTCGTCCGTCTCATTGTGACCGAATCTGCGGTAGCAGAACATGTCGATCACCACGTCCTTGTGGAAGAGTTGGCGAAATTCGGTGGCGATGCGCGCCACATGCACGACCGCTTCCGGATCGTCGCCATTCACATGGAAGATCGGCGCCTGCACCATCAGCGCGATGTCGGTGCAATAGGGCGAAGAACGCGAATAGATCGGCGCGGTGGTAAAGCCGATCTGGTTGTTGATGACGAAATGGATCGTGCCGCCGGTGCGATAGCCCTTGGTGCCGCTCATCGCGAAACATTCGGCCACCACGCCCTGGCCCGCGAACGCCGCATCGCCATGCAGGAGCAACGGTAGAACGCTGGTGCGGTCTTTCGTGTCGTCGAATTGCTGCTGCTTGGCGCGCGCCTTGCCCAGCACGATGGAATCTTCGGCTTCCAGATGCGACGGGTTCGCCGCCAGCGAAAGATGCACGGCCTTGCCGTCGAACTCGCGGTCGCTGGATGCGCCCAGATGATATTTCACATCGCCAGAGCCTTCGACGTCCGACGGCTTCGCGGCGCCGCCCTGAAATTCATGGAAGATCTGGCGGTACGGCTTGCTCATGACATTGGCGAGCACGTTCAGGCGTCCGCGATGGGCCATGCCAAGCTCGATGTCTTTCACGCCGAGCTGCCCGCCGCGCTTGATGATCTGCTCCAGCGCGGGAATGGTGGACTCCGCGCCATCGAGACCGAAACGCTTGGTGCCGAGAAAGCGAAGGCCGGAAAACTTCTCGAAACCTTCGGCTTCCACCAGCTTGTTCAGGATCGCCTTCTTGCCTTCCGGCGTGAAGGAAATTTCCTTGTCGGGCCCTTCGATACGCCGCTGCAGCCAATCCTTCTGCTCGGGATCATTGATGTGCATGAATTCGTAACCGATGCGCCCGCTATAGGTGCGCTTCAGCACATCGACGATCTGGCGCGGCGTGGCCGTCGCAAGGCCGAGCACGCCGTCCATGTAAACCGGCGTATCCATGTCTTCGGCATGGAAACCGTAGAACGCGGGATCGAGCTGCGGCTGCGGCGGCTTGGGATTCAAATTCAGCGGATCCAGGTCGGCGGCGAGATGACCGATCACGCGATAGGCGCGCACCATCTGCACCGCGCGGATGGATTTGTGCGCGGCGGTGTGCAGATCGGTTTCATTGGCGGCGGCGCCTTTGTGCGCGGGCCATTGTCCGGTGAGTGCGCCGATGGCATCGCTGCTTTCCAGAGCGAGCTTGGCATCGCGCCGCCAGGCCGGGCCACGGCCCAGTTGTGTCGCGTTCAGTCCGCGTTCGCCCAGTTCGGCGAACCATTGCCGCCAGGACGGATCCACCGCATCGGGGTTCTCCTGATACTGGGCGTAGAGCTGTTCGATGAATTGCGCGTTGGCGCCGGAAAGGAAGGACGTCGCCTCCAGGATCTCGTTGGAGGCCCGGCCAAGACGGTCTGACGGAGATTGACTTGTCATTTCAAATACTTAGACGGATTTTGGCCCGCCCGTTCCTGAAAGCCCGGCGCGCGATTTCCGCGCCTGCGAAGGGAGCAGGGCTTTAGCGCATCCAAACCGCGAATGCACGGCCTTTCCCAAGCCCCATCAAGGGGCCACACGGTTAATATGTGATTTACTTTTGACGGTTTCGAGGCGGCGCCTTGACCCGTCAATTCCTCAACACATGTAAGGACTGTCGCCGGTCCGTCCGGGCCGGATTTTCGGAGAGGCCCATGACCCTTCGCTTGCCGCTTTGCGCGGGCGCTTTGCTGCTGCTCGCGTCTCCCGCCTTTGCCGCCGATCATGTTCTCGACATCGACAATCGTGTCGGCAAATTCGAGACATTCTACGCACACGCCACAGCCAAACCGCTCGATGCCGATGCGCGATTCAAGCTGTGGCAGAGTGAGGACGGCTTGGCCGCTGTGCCGCCTGGTCCCGACGGCGATGCGATGGCGCGCGAGCTGCTGGACAGCGCGTGGAGCAAATACCCCGCATTGATGCCGAAGCTGGATGGGCTTGAGAAGACGGCTGAAGCGACCGCGCGCGAGATGTTCGCGCGCGACAACGAAATTCTTGGCACCGCCGACGACAAGATCCACACGCGGCTGATCCTCTATGTCGGCCAGTTCGACAACAATGCTTTCACCGTTCCGCCGATGGACGGCAAGCCGGCGACGATCCTGATGCCGGTGGAGAACATCAATCTGAAGATCGCGCTGGCGCATGAGCTGACCCATTCGATCGAGCTGCAGCTTGTGTCCGTGAAGAATTCCTTCGGCGCGCCCGTGGGCGAGACGATGTTCCTCGAAGGTCTTGCGATGCGCACATCGCAGCGGGCGGTGCCGGGACTGCCGGATGCCGCATACACTTCGATGCCAAACGAGTCCGACTGGATGCCCAATTGTGTCGCGAAGAAAGACGCGGTGCTGAAGGACATCGTTCCCGATCTCGACAAGAGCGGGCATGAGATCGCGATGAAATACACCTTCGGCCAGGGCAACAACGGCATGCAGCGCGAGGCTTATTGCGCGGCATGGTTCGTGATGGGCAGGCTTCTCGACAGTGGCAAGACGCTGCCGGAACTCGCACGCATTCCCGAGGACAAGATGGTGGACACGATCCGCGCGGCGATGCTGCGCTGACGGATTCGTGATTGGATCGCGGATCGTCGTTCCGTTCTTCTGCGCGTGCGTCCCGCGGGAAATCGACATGCAGCGTCTTGTACTGACGGCAGCCCTGGCTGCGATGATGTTCGCGCCATCCGTCGCCATGGCGGACGATGTGAGTCCCGAAACCCAGATGAACGAGGCCGGTATCCAAGCGGTCGAAGCGCATTGGGTGCGCGCATTCGTGACCGGCGACGCCGCCTATCTCAACACACTCCTCGACGCCGGTTATGTCTCGGTGAACACCAAGGGTGTGCCGCGTCCGAGGGCGGACATTATCGCGCTTGCCAAAAGTATCGCGGCGAAAGGCTCGCAGACGATCCCGCCGCCGTCACCCAACATGAAGATCGCCGTGCATGGCGATGCGGCCATCGTCACCGATGCGGGCTTCGGCCAGGTGTCTGTGGATGTCTTTCATTATGCGAACGGCGCGTGGCATGCCTGGTATTCCCAGCACACGTCCGTCGCGCCGCCCGATACAACGAAGAAAAGCTGATCAGCCTTTCAGCAATTCCACCAGCGTCGTGCCGAGCGCCGCCGGGTTCAGCGACACGCGGATGCCCGCGCTCTTCATCGCTTCGATCTTGGAATTCGCATCGCCCTTGCCGCCGGAGATGATCGCGCCCGCATGGCCCATGCGCCGGCCCGGCGGCGCGGTGACGCCCGCGATGAAGCCGACGGTCGGTTTCTTGATCTTGTTGTGCTTCAGGAAGTCGGCCGCGTCTTCTTCCGCGCTGCCTCCGATCTCGCCGATCATGATGATGGATTTGGTTTCCGGGTCTTTCAGGAACATGTCGAGCACTTCGATATGCTCGGTGCCTTTCACCGGATCGCCGCCGATGCCGACGCAGGTCGTCTGGCCGAGGCCGACGGCGGTGGTCTGCGCGACGGCTTCATAGGTGAGCGTGCCGGAACGCGAGACGATGCCGACGCTGCCGCGTTTGTGGATGTGGCCCGGCATGATGCCGATCTTGCATTCGCCGGGCGTGATGACGCCGGGGCAGTTGGGACCGATGAGGCGCGACTTCGATCCGCCGAGCGCGCGCTTCACCTTCACCATGTCCAGCACCGGAATGCCCTCGGTGATGCAGACGATGAGCGGCAATTCCGCGTCGATGGCTTCCAGGATCGCGTCGGCTGCGAACGGCGGCGGCACATAGATCACGGTCGCATCGCAGCCGGTGGCTTCTTTTGCTTGCCGCACGGTGTCGAACACCGGCAGACCCAGATGCGTCGAGCCGCCTTTGCCGGGCGACGTGCCGCCGACCATCTTGGTGCCGTAAGCGATGGCCTGCTCGGAATGGAAGGTGCCCTGATTGCCGGTGAAGCCCTGGCAAATGACCTTGGTGTTCTTGTCGACGAGGATGGACATTATTTCGAGCCCTTCACGGCTTTGACGATTTTCTGCGCGGCGTCGGCGAGGTCGTTGCCGGAGACGATGGGCAGGCCGCTCTCGGCGAGGATTTTCTTGCCGAGTTCGACATTGGTGCCTTCCAGACGCACGACCAGCGGGACCTTCAGCGAAATCTCGCGCGCGGCGGCGACGATGCCTTCCGCGATGATGTCGCATTTCATGATGCCGCCGAAGATGTTGACCAGAATGCCTTTCACATGCGGATCGGAGACAATGATCTTGAAGGCCGCGGTGACTTTCTCTTTCGTCGCGCCGCCGCCGACATCGAGGAAGTTGGCGGGTTCGCTGCCATAGAGCTTGATGATGTCCATCGTGGCCATCGCCAAGCCGGCGCCATTCACCATGCAGCCGATCTCGCCATCGAGCTTCACATAGTTGAGATCGTATTTGGAGGCTTCGACTTCCGCGGGATCTTCTTCGTCCAGATCGCGCAGTGCCAGAATGTCCTTGTGGCGGAACAGCGAGTTGTCGTCGAAATTCATCTTCGCATCGAGGCAGATGACATTGCCGTCCTTCGTCACCACCAGCGGATTGATTTCGAGCAGGCTCATGTCCTTGGCAAGGAATGCGTTGTAGAGCGATTGCACCAGCTTGCCGATCTGCTTGGCCTGATCGCCTTTCAGCTTCAGCGCCGTCGCGATGTCGAGGCCGACATAAGGCGAATAGCCGACGGCCGGTTCGATCTGGAAGGTCTGGATTTTCTCCGGCGTCTTGTGCGCCACTTCCTCGATATCCATGCCGCCTTCGGTGGAGACGATAAAGGCCACGCGGCTCGTCGCGCGGTCGACGAGCGCGGAGAGATAAAGTTCGCGGTCGATGGCCGAGCCATCTTCGATATAAAGACGTTTCACGAGGCGGCCCGCGGGGCCAGTCTGGTGCGTGACCAGCGTCATGCCCAGCATGCGCTTGGCCTCTTTCTCGACGTCCTCGATGGACTTCACGACCTTCACGCCGCCGCCCTTGCCGCGTCCGCCGGCATGGATCTGCGCCTTCACCACCCACACAGGCCCCGGCAACTGCTTCGCTGCCGCAACGGCTTCCTCCACCGTGAAGGCGGGAATGCCTTTGGGAACGGGCACACCGAATTCCTTCAGCACGCCTTTGGCCTGATACTCATGGATGTTCATGTGCGGTCCCGGATTGAAGAAGGGGCGAGGGAGGGGCCGGACGTTCCGGCGCAATGTACAATATCAGCGCAAACCCCGTGTGCAAGCAAAGGGACGTCGCACCGCCTCAGGCCTTTTGTCCCGCCAGATCGCCGTAATTTTCTTGTGCCGCGACGCGCGCCGGTTGGGGAAGCCTTTTTCGAAGCCAGATGACCGCGCCCGCGCATATCAGCGCGAGGACGATGCCGCCCAAGGCGTCCGACAGATGATGGCCGCCATCTATGGGAGTGGACAGGATCACAAGCGTATTGAGCGCGACGACGGGCCAAAACCATCCCTTCACGCCACGGAAGGCGAGCATCAGGATGACCGAAAGCCCCACATGGTAGGATGGGAACGCCACAAGGCCATGAAGACCTTTCAGGCTGAGATGCGTCATCAGCCCGTGGCGGATGTCGAAGAACTGCTGCTTGTAGACGAGATCCACGACCGGATGGTTCTGCATGTAGAAAGCGGCACTCGGATGGTAATAAGCCAGCGCGCCCGCAGACGGCAGGATGCCGGAGACCACGACGCAGAAAAACGACGACACCATGACGATCGATGTCATCTCGCGGGTGCGGTCGGTGCGTCCGATCAGGCACAGCAGAACCACGGATAGGGCAATCTGCGCCAGCGTCGTTTGATAAAGCGTGGATGACAGAACGCCGAGCCATGGCCGCGCATTGACGAAGCCGACATAGGCGTACCAGTTGAAGCCAAGCGCGCCGTCCCATTTCACCAGCACGTCGTCGATCAGCGGACGGTCGAGCGTGGTGACGAGATAGCTGAAGATGCAGGCCGCCGCCGAATAGGCGATGAGGAACGCGGTCTCCGCGCCCATGGTCGCGAGCCGCTCGTCGGGGCGCAGGCGGGTGTAGGCGTAACCGATCGCTGCCGTCAGCGCGGTGACCCCGACTGCCAGCGCAAGGCTGGCGAGGTCGAAATCGATTCCGCGCCAGACGATCCACACCGCATCAAGGGCGATGAGCGCAGCGGCAAAGACGAACTTCAGGCGTCCTTCGGTCATGGCCCCAGAATGGGGCTGCCGCGCTTAACAAAGCGTGGCTAGTAGCTCGCCGCCGTGCCCACGCCGCCATCGAGCGCCATGCCCGAGACTTCCGCATCCGAGGCCGAATTGCGCGACATGCGCGAGGAGGTCGCGCACACCTGGGTGCGGTAGGAGAAGAAGAAGTCGCCGGTGCCATAAAGGCGCAGGTTGGTGCGCTCGGTGCAATCCTTCACGGGAACCGCAGGTGCGCATTTCAGCATGCCGTCCTTGTAGTGGCGCAAGGCTTCGCCGGGGCCGCAATTGAGCACCTGGCCGTCATTATAGGAGCCGGCCATGCCCTGATCGGATTGGACCATGTCGCCGATGATCACCTTCAGCGTGGCGCCCGGAATGCAGCGCGCCACTTCGCCTTCGTAAGCGGATTCGATCCAGGTATCGCGCGTCATGTGCGAGGCGCCGAATTCCTGTCCCTGCGCGATACACACCGCATGGATCGCCTTCACGACGCTGGCCTCGGTCATCTGGCACGTCTGCTGCGCCTCAACCGCAACCGCGCCGCCGACATAGCCGCCGCCCTGGTTAATGGTCGTTGATTCCGAATAAGAGCCGCTCGACACATAGACGTTCGCCTGCGCGCTGGAATTCGCGCTTGCCATCGCTGCCGCGAACGCTGCCGCCTCCGCGCTTCCGCCACCACCGCCTTTGACGATGACGATGTTCTTGTTGATCGCGATGTTCTTGTTGTCGTTCACGTTCTTATTGATGTTCACATTCTTGTTGATGTTGATGTTGTTGTTGAAATTGATGTTTTTGTTGTTGTTGATGTTCTTGTTGATGTTGATGTTGTTATTGAAGTTGATGTTCTTGTTGTTGTTGATGTTCTTGCTGATGTTGACGTTGTTGTTGATGTTCACCGGCTTGAACACGTTGACGTTCTTGTTGATGGTGACCGGCTTGTTGATGTTCACGTGGCCGCCATAGCCGCCGCCCATGTTCTTGCAGCCCGGGCCGCCGCTCATGCCGCCATAATTCATGTGACTGCCGCCGCCATAGGAGCCGCCGGCGAAAGCCGGGACGATAGGCGCGGTCGTGGTCAGCAAGGCGAAGGAAGTCGCGAAAACGAGTACGGGCTTGAACGTCATGGCAGGCTCCTTGGCTTTGCCATGCTAGCCGCGCACCCAGTCAGCGCGGCCTTGAACATTGACAAAGCCTTAATGTCCGACCGTCAATGCTTCACGAACCATGCCACGGGCGCAGGTTTGCGGGGGCCGCGATTTGATCCAAAACGGCACAGTTTGCGAGGCTGCATACCGGGACGGTTGCAAGCCGTGATCCCGATCTCAGACGACAACCCCTCGCGCACCACGCCTTTCGTGACTTGGGCCATCCTCTTCGGCTGCGTCGTGGTTTATGTGTGGGAGTATTCGCTGGGGCGGCATATGAGCACCGCGATCATGGTGCTGGGCTTCACGCCCGATGCGCTGAGCGCCGCGCCCCACCGTCTGCCGGGCTACATTGCCGTGCCGGGCGTGGTCACGATATTTACCTCAATGTTCCTGCATGGCGGCCTGCTGCATCTGGCCGGCAATATGCTTTATCTCTGGATATTCGGTAACAACATCGAAGACGCCATGGGGCATGTGCGTTATCTGTTGTTCTATCTTCTGTGCGGGGCCGCGGCGGCGCTAACCATGGCGTTCATCAATCCGCTCTCGCAGGTTCCAATGGTGGGGGCATCGGGCGCGATCTCCGGCATTCTCGCGGCCTATATGCTTTTGTTTCCGCGCGCGCGCGTCACCGTCATCGTGCCCTTGGGCATCATCTTCTATCCTTTGGTCGTCAGCGCGATCTGGGTGGTCGGCTTCTGGTTCGTGCTGCAATTGTTGAGTGCGGCATTCACCAATCCGGGCGATCCGGGCGTCGCGTTCTGGGCGCATGTCGGCGGCTTCGCCGCGGGTGTCGTGCTTACGCCCCTCTTCAAATCGAGCCAGTTTCGCCTCTTCGGCGATGTGCGAAGAGGTCCGTGGGGCTGAGCGTTTGCGCTCAAGCGCGCGCAGCGATTGAGGAAATCCCGTTTCTGTTCCATCTGGCATGGGCCCTGCTGATCACAGGTCAGCAAGGCCGTGTTCCGTCTCAGTGCGAGACACGGCCCAAACTGATCGACCGGAGCACAGCGGGGCCATGAAGCACAGAAACAGTCATTTGCTGGTGGGTTATTGGAGCCGTCTGCGCAAAGGCCGCGCCGTTCCGGATCAGACCGACATCGACCCGCGCTCGATCAAGCGCATGCTCTCGCATGTCTTCATCCTTGAAGCGTCCAACGCGGCGCATCCGATCTATCGCCTAGCCGGCACCTCGCTCTGCGAGCGTTACGGCAGCGAGCTGAAGGGAACGAACTTCCTGTCGCATTGGGATGGTCAAAGTCGCAATGCGCTTGGCGCGTTGATGCGCCAGTCGCTGGCGACGCGCCAGCCGATTTGCCTGTCATCGATCGCATCGACCGCCGATTGCGGCATGGTCGAGCTGGAAACGGTGCTCGCGCCCGTCAGCTTCGGCGATGACGGCCCGACGCGCTTTCTCGGCATGGTCCAGGTTCTGAGTGACATCTCCGCGCTCGGCGGCCGCGCCATCGCGTTCGAGCGCCTCGTCGCCTCGCACGTTCTTTCCGAGAACGAGCCGATTTCCACGCGCGACAATCCCCCGCCGCCGCCTCCGCCGCCCGCGCGCATGTTGCCGAGCCTGCGCAGCCATCCGCGCGCGCCGCATCTCAGACTCGTGGTCTCCCGGCCGAGTCCCGAGGCGCTTCACAACGAAATGGACGAAGCGATGCTCGGCCTGATCGCGGCGCTCGACATCATCGCCAAGCCGACCAGGCTGGAAGTGGTCGCCAAATCAGTTTGAAATCAGTTTGAGGGCGGAGAATCCGGCGGGGGTGCCTTTGGCGTCTCCGGCTTGCTGGGATGATCGACCGGGTCGTTGTGGAGAATGACCTGATTCATGTTGGCCTTCTCCCGGCGCTCCTGAAGATAGGGGACTTCGTAATCTTCGATCTTCGCGCGATAGGCTTCGAACGCCGCGTTGTCGTCCGGCAACCGCTTGTCGCAACGCTCCGGCGGCAGGTGCTGCTCTTCCTGGCACCACATGTCGAAATTCATGTTCGTGAGAGGCACGGAGCCGGAATTTTGCGCCTGCGCATGACCCGCCAAAAAGATCGCGGCGGCGAAAGCAAAAGCGGCGGAACGCATCTTTATCGTCATGACATCACCCTCGCAGCCACCCTACGCCCGAAAGCAACGCGGCGGAAGCACCCCGGGTTTCAACAACTTGATTTGATGACAAAACGAGACAAGTTTTCCGCGCGCCGCCGCAAATAGCGTCATGCGTTGCCTGCGTTGGACCGGCCGCGTTTATTCCGCCGCCGCCGCGTGGAGATTGTCCTCGGCGATGCGCGCATGTTCCGGCGCGGGCGCCGCGCGGCCCAGAATAAGGTCGGACGCCTTCTCCGCGATCATGATGGTCGGCGCGTTGGTGTTGCCGGAGACCAGCGATGGCATCACCGAAGCATCCACCACGCGCAGACCTTCTATGCCGTGGACCCTCAACTGCGGATCCACCACCGCGTCCTTGTCGTGTCCCATCTTAGCGCTGCCGACCGGATGGTAGATCGTCTCCGCCGTCTTGCGGATGAACGCATCGATCTGATCGTCGCGTGTGACATGCGCGCCGGGCATCAGCTCCGGCCCGCGATAGGCGTCGAAAGCCTTGGTCGCGAAGAGCTCACGCGCGATCTTCACGCCTTCGCGCAAGGCCCGGCGGTCTTCCTCGGCTTCCAGATAATTGGGCTGGATGACCGGGGCGGAAAACGGATCGGCGGATTTGATGGAGATGTAGCCGCGGCTCTCGGGGCGAAGCTGGCAGACATGCGCCATGTAGCCATGACGGTCGGACTTCTTGCGCGTGTGGTCGTACATCAGCGCTGTGATGAAATGGAATTGCAGATCCGGCGTTTCCAGATCCGGGCGGCTTTTCACGAAGCCGCCGGACTCCAGGCCCTGTCCGGTCGCCACGCCGGTGCCGAACAACATATATTGCAGGCCCGTCTTCAACTGGGTGAGCGGCTTGGACTGGCTGTAAAGCGTGATCGGTTGGCTGGATTCATATTGGATCGAGCAATCCAGATGGTCCTGCAGATTTTTGCCGACGCCCTTGAGGTCGTGCACGACCGGAATGTCGAAGCGCCTGAGGATGTCCGCATCCCCGATACCCGACAACAGAAGTGTTTGCGGCGAATTCACCGCGCCGCCCGAGAGCAGCACTTCGCGTGTCGCGCCGGCCTGAATCTTCTGCTTGTCTTGAATGTATTCGACACCGGTGGCCCGGTTGCCTTCGAACAAGATGCGCGCCACATGCGCATTGGATTCGATGGTGAGGTTCGGACGGTTGATGATCGGCGTGAGATAGGCCGACGCGGCGCTCCAGCGCTTGCCGTTCTTGATCGTCAGTTGATAGGGCCCGAAGCCTTCCTGCTGATAGCCGTTGAAGTCCTTCGTCTCGCGATAGCCCGCGTCGATGCCGGCCTGCACAAACGCGCCGAACAGCGGATTGTCCGAACGCCCGTTGGACACATAGAGCGGGCCATCGCCGCCATGGAATTCGTCGCCGCCGTCTTCGTTGGTTTCAGCGCGCTTGAAATAGGGCAGCACGTCGGCGAAGGACCAGCCTTCATTGCCCATCTGCCGCCAATGATCGTAATCGCGCGCATGGCCGCGGATATAGATCATGCCGTTGATCGAGGACGATCCGCCCCAGCCGCGTCCGCGCGGCCAGTAGAGCTTACGGTTGTTCAGATGCAGCTGGCCTTCGGTGTCGTAATACCAGTTGTGCGGATTCTTCTTGCCGATGAGCGCCGGAATGCCCGCGGGCATGTGGATCATCATGGACTTGTCGCGCGGCCCCGCTTCGATCAGCAGAACCTGATTGTCGGGATCGGCAGACAAGCGGTTGGCGAGCACGCAACCCGCGCTGCCCGCACCGATGATGATGTAGTCGAACGCTTTCATGAATCGCTTCCCGGCCACCATTTTTCTTGGGGCCGAGATTAGCGCAAAGATGACGCCTGTGTCGCGTTTTTCCATGGCCGGGCTTGACCCGGCCACCTGGGCGACACTGACCTTACGGAACGAGCGTTACCACGGCGCGGCGGTTTTTCGGCTCTTTCACGCCGTCGCCCGTCTGCACCGCCAGATCGCTTTCGCCCACGCCGGAGACGGAAATCGCCTCGCGCCGTGCGCCCATATCGACCAAGGCTTCCTCCACCACATTGGCGCGGTGGACGGACAGGCGCTGGTTATATCCGGCCGATCCGGAGGTATCGGTATGGCCGACGATGGTGATGCGCGACTGCTGGCCGGCGCGGGCGGCGGAGATGGCCTGTTGCAGGGTCGTGAGCTGCTCGGCTTTCAGGTCCCAGGAATTCAGATCGAAATAGACCTGATAGTCGGCGGTTGTGGTCGTCGTGGTCGTGGTGACCGTGACCGGGTTGAGTTCGTGCTCCAGCTGCGTGAGCGCGGCATCCAGACCACGGCGGCATTGCGCGGAGGCGCTGCGCAGGCCGTCCACGCGGGCGTTCATCACCCAGCAATCGTATTGCACCTGTGCGCGCGCGGCGTCGGCGGGAAATTTGCTCCGCCCATTTTCCAGGCTCGCGAGCAGGCGCTGGCGCAACTGATCGGCGTCCGTATTGCCGTCCGGCGCGGGCTCGGGCAGCACTTCTTGGCCCTGCGCGGCGTCCAGTGCCTTTTGCGCATAGGCCGTCGCCAGGTCGGCGACGTCGCCACTGCTGTCGCCGGAGAGCGACAGGGAATTGTCGGAATCGAAGGCCGTGCTCGCGGAATTGCCGGCATCGCCGAACGAGCGGGCGAGATAGGCGTAGTCCTTGAAGAGCTCCTTGGAGAAGTCCGACCCTACCGGTTGGGCTTGGTCCAGCTCGTCGAGCAGGCCGTTGCTGGCGCAGGCCGATAGGGCAAGCGCCGCGGCCACCACGGCGATGCGGATCAGGCCGGTGCGGGAAGGGGCGAGCGTCATTGCCGGAAATCTCCTGCTGAGGCGGGGTGGACCGTTTCCGAACGGAACCGGGCGGAATTGCTGGCCGATCCTATAGCCTGCGCCGGTCCGGAGGTTAAGCCCCGGGTTTACCCTTCCTTAAGGCTGATGGCGGCCATGCGGCGGTAACCTTCTATTGACCCTTAAAGGACTACAAACGCGGTTCGAGGCTGAATCCGGGAGCCGCCTGTTTGTGCGGCGTTCATATGGCGGCAGACAAGGAAGAACTGGTCGCGAAAGCCCGCGCGGAGCGCCGGCGCTACAAGCGTATCCCGGTCTCCCTTTCGGGCCGCCTCTTCGTCCCCGCCGAAAGCCGCGAAGCCCATTGCAAGATCGCGGACATGTCGCCCGGCGGCGCGCGCATCGCCTGCGAGATCGTGCCGCCGCAAGGTGCGCAGGTTGTCGTCTATATCGACGGCTTCGGGCGCTTCGAAGGCACCGTCGCGCGTCCCGATGCCGGCGCGTTCGGAATCCAGTTCAACTGCTCGCAGCACAAGCGCGAGCGCGTTGCCGAACAGCTCACGCTTTATCTCAACGGCGGCGACGTCAACGAATCGGTCCTGCGCCGCCACGACCGCGCGCCCACCAAGGGGCTCGCCCGTTTCACCCGCGCCAATGGCGATGTGGTGAATTGCGAAGTTCTCGATCTTTCGCTTTCCGGCGTTTCGCTATCGACCGATGTGCGCCCTCCGGTCGGCGAGTTCGTGCTCATCGGCCAGATGGCGGGCCGCGTCGCGCGTCATCATGAGACCGGCATCGGTATCGAGTTTGTGGCACAGGACAAGGGATACGCGGCCCCCGAGCCGGCGAAACCCAA
>Ga0207657_10000899_pt1 | contig 31433 bp, 28 predicted proteins | sample KBSC33metaG_FD_184316 | JGI IMG/M metagenome (GOLD analysis project Ga0207657, IMG submission 184316) | Corn rhizosphere microbial communities from Kellogg Biological Station, Michigan, USA - KBS C3-3 metaG (SPAdes) (version 2) | ecosystem: Host-associated > Plants > Roots > Rhizosphere > Soil ...
GGCCATTTCAAGCAGGCTGGCATCGTTATCGCTGGATGAGATGGCGCGGCCGAGCAGGCAAAGCAGGCCGCTTGTCTTGCCCTTGGTCTCCACGCTCACCAGCGTGTAGGTTTCAGCGCACAGTGCTTGCTGCAGGGATTGTCCAGCACTCTCGCTATTGGCGGAACTGCAAAGCCAGATGCGTGAGCGGTTGCGTTTGGGCATATATGGTTGCAGATCCGCGTCTTTCAGGAAAACGGTGATTGCTTTGCCTTGGTTGTGCGATGCGGGCCAATTGTTGACGGTACGGAAGCCGCGTGCGGAATTGTCGTGCATTAACAGCAGGCAGTGAGTCGCGCCAAAGTATTCGCCGAAAGCGCCCAAGCCCTGATTGACAGCGCTATTCGCTTGCGCTGGGGGCAGATTAATGAAACGTGTCAGCACCTGAATAATGAGACTGTGGAAGTTACGCAATCTTTCCAATGAATGCGTGCGCTCGGACACCATGTCGGAAAGGTGGTCGCGGTGCTGGCGCAGCTCCGCTTCCAGCATCTTTTGCGCTTCGATGTGCCCGACGAGTTCATGCTGCAGGCCGTTGAAGACATCGCACAAACGGTCAAGCTCGTCGTCGTATGTTTTTTTGCTACGCTGCAACAAAATGGCTGTTCCCAGCGAAGCATGGTTAAGTGAAGCAACCTGAGCTTCCATGTCAGCCAGATGTCTCGTCACCAGCCGACGGAGCAGCCAAACCATCAGCAGTCCGAAGACGAATCCCTTGACCAGTTCGGCGACGAGAATGCGGGCTGTGCTCGTTTGAATACGCTGAAGGAAGGCGGCGCGGTCGGCTTCGAGCCGCAGTTGCCCGACAATGCGGTCGGGGTGTTCCGGGCTGATCAGGGTTTCCAACCAAGACAGGTCATTGTTGGTATCCGCTGCTTTTTTGTCGTCTCCTTTGACATCGCCGGCCTCGATGGTCTGGCCAATGGCACTCGCAATTTCTACCCGCCCTACGGCAGGAAAATTGACAAGAGAATCGACCTGCAGCCGCACTGCTGGCATGTCCAGTTCCCACAGGCTGTTGGCCAGGCTTTTCTTATAGCTGTCAGCCGCAAACCGCAGTTGCCGGATTGCGGCTTCTTTCTCCTCGACATAGTTAATACTCACTAATACCGAGGTCATCAGTAACGTGAAAATCGAGCTGTATAGCAGCGCCCAAGCCACCACGCGCTGACTTAGCGGGCGGAAAGGGCGCTTGGCGGCGGGATCGCTCATTGCAAGGCTGGTAGCAGACTGAATCGATAGCGGCGTTGATCAGGGTGTAAATACAACGAGAATTGGCGGAAATCGATCGCGGAAAAATCTTCGTTGCCAAAGCGCGTCAGGAAGCGCTGCGCATGTTCTTCGTTAAGGAGTGCAAATAACGGCATGCGCAGATCGACTCCTTGCTGCTTGAAGTCCTTGCCATGATGATAGTCGTAAAGCATCACCAAGCCGAATGCGGGCGCGATGAAATGACCTCCTGCGAGTGAGGAAATGCGTCCTTGTGTGCGCGCCTGCAACACTTGCGGCGAATTGTTGACCGCCGAGAAGAGCAGGTCGGTGCCGGGCTTGCGACCTGCTGCTTCTGCTGCTTCTATCGCGCCAAAGGCCATCAGGTCGCTTGCGGTCCAGATCGCATTGAGTTTTGGATAGCGCAACAGCAGCGCTTGAGCTTGTTCTTTGGCGCGGTTGCGCTCCCAGTTGCCGTACACCACCTGTTCCACTATCACGCCTTTGTCAGCCTGGAAGACATCGAGTGCGCCTTGCAGTCGATCGACACCGGTTGGCGTCGCTTTATCGCCGCCGATCAAGGCGATATGCACTTTGCCGTCGGCGTCCACGGTGCCATGCTGTCGTGCCTGCTTGGCAAGTTCTTCTGCTGTCAGACGCCCGGCATCGGCGGCATTGGGTGTCAGGGAGCCAATCCAGTGCGAGTATTTTTCGCGCGGTCGACCAAATTCCTTTGCCTGGTCGCCCTCGAATGTGTTCAAGACCATCAGTGTCTTGATGCCTGCTTGCTCAGTCATCTTCAACATTTCGCCAGCGGCCAGTTTCTCGTTGACGATCAGCAAATAGTCCGGCTTCTTCTTGCGAGCCACGGCTTCTTTGGTCAGCTCGATCATTTTCAGATGGTCGCGTTCGGCGTACAACACTTCCAGGTCGATATCGAGCTGCTTTGCTGCCGGCTGCATGAAGCGGGTGACGCTACGCCAGAAGGGCTCGTCTGAGCGCCCGGGGTTGATGAATACTGCGGAGAAGGCTGCTGCGTAGAGTGCGGGGCTGGCAAAAACAAGCACCGAACCAAGGCAGGCGGCAAACCGGCGTCTCACGATGTTTTCTCCTTAAATGGTTGTTGTTATGACAGCCGAAAGCAATGGCCGCGTGCTTGTAATAATACATTTCCCGTGAGAAATGGAGGCTATATAACGTCGCAATATGGCGAAAAAACTTAATGTGTGACGTATGCAGGCAAGATTTTCCACAGCAACTCTCAGGCAGCGTTTTGCGCTGCGGTAGGGGATAATGGCGACTTACTGAAAGGCTATCCCTTCCATGTCTACCCAATTTTCCCCTCTCAAGAACGACACTTTGTTGCGTGCGCTGTTGCGCCAACCGACCGAGTACACGCCGCTGTGGCTGATGCGGCAAGCAGGCCGTTACCTTGCCGAATACCGTGCCACACGCCGTCAGGCCGGCTCTTTTATGGGTTTGGCAACCAATCCCGATCTTGCCACGGAAGTAACGTTGCAACCGATCGACCGCTATGGCATGGATGCAGCCATCCTGTTTTCCGACATCCTGACAGTGCCCGACGCGATGGGCTTGGGCCTGTCGTTCGCTGAAGGCGAGGGGCCGAAGTTCGCCCATCCGTTGCGCGACGAGAAGGCGGTGCAGGCTTTGCAGGTACCGGACTTGGTGAAGCTGCAATATGTGTTCGACGCTGTCACGCAAATTCGCCGCGAACTGGATGGCCGGGTGCCGCTGATTGGTTTTTCCGGCAGCCCGTGGACGCTGGCTTGCTATATGGTCGAAGGCGGCGGCTCGAACGACTACCGATTGATCAAGACCATGCTCTACAGCCGGCCAGACCTGATGCATCGCATTTTGCAGGTAAATGCCGAAGCGGTAGCGGCCTATTTAAATGCACAGATCGAGGCCGGGGCGCAGGCGGTGATGATTTTCGATAGCTGGGGCGGGGCGCTGGCTGATGGTGCGTACCAGCGTTTTTCGCTGGATTACATGCGGGCGGTGGTAGCACAGCTCAAGCGTGAGCATGAGGGCGCGCGTGTTCCGGTCATTGTCTTTACCAAGGGCGGCGGGTTGTGGCTGGAAGAGTTGGCCGATATCGGCGCGGATGCGGTCGGACTGGACTGGACAATGAGCTTGAAGCGTGCGCGGGAGATGGTGGGACACAAGGTAGCGCTGCAAGGCAATCTCGATCCGATGACATTGTTTGCGGGGGATGCAGTGATCCGGTCGGAGGCGATCCGGGTATTGGAGGATTTCGGCCAACCTCAGGAGGGGGCTGGTCATGTGTTTAACCTGGGGCATGGTATTTCGCAATTCACGCCGCCGGAGGCCGTGCAAGTGCTGGTGGATACGGTGCACGAGGTCAGCCGGGCAATGCGGCAAGCGTGATGAGAATTTCCTGTAAGCATGTGCAACGGCTGTTTTGAGATAAAGCAAGCATCGGATGTCCGGATTTTTTAAGGGATGCGGCAGCTTATTCACAAATCGTGATTGTGCATAGCAGCATAAAAATTTATTTTGTGCAGTTTTTCCGGCCCGCTACGGTTTTGTAAGTATTTGATTTTAAAGAAGTTATTTTTTGCTTTTCAAGTTAGCATTTTGTTGGAACCCGCATGAAATCTGGCTTGGCGGGCTGTCAAGAGGGGTTTCTCCACAAAGTTATCCACAGGTTTTGTGGATAGAAGAAAAAACTGTTTACGGAACGCGTGTTTACACGGCTTTCTCACGAATTACTTGAAGTTCATGCAAGAAATTGTTGCAGATTTGCACGTTTTACAGCCCATGAGAATTGTCAAGCGCGCAAGAAATCCGGTTGACTCTTTTAATGAATTTGTCTGTTTTGATAGGGTTGGGTGCGAAAAGCCAAGTGCTGCAGAGCATGAAGAAGCAGGTTGTGCGCCACTTATTCACATAGTCAACATAGGCGGTTTTTTGTGAGAAAACGCAAGAATTTCCAAATGAAAATTTTATTTTCCTCAACATTTTAACCTAACCATTTGATTTTTAAGGAGATATTTTTCGCTTTGCAAATAAACAAAGTTTGGAGTGATGCATAAGTTCTGGGCTTTCCATTTGTCAAGCGATTTTTCTCCACAAAGTTATCCACAGGTTTTGTGGATAGCTCGAAAACTCCTTATGAAACGGGCAGTTAGGCCTCTTTTTCAAAACTTGCATTAAATTCGTGGAACATCGCATCCTCAATATTGCGCTTGACACTCCATTGGACAGAACCTTCGATTACCGTTGGAGTGGTGATGGAGAGGTAATTCCGGTGGTTGGGCAGCTTGCGTTGGTCCCGTTCGGGCGGCGTGAGGCGATGGGCATCATTGTGGAGGTGCGCAGCCAGAGCGATGTTCCGCCGGATAAGCTCAAGGATGTGATTGCAGTACGTCACCAGTTGGCGGTTTTGTCAGCCGAATGGCTGGCGCTGTGCGCTTTTGCGGCGGAGTATTACCAGCGTCCGTTCGGCGAGGTCGCGCTTCCAGGCTTGCCGAAGAATCTGCGCGCGACAAGCACAGTCTCTCTCGACCGTGCCTTGAAGAAACTGGAAAAGCGGGCGTTTGCGCATGACCCGAAGCCTCACGCGGCACCGGCGCTGAACGAAGGGCAGCGTGCGGCAGTGGAGGCGATTGCCGATGCGCGCGGTTTTGCTCCTATGTTGTTGTATGGTGTCACCGGAAGCGGCAAGACAGAGGTCTATTTGCAGGCTGCGGCGCAGGTATTGGCGCAAGCAGACGCAACGGCGCAGATTCTGATCCTGATTCCCGAGATCAATCTCACACCACAGTTGGAAGCAAATGTACGCGCTCGCTTTCCCGGTATCGACGTAGTGACGCTGCACAGCGGCTTGGCCGAGGGCGAGCGTATGACGAATTGGCTGGCGGCGCATCTTGGCCGCGCCCGTATCTTGCTCGGCACACGGCTGGCGGTGCTGGCTTCGTTGCCGCATCTGAAACTGATCATCGTCGACGAGGAGCACGATCCCTCGTATAAGCAACAGGAGGGGTTGCGCTATTCGGCGCGCGACTTGGCCGTGTGGCGAGCGCGTCAGCTTGGCATTCCAGTCGTGCTCGGTTCGGCCACGCCGTCGCTGGAAAGCTGGCATCACTCTCAGACCGGCCGCTACCGCCGGCTGGAAATGCGCGAGCGCGCTGTGCGCGACGCCGTGCTGCCGACAGTGCGCTTGATTGACATGGAGCGAGACAAACCGGGCGAGGGCATCACCTCGACCCTGGTTGCCGCCATCAAGCGGCGGCTTGAATGCGGCGAACAGTCGCTGTTGTTCCTGAATCGCCGTGGTTATGCGCCGGTGCTTGCTTGTGACGCTTGCGGCTGGATTGGCAACTGCTCGCGTTGCACTGCTTTCATGGTGTTGCACAAGCCCGAGCATCGTTTGCGTTGCCATCACTGCAGTCTGGAACAGCGCATTCCGCGTTCCTGCCCGACTTGCGGCAACGTCGATTTGCAGCCGCTGGGCCGTGGCACTCAGCGCATTGAGGAAAGCCTGCAGCAAATCTTTCCGCAGGCGCGTCTGTTGCGCATCGATGCTGATTCGACGCGCAAAAAGGGCAGTGCGCAAGCCGCTTTCGACGCCGTGCATCGTGGCGAGATCGACATCCTGATCGGCACTCAAATGGTGGCCAAGGGGCATGATTTCCGCAATCTCACGCTGGTGGGCGTGCTTAATCCCGACACCGCGCTGTTCTCGCATGACTACCGTGCCGGCGAACGCCTGTTCGCGCAATTGATGCAGGTCGCCGGCCGTGCCGGACGCACTGCGCAAAAGGAAGAGGGCAATGCCAGTGAAGTATTGATTCAGACGCGCTACCCGCAACACCCGCTGTATTCCAGCGTGATGGCGCACGACTACGACCGCTTTGCCTCGGACGTCCTCGACGAACGCCGTCAGGCCGGCTTGCCGCCTTTCCTCTATCAGGCACTGTTGCGTGCCGAGGCGAAGCAGTTGCAGATTGCGTTGGATTTCCTGCAGCAAGCAGCGGATTGCGCGAATCATCCCGGTATCACGGTCAATGATCCGATTCCGATGAGCATGACGCGCGTAGCCAACGTGGAACGTGCGCAACTGCTGGTCGAATCCGTTTCGCGGCCTGTGCTGCAGGCTTTCCTGAAGACATGGATGGACATGTTGCGCGCGACGAAAACACGTGCAAAGTGGTCGCTGGAAGTGGACCCGGTCGATATTTAGAGCAATTTGTGCATCACTGTCGGGTGCGCTTTGCGCACCAATACCATCACAGGAGCACTGGTGCGCGGGGCGCATCCTACACACCGATTCGCAAACTGCTTTAATAACTGAGCATGTGCATGTTTTTGGCACATCGCAAGGAGGGGGCGGCAGAGCTGGCATATTGTCAGTACATGCGATTCTTTCTGCTTTTTGCCCTTGTCATCCTTGCCATGCCGCTCGCCTATGCAAACGGCTTTGCCGGTGTATGGACGGCTGCGGTATGTCCGCAGGGCCTCAAGGCCGAGGCGGGGAAATGTTCGCAGTTCGTGCTGGAATTGTTCGAAAAGAAAAACAAGTTGTGCGGCTCCCATCTTTTTGCCACACCAAGCGCAAGCCTGATGGACGAAGGGGCAACGCCGTCGGTCAGCGGTAATGTCGAGGACGAAGCTGCTGTGGTCAGCGTGCTCAGCAGTCGCAGCAAGGTGCCGGGTGGAGTGCAGGCTGAGTTGAAGCTGTCGCGCGGCATGTTGCTATGGAAGCGCCTGGACAAGCCGGGGCGTGATGAACTGCTTCCTGCCACCGCCCAATTTACCCGTTCCCGGCACAAGACCCTGATGGCGCCCGTGTTCGCGCAACAGCTCGCCGCAGCCTGTTCACAGGTAGACATTCCGCCATCTCCACATCCGCAGCCGGAACATAAGCCCGCCAACGAACCGCCGTCTCGAAACTAAAGCGCGCCGCGCCGCGTCGAAACGGTATCCCCTGTCCTTTCCTCTGGGCATAAGTAGATGCGAGTGCAAGAACCGTTTCTCAACCGTGCTTCTCCTGGCATCGGATTGCTGCAGCCTGGCCGCAACTGCTGGCGTATCGAGCGTGTTGCACGTTTCGCAATGCTGATCGATGCCGATGCCTATTTTCGGGCGGTACGGGAGGCGCTTGTTAATGCGCAGCACAGTGTCTTCATCCTCAGTTGGGATATCGACAGCCGTGTATGGCTGGTGCCGGAAGGCGCGCGCGATGGCTATCCTGAGGCCCTGGGCGATTTACTGCACGCGATTGCCGCCGCACGGCCTGCCTTGCGGGTGTATGTCCTCAACTGGGATTTCGCCGTGTTGTATGCATTGGAGCGTGAATGGTTGCCGGCTTACAAACTCGGTTGGCGTACTCACAAGCACTTGGAATTTCATATGGATTCCAGGCATCCCATCGGCGGCTCGCATCACCAGAAGGTGGTGGTGGTTGACGATAGCATCGCCTTTGTCGGAGGGCTGGATCTGACACGTTGTCGTTGGGATACGCCGGAACATGCACGCGACGAACCGCTGCGGCGCGACAGCGATGGCAAGCCGCATGCGCCGTTTCATGACGTGCAAGCCTTGGTCGATGGCGCCGCCGCACGGGCCTTGGGCGAATTGGCACGTGCCCGTTGGCAGCGCGCCACAGGCGAAGTTCCTGTGCCTGCCGGCAATGTGCGGCACGATTCGTGGCCGATGCAGGTCACGCCTGATCTGGTGGATATCGATGTTGCGATTTCACGCACCGAACCGACTTTCGAAGGGCGGCCGGGGGTGCATGAAGTGCGGCAGTTGCACCTGGATGCGATTGCCGCCGCGCGCCGTTGGCTGTTTTTCGAAAACCAATATTTCACTTCCGGCTTGCTGGCGAATGCGCTGGCCGCGCGTCTGGCCGAAGCAGATGGCCCGGAGGTGATGATCGTGTCGCCGCAGACGCAAAGCGGCTGGCTGGAGCAGGTCACCATGGGTGTGCTGCGCGCACGCGTGCACCGGCGCTTGAAGCAGGCCGATGGCTACGGTCGCTACCGCATGCTTTGTCCCCACATTCCCGGGCTCGACGATCAGTGCCTCAATGTGCACAGCAAGGTTTTCGCTGTGGACGATGAATTGTTCTGCATTGGTTCGGCCAATCTCAGCAGCCGTTCGATGGCACTCGATACGGAGTGCAATCTGACGATCGAAGCGCGCGGCAGCGTCGAGGAAAAGGCGCGCATTGGTGAAGCCATTGCAAGGTTGCGAGCACGCTTGCTGGCTGAACACCTCGGCACGCAGCCCGGCACCGTGCAAGCCGAGATTGAATGCCGTGGCAGACTGCTGGCTGCTGTCGAGGCGTTGCATACGGAGGGCAGGAGCCTGCGCATACTGGAGCCGGTGGCGCCACCGGAACTCGATGCGCTTATTCCCGAGCAAGCCGTGTTCGATCCTGAGCGGCCGATCGAGCCGGAAGCGTTGGTGGCGGAATTCGTGCCGCGCGAAGCGCACAAGCCCTTGCCGCGCCGCATGATTGCGCTTGGCCTGTTCGCGCTGGCACTGGCGCTGCTGGCGCTGGCTTGGCGCTGGACTCCGCTGCGCGAGTGGGTCAATCTCGATTCCATGATCCGCTTTGCGCGGGGACTGGAAAATCTTCCCTTCACGCCGCTCGCAGTGGTCGCCTGCTATGTGGCGGCCGGCCTGCTGGTGGTGCCGGTGATGCTGCTGATCGCGGTGACCGGCATCGTGTTCGGTCCGTTGCTGGGTTCCCTATATGCGCTGGCGGGAACGCTGGTCAGCGCGCTCGTGACGTATGGCCTCGGTCACTGGCTTGGTCACGATACGGTGAGGCGGATGCTCGGGCCGCGTGTCAATCGATTGAGCCAACGTATTGCCACACGTGGCATCGTGGCGATGATAGTCGTCCGCATGCTGCCTATCGCGCCGTTTTCAGTGGTCAACGTGGTTGCCGGCGCTTCGCATATCCGCTTCCGCGATTTCGCCATCGGCACCACGCTTGGCATGCTGCCTGGCATTCTGATGACAGTGACTTTCGTGCATCAATTGGCCGAAGCGGTGCGGCAGCCTAGCGTCGGCACGGCGGCGGTACTGGTGGCGGTGACGACGTTGATCATTGCCACAGCCTTGGGTTTGCGCCGTCTGCTGAAGCGCCGCGAGGAACGGCACGCATGAGGGAACTAGCCGATGCAGGCGTCGCACTTCGGAAGAGTACGGCGCGCGATCTTGATCCGTGGCCGCTCACCATCGCCACCTACAACATTCACGGCGCTATCGGTTACGACGGCCTTTTCAAACCGGAACGGGTGGCGGGCGTGCTGCGCGAAATGCGCGCTGATATCGTCGCGTTGCAGGAAGTGCCGCTCGGCGGCACGCGCACGCCTGACGTGCTGGCCATGCTGCAGAAAGCGACCGGCTACGAGGCCGCCGCAGGCCCGGCTTGCGACACGCGCGAACGTCGCTACGGCAACGTCGTGTTGAGCCGTTATCCGATTCTGTCGATGCGTGCCATCGACCTGAGCTTCGGCAGCCGCGAACCGCGCGGCGCGCTCGATGCCGATGTCGATTGCAACGGCCATTTGTTGCGCGTGATTGCCACCCACCTCGGCTTGCGTCCGGCCGAGCGGCGCGACCAGATCAGGCGCTTGCTGGAGAAATTCGATACCGAAGAAATGCCGATTATCCTGCTGGGCGATCTCAACGAATGGTTTGCATGGGGAAAGACTTTGCGCCTGTTGGTGTCGCATTTCCAGGCGGTGCCTGCGCCGTCGACCTTTCCTTCACGCTGGCCGATGCTCGCGCTTGATCGCATCTGGATCCGTCCGCGCCATCGGCTGGTGCATGTGCGGGTGCATAACAGTCCTTTGGCGCGGATGGCGTCGGATCATCTTCCCTTGATCGCGCATATCGATAGTTAAGGTGATTTTCATAAACAAATATCCCATTTTCGCGGCACATACGGGCGCGCTGCCGCGTTGTTCCTCGTTTGTGTGGCTCGCCACACGGCACTCGTCACGCCTTGCATCGCATCCCGTCTACACCACGCCAATGGGAATATTCATTCACGGAAATCACCTAAACCCTCCGTTCCGTCGTCACGCTCGATGACGTCTGCTCCGACGCCGGCGAAATCAAGGTCGGCGGTTCGACCGGATTGAAATCCTTCCAGTCGCCATCGGCGATGGTGCCGTTTGCACGCTCGATGTCGGCGGCGCCCATTGCACATAACAGGTTGATGGCGCGCTCTTCCTGCGCGCGATCTTCCACCGCCGCCGCCACCATCATGCCGGAGCGGCGCAGCGGCGTGGCGTTCTCGGTTTCCTCGTCGTTGTCGCCGGTTTCCCCTTTCTCCTTCATCTTCGACATGCTGCCTACCAAGCCGCCGATATGCGCGCCAACCAAGCCGCCGGTAATCGGGCCGACCGGGCCAAGGAAGGGCGTGGCGGCCACGCCGACAGCGCCCCCGGCCGCAGCGCCCAGCGCAACACCGGTGCCGGACTCTTTCGCGCCGGGCGATTGCTCCTGGTCGCCACCGATCGGATAGATGTCGTGTTGCCCGCGTGGATTCACGTAAAAGGATGCAAGCTTCTCGCGCGCGAAGCCGTCCCGTGCGAGTTCTTCCAGCGCTTCTGCCGCGGACGCTTGCTGCTCGAATCGGCCTGCAATGATGGTCGTGCTCATTCGTGCCTCCTGCCTATCACAGCGTTCATCACACACGCTATGAACACCGGGCTTCTTTTAAGTTCTTGTAAGGGCGGGTACTTGTAAGTTTTTCCATGTGACGAGTAAAAAACGCTGCCAGCTCCGGCCTTCCATCGCTTTTCTCCCGGCGCAGTCCCCGGCCTGCTCCTTGCATGCGTGTGCTGTCTCATGCAAGGAGGTCTTCCCATGCTGTCCCCCTCCCACAATGCCAATCCCGATGCCACCGTCATCGATGTAGCGGGACAACGGGCTGCGGTTGTTTCAAGCGAGCATGTCAGCGGCGAGGAGTGTGTCTGGTTGCGGCTGGATGGCGGCACGCAGCTATTGGTCCCGACCGCCATGCTGACCCGGTTGGACGACGGTGGCTACCGTCTTCCCATCAGCTTCGATACAGCGCGCGAACAAGCCCGCGATATGCGGATATTCATGCCGGTGATGGAAGAGCGGGCCGAAGTCGGCAAACGCAAGGTCGATACGGGCCGTGGCGTGCGCATACGCAAGACAGTGACAGAGCACGAACGCTTAGTCGATGAGCCGTTGCTGCATGATGAACTCACCGTGGAGCGCACTCGCATCGGGCAGATCGTGGAGGGAGGGCAGCCGTCGTTGCGATACGAAGAAGATACGCTGGTGGTGCCGGTGCTGGAAGAAGTGCTGGTCGTGCAAAAGCGGCTGCTGCTGAAGGAAGAGATCAGAATCACGCGCCATCGGCATGAAGTGCACGAGCCGCAGCGAGTGAACTTGCGTACCGAGCATGTCGAAGTGGAGCGTTTCGACGAACAGGCACAGCTTATGCCTGCGCAGAGCGGCCCAGGTCGAAACGGCTCCGGCCGGACTGCCGGATAATTTTTTAATGTGATGAGGAGTGTCTGATCATGGAAAACACTGTAGTAGGCGTGTATGACAGTTACGCGCAGGCGAATGCTGTGGTCAATGAATTGACTGCCGCAGGTTTTTCGCGCGATGCCGTGCAGTTGCGGCCCGACACGCAGAGTACCGCGCAAGAGGGTGTCGGCACCACGGTGAGCGGGCAGAGCACCTCGGTTGGTTCGAGCATCGCTAATTTCTTCCGTGCCATGTTCGGCATGGATGAGCGGCACGATGAGCGCGACATCTACGCTGAAGCGGTGCGCCGCGGCAGCCAGGTGGTGACGGTGGATGCACCTAACGACGAAATGCGAGACCGCGCGATAGAGATCATGAATCGCCATGATCCGGTCGATATCGACGAGCGCGCCACGCATTGGCGCAGCCAGGGCTGGACCGGGTACAACGAAAACGCGCCATTCTTCTCCGATTCCGAAATCGAGAAGGACAGGCAGCTTTACGCGCAGAGACGGCAGGCTGCGGGTACTACCACCGGCGAAGAAGTGGCACGTATTCCTGTGGTCGAGGAAGAGCTGCGCGTTGGCAAGCGCGAGGTGCAGCGCGGCGGTGTGCGTGTGTATCAGCGAGTGCGCGAGCGGCCGGTACAGGAACAGGTGCAATTGCGCGAAGAGCAGGTGAACGTTGCGCGTCAGCCGGTAGACAGGCCGGCAACCGAAGCTGACTTGGCCGCGTTCAAGGAAGGCACGGTCGAGGTGCGCGAAACAGCCGAAGAAGCGGTCGTCTCCAAGACTGCGCATGTCGTCGAGGAAGTGGCTGTCACCAAGGAGGCAACGCAGCGTACCGAAGAAATCAGCGATACGGTGCGGCGCACCGATGTTGAAGTGGAGCAGCTTAGCCCAACCAATATGAAGAAGACCGGCACCGATTATGCGGATACGAAAGCGACTGCGGATGATGCCGATTTCCGTCGTCACTGGCAGAGCGCCTACGGGCAATCGGGCGGCCGCTATGAGGATTACGACGCCGCCTACCGTTACGGCTCGACCCAGGCCGGTACTGCGGGTTTCCGGAATTACCGCTGGGAAGATGCCGAACCCGACCTGCGTCGCAACTGGGAGGCCAGCCATCCTGAAAGCGCGTGGGACAAGGTGAAGGATGCGGTGCGTTACGGCGCCGAGAAGGTCACCGGTCGCCGTTGATCGATTAAGCAGCGAACGAGATTGAGCCGGCGCTCGTCGCCGGCTTTTTTTTTGCGAGTGGAGAGTCAGCCCAGTTCGCCGCTTTCCGCCATCTCCCGGATCACGCGAATGGTGTCGATGTCCGATTCCTCGTAGGCGGATTTGCGGAAGTCGTTGTACATCGCCTGTTCCTCGTTCGCCGGCTCACCGCTGCTATCGTTGTATTCGAAACGCACGAACAGGATGTGCGGCTCGGGTTCCTCGATCGTCATCGTCAGCGACGAAGCCGGGATGTCGCCCTGAGCAGGGATGGTGTAGATCACTTGCCGTTGCGGAATGAAAGTCACGGTATCGCGCACAGCCAGTTCGCCGTAATGCGAGATGCGCGAGAGGCTTGTTGCCGTCTTCTCGACGATGGTGCAACGGTCCAGCCAGGGAATGAAAGCTTGCGGCGTTTCCGCACGCAATACGAGTCCACGCCAGAGTTGCTCGCGCGTCAAGGTTTCAATGAGGGGATTGAGCGGGTCGTTGATTTCAACGAGATGAGTGAAATTCATGATGGGGGTGCCTCGATAACAATGGCCTAGTGTAGCGTCATTCAGACTCGGCCAAGAAGAAACTGACAATCGCGTTCCCTCGAAAAGCGCTTGACTAGAGGTGCATCAATCGACCTTACTGTTTGTCGTCAAGGTGCGGGATTCTTGCCGTGCCCGCATTGCGGTTCTCATCATCCCCGCCAAACTGAACTATCCCAAGTGACGATGTTAAGGAGTTTGATATGAGACCTCTTGCATTTTTGGCTACAGCTTTGGCGATTCCGGCCGTTATCGCATCAGCCCAAACCCCGGCGCCGACACCGACGCCGAGTGGCGGACAATCATCCCCCTTTATCCCGCTGTTTGGCAGTAGCGGCGGCGGCGGTGCTGGCGGTGGGGGCGGCGGCAGTTCGGCATGGTATATCGACACTGCCAAGAACCTGGTCGTGATGTGTATGCAGAGCGGAACCTCGGGTGGCGGCGGTGGTAGCGGCGCGCAAGCATTTACTTGCACCGCGCAACCGGTTCCGACTTCGGCTACGGGAGGGGCATCGGGTACACCAACGCCAACACCAAGCGGTGGGGCAACACCACCGAGCGGCGGCGCAGGAACACCACCAGGCGGCAGTGCAGGAACACCACCAGGCGGCGGTGCAGGAACACCACCGAGCGGTGGCGCTGGGGCACCACCTAGCGGCGGATCAGGTGGTTCTGGCGGCGGTACCTGATCCGGTCAGAATCGAGCTAACGAACGATAAAGGGTGAGAAGCGAAGGGCGGACTGAGGGCATCGGGAGCAGGTAAAGACACTGCCCGCGCTTGAAATGAAATAAGCCAGCCCGTCCCTTCTCGCTTTGGAAAGTGTTGTAACTGCAAGTTAAACCTGTTCGCTGGCATTGCAAAAAATTTCCTATGGGCATGAACTATGGGCATAATGGAATTTTTCAGCGGTCGCCGCTTCTTGATAATGACAATTCAAGATTCGGTGAGTACGCGAATTTTCCAAGCCTTGACCCATGAGTATCCAAAATCCGATTCAGATCGACCACCTTCATTTCCTGGTTGCGGAAGACAACGAATTCCAGCGTCACTGGCTGACAGTCATGCTGACCAAGCTTGGCGCGCAACATGTGACCGAAGCGGAAAACGGCAGTGTCGCGCTCGACATACTTAGCGACAAGTCCAAGCACATCGACATCACTTTCATCGATCTGAACATGCCCGGCATGGATGGCATTGAACTCATACGCCATCTTGCCACTTGCGATTACCAAGGCCATATCGTGCTGACCAGCGCGCATGGCTCCGCATTGCTGTTCTCAGTGGAGACGATGTCGAAGGCTTACGGTATCAAGCTGCTTGGCACATTTGAAAAGCCGGCCACGCCGGAACTCCTACAAGAGATCATCGGCAGGTACAAGCCAAGCGAAGAGCGCATAGACAGGCCGGGAGATGATGCCTCCCCGGCATTCACGCTGGAACAAATTCGTCAGGGCATACGTGACGGCCAAGTCGAGCCGTTTTTCCAGCCCAAGGTCTCGCTGACGACCGGCAAGGTCTCTGCGGTCGAAGCTTTTGCGCGCTGGCGTCACCCGCAATATGGTCTGGTCATGCCATCGGCCTTCATCCCGGCGCTCGAAGCCGACGGCCATATGGAGGAGCTGACCTGGACTATCATCCGGTGTTGCGTCGAAGCCTGCCGCATCTGGCACGAGCGCGGTCTGATGCTGTCGGTATCGATCAACCTGTCGGCCACCTCTCTGGCCGAGACCGGCTTGACCGACCGCATCCTCACGTTGCTGTCCGAGCAGGGCATCGAGCCGCATTACATCACCTTCGAAATCACCGAGCTCATAGCGATGACCGATTCGCCGGTCTGCCTGGAAAACCTTGCGCGCATGCGCATGAAAGGCTTCGGCCTGTCGGTGGATGATTACGGCACTGCGCGCTCCAACATGCAGCAGTTGTTGCGCATCCCCTTCCTTGATCTCAAGATCGACCGTTCCTTCGTCGTCGGTGCAGGCACCAATCAGCACATGCGTCTTGCCTTGTCGTCCAGCCTTGAGCTTGCGCGCAAGCTGCGCCGCAATTCGGTGGCGGTCGGCGTCGAAACACGCGAGGACTGGGACTTGCTGCGCGACCTCGGTTGCACCTATGCGCAAGGGTATTACATCGCCCGGCCGATGGAGCGCGATGCGGTGCCGGGGTGGGTCGATGAGTGGGCGCAGTTTTTTTAATCGAGTCGATGCGGGTGAGAGCGTTGCTGCTCGATCTCTTAATGTTCCTGCAGTTCATGGTCGATCAGTTCGCCCAAAACCCGCACTGCATTTTCCACTTCGATAGTCCACGCGTTGCTGCAATTGAGCCGCAAGTAATTTCTAAATTTTCCGCCGGCGGAAAACAGTACTCCCGGCATGAACGCAACTCGTCGCGCAATGGCCTGCTCATGCAGCGCCAAGGCATCGATACTTTCCGGCATTTGCACCCATAGCGTATAGCCGCCCTGCGGTGTCGAGACGGAACACTCCGCAGGAAAGTATTCCAGCACGGCATCCGACATGCGCCCGATACGCTGCGCTACCGTGCGGCGCAGCTTGCGCACCTGATTGTCGTAACTGCTGCTGCCCACAAAGTCGGCCAGCACCGCTTGGAAGAAATGATTCGTGCCGCCGCTTGCCACATTTTTCAGCAATGCCACCTGCTGCGCATAACGGCCTGCCACGACATAGCCGACGCGTGCCGAGGGACTCAGCACTTTCGCATAGGATGAGCACAGCAGCACGTGACCGCCGTCATCATAGGCCTTGACCGGCCATGGCCGTTGCGGTGTGAAGCACAGGTCGCCGTAGACATCGTCCTCGATCAGCGGAGTGCCATATTGCGCAAGCAGGCGAGCCAAGCGCTTCTTGTTTTCCTCGGGCATGACCGAGCCGAGCGGGTTGTTGGCATTCGGTACCAGCAGGCAGGCTTGCACCAATCCCTCGCGCATCGCCAGTTCAAGCGCATCGAGCGACAGGCCGGTGCGCGGATCGGTCGGGATTTCGAGCGCTTTCATGCCGAGGCTTTCGATCAGTTGCAACAGCACGAAATAAGTCGGCGATTCAATGGCAATGGTATCGCCGGGTTTTGCCACCGCGCGCAACGCGAGCGAGATGCCTTCGGTGCAGGAGTTGGTGACGACGATCTCGTCCGGATCGAGCTGTCCCCAGTCGACCGCGCGGCGAACGATCTGCCGCACGAAGTTCGGTTCATTGGTGTCGAAGCAGCCGTCCTTGGTCAGCAACTCGGGAGAGCGCCTCGCCACGCTGCCGATGACTTGCTGCAGGCGTTTGATCGGCAACAGGTCGTTCGGCGGCAACGACGGTCCAAGTTGCACCATGTCCGGCGCCTTGTTGGCCTTCAGCACGCGCATCAGCAGATTGTTGATGCCCACATACGTCGGTTCTTGCGCCACTTGCGTTTGGCCGGGACTCGTCAGATTGCGCGCGCGATGTCGCACATAGAAGCCGGCCTGCGGCCGCGCATCCACCAAGCCGCGATCTTCCAGCAGGCGCAGCGCCTGCATCACAGTGCTGATCGATAGTCGCTTCTGCTGGGCGAGATGACGGATCGAAGGCAAGCGGTCGCCTGGCGCGAAGACGCGGCTGGCGATCAGGCCGCCGAGTTCATCCGCAAGACGTTCGTAGAGGTTGAGTGGGGCGGACATAAAGAGATTGTGCGGTCGGATAGTCTGTATCACCTAGATACAGTTCAAGGCATTTTCGACCGTAACAGTTTAAGTCTGCACCTGCTGTAACGGTAACAATTTCGCTTCCGTGCATCTGTTGCCTTTCGTGCTGCTTCCGTACTCTGTGGCTTCACAGACGAAAGGAGAGATGCAATGAAATCCGCGCTATTGAATGCCTCTCGCAGTCGGGTCGAATGCGAACTGTTTGAAAATTGTCCTGCGCGTCTTGTCGATGCTCGCGGCTACCGTGTGCAATGCCTGCATGGCATTGCCTGGATCACAATCAGCGGACAATCACACGATGTCTTTCTCCGGGCCGGACAGATCTATGTCGTTCCCGACGACGGCCTCATGCTTGCCGAAGCAGTAGGACAGTGTCGCATACGCATCGACAATGCAGATCCCGGACGCTTCCAGCTCCCCTTGCGCCATGCAGCTCATGCCTGGTGCCAACGGTTGATGCGTTTGCTCCTCTCGACAGCGCTCGCTTTTGCTCAATGCATGAAAGGGAATCGCCGGAATTCAGTTACGATAACCAAAACATAGAGGCAGTCCTCTTTCCCTTTCATTTTTCGCTTAGACCATCTCATCATTTATGGAAACCTTGCAACCGCCATCCGTCACTTCGCTCGATGACATTCTTCCTCAGGAACCGCTGTTGATGATGGGTGCGGGGCCCGTGCCGATTCCGCACAAGGTTGCCTATGCCAATTCGATCGTGATCAATCATCTTGGCGAAACCATGAACAAGGTGATTGAACAGGTCAAGGAAATGGGGCGCTATGTGTTTCAGACTTCCTCCCGGCATGTGTTGGGCGTTGCAGGACCAGGCTCTGCGGCAATGGAAATGGCAATCGCGAATCTGACTGCGCCGGGAGACCGCGTCCTTTCGATCTGCAACGGCTATTTCAGCCGCCGCATGGCCGAGATGGCCACGCGTGTCGGCGGAGATGTCGTCTGCCTCGCCGTGCCGGACAACGAATCGGCCAATCCGGAAATCGTCGAGCAACATCTCAAGGATGGCGCGTTCAAGATCGTGACCATCGTCCAGGGCGAAACCTCCAATACAGTCTACAACCGCGACCTCGAAGCCATTGCGAAACTGGCCCACGCTTATGGTTGCCTCGTAGTCGTCGATGCAGTCTGTACCTTGAGCACCATGCCGCTCGAAATGGATCGCTGGAAGGTCGATGCTGTTATCACCGGCGGGCAAAAGGGCTTGTCGTCGATCCCCGGTGTTTCGCTGCTCGCGTTTTCTGAACGGGCCTGGGAAAAGATCGAGGCGCGCACCCACAAAATGGCGCACTGGTGCCTCGATGCTCTCCTGGCCGACAAGTTCTGGAATCAGAAGTCTTACCATTACACAGCGCCTGTTTCTGGCATTCTCGCGCTGCACGAGGCGCTGCGCCTGGTATGCGAAGAAACCTTGCCGAACCGTTTCGAACGGCACCGCTTGTGCTCCAAGGCGCTGCAACGGGGCATCGAGGCAATGGGACTCGAACTGCTCGTACCCGAACCGGTGCGCCTGAATTCCGTGGTCGGCATCAAGATTCCGGACGGGATTTCCGCCGATGGTGTGAGAACGCATATGTCGCACGTGCACCGTGTCGAAATTTCCGGCGCGTTCGGATTGAATATCGTGCGCATCGGCCAAATGGGTGAGCAAAGCCGTGCGCATAATCTCTTCCGCACGCTTCATGCGCTCGGATCGAGCATGCGGTATGCAGGAGCCACGCTTGACCTGCCTGCCGGTATTGCCGAACTTGAGAAAGGTTTGTCGCAGAAATTTATCGGTGTATCTGCATAAGAGCTGCCAGCCTTTCAAGGCTGGCTTCGGACACGATCACCACCGCGATTCATTGCCAAGAAATCATCGGGGGAAATCCTCATGGCATGCGGCGGCTCGCTGTTAAAATGAGCCGCTTTTGCATCCATCTTTTCCCCCATGTCGCATCCTGCTCCCCCTCGCATCCATGGAATGAATCCCCAACAGCGCGAGGCCGTCAAATACATGGACGGTCCCTGTCTCGTGCTCGCCGGAGCAGGTTCGGGCAAAACGCGCGTGATCACGGAAAAGATCGCGCACCTGATCGAACAGTGCGGTTATGAAGCGCGCAACATCGGCGCTGTCACCTTTACCAACAAGGCCGCAGCCGAGATGCAGGAACGCATCGGCAAACTGCTCAAGGAGCCGAAGAAGGCCAAGGACCTGACTGTTTGTACCTTCCATTCACTCGGCGTGCAGATCCTGCGGCGCGAAGCCAAGGAACTGGGCTTGAAGGACCGCTTCTCTATCCTGGACAGCGATGACTGTTTCGCCATCGTGCAGGATCTCGGTTGCACTACCGACAAGCAGATCGTGCGCCGTATCCAGAACGACATCTCGTTATGGAAGAACGCGATGGTCGATCCCGAGACCGCTTTGAATCAGGCCGTCACCGAAGACCAAGCGCAATCGGCGCGCATTTACCGCAATTACATCGCCACGCTCGCTTCCTATCAGGCGGTCGATTTCGACGACCTGATCCGCCTGCCGGTCGAACTCTTCCGCCATAACGAAGCCGCGCGCGACCGTTGGCAACGCAAGCTGCGTTATCTACTGGTGGATGAATATCAGGACACCAACACCTGCCAGTACGAACTGGTGAAGCTGCTCGTCACCGGCCTGGGAAAGAAGCCGATGTTTACCGCCGTGGGCGACGACGATCAGGCGATCTACGCATGGCGTGGCGCGACTATCGAGAATTTGCGGCAATTGCAGGTCGATTTCACCGATCTGAAGGTGATCAAGCTGGAACAGAATTACCGCTCCAGCACCCGCATCCTGCAAGCGGCCAACGCCGTCATTTCGAACAATCCCAAGCTGTTCGAAAAGCAGCTCTGGTCCGAGCATGGCCTGGGCGATCCGATCAAGGTGATTGCCATGCAAGACGACGAGCATGAAGCCGAGCAGGTCGCGATCATGATCTCCGCGCACAAGTTCGAGCGCCGTGCCAAGTTCTCGGATTACGCCATCCTCTATCGCGGCAATCATCAGGCGCGCGTGATCGAGCAGGCGCTGCGCAAGGAACGCATTCCGTACACCATCTCCGGCGGCCAGAGCTTCTTCGACCGTGCAGAGATCAAGGACATCGTCAGCTACCTGCGCTTGGTCGCCAATGCCGACGACGACCCCGCTTTCATCCGCGCCGTTACCACGCCTAAACGCGGTGTCGGCCAGACCACGCTGGAAGCGCTTGGCGCCTTTGCCGGTCAATGGCAGTGCTCGCTGTTCGAAGCCGTGTTCAAGGGCGGCATCGAATCGAAGCTCACCGACCGCCAGCTTGGCCCGCTGCGCGAGTTCTGCCATTTCATCAACGGCCTCGAAGCACGTGCCTCGAAACGCGGCGAAAACGCCGCCGAGCTGCTCGATGAGATGATGAAGGAGATCAATTACGAAGCCTACCTCTACAACACCTTCGATGATCGCCAGGCGCAATCCAAGTGGCAAAACGTGATCGATTTCACCACTTGGCTGAAAGAGAAGGGCACTGGCGGCAAGCATGGCGACAACGAAGAAAAGAGTCTGCTGGAGCTGACGCAAATGGTTGCGTTGATGACCATGCTCGAAGGCCGCGACGAAGAGCCCGACGCAGTGCGCATGTCAACACTGCATGCTTCCAAGGGCTTGGAGTTCCCGCATGTCTTTCTGGTCGGCGTGGAGGAGGGCATCTTGCCGCACAAGGGGGATCCAGATGCGCCGGTCGAGCAATTGGCTGCGCGCATCGAGGAAGAACGGCGCTTGATGTATGTCGGCATCACCCGCGCCCAACGCAGCCTGCATGTCACTTGGTGCAAGCGGCGCAAGCGGGCGCGCGAGAGCGTCAACTGCGACATCTCGCGCTTCATCAAGGAGATGAAGCTCGATGAAGGCGACGCGGTGCCCAAGGAAGACGAAGTGCTCACGCCGCAAGACAGGCTGGCGAATCTGAAGGCATTGCTGCAGAAGCCGAAAGTAATGTAAAGCTCGCTCCTTCCCCCTTGTAGGGGGAAGGTTGGGATGGGGGTGTGATGGCTGAATCAACGCATGCATTTGTTCAATCATTGCACCCCCACCCTAACCCTCCCTCTGAAAGGGGGCGGGAATCTTACGGAGCGTTGGCAGGCACGCGCACGTAAAATAATCGCCTCGGCTTATCCCTCGCCGTTCTCATCGTGACCGCGCCCCTGCGAAAGATCATCCACTGCGATTGCGACTGCTTCTACGCGGCCATCGAAATGCGCGACAATCCCGCGCTCGTCGGCAAGCCGCTGGCCGTCGGCGGTCGGTCGGATCAGCGCGGCGTGGTGGCGACCTGCAATTACGAAGCGCGTGCATTCGGCGTACGTTCGGCGATGCCGACATCGCAAGCATTGCAGCGTTGTCCCGACCTCATCGTGCTGCCGCCCGCGATGGAAAAATACCGCGCAGCCTCGCGTCAGATCCTGGCGATCTATCGCGACTACACCGATCTGGTCGAGCCGCTGTCGCTCGATGAAGCCTATCTCGATGTCACCGCCTCGCCGCAGTTTCGCGGCAGCGCCACCCTGATCGCGCAAGACATCCGGGCGCGCATCGCCGAGACAATCGGCATCACCGCCTCGGCGGGGGTGGCGCCCAACAAGTTCCTTGCCAAGATTGCCAGCGATTGGCACAAACCCAACGGCCAGTTCGTGATTCGCCCGGACGAGGTGGAGGCCTTCGTTGCCCAACTGCCCGTGGGCAAACTGTTTGGCGTCGGCAAGGTCACGACGGCCAAGATCAACCGGCTTGGTGCTTTCACCTGTGCCGACTTGCGTCAATGGACCATCGCCGACCTGCAGCGCCATTTTGGCAAGTTCGGCGGCAGCCTCTACTGGCTATGTCGCGGCATCGACCGCCGCAGCGTGAATCCGAGCCGGGAACGCAAATCGGTCAGCGTCGAGGAAACCTATTCCAGGGACCTGCCCGACCTCGACGCCTGCCAGCGCGAACTGTCGCCGCTCATCGAACTGCTGGTGCAGCGCGTGCGACGCGCGCAGGCCGAACGCGCTATCCGCAAACTGTTCGTCAAGCTGCGCTTCGACGATTTCCGACGCACCACCGCCGAATGCGTCTCCATGACAATCGATGTGGCGCAATGCCGCCGTCTGCTCGACACCGCATTCGAAAGAGGCAAGCGCCCAGTGCGCTTGATCGGCGTCGGCGTGCGGCTGAACGAGGACGAAGACGATCTGCACCAGCTCGGTCTGTTCAACGAAGAAGCAGGCGATTTATAACACCCGGAAGAGGTTCTCGCGTTTCGACTGGCGAAACACAACTGCTTGGCGGGATGGAACCGGAGAGCACTCCTAGGCCACTCATATGGGTTCACCTCCATGAAATGAGGGGACGTGTATTTTTACTCGGAAAAACTGCAAATTCACAACAAAATTATTATTTGTTCAATCTATGTTCTGCCTCAACTTCAAGAATTTGTTTTGTCCTCCTTCGCATACCAATCTTCAAGATAATCCTGTTTCGACAGAAAATAGCGGAGAACAAGAATCGGATAGGGAAGCAGTTCAGACCAGTGCTCCTGCGCCCGCGAGTCTGCAGCGAAATACCAGGCTCCCGCACTTCATAGCTCAACAACTGCCGTCTTCTTCCAAGGCCAAGGAGCCATTGCCTGCCCCGCATACGGGAGTCAATATCGATGGGAAGAATATCCAGCCCGGGCCGGACATGCCGCCTGTCGTAGCGAAATTCATCGAGCAAACCCTTCAAAATGGCAGGTATGAGTCACCTGAACATTTGCAATTACGGGCAGAGAATTTCTTCAGGCACATTGATGCCGAACGCGCCATCAATACAAAAACCAGGGAGGCAATGACTCGGCCGGAATCCCCTATTGCCAAACAAAGTGCACATATGGCTCATCTTCTCCGTGGCCTGTGGTCTAAAGCGGAGTTCACTCCCGGAGTCCGGGAGCAGATCGCCAAGGATATCAAGCAAAACGATGCGTCTAAACGCGAACTCGTTGACAAGAGCGCTCACTTGTTCGAAGGGGCGAAAGATGTTCATGCGATGTTCGCACGTGCAGAGCAAGGCCCTCTTACCTTGGAACAGTCGAAATACGGCGTCGAGGCGGCTTACGCATTGAGGGCGGTAATTGGTGGCAAAAAGACTGAGAGCAGCAAGATCATCTCTCACTCCGGGCTGTTTTCCCAATTCAATGAATATGCCGCCAAGAATTGGGTCTCCGCTGCTCGCATCGGACATCACCTCAGGGAGGGAGGCGTAAGTTTGGAGAAGGACGAGGGAAGTCAACTCCGCGATGAACTTGGGTTGCCGGTGATGTTAGGCACTTCCGGTTCATCTTCCGACATCGCATTGGCAATGAAATTTGCGAGCGCTGAACAGGGAGCATCCATGTGGCCCGCTGACTTGACTGAAGAGGAGGGCAGGCAGGCGCTGATCGACGCCACGCATCACTATATGCGAGAGCAAGTCACGCCGTTTTCGATGAAAGGCGCCTATGACAAGTTGCGAACCCGATTGGGCGCGGAGCCGAAGGCTGTGGATCCGTTCATGGTGTTTTCTCACAATTACCCTGAAGTCAGTAGCGCCATTGAGATGACCCTCAATGGGGAAAGTGGCAAGGATGAGGGCGCGATGCGGCGAGCTTCAATGCAAGCGCGTGAGAGATTGTTGAAAGTCGGGGAAGAATTGAAGAGCAAGCCCGGCACGTCGCACGCTGGTGATAGCCAGCAGGCCTGAATGAAGAAGCCAGGCCAGTCCCAATCGGAACCGACTGCAGGCGACGGGGAATTCCGGTTGGGATGACTTTTGGAACTGAGGAAAACGCAACTGACTCCCCCGGAACCAGCGTGTAGAATGGCGCATTTTTCCGAGCGTGCGCCATGTGGTTCAAGAACCTCCAGATCTATCGCCTCACTGCCCCCTGGACCCTGACATCCGACCAGCTTGAACGTCAGCTTGCGCCCCACGCTTTCATGCCTTGTTCAAGCATCGACATGCAGACCCAGGGCTGGGTCTCGCCGCGAGACAACGGCATGCTCGCGCACACCGTCAATCGCCAGATCCTGCTGCAACTGGCGACCGAAAAGAAGCTCTTGCCTGCCTCCGTCATTAACCAGGTCAGCAAGGAACGCGCCGCTGAACTCGAAGAGCAGCAAGGCTTCAAGCCCGGCCGCAAGCAGATGAAGGAAATCAAGGAGCAGGTCACCGACGAACTGCTGCCGCGTGCTTTTGCCATCCGGCGCAGCACCCGCGTGTGGATCGATCCGGTCAATGGCTGGCTGGCGGTGGATGCTTCCAGCCCGGCCAAGGCGGACGAAGTGTTCAAGCTCCTGCTCAAGTCGCTGGAGACCTTGCCGTTTGCCGCCTTGCACACCGAACGCTCGCCGCTGTCGGCCATGACAGACTGGCTCGCCGCCGACGAAGCGCCACCCGGCTTCACCATCGACCAGGACACCGAGCTGCGTGCCACCACCGAGAGCAAGGCTACCGTGCGCTATGTGCGCCACACGCCGGAGACGGACGATGTGCGCCGCCACATCGCCGCCGGCAAGCAATGCACGCGTCTGGCGATGACCTGGGCCGACCGCGTGTCTTTGGTACTGACGGAATCGCTTGCAATCAAGCGCGTGTCGCCGCTGGATGTGCTGAAGGAAAAGGAAGACGCGATGATGCAGAACGAAGACGAGCGTTTCGATACGGATTTCGCCTTGATGTCGGGCGAGCTGGCGAAAATGATCGGCGATCTGATTGAGGCATTGGGCGGGCTGGAGCAGAAAAAGGCGGCTTGAAGCGGTCTTTTTGTCATTCCTGCCGATGTAACAAGCTATCGCTATGCAGGTGCCGCTCTACCAAGCTCAAGAGTGCTTTGGATTCGTAATTCTTGGCCAGCGAGCGTAGTTGATTGGCGAATGGGCGATAGCGTTCGTCAAGCTGCACCAGATAGCTCGCATACTCCACAATGCGCTGCATGTTTCCCAGCCGGGCCAGGTCATGCAAGGCTTCCATCTCCTCTGCTGGCGGTGCAACGATAGGCCCGATTGTCTCTAGTTCTGAAGAGGATGGTGCTTCCGAAGCATAGATCCACTCCAGTTGCATCAGCCTCGGAAGTATGTCCATGTCCAGCGGTTTCGAGAGAAAAGCGCTCATCCCGGCTGCCAGGCTTTTCTTGCTGTCGGCCGCCGAGTGTTTACAACGAAACTGGAAACTGTGGAAGGAGCCTTGGCTGACGGGCAGATATTCAGCTGTCGGACAAAAAATCCGAGCAGCATCGGTTGAGCAGCTATGTTTCTGAGTTACAGGCGTAAAAAAACCCCGTTGAATAATCAACGGGGTTTTAGTACTACTGGCGGAGTGGACGGGACTCGAACCCGCGACCCCCGGCGTGACAGGCCGGTATTCTAACCGACTGAACTACCACTCCTGAAACTAAACCATGTTCGGTTGTTGCCGAAACATGCGGCGTTTGTCACCACACCTGAAGGGCACGAACTATACAGGACTTTTTTCAGGTTGGCTAGTTCCGTCCCGCATTTTTTTAAAACGATGCCTGTTTTTTAATAATGCGCGGCGATGTCGGAGGCTACAATTCCATGCACTCCCTCATCAACAGGTACGAGATATGGCCTCCACCAACCACCTCCCGCTTTTTCCACCTATCGAACCATATCGCAGCGGCATGCTGCCGGTTGACGACATCCACGCTTTGTACTGGGAAGAGTGCGGCAATCCTGCCGGCCAACCCGTGCTCTTTCTGCATGGTGGACCGGGCGGCGGCCTGTCTCCCAGGCATCGCCAGTTCTTCGATCCGGCGCACTATCGTATTGTGCTGTTCGATCAGCGCGGTGCCGGCAAGTCAACGCCACTGGGCGAATACCGCAACAACACTACGCCCTTGCTGATTGCCGACATCGAACGCCTGCGTGACATGCTCGGCATCGAGCAATGGTTGGTATTTGGTGGCTCCTGGGGCTCGACGCTGGCGCTGGCCTACGGACAGGCGCACCCGGAGCGCTGCCTGGGCTTTGTGTTGCGAGGCATTTTTCTCTGCACCCGTGAGGAAATCGACTGGTTCCTGTACGGCATGCGCTGGTTTTTTCCGGAAGCCCATGCCGAATTCGTCGCGCAGATTCCTGAGGCGGAGCGGGGCGATTTGCTGAAGGCGTACCAACAGCGCCTGTTCAGCGACGACCCTGCGGTCTATCTGCCGGCTGCGCGCGCTTGGGGACGTTACGAAGGCTGCTGCCTGTTCCTGCGGCCGGATCCTCAAGCAATCGCTGATTTCAGTTCCGACGCCATCAGTCTCGGCGTCGGTAGGCTGGAAGCACACTACTTCCTGCACGACGGTTTCTTCGACGAAGACCAGTTGATCCGCAACGTTGAGCGCATTCGCCATTTGCCGGCGGTAATCGTGCAAGGCCGCTATGACATGGTCTGTCCGCCGGCCTCGGCTTTCCGCCTGCATGCGGCTTGGCCGCAAGCGCGCATGCATGTCATTCCCGATGCCGGTCACGCAGCCTATGAGACTGGCATCGCCGCTGCGCTGATTGCGGCGACCGAGCAGTTCAAGCATCAGTGCGCCTTCGATTAATTGGTGGATTCGTACCCGCTACTCGATTTGTAACGGGCCGTAAGTCTGCTTTTCGAGGGGACTCCGCCCGCCTTAACTTGATGGTGCGGAAAGCTTGATCGAAGGCATGCTTCATGATCGGTGGACCGCGTTCCTGCAACCATGCATCGTCGTTCACACCCATGAAGACCTCGCTTGCTCCTCTCCTCGCACTTGCTGCTATTTCCGCCATTACCGGCTGCGCAAGCCGCAGTATCGATCCCGGCACCGCACGAACTCCCGTTGCTACAGCGCATACCGGCCGTGCCGGAAGCTCATGTGAGGGCGCATCGGCCACTGTCACCCATGACGCCTACAAGCGCGCACTCGCACTATGCATTTCCGAAATGAATGCAGCCCGCGTCTCACCAGGTCGACCGCAGGCGTTGCTGCGCTCGGTTGTCGTATTGAAGTACACGGTCGATGCCCAAGGTAACCTTCTGCACAGCAGCATCATGCGTTCCAACAAGGATGTCGAAGCCGAAGCGATCGCCTTGTCCACCCTGCGCAAGAGCGCTCCTTTCCCTCAACCTGCATCGCACCTCTTGCGCCGCGGACATATCGACATCATTGAAACCTGGTTGTTCAACAACGACGGCCGCTTCCAGTTGCGCACTATCGCGCAACCGCAAATGGATTCCTGACGGACTGGCGAAACAGGTTGATAAGTAAGTCTTTGCTTTTTTGTTACGCGACGCGGGAATTTTGCAGAGCCTTTCACGGACTAATACGTACTTGTCAGATCGTCATTTCCAATGGGATGGATCGGCAAGAAACTTTGGCCGGTTACGCATTTTTACAAGCTAAAAACAATCATGTTTTCAATCGCTTGCAAGAATGCCAGCCGGTTTTCGATGAGTCGTTTTCAATTTTGCAGAACAAGAAAGCAGGCGCTGCGTCCAACGTGCTGCATCGATGATGCTTTTCTTTTAATCAAAGGAGTTCTCCATGGCGTTGAAATCCACACTTCGATCATTGTCGCTGGTAGTAATTGCGTCGGTGTCCTCGATTGCCTTGGCGCAAAGTTCGTCCACCGATACCGGTAGTTCCCCGTCCAGTTCATCCAGCCCGTCAAGCCAGTCAGGTGCCACAGGCAGCAGCAGAGGTAGTAGCGATAGCGGCATGAGCGGCGGCAGCTCGGCTACCACGCCAAGCGGCGCATCGTCCGGGGCTAGCGGTACGTCCTCTTCCGGTGCCAGCGGCACTTCGGGTACGTCGGGAGCCAGCGGCTCAGGCATGACCGGCTCTGGCAGGTCGTCGAGCGGTGCCTCCGGTGATACATCAGGCACTGCAGCAGGCGGAGGCTCCGCGCCGTCGGCTGCATCATCGTCCACAGGCGATACGAGTGGTGCCGCACCGAAGAAGCACAAAAGCACCAAGAAGCACAAAAAGGCCAAGAAGTCTGAGGCCGCTTCTTCCGGCTCTAGCGATACCTCCGGTGCCGGTACATCCGGTGCCTCTGGCGCTGCTGGTACTTCCGGCGCAGGTAGCAGCAACCCAAGCAGCAGCGGTGGCAGCAGTAATGCCCCGAGCGATAGCATGTCCGGTACGGGCAGCAGCACGAGATCGGGCGGCAAGTAAGCTCATCTCCTGGAAAAAAGCGGCTTGCGGGCCGCTTTTTTTTTGCCTGCCGAGATTTTTTCGCCACGCGCTCGGCAGGCGGCATGGCGACAGAGATGGTGTTATTAGCGAGGTTGGTGCGGGAACACGGGTACGGTTGTTTGTTGTGCAATAAATGCTCGCTTGTCATCAGGTGAGCTGAATCAAGTTTTTTGTCATGGCGCCAGCCCTTTTGTATTGCTTCTGTTGGGAATGCTTTACATTTAAACCGTTACCTGAGATAAATAGAATCCGACTTTTACAGGAGCCTCAGCCATGTTGACCAACAACATCAAGACCGTGAGAAATGACATGAAAACTCTCGTCAAGGATGCGCAGGAATTGTTCCGCGAAGCCACCTTGGCAACCGGCGAAAAGGCCGATGAATTGCGTAACAGGGGACTGCTGATGCTTGAGGCCGCCATGGACAAGGCGCAGCAGATACAGGCATTGGCGCTGGAAAAAGGCAAGGAGGCAGCACAGACCACCGACGAATTCGTGCACGAACATCCATGGAAAGCCGTCGGCATCGCTGCGGGCATCGGCCTTCTGGTCGGCATGCTGATCTCTCGCCGCTAAACATATGAACGAGCAGCAAGCGAAACCCGAAGAAGCCGGCCATGGGCTGATCTCCGGCTTGGGCGGGCTGGCGCGCAATCTGTTTGCCTTGCTGGTCTCCCGCATCGAACTCGCCGCGTTGGAACTTGGCGAGGTGCGCGACAACCTTGCGCGTTTTTTGCTGGTCGGTGCGCTGGGCATCGTCGCCCTGTGGTTTGCGGCGGCCTGCTGGACCGCGCTTGTCGTGGTGCTCGCCTGGGATGTGCTAGGCTGGAAAATTCTGGTCTTGGTTGCAGCCGCATATTCGGTGCTTGCCTGGGTGATTTTGCGCCAGGCCCGCTTGCTGGTGGCGGGCGACAAACTGTCCATGCCCGCCACCATGGCCGAGTTGCGCGGCGACCGTGATGCATTGCTATAGGCGGAGAATGCCATGAATAACGCTGACCGCAAGAGACAGTTGATCGCGCAAGGGCGCATCTATCGCGCCGAGGTCATGCATGATGCAGCACAGGCAATCCGCACCGGCCACTTGGGCCTTGGGACTAGGAGGCCGTCCCCGCAGGCGCTGCTTCCAGGTGCCGCTTGAGGCTGGCCCATATTCGCTGTTCCTGGCGTCTGCCCATCCAGGCGATGAGTGGACCCAGCAGCCTATAGGCACCCTTCGGCCGCACCTCGCCTGACCATCGCATCCGCGTGCCCGAGGCCACGGGCTCGAAGGTGAGCGTGTAGCTGATGCCAGCTTGTTGCATCGTTGTGGCAGAGGCCAGACGGGTCGGCCTGTCATAGCCCGTGACCTCGATCAGCATCTCAGCAGTGCGCCCCATGGATGCCACGGCTGAGCGGAACCGGGTTCCCTTCCCGACCGGCCCGGGGGTGATCTTTTCCGCCCGCACCATGCGGGGGTTGTACTGCGGCTCATTGCCCTGGTCAGCGACATAGTCAAAGACCGCATCGATGGGCCGGTCGATGACGATCTCGCCGTTAATCCTGGGCATGTCATGTCCCCAATCCGGAGCTATTCCCATCGAATTCCGGGCCTGGTCGCGGTTCTTTGCCGGCGTGTAGGTGCCTGCACACGGGCCAGTCGAACTCACACGCCGGACTTGACGTGTAGCTGCGCTGCGATGAGATCAGCCCAGGCGTCGATCGCAGGCCAGTTCCGGTGGTCGCCGTAACGGCCGCCGATAGCCCGGAAGAATGCACGCCCGGTAGCTGGCCAGTGTGAACGCGCGATCGCACCGGCGAAGTTACGGTGCTCCCGCGGGTGCAGCAGTCGCCGCATCTCGGCCACCTCCGGGGTCTCCTTGCGCCAGGCGCGCAACCGATTCGCTGCCCGGGGTGGGAACATGCTCTCCTCGTCGCCGAGAGTGCTGACACTGAACAGCCAAACCGGCCGCTCCCGCAGCGGTGCTGCATTCCTGTCGGCGAACTGTCGCGCCGCGGGGAGCCACTTGCCGCCGTGGATGGCGCTGCCGAGGACGACCGCCTCATACCTCGATATCTCTAGGACATCCGTGACTGCGCGCGCCTCAGCGTCGGCGCCGCGTTGCTGTAGCCGATCGGCAATTCGGTCAGCCACGCCCCGCGTTGAACCGTGGTCAGTCGCGTAGGCGACGAGAACGAGCATGACTGCCCACCTCCCAAGGAGGGCTACCTCGATCCGGCGCAACCTGAAACAGATCACGCCAGGACCGATGCCATAGACTCATCGTCGGCCGTCGCAAGCCCCCTGAGTAGGGGCCTTTGTCACCACCCGAGCAGGGCTTTCGTCTGTATGCCCTGGTCAACGCCTGTTAGGTCGGGCTTTCTGGACCAAAATTGAGACCAGCACCCGCCCACGGTCAGGGGCAGCGTCCGGGCACGCCATGCGCACTGCCTGGTCAGCGTGGCGGAGGATGCGAGATTCGAACTCGCGAGGCGTTGCCACCAACACGCTTTCCAAGCGTGCGCCCTAGGCCACTAGGCGAATCCTCCGTCGGGTAGCTTACCGGATCCGGCGCGGAGCTAGCGCCGTCGTCGCGGGAGCGGTTCCGGCGGCGAAGGCGCGTCAACGGGCGCGAGCGGTCCGCGAGGTGACTAGACTTACCACCGACCCCCCGTGCGGCGTGTATCTCGCCAACCCCCCCAGGGCCGGAAGGCAGCAAGGGTACGCGGGCTCTGACGGGTGCGCGGGGGGTCCTCCACGAGGCTTGCCGTGTTCGGTTGCCTTCGGCAACCTTCCCGGTGCTCGCGTCGGATATTTCCCGGGGGACGACTCCCCGGATCCCCCGGCTGCGGCCTCCGGCCGCGAGGGGTGGTCGGCCTACGGCCGCAGGGCAGGCTAGGTCTGCGAGGATGAGGTCATGGCGGCAGACTCCGAAGCGACGGGGCCCACTCAGGGCGCGACCCCAAGGCAGTCCCTGGCCCTCTATCGCAAGTACCGTCCCGCCACCTTCGCCGAA
>Ga0207657_10000900_pt1 | contig 31430 bp, 33 predicted proteins | sample KBSC33metaG_FD_184316 | JGI IMG/M metagenome (GOLD analysis project Ga0207657, IMG submission 184316) | Corn rhizosphere microbial communities from Kellogg Biological Station, Michigan, USA - KBS C3-3 metaG (SPAdes) (version 2) | ecosystem: Host-associated > Plants > Roots > Rhizosphere > Soil ...
CGGCTGCCTCGGCCTGTTCGGGCTCGCAAGCTTCACCGCCGAGCGCCGCACGAAGGAGATCGGCATCCGCAAGGTGCTGGGCGCGCGCACGCGCGATATCGTGCAGCTGCTCGTCTGGCAGTTCAGCCGACCGGTGCTGATCGCCAATATGATCGCCTGGCCGATCGCCTGGTGGGTGATGCGCGACTGGCTCAACAAGTTCGACCAGCGCGTCGGGCTCGGGCCGACGCCCTTCCTGCTCGCGGGCGGTCTCGCGCTCGGCATCGCGATCGCGACCATCGCCAGCCACGCCTTCCGCGTCGCCCGGGCAAACCCGATCCTGGCGCTTCGGTACGAATAAAGCACTGTGCGTCGTGCCAGCGAAAGCTGGCATCTCGTGGGGTGGCGTCCAGCCTTTGCCTCCTGAGACCCCAGCGTCCGCTGGGGTGACGTAAAGGGTAAGGGGGCTTGCGCCGCCGGCTCGAAGCGGCCACCATCTCGCATATGCAGCAGAGCGGCGGCATCGTCGAACCCGCCTGTCCATCCTCGGAACGGATGGTCACCTTGCCCGCACGGCCTGAGCCGATCAGGCTCGCTGCCGATCAGACCGCGGTGGTCGTGATCGACATGCAGAATGCCTATGCCTCGACCGGCGGCTATGTCGACCTGGCCGGCTTCGACATTGCGGGCGCGGCCGGCACGATCGGCAAGATCGCGATTGTGCTCGATACTGCGCGCGCGGCGGGCGTGCAGATCATCTATCTGCAGAATGGCTGGGACCCGGATTATGTCGAGGCGGGCGGACCGGGATCGCCCAATTATCATAAGTCAAATGCGCTCAAGACGATGCGCGCGCGGCCCGAGCTCAGCGGCAAGCTGCTCGCGCGCGGCGGCTGGGACTATGATCTGGTCGACGCGCTCGCACCCAAGCCGGGCGATATCCGGCTCCACAAGACGCGCTATTCCGCTTTCTTCAATTCACAGCTCGATCAGACCCTTCGCGCACGCGGCATCCGCAACATCGTCTTCGTCGGCATCGCCACCAACGTCTGCGTCGAAAGCACGCTCCGCGACGGCTTCCACCTCGAATATTTCGGCGTGATGCTGGAGGATGCGACCCACCATCTCGGGCCCGAATTCACGCAACAGGCGACGGTCTACAATGTCGAGAAATTCTTCGGCTGGGTGTCCACCGTCGCCGATTTCTGCGGCAGCTTCGGCCAGATAGATCAGGGAGAATAAGGTGCCGTTCGAAGCGATCAATCCGCCCCAATTCCCGACGCCGATCGCGCCTTATTCGGCCGGTGCCAGGGCGGGCAACACCGTCTATGTCTCGGGCGTGCTCGCGCTGGGCGAGGGCGGGACGGTGCTGCACGTCGGCGACGTCGCCGCGCAAACGCGCCATGTCCTGGAGGTGATCAAGATCACGCTGGAGGCCGCCGGCGCGACCATGGCGGACGTCGCGATGAATCACATCTTCCTCAAGGATCTGGCCGATTATGCCGCCTTCAACGCGGTCTATGCCGACTATTTTCCCGGCCAGAAGCCCGCGCGTTATTGCATCAAATGCGAGCTGGTGAAGCCCGGCTGCCTGGTCGAAATCGCGTCGGTGGCGCATATCGGTGCCTGAAGCCGCCGGGCTCCATTACGATCTGCACGGGCCCTCCGAGGCCGAACCGCTCATCCTTTCATCCGGCCTCGGCGGGTCGGCGCATTATTGGCGGCCCAATATCGAGGCGTTCGCCGAGCATTTCCGCGTCCTCACCTACGATCATCGCGGCACCGGGCGCAGCGACCCGGCCTTGCCCGAGACGGTCAGCATCGAGGATATGGCCGACGACGTGCTCGCGCTGATGGACGCGCTCGCGATCGAGCGCGCGCATTTCGTCGGCCATGCGATCGGCGGGATGATCGGCATGGCGCTCGCGCTCAAGGCGCGTGACCGGCTGCGGCGGCTGATGGTGATCAACGGTTGGGCGCAGCTCGAACCGCATACGGCGCGCTGCTTCGACGCGCGGCTGCGGCTACTACGCGAGGGCGGCCCCCAGGCTTATGCCGAGGCGCAGTCGATCTTTCTCTTCCCGGCCGACTGGATCGCGCTGCACGAAGAGGATGTCGCGGCGATGGCGCACGCCACGGTCGAACATTTCCCGGAAACGGCAGCGCTCGAGAAACGGATTGCGGCGGCGCGCGGCTTCGACATCCTCGATCGGGTGGGCGAGATCGGCACGCCTTTGCTGGCGGTCTGCGCGAGCGATGACGTGCTCGTGCCGTCGATCGCCTCGACGCGCATCGTCGATCATCTTTCGCCCTTCAACGGCGGCACCGAAGTGACGATGCGCTGGGGCGGCCATGCCTGCAACGTCACCGATCCGGCAAGTTTCCATCAATTCGCGCTCGCCTGGCTGGCGGGGAAGGCGCTCATCGAGGAGTAGATCCCATGCAGGTCGGCGTGTTCATTCCCATCAATAACAACGGTTGGCTGATCAGCGAGAACAGCCCGCAATATATGCCGAGCTTCGATCTGAATAAGGCGATCGCACTCAAGGCGGAGGCGCACGGGCTCGATTTCCTGCTGTCGATGATCAAGCTCAGGGGCTTCGGCGGAAAGACCGAATTCTGGGAATATGGGCTGGAGAGCTTCACGCTGATGGCGGGGCTCGCCGCGGTCACGGACAGGATCAAGATCTACGCGACCTGCCCGACCCTGCTGATCCCGCCCGCGTTCGCGGCGCGCATGTGCAACACGATCGATTCGATCAGCCACGGCCGCTTCGGGCTCAACCTGATCACCGGATGGCAGCGCCCTGAATATAGCCAGATGGGGATGTGGCCGGGCGACGAGCATTTCCGCAACCGCTACGACATGCTCAGCGAATATGCGCATATCCTGCGCGAGCTGTGGGAGACGGGCGTCTCCGACTACAAGGGATCCTATTATCAGATGGACGATTGCCGCGTCCGGCCTAAGCCGGAGGGCGACATCAAGCTCATCTGCGCGGGCTCGTCCGATGCGGGCCTCGCTTTCTCCGCGCGATATGCGGATTATGCGTTCTGCCTGGGCAAGGGCGTCAACACGCCCAGGGCCTTCGCCTTCAATAACGAACGCCTCGCGCTCGCGACCGAAAAGACCGGACGCGACGTATCCGTCTTCGTGCTGGTGATGGTGATCGCCGCCGAGACCGACGAGCAGGCGATGGAGAAGTGGATCCACTATCGCGAGGGCGTGGACCATGACGCGGTCGCCTGGCTGGGCGAGCAGGGCGCCGCCGACAAGACCAGCAGCACCACCAACGTCCGTCAGCTTGCGGACAAGGAAAGCGCGGTCAACCTCAACATGGGGACTTTGGTCGGCTCTTATGAAAGCATCGCGCGCATGCTCGACGAGATGGCCGAAGTACCCAATACGGGGGGCGCCTTGTTGACCTTCGACGACTTTCTGGAGGGGGTCGAGGCGTTCGGAACGCGCATTCAGCCGCTGATGAAGAGCCGCCGAAAAGGGTGAGGCCTATGATCCGCCCCGATTCGGAAGGGCTGATCAAGTACCCGAATCGGCTATTTTGTGGGTTTTTTGCACCGTAATGGTCAGGACACAAAAGAAAGGTTAAGATGTTTAGGGTCTTGTTAACCTTTAACCTTCATTACCGTATTCGTAACCAAGCGCGTTGACGGTTAGGACGGGGGTCCATCCCGGACGCCAGGAGACAGGGGTTTAGCCATGCGTGTGCTGCTTATCGAAGACGATCCCACGACTGCCCGCTCGATCGAGCTGATGCTGAACTCGGAAGGGTTCAACGTTTATACGACCGACCTCGGTGAGGAGGGTCTCGATCTCGGCAAGCTGTACGATTACGACCTGATCGCGCTCGACCTCAATTTGCCGGACATGACCGGCTATGACGTGCTCAAGAAGCTGCGCACGTCGCGGGTCCAGACCCCGGTCCTCATTCTATCGGGCATCGCCGAGATGGACGCCAAGGTGCGCGCGCTCGGCTTCGGCGCCGACGATTATGTCACCAAGCCGTTCCATCGCGAGGAACTGATCGCACGTATCCATGCGATCGTCCGCCGCTCGAAGGGCCACAGCCAGTCGGTGATCAAGACCGGCAAGCTCGCGGTCAATCTCGACGCGAAGACGGTCGAAGTCGATGGCGCCCGCGTCCATCTGACCGGCAAGGAATATGCGATGCTGGAGCTGCTCTCGCTCCGCAAGGGCACCACGCTCACCAAGGAAATGTTCCTGAACCACCTCTATGGCGGGATGGACGAGCCCGAGCTCAAGATCATCGACGTCTTCATCTGCAAGCTGCGCAAGAAGCTCAGCCTGGCATGCGGCGGCGAGAATTATATCGAAACCGTCTGGGGCCGCGGCTACGTGCTGCGCGAGCCGAACGAAGCCCAGATGGCCGAAGTCGCGTAAAACCTCCTCTCCTCCCAAGACCCCTTGCCGCCGTCCCGGTTCGTCCGGGGCGGCGGTTTGTTTTTCCGCCCATGGCGGGATCGTTGCGGGGGAGGATCAATCTACCCGCGGCTTGGCCCGGTTCTTCTTCACCGCCCCCGTGCGCGTTTTCGCTTCGACGCGCTTGATCTTCGCCGCGCGGCTGGGCTTGGTCTTGATCCGCCGCTCTGGCCGAATCCGTGCCTCCGCCACCATCTCCGCCAGCCGCCGCCGTGCCTCCTCGCGATTGGCCTCGCGCGTGCGGTGGGTGCGCGCGGTGACGAGGATGCCGCCATCGAGCGTCCATCGGCTGCCGGCGAGCGTCTTCAAGCGCGCGAACACGTCGGGCGGCAACCGCAGCGCATAGACATCGAGCCGGAGCTGGACCGCGGTTGCGACCTTGTTGACATTCTGTCCGCCCGGCCCGGTCGCGGCGAGGAAGCGTTCTTCGAGGGCCGCTTCGGGCAAAGGCGGGGGTGCGGGTGGCGGCATGATCCTCGGCGCAAGGCTAGAGACAGATCTTCCCCGGGGGAAGCGCCGTGCCGATGCCGGCCGGTCTCATTAATTTTGCGTCAGCCATATTTGGCCCGTCAAAAGTTATCGATTCTGGCCCATGTCTTGGAACCAAGCTAGTGTTCCGGCGGAGTTTTCGTGTTCATTTCCAAACCCAGCCAAGGCACGGAAACCCCTGTCGAGGATCGCCGGCGCAGTGTCCGCCACGCAGTCGTCAATCAGGTGGCCAAGATACGACTGGCATCGGGACGCGAGGAATTGTGCCTGCTCCGCGATATCTCGGCCGAAGGGCTGAAGGCGGAGGTCTATATTCCGCTCGAGCGGGGCGTCTCGATCGATATCGAGCTGCGCACCGCGCACACGGTCAGCGGGAAAATCGTCTGGGTCGCGGACAAGGATATGGGCGTCGCCTTCGATGCGCCGATCCCCGCGGCGGCGATGTTGGCGCATTGTTCGTTCGAGGTGAATGGCGGCAGCGCGCGTCCGCCTCGGCTCAAGGTGAATTTGCGCGGGCTGCTGCGAATTGGCGCTGATGCGCGGATGGTGAGCATCGGCAATATTTCGCAGGCGGGGGTGCAGATCGCCGCACCTGAGCCGCTGCGAGTGGGGGCCGCCTGCTCGATCGCCCTGGCGGGCTTGCCCGCGCGCGCCGCGTCGGTCTGCTGGTGGCGTGGCGGCGACGCCGGCCTGATGCTCACCGAGCCCTTCGACTATCCTACGTTCGCGCGGTGGCGCGCCGGCCTCCACTAAATACCTCTTCCGGCCCGTCGATTCTGCCTTCCTGTCGTTTCGGGTACGGCCCCACAATATTGATCGTTAATTTGCCGCCAACGATGTTGAGGCGGGAATGGTTACAGGTTGATCAGGCATTCAGGCCTCCTCTCAACCTATGGTGGGTGGTGTTTGCGTGTTCTTTTTCAGGCCCAAGGCAAAAGTCGAGGAGCCGGTGCAAGAGCGCCGGCGCAGCATCCGCCACACGACCGTGATGCAGATCGCCAAGATCCGTCTTGCCGGCGTGCAGGAGGAATTATGCCTGCTGCGCGACATCTCGCCCGAGGGGCTCAAGGCTGAAATCTATGTTCCGGTGGAGACGGGCACGCATGTCGAGGTCGAGGTGCGCACCGGTCATACGTTGAGCGGGTGCATCGCCTGGGCCGAGCCCGACCTGATCGGCGTGTCGTTCGACGAGCCGATGCCGATGGCCGCGATGCTGGCACATTGCTCGTTCGACGCGCGCGTGGGCACGCTGCGCCCGCCGCGGCTCAGCGTCGACATGAACGGCCTGCTCAAGCTCGGCGCCGAGGACCGCCCGGTGCGCGTCGGCAATGTTTCGCAGGCGGGCGTGCAGATCGGTGCGCCGGATCCGCTCCAGGCCGGCATCCCATGCGCCATCGCGCTTCCCGGGCTGCCCCCGCGCGCCGCGACGGTGCGCTGGTGCCGTGGCGACCAGGCGGGGCTCCAGCTGTCGGAGCCCTTCGACTATGCCGAATTCGCGGAGTGGCGCTCGATCGTGGCGGCCTGACGGATATTAGGTCGGGTTCGGCAAAGCCGAACCGGTGCCGCTTCAGCGAACCTGAATCAAGCCCCGAGCCGGCCGCACCCCTTTCCCCACCGGGTTCCGCTTGCTAGGGGCACCGCACGCACCGCATCGCAGCATAAGGAATCCCGCCATGACCGCCGTTGGCCAGGACACGCTCGGCACCCGTTCGACGCTCGATGTCGGTGGGCGCCAGCTTTCCTATTATTCGCTCGCCAAGGCGGCCGAGACGATCGGGGATATTTCGCGCCTGCCCTTCAGCATGAAGGTGCTGCTGGAGAATCTGCTCCGCTTCGAGGATGGCACCACCGTCACCACCGACGACCTGAAGGCGATGGTCCAGTGGCTGACCGACCGCACGTCGGAACGTGAGATCCAATATCGCCCGGCGCGCGTGCTGATGCAGGATTTCACGGGCGTGCCCTGCGTGGTTGATCTGGCGGCGATGCGCGACGCGATGGGGCAGCTGGGCGGCGATGCGCAGAAGATCAATCCTCTGGTGCCGGTGCACCTGGTTATCGACCATTCGGTGATGGTCGACGAGTTCGGGACGCCCACCGCGTTCAAGGACAACGTCGAAATCGAATATGCCCGCAACATGGAACGCTACGAGTTCCTGCGCTGGGGCTCCAAGGCGCTCGACAATTTCAAGGTGGTGCCGCCGGGCACGGGCATCTGCCACCAGGTGAACCTCGAGAATCTCGCGCAGACGGTGTGGGTCTCGCGGGATGCGGACGGCAATGACGTCGCTTATCCCGACACGTGCGTCGGCACCGACAGCCATACCACGATGGTCAACGGCCTGGGCGTGCTCGGCTGGGGCGTGGGCGGGATCGAGGCGGAAGCGGCGATGCTCGGCCAGCCGGTATCGATGCTGATCCCCGAGGTCGTCGGCTTCAAGCTGACCGGCACGCTTGCCGAGGGCATCACCGCGACCGATCTGGTGCTGACCGTCACCCAGATGCTGCGCCAGAAAGGCGTGGTCGGCCGCTTCGTCGAATTCTATGGCCCCGGCCTCGACGCGCTCACGCTCGCCGACCGCGCGACCATCGCCAACATGGCGCCCGAATATGGCGCGACCTGCGGCTTCTTCCCGGTCGACACCGCGACGCTCAATTATCTGCGCCTCACGGGGCGCGAGGATGCGCAGATCGAACTGGTCGAGGCTTATGCCAAGGCGCAGGGCATGTGGCGCGACCCGACTTTGCCCGATCCGGTGTTTACCGACACGCTCGCGCTCGACATGTCATCGGTACAGCCGAGCCTCGCCGGCCCCAAGCGTCCGCAGGACAAGGTCCTGCTGTCCAATGTCGACGAGAATTTCAACAACGAGCTGGTGACAGGCTACAAGAAGACCGGCGACAGCGATGTGCGCGTTCCCGTGGAAGGCTGCGATTTCGAGGTCGGCCATGGCGACGTGGTGATCGCGGCGATCACGAGCTGCACCAACACGTCCAACCCTTCGGTGCTTGTCGCCGCCGGCCTGGTGGCGCGCAAGGCGCACGCGCTCGGCCTCAAGCCAAAGCCATGGGTCAAGACCAGCCTGGCGCCGGGCAGCCAGGTCGTCACCGATTATCTGAACAAGGCGAAACTGAGCGAGGATCTCGACGCGATCGGCTTCAACCTCGTCGGCTATGGCTGCACGACCTGCATCGGCAATTCGGGCCCGCTGCCCGCACCGATCAGCAAGGCGATCAACGAGCATGATCTCGTCGCCGCGTCGGTGCTGTCAGGCAACCGCAATTTCGAAGGCCGCGTGTCGCCCGACGTGCGCGCCAACTTCCTCGCCTCGCCGCCCCTGGTGGTCGCCTATGCGCTCAAGGGCACCGTCCGCGAAGATATCACCACTACCCCGATCGGCACGACCGAGGACGGCAAGCCGGTGATGCTCAAGGACATCTGGCCGACCAACCAGGAGATCAGCGATCTCATCTCCTCGGTGATCGACAGCGACATGTATCGCACCCGCTATGCCAACGTGTTCGAAGGCGATGCCAAGTGGCGCGGCATCCAGGTCGAGGGTTCGGACACCTATACCTGGTCGGCAGGGTCGACCTACGTCCAGAACCCACCTTATTTCGAGGGCATGACGATGACGCCGGCGCCGGTCGAGGACATCGTCGACGCGCGTCCGCTCGCAATTCTCGGCGATTCGATCACCACCGACCACATCTCGCCGGCAGGCTCGATCAAGGTGGACAGCCCGGCGGGCCGTTACCTCAACGAGCATCAGGTCTCGAAGGCCGATTTCAACAGCTACGGCGCGCGCCGCGGCAATCATGAGGTCATGATGCGCGGCACCTTCGCCAATATCCGCATCCGCAATGAGATGGTTCCCGGCGTCGAGGGTGGCATGACCCGCTACGTGCCGACCGGCGAGACGCTCGCGATCTACGACGCCGCGCAGAAATATAAGGCGGACGGCACCCCGCTCGTGATCGTCGCGGGCAAGGAATATGGCACCGGCTCGTCGCGCGACTGGGCGGCCAAGGGCACCAACCTGCTGGGCGTGCGCGCGGTGATCGCCGAGAGCTTCGAGCGGATCCACCGTTCGAACCTCGTCGGCATGGGCGTGCTGCCGCTGCAATTCCCCGAAGGTGTCGACCGGAAGGCGCTCGGCTTCGACGGCAGCGAGCTTTTCTCGATCGAGAATGTCGCGGGCCTGCGCCCGCGCCAGATGGTGACGGTCAAGGTCAAGCACGCCAATGGCCAGGAAAGCAGCTTCGAGGCGCGCTGCCGCATCGATACCGTCAACGAGCTCGATTATTTCCTCAACGGCGGCATCCTGCCCTACGTGCTGCGCAAGCTGGCAGCGTAAGCTCGGGGGCTGCCCGACGACGGGAAGAGCTTCGGGTCGTCATCGCGAGCCGCGGCCGGAGCAATCGAGAAGGTCACCGTCCGGGCGGCGGAGGACAAAATAAAAGCCCGGGCGTCGCGCGTCGCGCCGCCCGGGCTCTCCCCCAATGAAGCTCAAAAATTCAGGCTAACAGATCCTCCCGCGTGTCGCGGCGGAGCGGCGTCATGCCCCGGATCGCCCATTCAGCGCGTCGCCAAGACCGTCCGGCGCGATGATGACCCGCGCCGATTCCCCACGAACCAGGCGTGTCGATCGAAAAATCGCTGACGGAAACGGCCGACGGCATGGCCGTTCTGCGCAGGCCATCAGCCGCGGCAACAGCCGAGCAGAATACGTGCTTACGCATCACTAAGAGTCCCCACTCTCGCTTGGCGGCACTACTGCCGCGTCCGGTCAACTATTTTTGTTTTTGGTCTGTTGACCGCCTGGGGACCCGAGTCGCGAAGGACAGGGGAGACCAAACGTCTCTGCCTTGTGACTGTGGATAACTAGAAGCTGTGCATTTTGCAACGACAATAGGTAGTTAACGACGATCGCGCAGAGATAGTTTACATTTCGCCCGACGAAGACAGCGCCGCCCTCAGCCAATCAGGGCAAATGAAGGCTTCATTCTTGACTGGCCCGGGGGCAGTGGCGAGCCGTTCGACCTGCACCCGAAGCACTGCGAGGCCCAGCTCGGGATAATAGACGTTGGCCGCATCGCCGGGGTCGTCCTGCACCCGCATTACCGCGAGCCGGCGATTGACCTTGTGGCGCCAGTTCATTCGCGCCGTATTCTCCTGCCCGACATAACAGCCCTTGGAAAAGCTCACGCCATGCAGTTCTGCGGCGTTGGTTTCGAGCCACAAGGTCTTGTCGGATCCCAGTTCGGCAACGCCCTCGGTCACGCCCAGGCCGAGTCGGTGCGCGCGCCAGCCCGTGGCCGCGCCATCGGCGGGCGCGATCCAGCGGCGGCCGAGCGCGGCCAGGCGCGGATCGGACACGCCCTGATTCGCATCGAGTGACCAATGGACCGCAAGACTTTCGTCGCGCGCGATCACGATCGGACGGCGCAGGCGATAGAGCGTGAGTCGGCGGATCAGCGCGTCGGCCTGGGTGGCCTCGCAATCGATCAGCAGGTCGCCGCCATCTTCCCACACCAGGAAATCGAACAAAGCCTTGCCCTGCGCCGTGAGCAGGCCCGCCCATACGGGCAAGGGCCCGGTCACGTCGTTGGTGACAAGGCCCTGAAGAAAGCCGCGCACATCCTCGCCGGAAAGCCGGACGAGCGCGCGGTCGGTAAGGGTGGTCGCGGTCATATTGGGGAGCTAGGGAGGCCTAACCCATTTGCCAATGGAGTCGCCGGTGGCCAGCTACGATCTTCTTCTCAAGAACGGCATCGTCTGGACGCCGGGCGGACCCGTCCAGGCCTCGGTCGGGATCGATGGCGGCAAGATCGCGCATATCGGCGAATCAGCGGACGCGGGCGAAACGATCGACTGCACCGGGCTCACCGTGCTGCCGGGCGTGGTCGACAGCCAGGTCCATTTCCGCGAGCCGGGCCTGGAGGCGAAGGAGGATCTGGAAAGCGGGAGTCGCGCGGCTGTGCTCGGCGGTGTGGTGGCGGTGTTCGAAATGCCGAACACCAAGCCCAATACCGACAGCGAGAGCGCGATCCACGACAAGCTCGCGCGCGCCGAGGGGCGCATGTGGTGCGACCATGCTTTCTATGTCGGCGCGACCAGCGCCAATGCCGAATTGCTCGGCCAGCTCGAACGGCTGCCCGGCACGGCCGGGGTCAAGATCTTCATGGGGGCCTCGACCGGCGATCTGCTCGTGTCCGAGGATAGGGAATTGGCGCGCGTGCTCGCGCACGGCCGCCGCCGCGTCGCGATCCATGCCGAGGACGAACCGCGCATGCAGGCGCGGCTGGACGAGCGCGTCGCGGGCGATCCCTCCTCGCATCCGGTATGGCGCGACGACGAAAGCGCGATGCTCGCGACGCAGCGTATCTTGCGGCTCGCCCGCGCCGCGCGGCGGCCGATCCACATCCTGCATGTGACCACGCCCGCCGAGCTCGACTATATCAGCCGGAACAAGGATATCGCGACCTGCGAGGTCACGCCGCAGCATCTCACGCTCGCCGGCGAGGAGGCTTATCCACGGCTCGGCACCTATGCGCAGATGAACCCGCCGATTCGCTCGGGCGCGCATCGCGATGGCCTGTGGCATTGGCTCAACCAGGGCGTGCCCGACGTGCTCGGCTCGGACCACGCCCCGCACACGAAGGACGAGAAAGCCAAACCCTATCCCGACAGCCCCAGCGGCATGCCGGGCGTGCAGACTTTGCTGCCGTTGATGCTCAACCACGTCGCGCATGGCCGATTGTCGCTGCAACGGCTGGTCGAGCTGACGTCCGCCGGGCCGCAACGCGTGTTCGGTATGACCGGCAAGGGCAGGATCGCGGCGGGCTATGACGCCGATTTCACCCTGGTCGATCTCAAGGCCAAATGGACGATCGAGGACAATTGGCTCGGATCGCGCTGCGGCTGGTCGCCCTTTACCGGGATGGAGATCACCGGTCGGCCGGTCGGCACGATCGTGCGCGGCCATGTGGTGATGCGCGACGGCGCGCTTGCCGCCAAGGCGATCGGCCGGCCCATCCGGTTCGATTCGGCGGCCTGGGAGTGATGACGCAGTAAGGGAAGCTCGCTAAAGGGCGGGCATGACCGACACTACGCCAACCCCGCCCGACCGCCTTTCGGTCGATCCACGCAGCCCCTTTTTCGATGAGGAGGCGCTCGCGCGCGGCATCGGCATCATCTTCAACGGCACCGAACGCTTCAACGTCGAGGAATATTGCGTGAGCGAGGGCTGGGTGCGCCTCGCCATGGCCAAGACGCGTGACCGCAAGGGCAATCCGCTGACGATGAAGATGAACGGCTCGGTCGAGCCTTTCTTCCGCGACAGCGCGCCCGAATCGGAACAGGCCTGAACTAGAGCCAGGTTGCGGGCTCGGTTCAGCCTCGCTGAACCGCCAACGAACGCGCACATGTTCGATGGCCCTTCTCCTCACCATCCGAATTTGGGAGAAGGCGGCATGACAAGGCCCCGCGCAAAGACGCGGGCGCCGCACAACATGTTCGCAAAGGTCTAATCCCTTGGCCAAGACTCCGACACCCACCGAAGCCGACCTCACGGCCGGCGAACCCCGCCGCCGTCCGCGCCATCAGGCGCTCGAGATCGGCAATCATCGCCTCAGCCCCTCGACCCTGATGATGGGGCATGGTTTCGATCCGGCTTTGTCCGAAGGCTCGCTCAAGCCGCCCGTTTTCCTGACATCGACCTATGTTTTCGAAAGCGCGGCGGCGGGCAAGCGCTTCTTCGAAGGCGTCACCGGCAAGCGCCCGGGCGGCGCCGAGGGCCTGGTCTATTCGCGCTTCAACGGCCCCAACCAGGAAATATTGGAGGATCGGCTCGGCATCTGGGAAGGCGCCGAAGACGCGCTGACTTTCTCGTCGGGCATGTCCGCGATCGCGACGGTGCTGCTGGCCTTGGTCCAGCCGGGCGACACGATCGTGCATTCGGCGCCGCTCTATGCCGCCACCGAAACGCTGATCGGTAAGATCCTCGGCAAGTTCGGCGTCAAATGGCTCGATTTTCCGGCGGGCGCGACGCGCGAGGAAATCGACGCGGTGATGATGGAAGCCAAGAAGAGCGGCCGCGTGCCGCTCATCTATCTCGAAAGCCCGGCCAACCCGACCAACGCTTTGGTCGATATCGAGGCGGTGAGCGCGTCGCGCGACGCCCTGTTCGCTTCTGAGGCGGGGGGCGAGAAGCCTCTGATCGTGATCGACAACACCTTCCTCGGTCCGCTCTGGCAGCAGCCGCTCAAGCATGGCGCGGATCTCGTCCTCTACAGCCTCACCAAATATGCCGGCGGGCATAGCGATCTCGTCGCGGGCGGTGCGGTCGGCTCCAAGGCGGCGATCAATCCGATCCGAATGATGCGCAACACGATCGGCACGATCCTCGATCCGCATCCGGCGTGGATGCTGCTGCGCAGCCTCGAAACGCTCGAATTGCGCATGAGCCGCGCGGGCGAGAATGCGGCCAAGGTCTGCGCCTGGCTGCGCGACCATCCCAAGGTCGAACTCGTCGGCTATCTCGGCTTCCTCGATCAAGGCTCGCGGCAGGCGGACATTTACAACCGCCATTGCACCGGCGCGGGGTCGACCTTCTCGCTCTACCTCAAGGGCGGCGAAGCCGAAGCCTTCCGCTTCCTCGACGCGCTCAAGATTGCCAAGCTCGCGGTCAGCCTCGGCGGCACCGAGACGCTGGCCAGTCACCCCGCCGCGATGACGCACCTTTCCGTGCCCGACGCACGCAAGCAGGCGTTGGGGATCGGCGACAATCTGGTGCGCATCTCGATCGGCGTCGAAAATGCCGACGACCTCATCGCCGATTTCGAACAGGCGCTGGCTGCGATTTGAGATCGACCTCGCGAGGATGGGGAACCGGACGCGCCAGCGTCCGTAGCCTCAGTCCGATGATGTCGATCGGCCCGTCCTGCCAGGATCGTACGATGTAACGATCCCGGTGCAGTTCCTGGAGGAACATGTCGCCGGGATCGTAGGTCTTGGCGCCCAACCGCAGCAGCCAGATGGTCGGCACCTTCCTGGTGGCGGGCTCCTGCGCGATGGCGTGCAGCTCGGGCCGGGGCAGCGAGGACACGCCGCGCGTTCCGGTGGGATGCGTGCCTTGACGCTCCTCGAGCGCGGGTACGTCGCGCGGAATGGCGCGGATCGGATAGCTCAGCCCCTTGTCGCGCAGCGCATAATGCAACGGCAATTTGCCTTCGTTGGGATAAGCGAAGATCTGGTCGCCACGGTTGAAATGGGCGGCAAGCCAATCGACCGTCCGGTACCAGTCCTGCATCGGCGGCCCCATCCGCGCCTGCACGTCCGCGGTCAGCATGGACGCGCCGATCAGCACCGCCGCACCGACCCCAAGCATCCGATATCGGCCGGGAGCACTCGCGCCGATACCCAGCAGGAGGATGGCCGGTACCGCGGTCGCGGTCATGATTCGCGTCACGAACACGGGTGCGATGGTCAGCGATAGCAGGATCGCCGTTATCGGCGGCAGCAGCGCCAGTGTGAGCAGCATTGCCGTCAGTCGCGTGCCGTGCGCGGCGCGGTGCAAGGCTATGACCGCGATTCCCGTCAGCACCAGGCTGCCGAGGCCGATCCAGCCGGGCACGCCATAGAGGGTCATGAGATGGTCGATCAGCCCCCAGTTGAGCGAGAATTGCAACCAGGTGTGCTGCGTCCAGACCGCCGCCTGGCCGCGCAGGATCATCAGACAAGGCAAATATAATAGGCCGACGATAACGTGGCCCGCCACCAGCGCGACCCAGTCGCGCCGGGCAAGCTGGCGCAACGGCAAAGCGAAGGCGAGCGCGAGGGTGAGCGCGAGTCCGTAAAGCGCGCCGAGATTGTGCAGCCAGACGAGGGCCTCGAGAAGCAGCAAATAGCCGATCAGGCTGCGCCCGAATATCGGCCGGCCGCGTTCGGCGCGCGTGGCCAGGCGCAGGATCAGCCCGATCTCGATCGTGTAGAGCAGGATCATCTGCGAATAAGGCCGGATTTCGCGCGTCATCTCGATCAAAGCGAGCGAAAGACTGCCAAGCGCGACCACGGCGAGCTGGAGCCGGCGGCGCTCGTCCGCGTCCCAGCCGATCCAGTGGCCCATGGAAGCGGCAACCAGCCACAGCGCCGGCAGGGTTGCGATGCCGAACGTCCAGCCGAACAGCCTTAGCGAGGCCAGCCCGTCGCCGAACGGAAGCACCCAGAGGTGCAGCAGGGTGTAATAAAAAGGCGGATGGCTCTCGTAGAGTGGGACCACGCGCCACAGAAAGCCGAAGCCATGGTCCGCAGCATAGGCGCTATAGGCCTCGTCCAGCCACATCGGATCGCCGGTCAGATTCCATGTCCGCAAGCCCACGCCGATCGCGACCAGCAGGGCGGCGGCCATCCAGATTGTGCGTCGGTCCCGCATGATTGTTTCGCTTATAACCTTTGCAGGCACTTGTCGCGCCGGCTGGCGACGCCATAAGGGGGCGCGATGTTCCGTTCAGGACCCCCGGTCGAGACGCCTGCTGGCTGGTGGAATAGCCGCTGGTTCCTGATATTCTTGGTATTGCTGGCGGCGGTGCCGCTCCTTTACCCCACGATCCCGCCGCTGACCGACCTGCCCGAGCATATGGGCCGCTACCGGATTCAGCTGTCCGATCCGAACGATCCTCTGCTCAAGGATTATTTCAGCTTCCATTGGGCATTCATCGCCAATCTCGGCGTCGATCTGCTGGTCGTGCCGATGGCCAAGATATTCGGGCTCGAGCTCGGCGTGAAACTGATCGTGATCGGCATCGTGATGCTGACCGCGAGCGGACTCCTGTGGACCGCGCACGAGGCGCATGGACGCGTCCCGCCGCCGGCCTTATTCGCGCTGCCGCTCGCTTATTCTTTCCCGCTGATCTGGGGCTTCCTCAACTTCCTGCTGTCGATGGCGCTCGCGCTCAATGCCTATGCCTTGTGGCTCCGGCTCGGGCGCCAGCAGCGATGGACGTTGCGCCATGCTTTGTTCGTCGCGATCGGCCTGATCCTGACCACCGCGCATATTTTCGGCTGGGCGGTGCTCTGCCTGCTGGCGTTCGGTGCGGAGACGGTGCGCGCGCGCGATGCGGGCCGGAAATTCCTGCCGAGCCTGTGGCAGGGCGCGATCTCCTGCCTGTCGCTCGCACCGCCCTTGCTGCTGCTGATCGTATGGCGCAGCGGCGACGCGAGCGGGCAGAATATCGACTGGTTCGCCTGGCGCGCCAAATATGTCTACATGGTCTCGATCCTGCGCAACACCGGGATGGCGTTCGATCTCGCCTGCGTCTACCTCTTGTGGGGGTTGGTCGCGTTCGGTCTGGCGGGCGTGTGGGTGCGGATGAATCGCACGCTCGGCATCGCGTCGCTGATGCTGATTCTGGCCTATATATTGTTGCCGCGCATCCTGTTCGGATCGGCTTACGCCGATATGCGGCTCGCGCCTTATGTCATGCTGATCGCGGTCGGCGCGCTGGTGCTGGTCACGCCGTCACGCCGGCAGGCGTCGATCGTCGCCGCGGCGGCGACCGCCTTGTTCGTGCTGCGGATCGGCATCCTCACCGAGGATTTCGCGCGCCACGACCGCAACAATGCGCATCAGCTCGAGGCGTTGAACATGGTCAAGCCGGGCAGCCGCGTGTTCGTCGAGGTGCATCTCCCATGTCTCAGCATGTGGGAGACGTCGCGCATGGATCATCTCGGCGCGATGGCGATCGTGCGGCGCGGCGCCTTCGCCAACGGCCAGTGGACCGATCCGGGCGCGCAATTGGTGCGGATCAAATATGCGCCGGCCAAGGGCTATGCGGAGGATCCGACCGAGATATTGCGCCCACGCGCCTGCAACGATCGCCGGGCCAAACATTATCCCGCCGGGATCAACAACCTGCCGCACGACGCGTTCGACTATGTCTGGCTGATCGACATGCCGCGTGACAAATGGAACAGCTTTCCCGGCCTGACCCCGATCTGGACCGGAGGCGAAAGCGGCATCCTCTACCGCGTCGGACCGCGCCCATCCTGGTCCGTGCCGATTCCGGAACCGACCGGCTCGGCCACCAGGGCGATCGAAACGCCCGCCGGAAACAAGCCGCGCACCGCGACGTGACGCTCGGCCCCGAATAGCCAGGTCAGGATCGTGTTGACCGCCTTGGGTGGAATGCGATCCTCGTCCCCGCCTTCGCGGCCCAGCACGCGGTTGAGCCAGCGCACGCCGACGATCGCCGGCAGCAGCAAGGTGTTGAATGCGGTACGGCGCAGCGTACGGAAGCCCGCCGCGCGCACCACCGCCTCCAGCGTCGCGCGCGTATAACGGCGCTGGTGATGATGGGCGACGTCGTGCCCGCTCCACAAGGATGGCATGGCCGGCACCGCGAGCATCAGCCGGCCGCCGGGCGCGAGCTTGGGCCTCAGCGCGGCGAGCGCACCCTGGTCGTCGGGAATATGTTCGAGCACGTCGAGCAGCACGATCAGATCATATCGGCCGTCTTCGAGCGGCACGTCGGGCAAATAGCCGCCCTTGATCGCCATGCCGGTCCGCTGCGCCGCGAAGGCGCGCGCATGGTCATCGGGCTCGATCGCATCGACCGTGCCGAATTGCTGGAGCATGGCGATGTTGGAGCCCGTGCCGCAGCCGACTTCCAGGATCCTGAGCGGCCCTTTCCGGGGCCGCCAGCGCTCGAGCAACGCGGTCAGGATCCTGCGGCGGCCGACGAACCACCAATGATCGCGGTCGATCTCCGCCATCCGGTCATAGACATGGCGTTCCATCAGGCTTGGTCATCGCCCGTATCGCCGATCGTTTCCCGCACGATGTAGATCGGACGGCGCTTGGTCTCGACCAGGATCCGCCCGACATATTCGCCGAGGATTCCGAGCGAGAGCAATTGGACGCCGCCAAGGAACAGCACCGCGACCATCATCGAGGCATAACCCGCGACGTCGATCCCGTAGAGCACGACTCGCCCGATCAGGAACAGGGCATAGAGCAACGCGATCGCGGCGATCACGAAGCCGATATAGGACCAGACGCGCAGGGGCGCGGTCGAGGCGGAGGTGAGGCCGTCGATCGCGAGTTTCCACAGCTTGATATAATTGAACTTGGTGCGGCCGACCGAACGCTCGGCCCGATCGTAATAGACCGCCGCCTGCTTGAATCCGCCCCATGAGAAGAGGCCCTTCATGAAGCGATTGCGCTCGGGCATCGCACGGATCACTTCGACCACCTTGCGGTCGAGCAGGCGGAAGTCGCCGGCATGTTCGGGGATCTTGTCCTCCGACAGCCAGTTATGCGCGCGATAATAAAGGTCCGCGGTCAGCCTTTTCGGCAGGCTGTCGGTCATGCGGTTGCGCCGCACGCCGAACACGACCTCGTTGCCCAGCCGCCATTGGTCAAGCATCGCGCCGATCACCTCGGGCGGATCCTGCAGGTCGACGTCGATCGGGATCACGGTCTCGCCGCGGACATGGTCGAGGCCTGCCGATAGCGCCGCCTCCTTGCCGAAATTACGCGACAGCGAGATGCCGACGATGCGCGGATCGCGGCGATTGGCGGCCATGATCGCGGCAAGCGTCGCGTCCGAGCTGCCATCGTCGACGAACAATATTTCCCACAATGCCGCGTCGCCCGCCGGATCGCGCAAGGTATCCAGCACCGCGCTCACGCGCGCGACGAACGGCTGGATCGCATCCTCCTCGTCCTTGACCGGCACGATCACCGAGACGAGCGGGCGCCTGGCCACCGCCGCGACCGGCTTGTTGCGGGCAGGGGACGTGGACGAGACGACTTTCACTTGAACACCCACCAGCGGTTGAGCGCGAAGAGCATAACAGGAGTGACGCACCAGATAGGCACGTAAATCGTCCAATGCGGCCATTTAAGTGCTTCGGTGAGTAGCCATACCCACCATGCGTTGAGCGCGAGGCTCGGCAGCGATGCGAGCAGGAAGCGGACCTGACTCGCCCGATCCCGCCTGCCGTGATTGCGGAACGTCACCCGCGAATGAAGCAAATAGCCGAGGCAGACCGCGGCAAGATAGCCGCCGACATTGCAGATCTGGACGGGCAGCGGCGTCCAGCTGTCGAGAGTCAGCAACACCACCGAATAGAGTCCGGTGACGATGCTGCCGTTCACGCCATAGCGGACGAGCTGCCAGAATATCTCGCGCCGGGCCGCCATCGCGGTCAAACCATCATCCCCTATTCGTCCTGCCGCGGGAAAGCGCGAAACGCTTTCCCGACCACGTCTATGGCTCTAGAGCGCCGCCACCGGAGAGGGAAGAGCGGGTGAGAGAACAGTCCGAACAACCGACCTATTGGCGCCGCTGGTTCCTCGCCTGCTGGGCGGCGTTCGTCGTCTACATGCTCTGGTACAAGTGGAATGGGATCCACTGGTTCTCGCTCAGCGATACCGATGACAATATGCGCTTCGCCCAGGTGCAGGCATTGCTCGGGGGGCAGGGCTGGTACGATCTGCGCCAGCATCGGATCGATCCGCCGGGCGGTATCTCGATCCATTGGTCGCGGCTGGTCGATCTGCCGATCGCGGCCTTGATATTGGTCCTCAGACCGTTCCTCGGCGGGCAGGAAGCCGCGCGCTGGGCATGCGCGATCGCGCCGATGCTCGCGATCGGCCCGGCACTGTACGGGCTGATGCTGACGGTCCGGCGGCTGGTCGATCGCTGGTCCTTCTTCCTTGCCGGCTCGATCCTCGCCTGCGCCAACACCACCTTGCTGATGTGGATGCCGCTCAGGGTCGATCATCATGGCTGGCAATTGGCGAGCCTGATCGTCGCGGTATCGGGCATGGCCGACAGCAAGCGCGTTCGCGGTGGCCTGACCGCAGGGTTCGCCACGGCCTTCTCGCTGACGATCGGGCTGGAGCTTTTGCCCTATCTCGCCGTCGTCGGCGCGCTGATCCTTTTATGGTGGGTGATCGACGGCGCGCAGGCGCGGCGGCTGCAAGGCTATGGCATAAGCCTCGCCGCGGGCACCGCCCTCGGCTATCTCGTCTTCGGTTCGTTCGACAACGAACAGATGCTGTGCGACGCGCTGACCCCGGTCTATCTGTCGACGTTGGTCGGCGCGGGCGCGATCCTGTTCGCGCTCGGCGCGCTGCCGATTGCCCGGCGCTGGCAGCGCATCGCCGCCGCGATTCTCGCCGGCGGCGCGATCCTCGGTTTCTATGCCGGCGCCTTTCCGCAATGCCTGGGGCGGCCGGAGCATTTGTCGCCCGAGGCGGACAAGCTCTGGTTCAGCCATATCAAGGAAGCGCGGCCGCTTTATCAACATGGCTGGCGGGTCGCCTTCCCGACATTGTCGCTATCCGTCGTTGGCGTGGTCGGCGCAGCCTGGTCCTTCTGGCGCACGCGCGGGACCGAGAAAGCGATTCCCTGGGCCTTGGTCTTCCTGCTTTCGCTCTTCTCCGCGCTCCTGCTCTTCTGGCAGACGCGCGCGGGGCCGGGCTCGCAGCTGATGGGCGTAATCGGCGCGACCGCTTTGGGCTGGCCGCTGGTGACCTGGACGCTCGATCACCGGAATATGCTGATCCGCATATTCGGGACGGTCGCCGTGTTTCTGCTCGTCTCGGGCTCCTTCTCCGCCTTGATCGTGAAGAACGTACCCGAGCATAAGAGCGCGTACCGCGTGAAGGTCGATCTGGCGAGCCGTCGCTGTCCGACCCTGCCCGCGCTCAAGCCGATCGCCGACCTGCCGCCCGCGACGATCCTGACCTTCATCGATCTGGGGCCGCGATTGATCGCGGTGACGCATCATGACGCGGTGGCGGGGCCGTATCACCGCGCAAGCGATGCGATCCTCGACGTGCAGCACAGCTTCCGCAATCCCGACCCGGAGTTCGCGCACGACGTAATGCGCCGCCATGGCGCGAGCCTGCTCCTGATCTGTCCGGGCTTCCCCGAATCCACCGTCTATCTGAGCGAGGCGCCCAAGGGCTTCTACGCGCAGATCCTGCATGATCAGGTGCCCGCCTGGCTGCAGCCGGTGAAGCTGCCGGATGGCTCGCCTTACCGGCTATGGCGAAGGATCAAGTGATGATCGACCCGAAACCCTTTGCGGAACGCTGGCTCGCGGCCTGGAATGCACATGATCTGGATGCCGTATTGGCGCTGTTCCACGACGACGTGGTCTTTACCTCGCCGCTCGCGATGAAGGTGGTTCCCGAAAGCGCGGGCATGATCCGCGGCAAGCCGGCGCTGCGCGCCTATTGGAGCGCGGCGCTGGCCCAGGTGCCCGATCTCCATTTCGCGCTGACCAGCCTGTTCGCGGGCGTGGATTCGTTGCTGATCGGCTTCAGCATGAACAACGGGCCCGAGCGGTTCGAGATATTGCGCTTCCGCGGCGACCGCGTGAGCGAGGGCCACGGCACCTATCGCGTGGACGCCTAACGCCGCTCCGGCGGGATCTCCCGCAGCTTGCGCGACAGGGCTTCGATATCCGGGATGTCGTAGCTCACCGACCGCCGCTGCGAGGACGGCGGCCGCTTGGCAATGGATAGGCCTGGGCGCCATTCGGTCGCGGGCCGGATCGGCCGCGGCGTGAAGCCGCCGCCGCAATTCGGGCAGACGTTGAACAATCTGGTATCGACGCAGTCGGCGCAGAAGGTGCATTCATAGGTGCAGATGCGCGCGTCGGTCGCGTTCGGCGGCAGGTCCTTGTCGCAATATTCGCAATTGGGCCGAAGCTCGAGCGCCATGGTGTCAGCCGAAGCTCGCCTTCACCCCGTCGATCACATATTGCGCCGCCAGCGCGGCGAGCAGCACGCCCAGGATCCGGGTGATCATCGCCTCCAGCTTGTCGCCGAGCACGCGCATGATCGGACCGGCGGCGAGCAGCGAGACGAGCGTGGTGGCCAGCACCGCCGCGAGCGCGCCGAGCACGATCATCAGATGCAGGCCATGGTTGCGCGACGTCACCAGCATCACGGTCGCGATCGATCCGGGGCCCGCGATCATCGGAATCCCCATCGGGAAGACCGAAATATCCTCCGGCTCCTCGCGATGCTCCTCGGCGTGGCGGCGGGTGATCTCCTCGACCCGACCTTCGCGGCGCTCGGTGCGCTTCTCGAACACCATCTCGATCGCGATCAGGAACACCATGATCCCGCCCGCGATACGGAACGCGTCGAGGCTGATGCCGAGCGAGGTCAGCAAGGGTTCGCCCACCAAAGCGAACAGAATCAGGATAATGGTGGCGATGCCGGTCGAGCGCAGCGCCATCGCGCGCCGATGCGCCGCGCTGCCGCCGCGCGTCAGGCTGGCGAAGATCGGTGCGCAGCCGGGCGGATCGATCACCACGAAGAAGGTCACGAAAGCGGAGAGGAACAGACCCAGCATCAGCCGACGATCAGCGAGGGCCGGCGGCTACCAGTGCCGCCATCAGATCGCGCCCTTGTCCAGCGGCACGCCCGCATTGCGGTGTGCGGCGACCAATGTGTTGCGCAGCAGGACCGCGATCGTCATCGGCCCGACCCCACCCGGTACCGGGGTGATTGCGCCGGCGACCTCAGCCACCTCGCCGAATGCGACGTCGCCGACCAGGCGGGTCTTGCCCTCGCCCGCGTCGATCCGGTTGATGCCGACGTCGATCACTGCCGCGCCCGGCTTGATCCAGTCGGCCTTGACCATCTCGGGCCGTCCCACCGCGGCGACGACGATGTCCGCGCGGCGGACGATCGCGGGCAGGTCCCTGGTCTTGGAGTGCGCGATCGTGACCGTGCAGCTTTCGCCCAGCAGCAATTGCGCCATCGGCTTGCCGACGATGTTCGAGCGGCCGATCACGACCGCCTCCTTGCCCGCGAGGTCGCCCAGCCGATCCTTGAGCAGCATCAGGCAGCCGAGAGGTGTGCAGGGCACGAAACCGTCGAGCCCGGTCGCGAGCCGGCCGGCATTGACCGGATGGAAACCGTCGACATCCTTGTTGGGATCGATCGTCGCGATCACCGCGCTTTCGTCGATATGCCTGGGCAGAGGCAGCTGGACGAGAATGCCGTCGACGCTATCGTCCGCATTCAGCGCGCGCACCAGATCGAGCAGATCCGCCTCGCTCGTCTCGGCGGGCAGGCGGATCGTGTCGCTCTTCATGCCGGCGGCTTCGGTCGCCTTGCCCTTGGCGCGGACATAGACCGCGCTCGCCGGATCCTCGCCGACCAGCACCACCGTCAGACCGGGCTTGCGCCCGGCTTTGGCGGTGAAGTCAGCGGCTAGCGCCCCAACCCGTTCGCGTAAGCCTTCCGCGAACGCCTTGCCGTCGATAATCGCCGCGCTCATGCGCCCGCCAGCGCCGGCGCCATGCTGGCCTCGATATGCGGGATGACGATGCCCGACACGATCTGGATCAGCAGCAGCACGACCAAAGGCGAGAAATCGAGCGCGCCGAAATCGGGCATGATCCGCCGGATCGGGCGATACATGGGCTCGGTCATGCGGCTCAGCGCGTAGAGGAACTGGCGCACGAAATCGTTATGCGTGTTGATCACGTTGAACGCGATCAGCCACGACAGCACCGCCTGGATGATGATGATCCACGTCGCGATGTGGAGCAGGAACTGAATGATGTCGAAAACCATGAACATGAGGCGGTTCCGTCCAATATTTGCGGCACCCTAACGCAAGCGTCGGGGCCGCGCCACGTCAGCCTTGGCGCACCAAAGTGCCTGCGCCCTGGCGGGTGAAGATTTCGATCAGCATCGCGTGCGGCACGCGCCCGTCGAGGATGACGGCGGCGTCGACCCCGCCCTCGACCGCGTCGATGCACGTCTGAAGTTTGGGGATCATGCCGCCATGGATCGTGCCGTCCCCCTTGAGTCCCGCAATGTCGCGGGGCGTGAGATCGCTCAGCAATTTCCTGTCCTTGTCGAGCACGCCCGGCACGTCGGTCAGCAGGAACAGCCGCTCGGCGCCGGTGGCGATCGCGATCGCGCCCGCCATCGTGTCGGCATTGATATTATAGGTCTGCCCGTCCGCCCCCACGCCGATCGGCGCCACCACGGGGATCATTCCCGCCTTCGATATGGTGTCGAGGATGCGCGTGTCGACGTCGTCGGGTTCGCCGACGAAGCCCAGGTCATGCTCGCTCTGGACCTTGGTCGCGGTGACGAGCCGGCCATCCTTGCCCGAAATGCCGACCGCGCGCCCGCCCTCGGCCGCGATCCAGGAGACGATCTCCTTGTTGATCGACCCTGACAGGACCATTTCCGCGACCTTCATCGTCTCGGCGTCGGTCACGCGCAGGCCGTCGACGAAGCGGCTTTCGATGCCCTGCGCCTTCAACGCCGCGCCGATTTGCGGACCGCCGCCATGCACCACGATCGGATTGATCCCGACCGCCTTCAGCAGCACCACGTCCTCGGCGAAATCCTCCGCCAGGTCGGCGTCACCCATTGCGTGGCCGCCATATTTCACGACGAAGGTGCTGCCCGCATAACGCTGCATGTACGGCAAAGCCTCGGCGAGCGTTTCCGCCTTGAACAACAAAGCGGGATCAGGCGCGTAATCGGTCATGCGCGAGCCTTTAGCGGGCGTTTCCCCGTACGTCATCCCGGCGAAAGCCCGTATCTCGGATCCGTTCCCCGGCGAAAGCCGGGGCCCAGCTCTCGAAAGGCTGCGCGGTAGCGCAGGCGCGCTTGTCTGCTGGACCCCGGCTTTTGCCGGGGAACGGCGGATATCAATTGTCCAACTTCCGCCCCAGCCCGACGAACAGATATACCAACGGGGGGACCAGCAAGGCGGACAATATCACCTTCACGATCATCTGCCCGATCAGCAGCCCGCCGATCGGGAACACGCCGTAGAAGCTGATCGTGATGAACAGCAACGTGTCGACGATCTGCGACAGGATCGAGGCAATGCCGGCACGGAGCCACAAGAGTTGCGCGCCCTCGCGGCCCTTGAGCCAGGCGAAGATGGTGACGTTCAGCGTCTGTGAGGTGCCGTAGGCGATCAGGCCCGCGAACATCAACCGTGCGCTCTGGCCCAGGATCGTTTCGAACGCGGCGAGGCGCGCGGCATCCATCGCGGGCGCCGCCGGCAGGTGCAGTACGAACTCGATCAGCCCCATCGACACGATCAGCGGCAGGAATCCCCAGCGCACCAGCCGGGTAGCAACATCGCCGCCATGCAGCTCCGCAACCGCGCTCGACAGAATGACGAGCAACAGGAAAGCGCAAATCCCGGCTTCGATCCCGAGCGGACCAAGGCCGAGCGCGACGCCAAGGTCCGACAACGGCCCGAGCGCGATCAGCTTGTTGCCGAGTACGCCGGCAATGCAGACCATACCCCCATAGAAGAGCGAAAAGACAAAGAGCGACTTGGGGATTGCGGGGGCGGGTGTCTCCATTCCCCATGCGTAACGTCGTTTCGCAAACTGTCATCCGGAAAAAAGCGCTTGAAGCTGACCTAACGTCAACCGCTACCTGACGGTCATGGAACAGCCGCTTAGCATCACCGAGGTCATCCGCCGCACCGGCCTTACCGCGCGCGCGTTGCGTTTCTACGAAGCGCGTGGGCTGGTCCAGCCGTTGCGGACCGCGTCGGAGCGCCGGCTTTACGGCGCGGGCGAACTGGCGCGCCTGAACGCGGTGGTGGCGCTCAAGCGTGCGGGTTTCAGCCTCGCGCAAATCGGCGCGATGCTGAAACGCGCACCGGTCGATCTCGGCCGGCTGGTCGCCGCGCAGATCGCCGCGCTCGACCTGCGCGAGGCGGAAATCGCCGACGCGCGCGCGCTGCTCCAGGCCGTTCAGTCCCGCATCGATCGTGGCGAGCCGATCGACGTCGCGACGCTTTGCTCGCTGATACGAAGCGGAGACACGACAATGGACGAAGAAAATTGGAAGAAGGTCGCGGACCGATATTGGTCGGACGAAGCCAAGGCCGATTTCGCGGCCAAGCCGCCCCCGCAAGGCTTCGACCAGAAAGCCTATTCGGCGAAATGGGCGGACCTGACGGGGCGGATCGAGGCGGCGCTCCCGCTCGATCCCGCATCCGAAAAGGCGCAGGCCCTTTACCGGGAGTGGCAGGAACTGCTCGCACCGTTCAGGGCGGTCGCCACGCCGGCGATGATGCAGAGTGTGACCCGGATGTATGACCATATCGACGAGTGGAAAGGCGAACGGCAGCCGCCTTTTTCCAGCGCGGTCTGGGCCTTCATCAAGTCGGTCGGCGCCTGCGGACAGGCCGACGGTCAGCGCGTCGGCACCGGCTCGGGCCCGGAATAATCGTAGAAGCCCCGGCCGGTCTTGCGGCCGAGCCACCCCGCCTCGACATATTTGACGAGCAGGGGAGCGGGGCGGAACTTGGGATCGCCCGTGCCCTCGTGCAGGACGCGGGCGATTTCCAGGCAGGTGTCGAGCCCAATGAAGTCGGCCAGCGTAAGCGGGCCCATCGGATGATTGAGGCCAAGGCTGACCGCCGCATCGATATCCCTGATCGTGGCGACGCCCTCGCCAAGCGCGAAGATCGCCTCGTTGAGCATCGGCAGCAGCACGCGGTTGACGATGAAGCCGGGCGCGTCGTTGGCGTGGACCACTGTCTTGCCCAGGCTTTGGGCGAATTTTTCGACCTTCGCGACCGTATCGTCGGACGTGGCGAGGCCACGGATCAGCTCGATCGGCTTCATCACCGGCACCGGATTGAAGAAATGGACGCCCATGAAGCGCGCCGGATCGGGCGTCGCCTGCGCCAGCCGCGTGATCGGGATCGAAGAGGTGTTGGAGGCGAGGATCGCGTCGGCCTTCATCACCTTGCCGACCTCGGCAAAGATCGCGCGCTTCACAGCCTCGCGCTCGGTCGCGGCCTCGATCACGATCTCCGCCTCGGCGAAGGCGGCATAATCGCCCTGCGGCGCGATCCGATCGCGCGCCGCATTGGCGTCGGCCGCCGAAATCTGCTCCTTCTCGACTGCGCGCGCGAGCCGCTTGGCGATCCCCGCTTTGCCCTTCTCCGCGGCGTCGAGGCTGATGTCCGAAAGCAGCACGCGATAGCCGGACTGCGCAGCGACCTGCGCGATGCCCGCGCCCATCTGCCCCGCGCCGATCACACCAACCGTTTTCATTCCAACCTCATTCCGTTCGTGCTGAGCCTGTCGAAGCACTGTCCTGTTTTGCCAATGCAGGCAGTACAGCCCTTCGACAAGGCTCTCCTGAGCGAAGTCGAAGGGCTCAGGGCGAACGGATTAGGCTAAGGTGCCACCGGCTCCGGCCTGGCCTCCGCCAGGATCAGCGAGAACATCTGGTTTGCGTCGGACCATTCGCGCAGCGGGGTCCACCCGCCCGCCGCCAGCAGCTGCCGCCCGCTGCGCGGCGTATATTTATGGCTGTTCTCGGTGTGGATCGTCTCGTCGGCGTGCATCTCGAAATGGCGCCCGGCGATCATGAAGGACAGATCGCGCGTCGCGACCAGATGCATCTCGATCCGGCTCCACGTATCGTTCCACACCGCGCGATGCTTGAACCATTCGACCGGAATGTCCGCGCCCAGCTCGCGGTTTATCCGTTCGAGCAGGTTGAGGTTGAACGCGGCGGTGACGCCGGCCTCGTCGTCATAGGCGCGGATCAGCAGGTCGGTATCCTTCACCCGATCCATGCCGATCAGCAGCATCGATCCCACGCCCATCGTCTCGATCATGTCGCGCAGCAGGTTGACGCCCGACCTGGGCACGAGATTGCCGATCGTCGAACCCGGGAAGAAGCCCAGCTTGGGAAATGTCGAGATGCCCTCCGGCAGCGACACCGGATGCATGAAATTGGCCTCGACCGGCACGATCGGGAGATCCGGAAAGCTATTTTGCAGCGCCGCGGCGGATTCGCGCAGGAACTCGCCCGAAATGTCGATCGGGACATAGGCCGCGGGCGCGACGCAGGAGAGCAGGCGCGGCGTCTTGAGCGACGAGCCCGACCCGAATTCGACCACCGCGCGGCCCTTCCCCGCGATCAGCCCGACCTCGTCGCAATAAGCCGCGAGCAACGCGCTTTCGATGCGCGTGGGATAATATTCGGGAAGCTGCGTGATCTCCTCGAACAATTCCGATCCGCGATGGTCGTAGAACCAGCGCGCGGGGATCGCCTTCTTGCGCTGCGACAGGCCTTCCAGAACGTCGGAGAGAAAGGCGGGATCGGCTTCGATCCGGTCGGTCCGGGTTTCATCGAAACGCAGCATCACAGATCCTTCGCGAGGCGGACGCCGGTAAACTGCCAGCGTTGCCAGGGATAAAAGAAATTGCGGTATGACGCGCGACTGTGACCGCGCGGGGTCGCGCAACTCGCCCCCTTGAGCACCGACTGTCCGCTCATGAACTTGCCATTATATTCGCCGACCGCGCCTTTAGCGGGTGTGAAGCCGGGAAATGGCAGGAACGCGCTTCCCGTCCATTCCCAGACGTCGCCGAACATCTGGTGCGGCGAATTGCTCCACCGCGCGGCGCGCGGGCGGACCGGCCCGGCGGTATCGAGCTGCGTGCCTTGGCTCGGGTCGAGCCCCCGCGCGGCGCTTTCCCATTCGGCTTCGGTCGGAAGCCGCGCACCGGCCCAGCGCGCGAACGCGTCGGCCTCGTAATGCGAGATATGCGTCACCGGCGCGGCGGGATGGAGTGGGTGCAGGCCATCGAGCGCGAAGGCGAGCCAGCCGCCCTCGCCGTCGCGGCGCCAGTAAAGCGGTGCCTCCACAGCCTCGCGCTTCACCCAGGCCCAGCCGTCCGACAGCCAATATTCCGGCTTGTCATAGCCGCCGTCGGCCATGAACGCGCGCCATTCGGCGTTGGTGACCGGCCGGTCGGCGAGCGCGTGGGGGACGAGCAAGGCGCGATGGCGCGGCCCTTCGCAGTCGAAGGCGAAGTCCTCGCCCGCATGGCCGATCTCGACCAGGCCCTCCTGGCCTTCGATCCAGCCCATGTCGGCCATTGCCGCGGGCCGGTTGCGCGGATGGTCCCACATCGCCGGATCGAGCGGGTTCGCCGCGAAGGCGGCCAATATATCGGTCAGCATCAATTCCTGATGCTGCTGCTCATGGTTGATGCCGAGCGTGATCAGCGCGCGTGCCGTGTCCGGCAGGTTGGGCAAGGCGGCGGCGATCTGCTCGTCCACGGCGGCGCGCCAGGCGAGGATCTCGCTCAGGCTGGGGCGCGACAGCATGCCGCGCCGGTCGCGGGCGTGGCGCGCACCTTCGGCTTCGTAATAGCTGTTGAACAGATAGGCCCAGCGCTCGTCATAACGGCGATGGCCGGGCAAATGATCGCGCAGCACGAAGGTTTCGAAGAACCAGGTCGTATGTGCGAGGTGCCATTTGGCAGGCGAGGCGTCGGGATGCGGCTGGATCGTCGCGTCGGCATCGGACAAAGGCTCGGCGATCGCGACCGACAAGCTCCGGGTGGCCCGGTAGGCGGTGCCGAGGTCAGGCGCGTGGTCCAGGTTTTGAGCGCGAGCGGCCATGCGGAGCCCCTTTGCCGGCGCCAAAGAGGCGCGGTTCCCCTCTTAAGATCGTTGCGACAACGCCTCAATCAACCCCGCGTTGCCCCCGGACGCCAAAGTATGTCGCCACCTGCTGCCAGATTGAGCAGCCGCGCGAGCACGAACAGATGGTCCGACAGGCGGTTTATATAGGTCAGCGCTTGCGGATTGAGGCGCATCTCGGCGGCCGCCGCGACCACGGTCCGCTCGGCGCGGCGCACCACCGCGCGGGCGCAATGGAGCTGTGCGGCGGCGGGCAATCCGCCGGGAAGGATGAAGGAGGTGAGCGGCGCCAGCGCCTCGTTCATCTCGTCAATCTCACGCTCGAGCCGTTCGACCTGCGCCGCGGTGATGCGCAACGTCATCTCGCTCGGCGTGAAATCCTCGCCGGGCGTGGCGAGATCCGCGCCCAGATCGAACATCTCGTTCTGGATCCGCGTCAGCATCTCGCGCGCGGGCCCTTCCTCGAGGCTCGCCACCGCGACCCCGATCGCGCTATTGGCCTCGTCGACATCGCCGATCGCGGCCATGCGCGGATGCGCCTTGCTGACGCGCGACCCGTCGACCAGGCCCGTCTGCCCGGCATCGCCGGTGCGCGTGTAGATCTTGTTGAGCTTGACCATTCAGCCGGTCTGGCTGCGCGCCAGCATGAGCAGGATCACGACCAGGATGATCGCCAATGCCTGGAACTGGATGCGCCGCCACATCATGCGGTTCTGCTTCAGGCTCGATTCGCTGATACCCTGTTCGTTCAGCCGCGCATGATCCTGCTGGAGCATGGCGATCACACCGCGCACGATCGAAACCACCGCGCCCAGCGCGCACAGGATGATGAGGATACCGAAAAAGAGCTTCATGACGTCTCTCTAGTCCTCGGTGATGGGGACGCCAATCGGAACTTGCCCGGCACGCAAGCCGGCGACCAGGTCCGCGGGATTCGCGCCCTCCGCGCGCAATTCGGCCAGCGGCCGTGCGCCGTTGCGCTTGGCCAGTCGCTTGCCGTCCGGGCCGATCAGCAAGGGATGGTGGTGATAGTCGAGCGTGGGCAGGCCGAGCAAAGCCTGGAGCAGGCGATGGACATGCGTCGCCTCGAACAGGTCAACCCCGCGCACCACGTCGGTCACGCCTTGCGCGGCATCGTCTACTGTTACCGCGAGATGATAGGAGGTCGGCGTCTCCTTGCGGGCGAGGACGACGTCGCCGGCTGGCAGCGGGTTGGCCTGAACCCAGCCGGCATATTGATCGTGCCACCGCAAAAAGCCCTCTCCCCTTGTGGGAGAGGGTTGGGAGAGGGGTAGCGCGCTTGCGCGCTTTGGCTCTTCGCCCAGCCTCCCGGCCCCCTCTCCCCAGCCCTCCCCCACAAGGGGGGAGGGAGCGTAGGCTTCCAGCGCCCGCGCCATATCCAGCCGCCAGCAATGCGGCTCGCCCATCCGCGCCGTCCGCTCGCGCTCCGACAACTCCCGGCAAATCCCCGGATAAACCGGCCCCTCCGGCCCATGCGGCGCATTCGCACTCGCCGCTATCTCCGCACGCGTGCAGAAGCAGGGATAGATCAGTTCCATCGCCTGAAGTTTCGCCAGCGCCTCGACATAGACACCCATCCGCGCCGATTGCCGGATCACCGGACCGTCCCAGTCCAGCCCAAGCCAGGCGAGATCCTCCTCGATCCCGGCGACGAATTCCTCGCGGCTGCGTGTCCCGTCGATATCTTCGATCCGCAGCAGGAATTGCCCGCCGCCGGCACGCGCCAGATCGTGCGCGCGCACCGCCGAATAAGCATGGCCCAGGTGAAGCCGCCCGGTCGGGCTCGGCGCAAAGCGCGAAACGATCACCGCGTCGGGCACGACACTATCCACATGTTTCTGGATTCGGCAGAAAACGGCACTTGACCGCGAGTCGCGGGGATGGTGTCATGGCCCTGTCACGCCGCTCTGGCAGGCGGCAGGACGACGGAGACGCGGCGGCAACGGCCTCGCCTCCCGAGTGCGACGGGACCGAGTGACGATCCCTGGCCGGTG
>Ga0207657_10000902_pt1 | contig 31364 bp, 35 predicted proteins | sample KBSC33metaG_FD_184316 | JGI IMG/M metagenome (GOLD analysis project Ga0207657, IMG submission 184316) | Corn rhizosphere microbial communities from Kellogg Biological Station, Michigan, USA - KBS C3-3 metaG (SPAdes) (version 2) | ecosystem: Host-associated > Plants > Roots > Rhizosphere > Soil ...
CGCGAGGATCACGTCGCGCCCGTGGAGGATGTGGAACGACTCCTCCCAGCAGATCTTCTTCATGATCCGCGCGTACGGCGCGTACGAGCACTTGAGGAGGGCCTTCTGCGAGATGATCGCGGCGGCGTCGACCAGCCAGGCGATGACGCCGACGTCGCCCCACGTCTTCGTCGGGTAATGGAAGACGTTGTGGAACTTCGCCTTGCCGGAGACGAGGTCGGCGAGCATCTGCGCGCGCGGCTTGCCGAGATCCTCGGCGACCCGGTAGATCAGCTGGGCGTGGCCGACCTCGTCCTGCACCTTCGCCGTGAGGGCGAGCTTCCGCTGCAGCGTCGGCGCCTTGAGGATCCACTCGCGCTCCGGGAGCACGCCCATGAGCTCGGAGTTGCCGTGCATCTCGATGAACTTGATCAGCTTCTGCCGGTAGTCGTCCGGCAGCCAGTCCGTCGCCTCGACCTGCCCGCCCTCCTGGACGTAGGCCAGGAACTCCTCGGTACGCGCGTCCATCCGGATCCTCCCTACCTACCGATCGTTAGGCTACGAACTATAGATGTCCGCGAGGCGTGAGGAGCTGACCCGGATCGCCGCCAGGCTCTTCGCCGAGCGCGGCTACCAGGGCACGTCCCTCGCCGACCTGGCCGGGCAGCTCGGGGTGCAGAAGCCCTCGCTCTACCACCACATCGCCTCGAAGGAGGATCTCCTCTGGGAGGTCGCCTGGGAGGGGGCCGCCGCCTTCCACGCCGGGCTCGACGGCGTGCCGGCCGACGCACCCGCGGCCGAGCGGATCCGGCTCGCGCTGCGCGCGCACCTCGCGGTCGTCGCCGGGCAGCTCGACATCGCGACCGTCTTCGTCCGCGAATGGCGCTACCTCGAGGGCGAGCGCCGCGAGCGTTTCGGAGCCGAGCGCCGGCGCTACGAGGAGCGGATCCGCGACCTCTTCCGCGAGGGCGTCGAGGGGAGCGAGCTTCGCACCGACCTCGACGTCGCGACGGCCGCGCTCCTCTTCCTGAGCGCCGCGAACTGGGCGTACACGTGGCTCCGGCCGGGCGCCGACACCGACGGGCTCGCCGACCGCCTCTACGCGGCGCTGCTCGACGGCATGCGCGGCTACGCGACCCCCTGAAGCGGAAACCGCCGGCGTGTCGTCCAGCGGCCGTCCTCCTCGCGCTCCTCGATCAGCGTCACCGCGGTCGCGCGTGCGGCGATCGGCAGCGCGGCCGCAACGTCGATCGGCGTCTCGCTGACGGTCAGGTGCGGGATCACCTCGTCGTGTGCGCCCTCGTACGGTGGATGCTCGGGCCATTGCTGCCAGACGGCGGCGGTCAGATCGGCGAAACGCAGCGCCGGCTCCGGGCGGAGCCAGGTGACCCCGTCCTCGAACCGCTCGACGCGGTCGAGCACGAAGTCGAACGACGGAAAGCGCGCGAAGAGCTCGGCGAGCCGCGCCTCGTCGACCACTGCGCCGTCCGCGAACGGGGAGAGGATCGTCACGTGCGCAGGGACGCCCCGCGCCGCGCTCGAGTCGTGCGCGAGTCGCAGCGCCCCGACGGCGGGCTCCGCCTCGGGAACCTCGATGATGAGCGCGGTGCGTGGCATGCTCGGGAGCGTGAAGCGCGCGCTCCTGATCGTCAATCCCTATTCCACCAACGTGACCGGGACCCGGATCACGCAGGTCGAGCACGCCCTCCGCGAGCACGCCGACCTGCAGACGGAGTTCACCCAGCGTCCCGGACATGCGACCGAGCTCGCGGCCGCCGGCTCGGCGGCCGCGGTCGACGCGATTCTCGTCTTCTCCGGCGACGGCACCTACAACGAGGCGCTGAACGGCGCCGACGGCGGCACCCCGCTCGGGTTCGTGCCGGGCGGCGGCACGAGCGTCTTCCCGCGCGCGCTCGGCCTGCCGCGCGATCCGGTCGCCGCTGCGCGCGCGCTCGGGGAGGCGGTCGCGGAGGGACGCGTGCGGCGCATCTCGCTCGGCGAGGTGAACGGCCGCCGCTTCTGCTTCTCGGCCGGGCTCGGGTTCGACGGAGAAGCGGTGCGCAGGCTCGACGCGCTCGGCCGCGATGCTGGAGGCGCCCGGCCCGGCGATCTGATGTTCCTGCGGGTGGTCGGGAAGATGCTCATCGAGCGGCGCGCGCGCTGGGAGCCGCAGCTCGAGATCGAAGGTATCGGGCGTGCGTCCTTCGTGCTGGTCGCGAACGGCGATCCGTACTCGTACGCCGGCTCGGTGCCGCTTCACATCGCGCCGCTCGCGCGGTTCGAGGACGGGATCGACTTCGTCGCGCCCACGCGCGTCCGCGCGCGCGACGTGCCGCGCCTGCTCCGGTTCATCGTCCGCGGGAAGGGCCAGCTCGAGGCCGAGGACATCCTCGTCGGCCACGACCTCGACCGGATCGAGGTGCACTGCGACCGCCCGCTGCCGCTGCAGGCAGACGGCGAGGATCTCGGCGACGTCGAGACCGTCGTCTTCGAGGCTCGGCGCGACGCGGTCTCCGTTCTCGTGTAGCGCCGGGCCGCCGAGCCGGGCATCCGATAGGTTCCGCCCGGCATGGCGGGCGAGGCCCTCACGGACGGCGACCTGCTCGAGCTCTACCGCCGGATGGTGCTCCTGCGCACCTACGACGAGCGCTCGGTCGTCTACCACCGGCAGGGCCGGATCGGCACCTACGCGATCTACTGGAACCACGAGGCGATCCAGGCAGGCGCGACCTTTGCGCTCACGCGCGACGACTGGATCTTCCCGTCCTACCGCGAGTCGGCGATCGGCCTCGTGCGCGGGATGCCCGCCCAGACGATCCTCCAGTGGTGGCGCGGCCATCCGTCGGGCTGGTGGAGCCCGGCCGACTGGAACGTGGCCTCGGTCTGCGTCCCGATCGCGACGCACGTCCCGCATGCGGCCGGCCTCGCGTGGGGGAAGAAGCTGCGCGGCGAGAAGACGGTCGCGATGGCGTTCTTCGGCGACGGCGCGACGAGCGAGGGAGCGTTCCACGAGGGCATCAACTTCGCCGCCGTGCTCAACGCGCCGGCGGTGTTCGTCTGCAACAACAACCAGTGGGCGATCTCGACGCCGATCGAGGCGCAGACCCGGGCCGAGACGCTCGCCGACAAGGCATCCGGGTACGGGATCCCGGGCGTCCGCGTCGACGGGCTCGACGTGCTCGCCGTCTACGACGCTGCACGTGAGGCGGTCGACCGTGCACGCGCGGGCGACGGGCCGACGCTGATCGAGGCGGTCCACTACCGCGCCGCCCCGCACGCGACGGCCGACGACCCGCGCGCGTACATCGACCCCGTGCGGGTCGAGGCGGAACGCGCACGGGAATGCGTCGGGCGGTTCGAGACGGTGCTGCGTGACCGGGGACTGCTCGCCGACGAGCTCGTCGCGTCGACCCGCAAGGACGCAGAGGACGCGATGCGGGCGGGCATCGCGGCGGCCGAGGCGGAGGCGGCCCCCGATCCGGAGCTGCTCTTCTCGCACGCCTACGTCGATCCGCCGCGGAACATGCGCCATGGCTGAGCTGACGCTCGTCGAGGCGGTCAACGACGCGCTGCACGTCGAGCTCGCACGCGACGACAACGTGCTCGTGATCGGCGAGGACGTGGGGCGCGCGGGCGGCGTCTTCCGCGCCACCGCCGGCCTGTTCGAGCGGTTCGGCGGCAACCGCTGCGTCGACACGCCGCTCGCCGAGGCCGGGATCCTCGGCACGGCAGTCGGGCTCTGCATGGCCGGCTGGCGTCCCGTGTGCGAGATGCAGTACGACGCGTTCTCGTACCCGTGTCTCGACCAGCTGATCACGCACGTCGGCCGTTACCGCTGGCGCTCCGGCGGCCGCATGGAGTTCCCGATCACGATCCGCATGCCCTACGGCGGCGGCGTGCGCGCGCCGGAGCTGCACGACGACTCGCCCGAGGCCTACTACGTGCACACGCCCGGCATCAAGGTCGCGATCCCGGCGACGCCGGCGGACGCGAAGGGGCTCCTCGCCGCGGCGATCCGCGACCCCGACCCGGTCGTGATCTTCGAGCCGAAGCTCGTCTATCGCACCGCGCGCGGCGAGGTGCCGGAAGGCGACTTCGTCGTGCCGCTCGGCCGCGCCCGCGTCGCCCGCGAGGGAAGCGACGTGACGCTGATCGCCTACGGCGCGATGGTCGACGTCTGCGAGCGCGCGGCCGACGCCGTGGACGTGTCGTGCGAGGTGATCGACATTCGCTCGCTGCGGCCGCTCGACGAGGAGGCGATCATCGCGTCGGTCGCGAAGACCGGACGTGTGGTGATCGTGCACGAGGCGCCGCGCACGGCGGGCTTCGGCGCCGAGCTCGCCGCGCTGATCGCCGAGAAGTCGATCTTCGACCTGCAGGGCCCGGTGCTCCGCGTGACGGGGTACGACGTGCCGTATCCCTACTGGACGATCGAGGACAGCTACGTCCCGTCCGTCGAGCGCGTCGCCGCCGCCGTGCGCAGCTTCTTCTGAGCGAGCGACTGCGTCTCTGGCTCGAGCGCGACCGGCGCGGCGCGGGCTACCACCTGCGCGACGCCGCGACGGGCATTCGCGTGGAGTGGGACGACCCGCGCATCCGCGTGGTCGCGGTGGCGGGCGTGTCGTTCCGCGCCGAGGAGGTGCGCGACGCGAGCTTCGACCCCGGCCGCAGGCTCGCACTCGTTCCCGAGCCGCAGAACGAGCACGACCCGCACGCCGTCGCGATCTGGAACGAGGAGCGGACGCTCCAGGCGGGCTACGTGCCGCGCGAGACCGCGCCGGAGCTCGACGGCGGCGAGCTCGCGGTGTCGCTCTGGCGGGCGGGCGAGGGGCTGCGTGTCCTGGTCGTGCCGGCGGGCTCCTGGGTCGGCCGTCCCAGATAACCTCCGCCGCCGTGGGCTACGAGTTCAAGCTGCCCGACCTGGGCGAGGGCCTGACCGAGGGCGAGGTCGCGCGCTGGCTCGTCGCCGAGGGCGACGAGATCGCCGAGGACGCGCCGCTCGTCGAGATCCAGACCGACAAGACGACGGTGGAGATCCCGTCGCCTGCGGCCGGCAAGGTCGCACGCATCCTCGTCGACGAGGGCGACGTGGTCCCGGTCGGGACGGTGCTGGTCGTGATCGGCGAGGACGACGCCGAGGCGCCCCCGAGCCCGAGCCCGAACCTTGCAAGTACCAGTCTGTTACAAGCAGCCTCTGCGGTGGGGCCACCGCCGGACGGTCGCGTGCAGGCGACGCCGGTCGTGCGGCGGATCGCGCAGGAGCTCGGGGTCGATCTCGGGTCCGTCATCCCGACCGGCCCCGGGGGACGTGTCTCGGAGGACGACGTGCGGGCCGCGGCCGGGACGGGGGCCCGTCCGGTCCAGGCTCGGGTCGAGGGGCGGCGCGAGAAGGTGCGCGGGGTCCGGCGTCAGATCGTCGAGCACCTGACGCGCGCGCATCGCGAGGTGCCCGCCGTCACCTATGTCGAGGAGTGCGACTTCTCGCACGTCGACCTGAAGCTCCTGCTGCCGGCTGTCCTGCAGGCGACGGCCGCAGGGCTCGTCGAGTTCCCGGAGCTGAACGCGCGCCTCGAGGGCGACGAGATCGTCTACCTCGACCGCTACGACATCGGCGTCGCGGTGCAGACCGACGACGGCCTGCTCGTGCCGGTCGTGCGCGGCTGCGACACCCGCAGCCTCGACGAGCTGCGCGCGGACGTCGACGAGCTCGCGCGAAAGGCCCGGTCCGGCGAGCTGACCGCGGAGGAGCTGCGCGGCTCGACGTTCACCGTCACGAGCGCGGGCAAGCTCGCGGGCCTCCTCGTGACGCCGCTCGTCAACCATCCGGAGGTCGCGATCCTCGGCGTGCACCGCATCGGGCCGAGGCCCGTCGTGCGGGAGGGCGAGATCGTCGTCCGCCCGGTCGGGAACGTGAGCGTCACCTTCGACCACCGGGTCGTCGACGGCGCGCGCGCCGCCCAGTTCGCGCTCTCGGTGATCGCCCGGCTCGAGGCGCCTCCCGCGTAGACTCGAGCCCGTGGGGGACTGGTACACGGTCGGAATCCTGGTCGGCCTCGGCGCCGCACTCGGGATCGCCGCCGCAGCGATCCTCGGCCGCGTGCTCGCCGCGCTCGTCGTCGCCGCGGTGATCGCAGTCGCAATCGGGCTTGCGCTCTGGCAGTGGGACGAGGCCGTCGGGGGCCTCGTCGGCGCGGCGTGCGGATCGGTCGGCGCGGCGCCGCTCGTCGCCGGGACGCTGCGTCGCGGCGGCACGCGCGGGGGCACGGCGCTCCTCGTCTCGCTCGCCGCCCTCGTCGTGGCGGGGCTTGCGTTCGTCCCGGTCGTCGGGTACCTCGAGGCGCTCGCGGTGCCGGTGCTCGGCGCCCGCCTGCGCCGCCGCGCGCCCGACACGCACGCGGGCCTGCGCTCCCTTGCGCGCGACTGAGCAGCCGAAGCCGGTCGTGCTGATCGTGATCGACGGCCTGACGCCGTCGATGTTCGAGGCCGCCGACGCGCCCGCGCTGCGGTTTCTCGCCGAGCACGGCACCTACCGTCGCGGCACGTCGACCTTCCCGTCGCTGACACCGGTCTGCCTCTCGTCGATCGCGACCGGTGCGCACCCCGACGTGCACCACATCCCGCACCTCGTCTGGTGGAACCGGGAGGAGCGGCGGCTCGTCGAATACGGGTCGTCCTTCGGAGCGGTCCGCGCCGCCGGGATCGCCCGCTCGCTGCGCGACACGATCGTCGACCTGAACGCACGCCATCTCTCGCGCGACGCGGAGACGATCTACGAGACGCTCGAGGACACCGGGTTGACGACGGCCGCGATCAACATCACCTGCTACCGCGGCAGGCACCGCCACCTGGCGACGATCCCCGGCGCGCCCGCGGTCTACGGACCGAAGCGGTTCTTCTGGTACTCGCTCTACGAGAGCGACCGCACCGGCGCGCCGATCGCGGTGCGCAATCGCGCGCTCGGCTCGATCGACGGCTATGCGGCGTGGGTCGGTCGCTGGCTCGTGACACGTGACGGGTTCGACCTGCTCGTCTACTACCTGCCCGACTACGACTACGCATCCCACGCCACCGGCCCGGACAGCGCCCACGAGGCGCTGGCACGGAGCGATGCCGCGGTGGCGGCGCTCCTCGACGCCGCCGGCGGGCCGGATGCCTTCCTCGAGCGCTACGCGGTCGTGCTCTGCTCCGACCATGGCCAGTCGCACGTCGACAGGGTCGCGAAGCTCGACGCCGATGGCGATCTCGTGACCGCATCGAATCGCGCGGCGATGGTGTACACGGCCGAGCCACGTGCGGTCGCCGAGCGCCTCGACGCTCAGCCCGCGGCGGGGATCGTGCTCTTCACGGAGGACGGGCGGGTCGTCGTCCGCCGCGACGGCGACGAGGACGATGCGCTGCTCGACGACATCCCGGATGGACGCGAACGCGCCGCCGCCGCGCTCCGCAACCCGAACGCGGGCGAGGTGCTCGTCTCCGCCGCGCCCGGCTGGGAGTTCGTCGATCTCGCAGGCCGGCACCACCTCGGCGGCGGGAGCCACGGCTCGCTCGAGGTCGCGGACTCGGAGGTGCCCATGCTCACCGTCGGGCTCGGCCCGCCACCCGCCTCGATCACCGGGATCAAGTCGCTGATCGTCGAGCATCTCGCGCGCCATGCCGCGTGACTGGGTCGACGACCAGCTCGTCCGGCGCGGGATCACCGACCGGCGAGTCCTTGCCGCGATGCGCGAGGTTCCGCGGGAGCGCTTCGTCCCGGAGGGCGCGCGCGAGCATGCCTACGACGACGTGGCGCTCGAGCTGGAGCACGGCCAGACGATCTCGCAGCCGTTCGTCGTCGCGCTGATCTGCCAGTCGCTCGCCCTGAACGGGGACGAGCGCGTGCTCGACGTCGGGACCGGGTCCGGCTACCAGGCCGCGGTGCTCGACGAGCTCGCCGACGAGGTGCTGACGATCGAGCGGATCCCCGAGCTCGCGGAGCGGGCGCGCGCGAACCTCGCCGCAGCGGGCCGCGAGCTCGAGGTGATCGTCGGCGACGGCTCGCTCGGCGCGCCGGCCCGCGCCCCCTTCGACGCCATCGCCGTCGCCGCCGCCGCGCTCGAGCTGCCCGCCGCCCTCATCGACCAGCTCGCGCCCGGCGGCCGGCTCGTCCTCCCCCTCGGCGACCGGCTCGTCCGGGTCTCGGGCGGGCGGGTCGAGCAGCTCGCCGCGGTGCGCTTCGTGCCGCTCGTCACCGGTTTGCCGGAGCCGCCGCAGGGGAGGACCGGCGCGAGATGAGGGGTCGGCCGGCAACGGAGCTGCTCGAGCTGCCGGTGCGGCTGCGCGGGATCCAGCTCGGCCGGCCGGTCGACGCGTGGCTCGACAAGGTCGCCGACCGCCTGGTCGGCCTGGAGATCCTCTGCGGGGACGGCTCGCGGCGCTTCCTGCCGTTCGCCGTCGCCAGGGTGCGCGACCGGGAGATCGAGGTCGACTCGGCGCTGACGCTGATCGACGAACGCGAGCTCGAGTTCTACCGGAGGCACTCCCGCCGCCTCGCCGACTGCGGGTACACCGATGCGTGGATCGACGGCGACGGCGGCGTCCACGAGACGCAGAGCGCCGCGTAGCCGAGGAGTCCGCTAGCCTCGCCCGGGTGTCAGTGGCCGCCCGTACGGCCGAGGCGCTGCGCCGTCCGCACAACTGGGTCCAGCTCGGAAAGTTCGCGGCCGTCGGGGCGACCGGCTACGTCATCAACCTCGTGGTCTTCGCCGCCCTGCTCGGCTGGGGCGCGCACGTCGCGGCCGCAATCTCATTCGTCGTCTCGGCCGCAAGTAACTACTGGTGGAACCGGCACTGGACGTTCGCGCTGCAAAAGCGGCACATCGGCGCGCAGGGGGCGCGCTTCTTCGTCGTCTCCCTGCTCGCCTTCGGCGTCAACCAGCTGTGGCTCGTCGTCTTCATCGACTGGCTCGACTGGCGCAAGGTGCTCTCGCAGGCGGTCGCGATCGTCCTCGTGACGCCGCTGAACTTCCTCGGCAACAAGCTCTGGTCCTTTCGCACGCACCACACCGCAGAGGGATGAGGCTCGCCGCCGCGGCGTTGCTCGCGCTCGCGCTCGTGCCGGTAGCGCAGGCGGCGACGACGCGGTCGACGGTGACGACGACCATCCCGTCCACGCCCGCCCTCCCGGCGACCGAGACCACGCCCCGCACGACGGAGCGGCAGGCGATCGCGCTCTTCCTCGCGAACGGCAAGGTCGCGAGCTGGCTGAAGCGGTACCCACCGAACCCCGGGACCGATGCGACCTTCGCGCAGGGCGCCTGGACGGTGCACGTCACGTCGGGCAGGGCCGGCGAGATCGCGACCGGGAAGATCGACGACGGCACGGGCGCCGTCGTGGAAGCGTGGACGGGGCCGCAGGTCGCCTGGAAGATGGCGCGTGGCTACCCCGGCGCATTCGGCGGGGCGAAGATCAACAGCTACCTGGTCTGGCTGTCGTTCTGCGGGGCGTTCCTGCTCGGCCTCGTCGACTGGCGGCGGCCGTTCTCGCTGCGCAACCTCGACCTGGTCGTGCTGCTGTCCCTCTCCGTGTCGCTGTGGTTCTTCAACCGCGGCAACGTGTTCGCGGCGATGCCGCTCGCCTATCCGCCCCTCGCGTGGCTGCTCGTGCGCTGCGTGTGGATCGCGCGGCGCGACCGGCCGTCCCGCGGCGCGCCCGTCTGGCCGATCTGGATCCTCGCGGCGGCGACCGTGTTCCTCGCCGGCTTCCGAATCGGATTGAACGTGCGCGCGTCGAACGTGATCGACGTCGGTTACTCCGGCGTGATCGGCGCCCAGCGGATCCTGCACGGCTCGAGCCCGTACGGGCATTTCCCCGAGGAAGGCACGCGTCCGAAGTGCGGTCCGGCCGACGCCGACGGCGAGGTGCGCGACCGCATCCAGACGAACGGGCGCTGCGAGACCGCGAACCCGCTCGGCGATACGTACGGGCCGGTGTCGTATCTCGCCTACATCCCGGGCTACGCGATCTTCGGCTGGAGCGGCAAGTGGGACACGCTTCCTGCGGTTCACCTGACGTCGATCCTGTTCGACACGCTGGCGCTGATCGGGCTCGCACTCGTCGGGCGGCGGTTCGGAGGCCCGCGACTTGCGGCGACACTCGCGTTCGCATGGGTCGCGTGGCCGTTCACCCAGTACGCCTCGAGCTCGAACACGAACGACGCGATCGCGCCGGCGCTCCTCGTCTGGGGGTTCCTCGCGCTGACGAGCCCACTTGCCCGGGGCGCGGCGGTCGCCGTCTCGGGCTGGACGAAGTTCGCCTCGCTGCTGCTCCTGCCGCTGTGGTCGGGCTACCCCGAAGCACGTCGCGGGCGCAGCCTCACCGTGCTCGGCTTCGCGCTCGCGACGGCGATCGTCTTCTTCGTGCTGTTCCTCGAGCCCTCGCCGTGGCACGCGGCGCGCGTCTTCTACGACCGGACGGTCAGCTACCAGATCGGCCGCGACTCGCCGTTCTCGCTGTGGGACTGGGGGCAATACCACGCGAAGGGCCTGCCCAACCTGAAGCTCGTGCAGCATGTGCTGCAGGCGCTGCTGCTCGCCGGCTCGCTCGCGCTCGGGTTCGTGCCGCGTGTGCGCTCGCCGCTCCGGCTCGCCGCGCTCACCGCCGCCGTGCTCGTGGGCTTCGAGCTCGTCCTGACGCACTGGTTCTATCTCTACCTGCCGTGGTTCTTCCCGTTCGTGGCGCTCGCGCTCGTGGCCCCGCTCCCAGGCGGGAACGCCCGTGAGAGCGCCTAAGGCCCTCGCCGCCGCCGCGATCTTCCTCGTCTGCTGGGGACTCGTGCAGACGTGGTTCTGGGCGCACGGGCAACTCGTCGACTGGCCGGTCTACCGCGACTACGGCCGGGCGATCGTCGACCACGGCCGGGTGCCCTACCGCGACTTCGCGGTCGAGTATCCGCCCGGTGCGCTGCCGGTCTTCGTCGCGCCGGCGCCCTTCCAGGACTACGCCGGCGCGTTCGCGTGGTTGATGGCGGCCTGCGGCGTCGCGCTCGTCTTCGTCGTCGCCGAGCTGCGGCTACGCGCGGCGTTCCTCGTCGCGCTCGCACCCGTGCTGGCCGGCTCGCTCATCCTGTCCCGCTTCGACCTCTGGCCCGCGCTCCTCACGACGGCGGCTCTCGCGGCGCTGCTCGGCGAGCGCCACCGCCTCGGGTGGGCGCTCCTCGGCGGCGCCGTCGCGGCGAAGCTCTGGCCGCTCGTGCTCGTGCCGCTCGCGCTCGTCTGGGCGGCGCGCCGGGGCCGTGCCGGTGCCTCGCTCGCGGGGCTCGCCGTCGTGCTGGTCGCATTCGTGCCCTTCGCGGTGGTCGCGCCGCACGGCCTGTGGGACAGCATGCGCGCGCAGGCCTCGCGGCCGTTGCAGGTCGAGAGCCTCGGCGCGTCGCTCCTTGCCACCTTTGGCCATCCGCACGTGATCACGACGCACGGCTCGCAGAATCTCGTCGGCCACGGCGCGGTCGCCGCGCTGTTCGCCCTGCTCCAGGCCGTCGCGCTCGTCGCGGTGTGGGTCGCCTTCGCCCGCGGGCCCGCGACGACCGAGCGCCTCTTGCGGTACTCGGCGGCCGCGGTGTGCGCGTTCGTCGCGCTCGGGAAGGTGCTGTCGCCGCAATTTCTCATCTGGCTGATCCCGCTCGTCCCGCTCGTGCGGGGGCGCCGCGGCGCCGCCGCGACCGCGACGCTCGCGGCGGCGCTCGTCCTGACACAGGTCTGGTTCCCGCTGCGCTACTGGAGCTACGCCGACACGTTCCATCTCGCCGGCGTCGTGCTCGTCCGCAACCTGGCGCTCGTCGTCTTGCTCGGCGTGCTCGTCTGGCCTACGAGTACGGCACGCGGACTGCCGCACAGCTCGTAGCGCGGCCCGACTCGTCGCAGCCGACAAGGGCGCCTTCGATGCGGACGTCTCCGGTCGCGGGCTCGAGCCGCGTCGGCATCCCGGTGAGGAAGCGCTTGATCGCATTGTGCTCGTCGCTTCCGATCACCGAGTCGTGCGGCCCCGTCATCCCGGCGTCGGTGATCGTCGCGGTCCCGCCGGCGAGCACGCGTGCATCGCTCGTCTGCACGTGCGTATGCGTGCCGATCACGGCGGTGACGCGCCCGTCGAGATACCGCGCGAGCGCGACCTTCTCGCTCGTCGCCTCGGCGTGGAAGTCGACGATTACGACCGGTGTCTGCCGTCGCGCCTCCTCGACCAGCCGGTCGGCCGCCAGGAACGGGCTCTCGAACGGGTTGAGCGAGAAGACGCCGAGCAGGTTGATCACCGCGACGCCCTGCTGCACCGTCAGCCCGATGCCCGGCGTCTGCGGCGAGAGGTTCGCGGGCCTGAGCACGCGGTCGGTGCCGGAGAGGTAGGGCGCGAACCCCTGCTGGCCCCACGTCCAGTTCCCGAGGGTGACGACGTCGGCGCCGCTCGCGAGCAGCTTGTCGGCGAGCTTCGCCGTGATCCCCCGCCCGGCGGCGGCGTTCTCGCCGTTCACGATGCAGAAGTCGGCCTCGAGCTCCCCGCGCAGCGACGGCAGCCGTTCCTCGATCGCCCGCCGCCCGGGCGCGCCGAACACGTCGGCGACGAACAGGATGTTCAATGTCCTCGCCTTTCTAGCCGAGTGCCAGCGTCGCCGAGGGATGGACCTCGACGACGACGTGGTTCCCGGAATCGTTCGTGTAGCGCGCGAGCGCCTGGCGCTCCGCGTGCGTGAAGTCGACGATCGAGCCGAGCTTGGAGCTGCCCGACGTGACCGGCGAGCCGATCACGAGCGAGGGGTCGACGCGGACATGCGACACCGCGACGACGAGCGACGGTGCGCCGGCCGGCTGGATGTCGATGCGTGAGCCGTACGCCGCCGCATTCAGCACGACGTCGTCGATCGCGACGATCGTTCCGTCGACGGGCGAGTAGACATCCGTGCCCGCGGGCGCGCCGATGTCGATCGCGGAGGTCGACGGGCCGACGCCGCCGGGCAGCTGATACCACCGCGGCTTGCCATTCGAGCCGCCGAAGACCGACCGGACGACGCGCTTCAGGACGCCTTCGTTCGCCTGCGTCCCGACCGGGGCGAGCGCGAGCGAGCCGTCACTGCCGCCCTGGTATCCGATCGCGGTCACGCGCGACTGGCTGACCGGCAGCTGGACGTGGAGCGTGCCGAGCCGCGCGAGGATCTCGGGCTGCGGCGGGCCCGCCGGGAGCAGGCGCGACGCGCTCGCGGGAGCGGGGGCCTGCGCGGGCGTGCCCGAGCCGCCGAAGGCCGACAGGGAGAGCGCGACGAGCGCGACGAGCGCGATCACGACCAGCACTGCGAGCCGGCGGCGGCGGCGCTCGCGGTCGATTCGGCGGCGATTCGTCACGCGGGCGCGCCGGTGGGTCACCGGGGGCGACATCCCGGGCACCGTAGCGGACGGAATTGGCTCTTTCAACGCGAGCGCGCCGTCGACGCCGAACGTCCAGTCCCAGTCCGGAGGCCGGAGCGCGACGACGCTCGCTGTAGCATCGCGGCCGTGAGCACGGTCGGGCGCCCGCCGCGCATCGAAGTCCCGCGCTGGATCCAGCTCGTCGGCCTGCCGCTGCTCCTCGTCCTGACGTGGGTGGTGGCGACGGCCGCGGGTCACGTGGTGTTCCTGTTCCTCGTCGCCGCGCTCGTGGCGCTCCTGCTCGATCCGATCGTGCGCGGGCTGCAGCGGACGCACCTCCCGCGGGGGCTTTCGGTCGCGATCGTGTATCTGAGCTTCGCGGCTGCGCTGGGGCTCGTCATCGTGTCGGTTGCGACCCTCGTCGTCGGCGAGACGAAGACCGCGGCATCGCGGTTCAACGACTACTTCACGAATCGTCACCACGGCGCCGGACAGACCTCCGCCGACCGTGACGTCGACCGCCTGCAGCGCTGGTTGAACACCCATCACCTGAAATCGGTGGACGTGCAGGCACGAGGGCACAGGATCGTCCGCCAGATCCGCCAGCGCGACGTCGGCAAGTACACCAACAAGATCGTCAGCTTCGTCGAGGGGGCAGCGCTCTCGATCGGCAAGACGCTGTTCTCCGTCGTGCTGCTGTTCGTCGTCTCGATCTACATGCTCCTCGACATGCAGCGGTTCGGCCGGGCGATCGACCGTCGCTATCCGCCTCGACCGGGCGAGCAGCCGTTGCTGCGCAGCATCGAGCACGCGCTCGCGTCGTACGTGCGCGGCCAGGTCCTGCTCAGCCTGATCATCGGCACGACGGCGGGCATCGGCCTCTGGATCTTCGCCGCGGTCGGACTGCTCCCGCACGCCGAGCAATACGCGTTGCTGTTCGGCGCGGTCGTTGCGGTGACGGAGATCATCCCGTATCTCGGCCCCTGGCTCGGCGCCCTCCCGCCGTTCGTCTACGCACTCGTCGTGCACCCGCTGTCGGCGCTCTGGGTCGCGCTGCTCTTCCTCGGCATCCACCAGATCGAGGGCCACATCGTCGTCCCGAACGTGATGGGGAACGCGCTCCGCCTCCACCCGCTGCTCGTCATCTTCGGGCTCGCGACCGGCGCGGAGGTGTATGGCCTCCCGGGGGCGCTGATCGCGCTGCCGCTGCTCGCCGTCGCGCGCGCCGTCTGGGAGTTCTTCGCTGACCGGATCAAGTTCGAGCCCTGGAACTCGGGGCGCGACGCGGCCGGCGGTGACACGTCCGGGGACGAGGCGGCAGGAGTCGGGGTCGGGCTGGCCGAGACGCGTACGCTTCGGCCGTGAGCTCCTTCCCGATCACGCGCCTGCGCCGCCTGCGCCGCACCGGACAGCTTCGCGACCTCGTGCGGGAGACCTCGCTCTCCGTCGACGACCTCGTCATGCCGCTCTTCGTCGCCCCGGACCCGCTGCCGAACGAGCGCCTGCCGGGCCTCGCGCGGCACACGGTCGACTCGCTCGTGCGCGAGTGCGACGACCTCGCGGCCCTCGGCCTGACTGCCGTGCTGCTCTTCGGGATCCCCGAGGAGAAGGACGAGGAGGGCTCCGGCGCCTGGATCGAGGACGGCATCGTCCAGCAGGCGCTGCGCGAGCTCCGGCCGCGGTTCCCCGAGCTCGTGCTGCTGACCGACGTGTGCCTGTGCGAATACACCTCGCACGGCCACTGCGGCGTCCTGCGTCACGACGCCGGCGGCGTCGAGGTCGACAACGACGCGTCGCTCGAGCTGATCGTCCGCACCGCGGTCTCGCACGTCGAGGCCGGGGCCGACGCCGTCTGCCCGAGCGACATGATGGACGGCCGCGTCGGCGCCGTTCGCGAGCTCCTGCCGCAGACGCCGATCGTCGCCTACTCGGCGAAGTACGCATCGGCGTTCTACGGACCGTTCCGCGACGTCGCCGGCAGCGCGCCGTCGCACGGCGACCGCCGCGGCTATCAGATGGATCCCGGCAACGTGCGGGAAGCGCTCCGCGAATGCGAGCAGGACGTGGCGGAGGGCGCGGACATGCTGATGGTGAAGCCGGCGCTTCCGTATCTCGACGTCGTGCGGGCGGTGCGCGACCGCTTCGACCTGCCGCTCGCCGCCTACAACGTCAGCGGGGAGTACGCGATGGTGAAGGCGGCCGCAGCGGCGGGCGACCTCGACGAGCGGACGGCCGCGGTGGAGACGCTCACCGCGATCCGCCGCGCAGGCGCCGACGTGGTCATCACCTACTGGGCCAAAGAGTTCGCGCAATGGGCCCGCTCGTAACGAGCGAGCTCTGGCACCGCGCCACGCGGGTGATTCCCGGCGGCGTCAACTCGCCGGTGCGGGCGATGCGCGGCGTGGGCCTCGACGAGCCGTTCTTCGTCACGCGCGGCGACGGCGCGCACCTCGAGACGGCCGACGGGCGCACGCTGCTCGACTGGGTGCAGTCCTGGGGGCCGCTCATCTTCGGCCACGCGGACGCCGAGACGGTGGCTGCCGTGCGTGAGGCGGCGCTCGACGGCACGAGCTTCGGCGCGCCCACCGAGCGCGAGGTCGACCTCGCCGCCGAGATCGTCGACGCGGTGCCCTCGGTCGAGCGGGTACGTCTCGTCTCCTCCGGCACCGAGGCCGCGATGTCAGCCGTCCGGCTGGCGCGCGGCTTCACCCACCGGGACCGCGTGATCACCTTCGCGGGCTGTTACCACGGGCACGCGGACCAGTTCCTCGCGAGCGCGGGCTCGGGCCTCGCGACGCTCGGCATTCCCGCCTCGCCCGGCGTGCCGACCGGCGTGACCGCCGACACGATCGTGTGTGCCTACAACGACGTCGACGGCGTCGCCGGCGCGGTTGCGCGCTACGGCGAGGGGCTCGCCGCGATCGTCGTCGAGCCCGTGGCCGGGAACATGGGCTGCGTCCCGCCCGCGCCGGGGTTCCTCGAGGCGCTCCGTCTCCTCTGCGACGCCTCGGGCGCGCTCCTCGTCTTCGACGAGGTGATCAGCGGCTTCCGCGTCGCCCGCGGGGGTGCACAGGAGCGCTTCGGCGTCACGCCCGACCTGACCGTGCTCGGGAAGATCGTCGGCGGCGGCCTGCCGCTCGCGGCGTTCGGCGGCCGCGCCGAGGTGATGGAGCGGCTCGCGCCCTCGGGGGCCGTGTACCAGGCGGGAACGCTGAGCGGCAACCCGCTCGCGACCGCCGCCGGGATCTCGGTGCTGCGCCGGTTGCGTGACCCCGGCATCTACGACGAGCTCGAGCGCCGCGCCGAGCGGCTCGCCGCCGGGCTCGCCCCGTTCGGCCGCGTGCAGCGCGTCGGGGCGATGCTGACGCTCTTCGCCGGGCGCGACGAGCCCGTCGAGCGGTTCACCGAGCTCGACACGGACCGCTACGGCGAGCTCTTCCGCGGCCTGCTCGACCGCGGCGTCTACGTCGCGCCGAGCCAATACGAGTGCCTGTTCCCGTCGCTCGCCCACGGTGACGAGGAGATCGACCGCACGATCGAGGCCGTTTCGGCCATCTTCGACGGCCGAAACGGCTAGTGGACCTCTTCGACGCGATCGCCGAGGGGGCCGAGAGTGAGAGCGGCGTCTGGGCTCAAGCGCTTCGTCCTAGCCACGAGCGCGAGCTCGTGGCAGTCTTCTCCCGGCTCGCACCCGAGCACCTGGGGGTCGGGCTCGAGACGGTCTACGAGGCCTATCTCGTCCACTACGGCACGTCGCGGCTCTTCGCCGCCCGCACACCCGACGATGCCGTGCTGCTCGGCGACTACCTCTATGCGCACGGTCTCGTCCGGATCGCGGAGGCGGGCGGCGTGCATGCGGTCTCGGTGCTCGCCGGGTTGATCTCCCGCTGCGCCGCGCTGCGCGCCGACGGTGCGGACGGCGACGGCGAGGCCTGGGTCGAGGCCGTGCGCGATCTCGGGGGCAGGCCCTCCGAGGACGCAGTGCGAGACGTGCTCGCCTCGCACTGCGCTAGAGTCGCACCGTCTTGAGCGCGCTGCCGATCCTCGACGCTGCCTCGGAAGGCACCCACGTCATCCTCGGGATGCTGATCGTGGGTCTCATCTTCCTCGCCGTGATCGGGCTCGGCGAGCTCTCGAACTGGGCGGGCCACCGCCGCGCCGTGCGCCGTTCGCGCCGGTCGTCGTACTAGAGATCACTAGCCCGCCAGCGTCTCGATCAACTGCCGCCGAACCCGTTCGAGCTCGCGCTCGTGCGCGTCGAGCTCCTCGGCGCTCGCACCGCGGCCGGCCAGCACCTTCCGTACGAGCTCGAGGCCCCGCGCCTCGAGCAAGAGGTCGTCGATCCGATGATCCAGGACGGTGTGTGTCATGCGGCCTCCCTTGCGAGCTCGAACTGTTCGTCCGGCCGCTCCGCGACCGGCTCTGTCCTCGATGCGCGAAGCGCCGGCGTCAGCAGCGCCGCCGCGAGCGCGAGCACCGCGAGCACGCCGAAGCCGACGCGGTAGCCGTGTGTCGTCGCCGCCGCCGAGGTGGAGTGGCCGGCCGCGGTGGTCGCGATCGTCGTGATCGCGGCGAGCCCGACCGCGCCGCCGATCTGGCGGCTCGTGTTGACGAGCCCCGAGGCGATCCCCGCCTGCGCCGGTGCGACGCCTGCGAGCGACGCGATCGTGACCGCGACGAACGAGACGGCGATCCCGACGCCGATCAGCAGGAACGACGGCAAGAGGTCGGTCGCGTAGTGCGCGTGCACCGGCAGGCGCACGAGCAGCGCCTGCGACACCGCGGCGAAGAGCAGCCCGGCCGCGAGCACCCGCCGCGGGCCGAGCCGCGTCACGAGCCCCTGCGCCACGTTCGACACGATCGCGACGGTGCCGGCGATCGCCGCGAAGGCGAGTCCGCTCCGAGCCGCCGAGTAGTGGAGCACCTGCTGCAGGTACAGCGTCAGCAGGAAGAACTGCGAGAACGCGATCGCCGCGATCACGCCGGTGATCAGGGTGCCGACGGCGAGAGTGTTCCCACGGAAGACCATGAACGGCATCAGGGGATGGGCCGTGCGCTGCTCGACCGCGACGAACACGGCTGCGAGCAGCACGGAGACGGTCAGGAACGCGACCGTCGAGTTGCTGCCCCAGCCCTTCTGGGTCGCTTCGGTGAGGGCGTAGACGAGCAGCATCAGCGACGCGGTGATCGATGTCGCTCCCGCCACGTCGAAGTGCCGCCGTGCGTTCTCGGACCGGCTCTCGGGCAGGCGCCTCGGTGCGAGCGCGACGAGCGCCAGGCCAACCGGCACGTTGAGGTAGAAGACCCAGGGCCAGCTGAGATAGGAGGTCAGGACGCCCCCGAGGAGGACGCCGACCGCGGCCCCGCTGCCGGATGCGGCGCCCCAGATCCCGAGCGCCAGGTTGCGCTCGCGGCCCTCGCGGAAGATCGTCATCAGGAGCGACAGGCCGGCCGGGGCGAAGAGCGCGCCGCCGAGGCCCTGGATGCCCCGGAAGACGACGAGCGCCGTCGCCGACCAGGCGAGCCCGGAGAGGGCCGAGGCGATCGTGAAGACGGCGATGCCGGCGATGAACACCCGGCGGCGGCCGAGGATGTCGGCGAGCCGCCCGCCGAGCAGCAGGAACCCGCCGAAGGTGATCGCGTACGCGCTGACCACCCACTGCAGGGCTGCCTCCGAGAAATGCAGGTCGGTCTTGATCGTCGCGAGCGCGACGTTGACGATCGAGATGTCGAGGACGACCATGAACTGGGCGGCGACGATCAGCGCGAGCGCGACCCAGCGGGTCTGACGATACGGAATTGCTATGGCGGAACCAACCATCGATACCTTCCCTTAATCGTGGAACTATCCCACGATACCACAACACCACTCTAGAACGAGCTACACTTCAGGCATGACGACGCCGTCGATGCAGAAGCCGCTCGCGAAGCCTCATGTGAAGCCGCCCTACGAGCTCGTCTGCAGCACCTCGTACCTGCTGAAGCGGCTCGGCTGGGCGATCAAGGACCGGACGTTCGAGGCCTTCGAAGCGGCGGGCGAGAGCCCCTACCACTACGCCGTGCTCGCCGTGCTCGAGGAGAGCGCCCGCGAGACCCAGGCGACGATCGCCGACTCGCTCGGCTACGACCGGAGCTGGCTCGTCGGTCTCCTCGACGAGCTCGAGGAGGGGGGTCTGATCGAGCGCAAGCGCGACCCCGCCGACCGGCGGCGGCACCTCGTGAGCCTGAATCCGGCCGGTACGCGGAAGCTCGCCGAGCTGCGCGCGATCTCGAAGCGGATCGAGGAGGAGTTCCTCGGCGGTCTCGGCGTGAAGGAGCGCAAGCAGTTGCACGAGCTCCTCCTGCAGGTCGCGCGGCACCACGACCCGCGCTACTCCTCGTAGACTCGCCGCGTGGCCATCGCCCGCGACCTGCGCGAGTGGATCGCGCTCCTCGAGCGCGAGGGCGAGCTCCTTCGAATCGCCGCCGAGGTCGATCCGCACCTCGAGGTGACGGAGATCGTCGACCGCACCGTCCGTGCGGGAGGCCCCGCGCTCCTCTTCGAACGGCCGAAGGGCGCGCGTCACCAGCTGCTCGTCAACCAGTTCGGCACCGAGCGGCGCATGTGTCTCGCCTTCGGCGTCGACACGCTCGACGACGTGGCGGCGAAGCTGTCCGAGATCCTCGAGCTGCAGCCGCCTGAAGGGCTCGCCGCGAAGGTTCGCGGTCTGAGGACATTGAAGTCGGTCGCCGACTCGCGGCCGAGGACGGTCAGGCGAGCCGCGAGCCAGGAGGTCGTGCTGCGTGGAGACGAGGTCGACCTCGGCCGCCTCCCGGTGCAGACCTGCTGGCCCGGCGACGCCGGCCCCTTCATCACGCTGCCCGCGGTGATCACGCGCGATCCGCGTACCGGCGGCCGCAACGTCGGCATGTACCGCATGCAGGTGCTCGGCCCGCGCTCGACCGCCATGCACTGGCAGCTTCACAAGGACGGTCGCGCCGACTACCTCTTCACCGAGGGCAGGATGGAGGTCGCGGTCGCGCTCGGGCTCGACCCGATCACGGCCTACTCCGCGAGTGCCCCGCTCCCGAAGCACATCGACGAGCTGATGGTCGCGGGCTTCCTGCGCGGCGAGCCGGTCGAGCTCGTCCAGGGGGTCAGCGTCGACCTCGAGGTGCCGGCCGGCGCCGAGATCGTGCTGGAGGGCTTCATCGACAAGGGCGAGCTCGCCGAAGAAGGGCCGTTCGGCGACCACACGGGCTACTACACGCCTGCCGAGCCGTTCCCGGTCTTCAACGTGACGGCGATCACGATGCGGCGCGACGCGATCTACCCGTCGATCGTCGTCGGGAAGCCGCCGCAGGAGGACGCGTGGCTCGGCAAGGCGACCGAGCGGATCTTCCTGCCGGCGGTGCGGATGACGGTGCCCGAGATCGTCGACTACGACCTGCCGGTGGCCGGCGCGTTCCACAACCTCTGCATCGTCTCGATCAGGAAGGCGTTCCCCGGCCACGCCCGCAAGGTGATGCACGCGATCTGGGGGCTCGGGATGCTGAGCCTCACGAAGGGGATCGTCGTCGTCGACGAGCACGTCGACGTGCACGACTACGCCCAGGTGATGTTCTACGTCGGAGCGAACGTCGATCCGAAGCGCGACGTGGAGATCGCAGAGGGGCCGCTCGACCATCTCGACCACTCTCCGACGCTGCAGTTCGTCGGCGGCAAGATCGGGATCGACGCGACGGCCAAGGGACCGCTCGAGGGCGCGCGTGAGTGGCCACCGGAGATCGAGATGAGCGCCGAGGTGCGGGCGCTCGTCGACCGCCGCTGGAGCGAATATGGTTTGGCGACAGTTGTCCAGGCGCCGGACGCTGGAATCCGTCAGAGTTCGCGCCGCCTGTTACGACGTTGACCCGACTCGCCTCAGACCGCTTGAATCCCGCCTAGTCCCTTTTGCAGCCGCACGACGAACAGCCGCACGTCCCCGGACCGAGCCTCTGGCCGGTCGGCTTCGCCGTTGGCATCGTCGTCCTCCTGATCGGGCTGATCGTCTCGTGGTACATCGCCGGGCTCGGCGCCGTGGTCGCCCTCGCCTTCGCGTTCCTCTGGGTCCGCGACCTGACCGCCGGCACGGAGCTCACGCACGCCGAGGAGGTTCCACCCGAGCATCCGGCGGCCACCGCACCCTCCGCGAGCGAGGGCGAGGCGGGCATGCCGCCGTCCGCGCCCGCCGAGCGCTACCCGCGGTCGAAGTTCCTCGAGCTCTCGACGCTCGGCGTCGGGGGCGTGATCGGCGGGCTCGTCACCGCGCCTGCGCTCGGCTTCATGGTCGCGCCGGCGTTCCTGAAGCAGGGGCAGAAGGATCACGACATCGGTCCGTTGACCGACTTTCCGGAGGGCAAGTTCGTCGTTGCGACGTTCATGTCGGACAAGAGCGAGGGCGAGGTCTCGCGCCGCACGGCGTTCGTGCGCTCCAACGGCCAGGTGAACGGCCAGCCGAGCTTCACGATCATCTCGAACCACTGCGCGCACCTCGGCTGCCCGGTGCAGCCGAACGGCCCGCTCGACCAGACGGGCGAGAAGCAGTTCGGCGACGTGACCTTGATCCCGACCGTCTCGATCGCCGGCTTCGGCTGCCCGTGCCACGGCGGCCAGTACGACACCGAGGGGAACCGCACCGCAGGGCCGCCGGTGCGCGCGCTCGACCGCTATTCGTTCTCGATCCGCAACGGCCGCCTCTTCCTCGGCAAGCCCTTCTCCGTCTCGCACGTCGACGGCGCGGGCGGCAGCGCGAAGATCCACAAGTGGACGCTCGCGTACCCCGGCGAGCACGTGAACGGCATCGAGTCCTGGCTGTACCCGATCCAGCCTCCGCACTGACCCGACGATGGCGACGCGCAAACTCACCCGCAGCGAGCAGCTCCAGCAGACGATCCTCTATCCGCTGGACTGGCTCGAGGAGCGCTCCGGCATCGTCGGCGGCGTTCGGTACTTCCTCTTCCGGAAGGTGCCGGGCGACATCAACTGGTTCCAGACGCTCGGAGCCGCGACCCTGACCGCGTTCCTCGTGCAGGCGACGACCGGCGTGATCCTCGCGATGTACTACAAGCCGGATCCCAACTCCGCGTACAGCTCGATCCAGCACATCACGAACGACATCTGGGCGGGCTGGCTCGTGCGCGGCATGCACCGCTGGGGCGCCTCGGTCTTCATCATCCTCATGTTCCTGCACATGGGCCGCGTGTTCATGTTCGGCGCGTACAAGTACCCGCGTGAGCTGAACTGGATCATCGGCGTGCTGCTCCTCGCGAGCGGGCTCGCGGAGGGCTTCACCGGCTACCTGCTCCCGTGGGACCAGACGGCGTACTGGGCGACGGTCGTCGGCATCAACATCAACGGCACCGCGCCGTTCCTCGGCCCGTTCCTCGCGCAGTTCCTGCAGGGAGGCACGTACATCAACGCCGACACGCTGCCGCGCTTCTACTCGATCCACATGTTGCTGCTTCCGGGCGCGATCTTCGCGCTGATCGGGCTCCACCTCTATCTCGTCGTGCACCTCGGCGTCACCTCGCCGCCGTGGTCGAAGGACGCCGCCGGCACCGGCCCGTCGGCCAACGGCGCGGGCCGGAAGAGCCGTCGCGGCCTGCTGCGCTACGGCACGCGAAGGAACGGCCGCTGATGGCGTCCGACCGCCTCGTCGAGCGCCGCCGCGTCTTCAAGCAGTACAAGGAAGACGTCAAGGAGCGCGGGAAGCCGTTCTACCCGTTCGCGATGTGGCACGACACGGTGATGTCGCTCGTGGTCGTCTCCGTGATCATCGGCCTCGCGATCGTCTGGAAGTTCTCGACGCCGGGAGACCACATCGGCACCGACCCGGGCTGGCTCGGGAAGCTCTACGACGCCCCCGCCGACCCGGGGACGATCAACTTCGTCCCGCGTCCCGACTGGTACTTCTACTTCCTCTTCTACCTGCTCCGGATCTTCAAGTGGCCGGAGTCGGTCGTGCTCGGCACGATCGGACTGCCGACGGTCTTCCTCGTCCTGCTGATCGCGATGCCGTTCATCGACCTGCGCGCGGAGCGGCGGATCGGGCGGCGCCCGGTTGCCGTGATCGCCGCGATCATGGTCGTGCTCTCGATGGGGATCCTGACCTACAAGGGCGCGACGGCGAAGGAGGCTCTCGGCACGGAGCTCCTCGCGCACGTCCCCAAGTGGGCGGCGAAGGAGGGCTTCAGCCAGAACAAGCAGGCGGTCGCCGGGGCGAAGCTCTTCGCCCAGGCGGGCTGCCTGAACTGCCACACCTACAACGGAGACGGTGGCCACAACCTGGGTGCGCCCGAGTTGACCGCCGAAGGATCGAAGAACAAGGGCATCGCGTTCCAGATCGCCCACCTCAAGTGCCCCGCCTGCGTGAACCCCGGCTCGCCGATGCCGTCCTTCGCCGGGCTCGGCGACGCGCGCCTGAAGACGCTCGCGGCCTTCCTGGAGGCCTCCAAGGGCGGCAAGTAGACCGCTCGGCCGGGCACCGCGCGTACGCTTAGGCGGTGCGTGTGTTCCTCGGCATCACCGGCGCCTCCGGCGCGCCCTACGCGCGGAGGCTCCTCCGGTCGCTCGCGGCCGCGGACTGCGAGGTCGGCGTCGCCGTCTCGGGTGCGGCGATCGAGGTGCTCGCGACCGAGCTGTACGGCGACGCGCGCATCTCGCGCGACGAGACGCTCGCGCGATTCACCGAGGGGACGGGCGGCAACGTCACGATCTACGAGCCCTCCGACTGGAAGGCGCCGTACGCGTCGGGGTCGGCGAAGGTGGACGCCTACGTGATCTGCCCGTGCTCGATGGGCACGCTCGGGACGATCGCCTCGGGCGCGATGCAGAACCTGATCCACCGGGCGGCGTCGGTCGCGCTCAAGGAGGAGCGGAAGCTCGTCCTCTGTCCCCGCGAGACGCCGCTCTCGAGCATCCACCTCGAGAACATGCTCACGCTGCGTCGTGCCGGTGCGACGATCCTCTTCCTCGCACCCGGCTTCTACCACGGCGCCGGGAGCGTCGACGATCTCCTCGACTTCGTCGTCGCACGCGTGCTCGACCAGATCGGCCTCGAGCACGCACTCGTCCCGCGCTGGGGCCAGGGGTGAGCCCGTGACGCTCGCCCCCGACGCCGTCCGCACGATGTTCGACCGGATCGCGCCGGTCTACGACGCGATGAACCGGATCATGACGGCGGGCCTCGATGCCCGCTGGCGGCGGCTCGCAGCGGCAGCCGTCGTCCGGACGGGCGACCGCGTGCTCGACGCGGCGTGCGGCACCGGCGACCTCGCGATCGCAGACGAGAAGGCGGGCGCCGCCAAGGTGACCGGCCTCGACTTCTCGGCGGAGATGCTCGGACGCGCGCGGAAGAAGGCGCCGCAGCTCGAGTGGATCGAAGGCGACATGCTCGCGCTGCCGTTCGCGGACGCGACGTTCGACGCCGCGACCGTCGGCTTCGGCGTGCGGAACGTCGCCGACCTCGAGCTCGCGCTGCGCGAGCTGCGCCGGGTGCTGCGCCCCGGCGGCCGGCTCGCGATCCTCGAGATCACGCGGCCGCGCGGGCCGCTCCGGCCCTTCTACTCCCTGTGGTTCGACCGGGTCGTGCCGCTCCTCGGGAAGGTGCTCCCCGGCGGCGCGGCCTACTCGTATCTCCCGGAGTCCGTGAAGCGGTTCCCGAACGCCGAGGCGCTCGCCGACCTGATGCGCGCCTGCGGGTTCGGGGACGTCGGGTTCCGCCTGCTGGCGGGCTCGATCGTCGCGCTCCATACAGGAGCGGCGGAGTGAGCGAGCTCGCCCAGGTCCAGGCGCTGCCCGGTGTCGCGTCGTACATGGGCGAGGTCGAAGCCGGGCTCGCTCGTGCCGTCGCGGTGCGCCCCGGCCTTGCGCAGGAGGTCGCGGGCGAGGCGCTCGCTGCCGGCGGCAAGCGCCTGCGGCCGCTCCTCTGCTTCCTCACCGCGCCCGGTGAGCCGTCGGTGGCGGCCGGCGTCGCCGTCGAGATGGTGCACATGGCGACGCTCGTGCACGACGACCTCGTCGACGGCGCCCGCCTCCGCCGCGGGTTTCCGGCGGCGTGGTCGGTGTACGGTGCGAACGCGGCGAAGGCCGCCGGCGACTACCTCTACGCGTGCGCGTTCTCGGTGCTCGCGGAAGAGGGCGACGAGCGGGCCGTGCAGACACTTGCCGATGCCGCGCTCTGCCTCGCACGCGGCGAGGCCATGCAGAAGCTGCAGGCGAACGACCCCGACACGCCGATCGAGGCGTACCTCGAGCGCTGCGCGCTGAAGACCGGGAAGCTGATCGAAGCTGCGTGCCTGCTCGGCTCCGGCGGCGACGAGGGGCTCGGCGTCTACGGCGCGGCGCTCGGGATCGCCTTCCAGATCGCCGATGACATCCTCGACTGCGCGGGCCAGACGCAGGAGACCGGCAAGATCCCCGGCACCGACCTGCGCGCGGGAACGCCGACGATGCCCCTTCTCTATGCCGCGCAGCGCGACGGCGCCGTGCGCGAGGCGCTTGCCGGCGGGCGCCTCGACGGCGCGCTCGTGCGGGTCGCCGCGACCGGCGCGCTCGATCGCTCGCGTGCGGCGGCGCTCGACTACGCGGCCCGCGCCCGCTCCGCCCTCGACGTGCACCCGCACCGCGAGGAGCTCGAGGCCCTGACCTACGCCGTCGTGGACCGCGCCGGATGAGCGCGATCAAGCTCGGCCGGATCGGCTACGTGAACATGGCGCCCGTCTTCTTCCGGCTGGAGGCGGAGGTGGAGGAGGTCGTCGGCGTCCCGACGGCCCTGAACAGCCAACTGGTCGGCGGCGAGCTCGATGTCGCGCCGATCTCGTCGATCGAGTACGCGCGGAACGCGGAGACGCTCCGGCTCCTGCCGCGTCTCTGCGTGTCCAGCGAGGGTGCGGTCGAGTCGATCCAGCTGATCTCGAAGACGCCGCTCGCCCGCATCCGCTCGGTCGCCGTCACGCCGGAGTCGGCGACCTCGGTCGTGCTCACGCGGGTGCTCTTCCCGGACGCGGAGCAGGTGCCGCTCGGCGAGGACGCGGAGGCGACGCTCCTGATCGGCGACGCCGCGCTTCGCTCCGCGTTCGAGGACCCGACGCCGCACCACGACCTCGGGCGATTGTGGCTCGAGCGCACGGGGCTGCCGATGGTCTTCGCCGTCTGGGCGGCGCCGGAGCCGACGCATCCCGGCCTGCCGGAGCTCGAGGACGCACTCGTCGCCTCGTTGCACGCGGCACGCGCCGAGCCGGAGCGCCTCGCGTTCGAATCCGCGGAGCGCTACGGCTATCCGGCAGGCTTCCTCGCGCGCTACTTCGAGAAGCTGCGCTATCGCTTCGGGCCGCGCGAGCGCGCGGGCCTGTACACGTTCCTCGAGCTCGCTCACGACGCCGGTGAGCTCGACGAGGTCCCCGAGCTCCGGTTCATCGCGGCCGCCGGAGCGGCGGTCTGAGGCATGGACACCCGCGACCGGCGTCTCGCCGAGAACGAGATCCTCTTCCGCGAGATCAACGACCGGATCAAGACCGTCGCAGATACGCACGGGCCCGACGAGCATCTCTACGAGTTCCTGTGCGAGTGCTCGAACCGCGACTGCACGCTGCGGCTCGAGCTGACCGTCGCCGACTACGAGCGCCTACGCGCGGATCCGCTCCATTTCGCGGTCGCAGTCGGTCACAACCTGCCGGAGATCGAACGGGTCGCCGAGCAGAACGCCGGGTACTGGGTCGTCGAGAAGATGGGCGAGGCCGCAGACCTCGCGGAAGAGCACGACCCGCGCTAGGAGCGACAGCTAGGCAGCGACAGCTAGGCGGCGACAGCTAGGCGACGGCGCGGCCGAACCGCTCGGCGCTGCGGGCGCGCCGCTTTGCCGCTTCCGCCTCGCGGTCCTTCGGCGGGGCGGTCGTCACGAGGTCGGCGAGCAGATGCTGCGTCGCGTGCGCGACGTCGTCGACGGCCCGCTGGAACGCCGCCTCGTTCACCTTCGACGGCTTGTTCATCCCGCTGACCTTGCGCACGTACTGGAGGGCGGCCGCCTTGACCTCGTCGGAGGTGGTCTCCGGCTGGAAGTTGTGAAGAACGCGGATGTTGCGACACATGCCGCGATTCTAGCCGGCGGCCTACCGTCCGAGTGGCCTCCGGTCGGCCGCGCAGCGATACTCGTCCAGGATGGGGAGAGCACGGATGCTCGCGCCGCTCGTCGTGGCGTTGCTCGTGGCGGGGCTGCTCGGCGCGGGGGCGCTCGCCTCGGCCCACGATGCCCGCTCGGCGCCGGGCTCGTGCGCCCCGCGCCGTGCCACGGAGGCCTACGCCGGGTCGGTCCAGCAGGCGATCGACTCGCGCCGCGACCTCTGGGGCAGCCGTCTCCTCGCCGCGCCGGGTGGGCCGACCTATCGGGCGGCGCAGCGGTTCCTGACGCCGCTACTCCTCGCCACGCAACGCGGTCAGCGCCCGCTCACGCCGTCGGGGGTCTACTACATCCCGTTCTCGTTTCCGTTCAGCTCCTACGGGCCGGCCGTCTTTGCGCTCCACGTCGCGGATGGGAGCGAGATCATCACGCGCCACGTCGGCGGTCCCAGCCTCTCGTTCTTCGTCGGCGACGGGCGCGAGCGCTACGGCTCGTGCCTGGAGCGGCTGCGTCCGGCGCGGCTCGCCGAGGGTCACCTCCCGATCCTGCAGACCTCGTACTCGGACGCGCACGGCGTGCGCTACACGCAGGAGTCGTTCGTCGGCCGCGCATACAGCGCGCGCTCGGTCGTCAGCTTCGTCCGCCTCCATGTCGACGCGCGCACCGCCCGAGCCGGCGCGACGGTCCGGCTCGTCCCGTGGAAGCTGCTCGCCCACAGCTCGGCGGACCGGCTCGCCTATCGCGGCGACACGCGAATGATCGTGAGTGCCGGGGCCGAGTTCGTGGACGGCGTCGTCCGCTACCGCGTCGCGCGCGGCACGGAGCAGACGGTGTATGTCGCGTGGCTGAACGGGCCCTCCGAGGCGAAGTCCGTGCATGCCGACGAGGCGACGTACGACGCGGCCCGTACGACGGCCGTCAACTACTGGACGGCGCGCCTCGCGTCGGGCATGCAGGTCGAGGTGCCGGAGCCGGCGGTGCAGGACGCGGCGCTCGCGATCCTCGGGCAGGAGATCACCTTCGGCTGGCGCTACAGCGTCGGCAACCCCTACGAGGAGCTGTCCTTCGCGGAGGCGCTCGACAGCGCCGAGGTGACGGCCTCCTACGGCTTCCCGAACGTCGCCAAGGCGACCCTCCAGGTGGCGCTCGCGCGGCTCGTCCAGAAGCCGAAGCGCTTCACCGCCTTCCGTGCCGGACACCTCCTCTCGACGGCGGCCTTCTACTACCGGCAGACACGCGACCGCGACTTCCTCGCCCACGAGACGCCGGCCCTCGCACGGCTCGTCGAGGGCATCGCCGCGCGCCGGGTGCGGAGCGGGCCCGCGCGCGGGCGGTTGCGACCGGAGCCGCTGTCGTCGGACATCCCGTACGACGTCGAGAGCGTCAACGGGATGATCGCGGCGTGGCAGGGGCTGCTCGCGATCGACCACGTCTGGAGCGTGACCGGGCACCGGGCCTCCGCCGAGCGCGCGCGCCTGCTCGCCCTCGGCATCGCGGGCGCGCTGCGGCCGGCGCTGCGCAAGCAGACGGTCCGGCTGCGCGACGGGTCGCTCTTCGTGCCCGACGCGCTCTCCGGCCCGAACCGGGGGCCGTTCCCCGCCCTGACGGCGATCCGCGAGGGCTCGTACTGGAACCTCGTCATGCCCTACGCGCTCGCGTCGGGCTTCTTCCCGCCGCACTCGCGCGCTGCGAACGGGCTCGTCGCGTACCTGCTCGCGCACGGCTCCAGGCTGCTCGGGGTGCCACGTGCCGACGCGCACATCATCTACTCGAACAGGCCGTACGGCTCGGGGCTCGGCGAGGTGTACGGCCTCAGCATGTCGAGGTTCATGGCCGACAACGACCATCCCGACCAGCTCGTGCTGAGCCTCTACGGGATGCTCGCGGTCGGTATGACGCCCGGGACGTACGTCTCCGGCGAGGCGATCTCGGTCGTCCCGGTGAACGGCGCGTACTACCGGTCGATGTACATGTCGCCGAACTCGGGCGCGAACGCGTCGTATCTCGACACGCTCCGCCAGATGCTCGTGCACGAGCGGCGGGGACGAGGCGGCGCGCCGACCGGGCTCGATCTCGCGTTCTCGACCCCGCGCGCCTGGCTCGCGGACGGCAAGACGATCGGTGTCCAGAACGCGCCGACGAGCTTCGGCAAGGTCTCCTACTCGATCGAGCGAGCAGGGTCGGCCGTCACCGTCCGGGCCGTCGTCCCGCCGCACGCGCACGCACGCCTGCGGCTGCGGCTGCCGGCGGGAGACAAGCTGCGCAGCGTGACGCTCGGCGGAAGCCGGCCGGCGTTCGACGCGGCGTCCGGGACGATCGACCTCGGGTCGCGCCACGGCGCGCTGACGCTGAACGCGACGGTCAGGCGGTGAGCGCCGCCGGGCGCTCCGCCCGGCGGTAGGAGACGGTGTAGCCGAGCTTCCGCGGCACGGCGAGCAGCCCCTCGAGGTCGAGCTCGATCGTCGCCCCGGCCTTCTGCGTCACCTCGTCCTCGATCGGCAGGTCGAAGTCGTCCGCGCCGAAGTCGAGCGCGCGGAAGGCATCCTCGTTCTGCGTCAGCACCGACGTGCGCACATGCTTGACGTTGTCGAGGAAGATCCGAGAGAGCGCGATGTGGCGCCGGTACTCCTGCGCCGAGATCTCACGGCCGCCGAACGCCGTGCCGTACGGCTTGTAGGTCCAGCAGAGGAAGGAGAAGAGCCCGCCGGTCTCGTCCTGGAAGTCACGCGTTCGCTGGAGGTGCTCCAGCCGCTCGTCGAGCGTCTCGTCGAAGCCGATCACCATCGTCGCGGTCGTCTTCAGCCCGGACTCGACGATCGCGCGCTGCGCGTCGAAGTACTCGCGAACCGTGTACTTGAACTTGGCGTGTCGCTTGCGGAAGTCCTCGGTGAGGATCTCGCTTCCCCCGCCGGTGACCCAGTGCACGCCAGCGTCGCGCAGTGCTGCGGCGGCTTCGGCGTGGGTCAACCCGGCACGGTCGGCGAGGTAGACGAACTCCGCGATCGTCAGTGCGTAGAACTCGACCCGGTCGCCGTAGCGCTCGCGCACGGCGGAGAACAGGTCGCAGTAGTACTCGAGCGGCAGCCTGGGGTTGAATCCGCCGTTGAAGCCGACGAGATCTCCACCTGCCGCGAGCAGATCGTCGATCTTCGCGAACACGTCGTCGCGGGAGAGGACGTAGCCGCCTTCCTGGTTGGGCAGCACGTAGAACGCGCAGTAGTCGCACTGGGCGACGCAGACGTTCGTGTAGTTGATGATCCGCATGATCATGTAGGTCGCGTGGTTCGGCTCGTGCCAGCGCGCGCGCACGCCCTGCGCAAGCTCCTGCAGCTCGCCGTCCGACGCTTCGTTCCAGAGGACGCGAGCCTCGTCGACGGTGATCCGGGTCACGCGGGCACCGCTTCCTCGACGGTCACCGTCTCCGGCGCGAGTGTGTCCATGAAGGCGCTGACGGAGAAGACGGCCTTCCCTGCGCCTGCGACGCCGTAGCCCGGCGGCGGCCGCAGCCCGTGCGACTCGAGCGTCGCGCGGTAGGCCTCGAGCAGGCGGATGTGGTACTCGAGCGGCGCCCCGTCCGGGTTGTCGCGGCCGAGCGGCGTGGACGGCTCGGGGCACCAGTTCGTGAAGCGTGGGGTGATCCCGCGGCTCATGAAGTAGTCGAGCCCCTCGGTCGTGGACGCGATCGCCTCGTCGACCGTCTCGAAGCCGAACGGCTTCGCCATCTCGACGCCCGCGACGAAGTTCGGGATCACGTAGCGGGCGCCGAACACCTCCGCGGCATCGAAGATCCGCCGGTGCCACTCCTCGCGGCCGACGTAGCGCTCCTTGCCGGGCGAGATGATCTCGAAGAGCCGCTTGTCCCAGACCTCGTAGTTCGGG
>Ga0207657_10000904_pt1 | contig 31337 bp, 31 predicted proteins | sample KBSC33metaG_FD_184316 | JGI IMG/M metagenome (GOLD analysis project Ga0207657, IMG submission 184316) | Corn rhizosphere microbial communities from Kellogg Biological Station, Michigan, USA - KBS C3-3 metaG (SPAdes) (version 2) | ecosystem: Host-associated > Plants > Roots > Rhizosphere > Soil ...
CGCCGAAGAACCGTGCCGCGATCGGAGCCATCGCCGCCCGCGAGTCGGGAACGACGAGCTGCGGAACGGCGACGTCGAGCTCACGCTCGACGACGAGCGCCACGGCGCCGGCCTCGACGACGGCGGGCGCGAAGTCGTGGCCGTCGGCGGTGCTGCCGCGGACGCAGAAGAACAGCGCCCCGGGCCCGACGGCGCGGCTGTCGAACGCAACGTCGGCGATCTCGCGATCGGTCCCCCCTCCGGCGACCCGCGCCTCCCCGTCCGGCAGCGCGTCGCTTAGTTCGGCGAGCCTCATCGCCCGCGATTCTAGGAACGCGGTAGGCGGGGAAGGCCGCCGCCGCGCGGATCACTCGGTCGGAGCGATCCCGAGGTACGGGAGAGCGAACGAGGCGATCTGCCCGAATGCCGGCGCCGCGACCGAGCCACCGTAGTAGTCGCCGCCCTTCGGATCGTCGACGATCACGGCGACCAGCAGGCGCGGGTCGGCGGCGGGCGCGAAGCCGACGAACGAGGCGATGTACTGGGTGTCGGAGTAGGTGCCGTCGACGACCTTCTGGGCGGTGCCGGTCTTGCCGGCGAGGACGTAGCCGGGCACGCTCACCTCGGAGGCCGTGCCGCCCTCGCCGAGGACGCCCTCGAGCATCGTCCGCAGCTCGGCGGACGTCTTCTTGCTGATCACCCGGGTGCCGGCGGAGTGCTCGACCGGATTGCCGTCGACCGACTCGATCAGCCGCGGCGTCCTGAGGATCCCGCCGTTTGCGATCGCGGCGTAGCCCTCCATCATCTGCATCGGCGTCACCGACAGCCCCTGGCCGATCGGCAGGTTGCCGATCGAGGAGCCGGAGTACTCATCCGGCGTCGGGACGATGCCCTGCTCCTCGGCCGGATAGTCGATCCCGGTCGGCGAGCCGAAACCGAACTTCGAGACCCAGCTGCCGAACTCGCGGTCGCCGAGCTCCTGGCCGATCATCACGGTGCCGACGTTCGAGGACTGGGCGAGGATGTCGGAGACGCTGAGCGTCCGGTAGCCGACCTCGTGCGACTCGCCGATCGTCCGGTCGGCCACCTTGATCTCGGGCGGCACGTCGAAGGTGGTCTCGGGCTTGACGAGGCCGTCCTGAAGGGCGCCGGCGACGGTGAACGCCTTGAAGGTCGAACCCGGCTCGTAGGTGAAGCCGGTCGCCATGTTCGTCAGCTGGTCCGGGTCGGCATCGGAGAGGTCGCTGGGATCGACCGGCGGCCAGCTCGCCATCGCGAGCACGTCGCCGTCGGTCGGGTCCATGACGATCGCGGTCGCGTCCTCCGGCATGTACTTGTCGCCGATGTCGCCGAGGACCTTCTCGGTGTAGGACTGGATCCGGCCGTCGATCGTGAGCTGGACGTCGTGGCCGGCGGCGGTGCCGGTGACGACGTCGCGGTTGATCTCCTGGCCGAGCGCGTCCTTGGTGATCGCGACCTCGCCGTCGGTCCCCGCGAGCACGTCGTTCTCGGACTGCTCGACGCCGAACAGCCCCTGCCCGTCGTCGCCGATGGCGCCGATCAGCCGCCCCGCGTCCTTGCCCTGGGGATAGACGCGGCGCGAGTCGGGGAGGATCCCGATCCCGTCGAGCCCGAGCTTCTGGATGCGGTCCGCGGAGACGACGTCGACCTTCTGTGCGACGTACTCGAAGCCGCTCTGCGCAGTCAGCGAGTCGAGGATGTCGCTCTCGGGGACGTCGAGCACCGCAGCGAGCTGCTTCGCTTCCTTCGGCGGGTTCTTGACCTGATACGGCGTCGCGAAGATCGTCGCCGCCTCCTCGGAGACCGCGAGGGCGTTGCCGCGGCGGTCGAGGATCGCGCCGCGGATCCCTGGGACCTCGACGGTCGCGACCTGCTGGCTGCGGGCGTCGGCGCTGTACTCGCCGCCCTTGACGGTCTGCAGCCAGCCGGCGCGGACCATGACGACGCAGAAGGCGAGCGCGAAGGCCGCGAAGAGGAGGCCGACGCGCTTCTCGATCAGTCGCACCGGGCCTCGACTAGGGAGTCGTGGATGTGATCGGAGCGGCCGGAATCGTCGTCGTCGCCGGATCGACCGGCGCGGTCGTTGCAGTCGTCGCCGGATCGACCGCGACCGCTGCGGGGTCGGTCGGAACGGTTGCGGGGTCGGTCGTCGTCGCCGGGTCCGTGACGGCCGCCTCGACTCCCGGCGGGGCGTTCGCGATCAACCCGTCGGCGAGGCGCTTCGCGGCAGTCTCGGCATCCGAGCTCTTGGCGCCGATGTAGTGGACGGCGTCGGGGGCGGGAACCGCGAGACCGAGCGCCGATGCGGCCTCGGTGATCCGTTCGTTCGAGAGCCGGTTGGCGATCCGCGCCCGCATGACGCTGTTGTCCTGCTGGAGCTCGTCGACCTTCGTCGAGACGCTGCTGCCCGACGCGCTGAGGCTGAGGCCGACGACGTTGAGCGCGACGATGCCGCCGAGCAGCAGGCCGAGCACCATGATCCAGGCGCGGCCGCGCGTCATCCCGACGACGAAGCCGGAGTCGGCGATGCCGCCGACGGCGTTGACGGGCAGCATCGCGACGCTGCCGCCGGCGGCGACCCGCGAGCGGGCGGCGGTGCTGCGCGGTGCCGAGCGCGGCTTTCGGGCCGGTGCCGCGGCGCGCGAACGTGGTGCTGGACGCGACTTCGGACGCGACTTCGGCTTCGGCTTCGGACGCGTGGCCGGGCGGAGTCGCGGCGAGGCGGCGGGGGCGCCCATCAACCGTCCTCCCCGCGGTCGAGTTTGACGGCGACGCGGAGGTGGGCCGAGGCCGAGCGCGGGTTGTCGGCGATCTCGCCGGCGCTCGGGGCGATTCCGCCCCGGGTGACCAGCTTCGCCTCGGGCTCGAGGCCGCAGCGGCAGACCGGGAACTCGGGCGGGCAGACGCAACCGCGGGCGCGGTCGGCGAGGAAGCGCTTGACGCGGCGGTCCTCGAGCGAGTGGAACGAGATCGCCGCCAGCCGGCCGGCGGGAGCGAGCATCTCCCAGGCCTCGGGAAGCGCCGCGTCGATTGCGGCGAGCTCGTCGTTGACGGCGATCCGGATCGCCTGGAACGTGCGCTTGGCGGGGTTGCCGCGGCCGAACCGCGCCGCCGGGGGCAGGCCGGCGCGGACCGCCTCGACCAGCTCCGCCGTCGTGTCGAGCGGGCGCCGCTCGACGATCCGCCGCGCGATCGAGCGGGCATGCCGTTCGTCGGCGTAGTTGCGGAGGATCTCGGCGATCCTGCTCTCCGGCCATTCGTTGACGACCGTCTGAGCCGAGACGGCGGCGTCAGGGTCCATCCGCATGTCGAGCGGCGCGTCGAACGAGTAGGAGAACCCGCGCTCCCAGGCGTCGATCTGCATCGAGGAGACGCCGAAGTCGAAGAGGACGATGTCGGGGCGGAGTCCCTCGGCCGCGAGGTCGGCGAGGGCCGCGTCGAAGTCGGCGCGGATGAACCGCGCCTCGGCGGGGACGTCGCGTGCGATCTGCTCGAAGCGCTCGGCCGCCGCCGGGTCGCGATCGATCGCGATCAGCGTGCCGGTGGGACCGATCCGCTCGGCCAGCAGCCGCGAGTGACCGCCGCCTCCGAAGGTGCAGTCGACGACCGTCTCGCCCGGCCGGGGATCGGTCTCGCGGATCACTTCCGCGGCAAGGACTGGGACGTGCTCGGTCGGCATGTAGGTGAGGGTCACCATTCCACTACGTGCCTTCCGGCGACGAAGGCCGCAGTGTCGCGGCGATGCTCTCGGTCAGCTCCGGCGTCAGCTGCTCGTTCTCCTCGTCCTCCACGAGCCAGTGCTCCGGCGACCAGATCTCGAGCCGCGACCCCATCCCGGCGACGATGCATCGCCCCTCGAGACCGGCGTGCTCGATGAGCTGCCGGCTGAGCCGGACCCGGCCGGCCGCGTCGAGGTCGGCCGACTCGGAATGGGCGAAGAAGCGGCGCTGGATCCGGCGCGCGTCGCGACTCATCGGGTTGAGGTGAGCAAGTGTCCTCTTCTCGTTCTCCTCGGCGGCCTTGGCCGGCCAGATCTCCACGCAGCGCTCGATGCCCTGCATCAGGACGATTCCCTCCGCGAACGAGGCGCGGTAACCGGCCGGGACCGTGATCCGGTCCTTCGAGTCGAGCGAGTGCTCGGTGCGGCCGCGAAAGGTCATCGATCAAGGGAGTTGAGCGTCGAAGTCGAAAGCGTCGGAATGCTGGTCGCCGGATGAAGTCGGGCCGGAGAGGTGAGGTGGGAGGAACCTCGCCTCCCCGGCCGTCCTTCGACTTGTGGTTCACAACTGGGCGCCACGGTAACCCACAACGCCCCACTTCGCAACACATTACTGGTCGCGCATTCCACAGCGTCCGTCGGACGGAGTTGCTAGCCAGGGCGGGCACGGGCGTTGAAACCGCTTGCGCAAGCCAATTACGGGGCGTGATTGGCGGGCGAGATGTCACCCCGCTCCTGCAATCCCGGTTGCAGCGGAGGAATCCCGTCGCCTCGACCGCGGGCGAGCCGCGCCGCGCTCGCGGATAGCCTCACCGCCATGAGCGAACCGCCGCCCGCCGATCCGCCCGGCTCGCTCGACGCCGACGACACCCGCAGCACTCACCTCGTGAGGCTGCTGCGGAGCCCGGTGACGATCAGCCTCGGCTCGGTGCTGGTGATCGCCTGCTTCGTCGGCGCGACGCTGGCGGCCGGCCCGCTCGCCGGGCTCGGGGCCGCCGCCGTCGGTGTCCTCCTCGTCTTCCTGATCGCCTGGGTGCTCGCCTCGGGCGCCGCGCGCGAGGACTTCTTCAGCCACTACGCGGCTGCCCGCGGTCTCAACCGGGCGTCGGGGCGGACCACGCTGCCGCCGACGACGCCGCTGCTCCGCAAGGGCGACCGCCGCTACGCCGAGGAGGTCATGAACGGCACCCTCCCGGGAGGCGCCGCCGGCGCGGTCGGCCTCTACACCTACGAGATCGAGACGACCGACAGCGAGGGCAACGACGACACCGATCACTACCGCTTCACGGTCGTCCTCCACGACATCCCGAGCGCCGCGCACAGCGTCTCCGACGTCTATTGCCAGCGCCGCGAAGGGTTCCGGTTCATGGACTCGGCCGAGGACGTCTTCCGGCGAATGCAGCGTCTCGAGCTCGAAAGCGAGGCCCTCGACAAGCGCTACGAGGTCTTCTACGGCGCCGGCGACGACACGAACTGGATGAAGCAGCTCTTCTCCCCCAGCTTCATCGTCTGGCTCACCGAGCGAACGCCGAAGGACTTCGCGTTCGAGTTCTCGGCGGGGAGCCTCTGCGTCAACGTCAAGGGCCAGTGCGACAGCGCCGCCGAGCTCGACGCGCTCTGCATCGCCGCCGGCGAGGTCGCCAAGCGCCTCGCCGGCGAGGCCGCCGAGTAATGAGCATGCTCAGCGAGATCGCCGGTCGGCTCCTGCGCCTGCCGGCCCCGGCGTCGCGCGAGGTCTCCGTCGAACCCGACCTGGCAGTCGAGATGGACGACGGAGTCATCCTCCTCGCCGATCGCTGGTCGCCGCCTCGCACCCGGTCGGCGCCGACGGTGCTGATCCGCTCTCCCTACGGGCGCAAGGGCGCCTTCGGCTTCCTGTTCGGCCGGATGCTCGCGGAGCGGGGGCTGCAGGCCGTGGTCCAGAGCGTCCGCGGGACCTTCGGCTCGGGCGGCCGCTTCGATCCGTTCGACGAGCGCGAGGATGGGCTCGCGACGCTGCGGTGGCTGCGGGCACAGCCATGGCACCGCGGCGGCGTCGGAATGACCGGCCCCAGCTACATGGGGCTCGTCCAATGGGCGATCGCGGACCAGGTCGATGCCCTCTCGCCCTCGGTGACCGCCTCGCAGTTCCGCGGAATGACCTACGGGGCCGGCACGATCTCGCTGGCCTCGGCGATGTCCTGGATGCTCCTGCTCGAGGTGCAGGAGCGACGGCTCGCACCGCTGCTGGTCGCCCACGGGCTCCGCAGGACGCTCCCGCGCCTCTACCACCAGACGCCGATCGCCGATGCCGACATCGGTGGGAGCGGAGAGCGGGTGCCGCTCGGGGAGTGGCTCGAGGAGCTCGCGCCCGACAGCCCGAGCTGGGGCACCCGCGACTACTCCACCGCGGTGGCGGACGTGACCGCGCCGGTCCAGATGATCGGCGGTTGGTACGACATCTTCCTGCCCTGGCTGATCGAGGACTTCAGCGCCTTGCGGGCCGCGGGCCGCTCGCCGCAGCTCGTCGTCGGGCCATGGAACCACCTCGCGCCCGACCTCGCCGCGTACAGCCTCAGGGAGGGGATCGCCTGGCTTCGCGCCCACCTGCTCGGGGATCGGCGGATGCTCTCCCCCGCCCCGGTACGGGTCTTCCTCACCGGGGCCGGCCGATGGCTGGAGCTGGACGACTGGCCGCCCGCGGACGCGAGCGGGTTGCGGCTGCACCTGGAGGCGTCTGGTGGCCTCTCGGCGACGGCACCGGGGGACGATGCGGGGCCGAGCCGCTACCGCTACGACCCCACCGACCCGACGCCGGTCCTCGGCGGCCCGCTGCTGATGGAGCGCCGCCCCGTTCGCGACAACCGCGAGCTCGAGGCACGCCCGGATGTCCTCACCTTCACGGCCGAGCCGCTGGCGGAGGCCCTCGACGCGATCGGTCCTGTCGAAGCGGACGTCTGGATGCGCTCCACCCGCGCCGACACCGATCTCTTCGTGCGGATCTGCGACGTCGACGCCGAAGGGGCGTCGTGGAACGTCTGCGACGCGCTGCTGCGGCTGACGGCCGGCGCGCCGGAGCGCGACGCCGACGGGATCGCGAGGGTCCGGTTCGAGCTTTGGCCCGTCGCCCACCGCTTCCTCGCCGGCCACCGGATCCGCGTTCAGGTCTCCAGCGGCGCTCATCCCCGCTACGCCCGCAACCCCGGGACCGGCGAAGACCCACTGCGTGCGATCGAGCTGGTCGCGGCCGATCAGGAGATCTTCCACGACTCCCTCCGCCCTTCGGCCGTCACGCTCAGCGTTGCTGGCCGGGGACCCTGACCCGCTCAGAAGCCCGGCAGGAGCGACCCGGAGTTGGCAACGATTGCTGCGGCGACGATCAACAGCACCGACGGGACGAGGAGGAGCGCCACCGCGAGCTGCATCTTCGGTGCCGCGCGGGCGGCCCGCTCCGTCACCTCGCGGCGCTGGTCGGCGCGCAGCGAGCTCGCCTGCTCGTGCAGGGTCCGCGACAGCGGCGAGCCGTGCCGGCGGGCCCGCTCGAGGGCCCCGGCGAGCGCGGCCAGCGTCGTTCCCCGCGAGCGCGCTGCAAGCGAGCGGAGCGCGACCGCCCGCGAGCTTCCGCACTCGATCGCCGCGACTGACGACGCCAGCTCCTCGCGAAGCGGGCCGGAGCTGTTGTGCATCGCCTCGACGAGCAGGGCGGCGATCCCGCGGCCGCTCGCGGCACCCGTCGCCATCAGGTCGAGCGCGTCGGGCAAGGCCGCTTCGAGCCGGCGGCGGCGGCGCCGGACCGCTGCCTCGACCACGAGGTCGGGCGCGACGAACGCGGCGGCCGGTGTCCCGACGAGGACGAGCCAGCCGAGTCGTCCCGGCGCAGCCGGAGCGGCGAGGAGCGCCAGCGGCACCGCCGCCACCGCCGTCATCGCCTTGATCGCGAGCAGCTCCGGCGCCGAGATGCGCGCCGCGAGCCCGCCCGCGCGAAGGCGTGAGGTGCGCCGCGCGAGCATCGTCTCGAGGCCCCGCCCGGTCCAGCCGCCCGCGCCGCGCCCGACGCGCCGCCGCGCGATGCGCGCCGCCGCCTCGCCGCGGGCGCCGATCAGCTCCCGTGCGGCGGCGAGCGCAAGGACCGCGGTGAGGACGATGAGCAGGCTCATCGCCGCACCTCCCCGAGCTTGCGGATCGCCAGGAAGCCGGCGACCTGGAGGGCGCCGGCGACGGCGAGAAGCAGCGCCGATGCCGGCTCGGTGACCATCCCGGCAACGAACCCGGGCGCCATCAGCTCGACGAGGAGCGCCATCAACAGCGGCATCGCGACGACGAGGCCCCCGGTCATCCGCGCCTGGGCGGTCGCCGATCGTGCCTCCCGCTCCGCCCGGCTCCGCTGCGCGGCCGCGCGGCCATGGCGGCGCAGCAGCCCGGCGAGGTCGCCCCCGGCGCGCTGCTGCGAGAGCACCGCGACGGTCAGCGCCTCGATCCGCTCGGACGGAACCCGGACCGCGAGCGCGGCGAGCGCCCGCTGCGGGGCGATGCCGAGATCGAGGTCGGCGCAGACGCGCGCCATCTCGACCGCGCTCGGGCCGGTCAGCCCGGCGGCCGCGGCGGGAAGCGCGATCCGCAGCGAGCCCCCCACCGCCACCGAGTCGGCGATTGCGGACGCGATCGCCGGGATGTCGTCCTCGACAGCGAGCCGGTAGCGGCGGCGCCTGCTTCCCACCGCCCAGCCGGCGGCGGCGGGCCCGGCGGCCGCGAGCCCGGCGAGCGCGATCGAGCCGGTCGACAGCACCGCGATCGCGGCGAGGACGGCCCCGGTCAGGATTCCGAGCCGGCGCCGCTCCGCCTCGCTCGGCGCCCGGTTCTCGCGGCCGGCCAGCATCAGGACCCCGACAGCGGCCTCGATCCATCGCTGCAGCGCGGGCAGCGCCGCGAGCCAGTCGCGAAGCGCGACGGCGATCGCCGCACCGCCGACGGCTGCGAGCAGAACCGGCGCCGCGGCGCTCATCGCCGCTCGCTCCGGCTCCAGATCGCCCGGACCGCCGGGGCGCCGGCGACCCGCGTGACCTCGCAGAGCTCGGCGGCGCGCCGCTCGGCGCCGTGACGCTCGAGGTGCAGCACCAGCTCGATCGCGTTGGTGAGCTGCTCGCTGACGACCTCGTGCGGGACCCCGAGCCCCGCCATCATCGCCAGCGTCTCGAGCCGGCGCAGCGCGTCCCCCGCCCCGTTGGCATGCACGGTCGAAAGCGCGCCGCGATGACCGGTGTTGAGGGCGACGAGCAGATCCATCGCTTCTGGCCCGCGAACCTCGCCGATCACGATCCGGTCGGGCCGCATCCGCAATGCGTTCCGGACCAGGTCGCGGATCGTCACCTCCCCGCTCCCCTCGATCCCTGCCGGCCTGCTCTCGAGGCGGACGACGTGCGGCTGGACGAGCCGGAGCTCGGCCGCATCCTCGATGGTGATCACCCGCTCGCCGGCGGCGATGAAGGACGAGAGCGCGTTCAGGACCGTCGTCTTGCCGGAGCCGGTGCCGCCGCTGACGATCAGGTTGCGGCGATCCGCCACCGCCGTCCGCAGCAGGTCGCGCAGCTCGGCGTCGAAGCTGCCCCGGGCGACGAGCTCGTCCGGGTCGGGGCGGATGCCCGCGAAGCGGCGTATCGACATCGCCGGCCCGTCCACCGCGAGCGGCGGGATCACGACGTTCACCCGCGACCCGTCGGGAAGCCGGCCGTCGGCCATCGGGCTGAGCTCGTCGACCCGGCGCCCGATCGGTCCGAGCACCCGTTCGATGACGTCGCGGAGCCCCTCCTCGTCGGTGAAGACGACGCCGGCCCGCTGCAGCTCGCCGCTCCGCTCGACCCAGACCTCCTCGTGGCCGTTGACGAGGACCTCCTCGACCTGCGGGTCGCGAAGCAACTCTTCGAGCGGGCCGAGCCCGACCGTGTCGCGGAGGAGCCGCTCGGCGACGGCCTCACGATCGGCCTCGGAGAGCAATGCCGCTCGATCGTCGACCAGCGCCGCGACGGCCTCGGGGAGGCCGGGGATCGCCTCGGCGCCGGCAACGGCCAGCGCCCGGCGCTGCTCGATGAGCTGTTCGCGCAGCTCCGCGGCGAGGCGGCCGACGTGGTCGGGGGAGGCGGCGCTCATCGGATCGGGATCAGCCTGATCTCGCGCGCGAAGTTCTCGGCCTCGATCAGCTCGAGCGCCTGCTCCCTGGTCAGAGCCAGGGTCGCGCTCCAGCCATCGCTGCCGGCCGCCGTCTCCTCGCCCGGCGCAGCCGGCGCGATCGCCAGCAGCCGGACGTCACGGGCAGCGACGCTCACCTTCGCCCGGCCTCCGGTGACGGGCTCGGCGGCAACGACGACGTCCACCCGCCGCGCAGCGCCGGGCCCGGCCAGCGCGCCGGCGCCGCCGACCGTAACGTCGACGGGATGAAGGGCGGCTTTGAGCCGCGGCCCGCGATCCGGCCGGGCGGCCGGGCTCCGCAGCTGCGAGCCGAGCAGGTAGGAGCCGGCCGGGACCGTGCCGGCAAGGCGCCGGCCGGAGACCTCGGCCGGATCGGCGATGGCGTCTGGCGGCAGGAACCGCACCGGCACCTCGCGGACTTCGAGCCGATCGAGGATCCGGCCCCGGAGCGCGGAGCCGGCCGCGAGCGGCCGCGTCAGCATCAGCACCGGCCGGGTCTCGCCGAGCTGCTCGTCGACCCGATCGCGGTAGGCGGAGGCGATACCGGCCGAGGCGATCCCGCAGACGACCGCGAGGGCCGCGAAGGCCGTCGCCCGCCCGCGACGGCTCATGCGCCGAGTGGCTCCCGCGACACCGGCAGCGTGATCGCCGCCAGCGTCCCGCCGCCGGGCGCCGGGCCGGCCGGGGTCGCCTCGCCTCCGTGGGTCGCGGCGACGTCGGCGACCACCCGGAGGCCGTGCCCGTGACGCGGCCCCCGCGCGCCGCTTTCGGCGCCGGTCCCGGCGGGCGCCGGACCGCGGTCGCGGACCTCGAAGCGGGCATTGCCGCCGCCGGCCAGCACGCGGACCGTGACGACCCCGCTGCCGTGGCGGAGCGCGTTGACGACGAGATTGTCGAGCGCGGCGCCGAGCCTCGTCAGGTCGGCATCGATCTCGGCTTCGGGGCAGGCCCGCTCGACGACCACGTCGGCGAAGCTCCAGCGACGCTCGAGGCCCTCGAGGACGTCGGCGATCCGGGCCCGCCGAACCGCAACCCGCTCGACTCCGCCGTTGACGATCCCGTCGAGGTCGCGCAGTGCCGCCCGCGCCTGCTCGAGGCAGGCGCCGGCGCCACCGAGGTCGGGCGATGCCGACTCGAGCCCGAGCGCGATCGCCTGCAGCGGCCGCCGCAGCTCGTGCATGGCCCGGTTCATCCGGCGGGCGCGCCGGGCGTCCCTGAGAACCCTCGCGATCTCGACGAGCGCCACCGCGGCGACCAGGATCGGGACCCACGCGGCCACGGCATCACCCGGCCAGGAGGCGGTAGCCGACGCCCCAGCAGTTGATCACGTACATGCCGCGCTCGGGATCGAGCTTGCGGCGCAGGCGGCTGGCGTGCGAGTCGAGGGTCCGGGTCCGACCGGCAGTCTCGTATCCCCAGATGTCGCGCAGCAGCTCCTCCTTGGTGAACACGCGGGTCGGCTCGGAGGCGAGCGTGCGGAGAAGCTCGAACTCCTTGTTGGCGAGGACGACCTCGCGCTCGCCGACCGTGACCTCGCGCGTCGCCGGGTCGATCGAGAGCAGTCCGATCCGGGTCGGGCCGCGCCTCGTCCCGTCGCGGCGGGCCAGCAGCTTGCCGATCCGCTCGTGGAGCTCCTCGTAGAAGTAGGGCTTGACCAGGTAGTCGTCGGCGCCGGCGCGGAGGCCGCGGACCCGGTCGGCGTCGCCGCCGCGGCCGCTCAGGGCGACGATCGGCAGATCGGGGTCGTAGGGAGGCGCGGGGCCGGTCGCGGCGCGGATCTCGCGGATCACGTCGAGCCCGGAGGCGTCGGGCAGGCCGATGTCGATCAGCAGGACGTCGGGCGTGGCGTAACGGCAGAAGCGCAGCGCCTCCTCCGCGGTGGCGGCGGCGAGCGGCTCGAAGCGATCGGCCTCGAAGTTCTCGCAGAGCGCCTCGCGGGCGAGCGCGTCGTCCTCGCAGATCACGATGGTGGCGAGCTTTTCGGCGGTGGGCAGCATCCTCGCTCGTTCAACCCCGCGCCGGGACCGCCCGCCCCCGGGAGCGCGATCCGTGCTGACAATCAGCGCGATGAAGGAACTGTTCGCGACCCTCCGCCACCGCGATTTCCGGCTGCTCTGGCTGGCCGGCCTCGCGAGCGTGCTCGGCGACCGGATCGTGACCGTCGCGCTGGCGCTGTTCGTGATCGACCTGACCGGCGATCCGACCGACCTCGGCATCGTCCTCGCCGCCCATGCGGTCCCGCTCGTCGGGTTCATGCTGATCGGCGGCGTCTGGGCCGACCGGGTCCCGCGCCACCGGCTGATGGTCGTGACCGACCTCGTCCGCTTCGCCCTCCACGCCGCCCTCGCCGCACTGATCATCACCGGCGAGGTCGAGATCTGGCAGGTCGTCGTGATCGAGGCCATGTTCGGGACCGCCGAGGCGTTCTTCCGTCCCGCCTCGACCGCGGTCGTCCCGCAGACGGTCCCCGAGCGGGAGATCCAGGAGGCGAACGCGCTCGTCGGGATGTCGAACAACGTCTGCGAGTTCGTCGGCCCCGCCCTCGCCACGGCGCTCGTCCTCGGCGTCGGCGCCGGGGAGGCGTTCGCGGTCGACGCCGCGACGTTCGTGATCAGCGCCGCGCTGCTCGTCCGGATGAGCCCGCGCCGGCGCGAGGCCGCGGTCGGCGCCGACGTGGCCGGCGGCGAAGAGCCCGCGTCGATGCGGGCCCAGCTCCGGATCGGCTACGAGGAGGTCCGGGCGCGCGTCTGGGTCTGGGCGACGCTCATCGCCGCCTGCGCGCTGGTGTTCTGCGGCCTCGCGCCGTGGTTCGTCCTCGGGCCTGTCGTCGCCGAGGACAACTACGGCGGCACCGACGTCTACGGGATCGTCACCGCGGCGCTCGGCGCCGGGACGATCGTCGGCTCGCTCGCGGGAATCCGCTGGCGGCCGCTACGGCCGATGCGCATCGGCCTCGTCATGGGAGCGCTCTGGTGCCCGATGGCGATCGCCTACGCGGCCGGCGCGCCGCTCGAGGCGGTCTTGCCGGCGGCGCTCGTCGGCGGCTTCGGCTTCGCCCTCTTCGACGTCTGGTGGCTGACCGCGCTCGCCGAGCGGATCCCGCCCGACCGGCTCTCGCGGGTCAGCTCCTATGACTGGATGGTCTCGCTCGGTCTGCTGCCGGTCGGCTACCTGCTCGCCGGGCCGCTCGCCGACGCGCTCGGGGCCGCCGAGGTGCTCGCGGTCGGCTCCGCGCTGGCGATGATCGCCTGGCTGCTCGCCCTGCTGCCGCGCGAGACCCGAGCGCTCGAGCGGCACCCGCGCGCGACGGGAGCGGAAGAGCCGACGACGGGCGAGTCGTGGATCGGCTTCCCCGACGTCTGAGCATCCACTGGCAGCTCCAGGACGGCAGCGGCGCGCGGCTCGAAGGCGGTTCGGAACGGGGGAACCGCCTCGAGCCTGCGGATCTCCCTCCCGGCACTGTCGAGGAAGACGATGTCGATCGGGAACCGCATGCCGAACGTGTGGACGCTGCGGCAGCGCGGGATCAGCAGCCCGGGGCCGGCGCGCTCGCGGCCGAGCAGCGCGAGGCCGAGGAGCCGGGAGCGGAAGCCGGTCGCCACCGGGACGTCGATGCCGCCGGCCCGGAGGCGACCAAGACGGCGAAAGCGGCGCGGCTCGAAGTCCATCGTCCGGTGGACCCCGCCGCGCGTTCCAGCGCCCCTAGCCGTCGCCGCCTGAACGCGGTCTCCTCCCCGGGACGGATGGGTGCAAGCCTGCGTTCACGAACGGCTCCTGTCGGGCGGCGCCCGGACCCGTTGGAGAACATGGGCCACCCGCGACGGAGAACCCCGTCAGCCGGGGATCAGAGATGGAAAGAGCAACGCGCAGAGGCAACTACGAATCGGGGTCGGACTACGTCCTCGAGTACGGCGAGCTCCGCTTCTCGTTCAACGAGGCGGACTTCTCGCAGCGGGTCGAGCAGGCCGCGGTCAAGCTCGAATTCACCGTGCCGGGCCTCGAGCCCGAGGAGCTTCACGACCTCGTCGAGCTCGCCGTCAACGGCGAGATCCGCGACTCCGCCTCGGCGCTCGGCGAGCACATCAACGCCCACTGGTTCGAGCTCGTCGGCGGCTCCCACAAGAGCCTCGTCCACTGGATCCGCCGCCTCGTCTTCCGCGGCGCCTGGCTCGACCAGCGCGTCAAGGAGGGGGAGCTCGACATCGTCTTCGACGAGCGGACGAACACCTTCGGATACGTCCAGCCCGATCGCGACCACGAGCCGATCGAGCTCTCCCGCGAGCCTTCCTGGCGCGCCCTCGCCTACCGCCGCTGAGGCCGGCCGGGGTCTTCCGGCCTCGCCGGCCCGAGCGGCTCGACTTCGAGCGTGAGCCCGCGGACGGCGACGATCCGGACGGCCTCGCCGACGCCGGCGCCACGCTCGCAGACCGCATCCCAGATCTCGCCGCGGAGGCGGACCCGGCCACGCGGCTCGCAGGGCTCGATCGTCTCGGCGCGCTCGCCGATCATTCCCTCCGCCCCGGTCTTGACGCGGAACCGCTTCAGGTAGCGGGTCCAGAAGATCGCCTCGCCGACCTCGAGGACGGCGGCCGCGACGAGCACGATGACGCCCAGCGGGGGATCGAGGATCGCGAAGAGGATGAAGCCGACGACCAGAGCCAAGGGCTCGGACTCTAGGTGCGGATCGAGCCGAGGGCTGCCCGGTTGTCCGGGAAGCCTTCGATCAGCCGGCGGACCTCGGCGGCGGCCAGCTCGGTCGTCAGCGAGCCGAGGTCGTGCCGGAGCTTGCGGGCCGCGGCGAGCTCGTCGGCGTCGCGGAGCTGCTCCTCGCCGCTGATCCGCGATGCGCTGAAGTCGATCGCCGGGTAGATGCCCCGCGCCGCGAGATCCGGGTCGAGGACGATGAGGACGTTCTCGGTCGTCTCGAGGATCCGCTCGACGCCCCCCTGGTCCTCGCCGCCGTCGCCGAGCGTCGTCGCGACGACCGTCAGCGACCCGACGCCCTCCTCCTCGGTCTCGCGTCCGGCGCCGAAGATCGGCTTGGCGCGGCCCGGGTCGTCGGCGGCTACCGCGATCCGCGAGATCGAGTCGATCAGCATGACGACGTCCGCTCCGGCCTCGGCCTTGCGGCTGGCCCGGCCGAGCGCCAGCTCGACGAGACGGAGCTGCTCGCCGGAGCGCATCTCGGCGGTCGCCACGGCGAGGTCGGCCGACGGTGCGGCCTCGCGCCAGGCGGCGACCTCCTCGGGCCGCTCATCGATCAGCAGGACGACCAGCTCGATGTCCTCGGCCCGCCCGATCGCGCCGGCAAGCGCCCGCAGCAGGGTCGTCCGGCCGGAGCCGGGGCGAGCGTTGACGAGAACCCGCTGACCGCGGGCAAGCGGTGTCAGCAGGTCGATCGCCCGAAGCAGTATCGCGTCCTCCGGAGGGGCGCCCGGGGGCGGCGTCAGGTCGAGGCGGCGGTTCGGGTGAACCGGCGTCGCATCGGCGAGGCGCGCCCGTTCCTCGCCGGGCGCAACACCGTTGATCGTGTCGACGTGGATCAGGGCCGGGTAGCGCTCGCCGCGGCGGGGCCTGCGGGCCGGGCCGGCGATCTCGTCGCCGCGCTGCAGCTCGCAGCGGCGGATCTGCGACGGCGATACGTAGACGTCCTCCTCGGCCGCGGTCCCGAGACCGCCGATGCGGATGAAGCCGTGCCCGCGCGGGGTGATGTCGAGGACGCCTTCGATCGGCTCGCCCTCGACGTCCTCGTCCTCGTCGCCGGGCTCCGCGTCCTCCTGGTCGCGGCCCTCCCGGCGCCGACCGCCGCGCTCGCGGCGCCGCCGAGGCCGCCGCTCGCGGGCCTCACGGGCATCACCGGCCTCACGGGCATCCCCGGCGCCGCCGGCTGCCTCCGTCGCGGCGGCATCGGGATCGCGCTCGAGGATCGCCGCGACGAGCTCGTCGCGGCCGAGCATCCGGAAACGCTCGATGCCGAGATCGGCGGCCCGCCGGTGGAGGTCGGACAGATGTTGCGTTTCGAGCGTCGAGGCCATGTGGCGGCGAAAGGATATCGGCAGCCGCGCGGACAGCCGCGCCGCGCAGCGGCGGAGATCAGCCGGTGGACGTCGCGGCGGCGAGCCCCGCCGGATCGGCGCCGGCGTCGGCGAGCGCGTCCGGCCAGCCGGCCGCCTCGGCCTCGACCCGGTCACGTCCCCATCCGAGCTCGGCGCCGAGCACCTCGGCGGCGGTCGTCACCGACGCGGCGGTGCGGAGCTCGGGGGCGGCGAGGAGCGCCAGCCTGGTCCGCCGCAGCAGCACGTCGTCGAGGCCGCGGGCCTGCTCGTAGCGGGCGGCCACCGCGACCTCGGCGAGCAGGTCCGGGCGGCCGGGCACGATCGGCGCCGCCAGCCCGGGCTGCTCCGACGCGAGCTCGAGCACGCGGCTCGCCGCGTGGCCGTAGCGGAACGCGAGCTGCTCGCGCCAGCCCTCCGGCAGCGCCTCGGCATCGAGCCCCTCGGGCGGATCGAGGTCGGCATCGCGCGCCTCCATCCCGAGCGGGATCTCGTGGGTGTGGCAAGGCACGTCGCGATCCTCGCGCATCGCGATCCGATCGACGACCGACTTCGCCATCCGCCGCCAGGTCGTCAGCTTGCCGCCGGTGATCGTCAGCATCCCCGACGACGTCTCGTAGAGCTCGGCCTTGCGGGAGATGTCAACCGACTTCTTCGGATCGCCGGTCGAGATCAGCGGCCGGACGCCGGCGTAGGCGCCGGTCAGGTCGTCCGGTTCGAGCGTCGTCCCGAAGTACGAGTTGACGGCGTCGAGCAGATAGCTGACGTCGTCGCCGCCGGGCCGCACGTGGTCGATGTCGCCGTCGTAGTCGTTGTCGGTCGTCCCGACCAGCACCCGCCCGTACCAGGGCAGGACGAAGATCGTGCGGTCGGCCCCGGCCGGAACGATGCAGGCGGCGTCGTTGAGCGGCAGCAGCTCGAGCGGCAGCGTCAGATGCGTGCCCCGGCTCGGCGCGATCCGGGGCACCTCGGTCTCGTCGAGGATCTCGCCGGGTCGGATCCGGTCCGCCCAGACGCCGGTCGCGTTGACGACGTTCGCCGCTTCGATCTCGACCGTCGCGCCGCTCTCCCCGCACCGGCAGCGAACGCCGCCCGCGCGCCCGTCCCGCTCGAGCAGCGAAGTGACCTCGAGCCGGTTCGCGGCGACCGCCCCGAACCGCTCCGCCTCGCCGAGGATCGTCAGGACGAGGCGGACGTCGTCGGTCTGGCAGTCGTAGAACAGGTACGCCGACTTCGGCTCGCGCTGCGCCAGCGCCGGGACCAGCTCGAGGACCTCCTCGCCGGGGATCGTCCGGTGCCGGTCGGGCGACCACTGCGAGAGATCGGGTGCCTCCTCGCTCTCCTCGCGACGGCCGCGCCGCTCGCGGCGCTCGCGGCGCGAGCCGCGGTTGCTCGCCATCACGTCGTACATGTTCAGCCCGATCCCGATCTTGAAGTCGCGGCGATCGTCGCCGAGGGTCGGGACGAGGTACGGCGTCGGATAGACGAGATGCGGCGCGAGCCGGACCATCAACTGCCGCTCGAGCAACGCCTCGCGGACGAGGCCGAGGTCGAAGTTCTGCAGGTAGCGAAGGCCGCCGTGGACCATCTTCGAGGAGCGGCTCGACGTCCCGATCGCCCAGTCGTCGCGCTCGACGATCGCCGTCGAATAGCCGCGCGAGGCGGCGTCGAGCGCGACGCCGGCGCCGGTCACGCCGCCGCCGATCACGACGACGTCGAAGGGCTCGGCCGCAAGCTCCTCCAGCGCTCGGCCGCGCTCGATCACGGCAAACGGCGGGTGAACCAGATGAAGCCGACGCCGAGCAGTGCGGTCAGGCCTCCGAGACCGCCGACCAGGACGGGAGTCGACGGCGCCTCGAACTTGTCTTCGGGGGTGTCCGGAGCAGCCGTCGTCGTCATCCCCCCGTCGCCAGCCGGGATCCGCTCCCGCTCGGCGCCGCTCGGGGCGACGCCCTCGCTCTCGGTGATCGGGCCGGCCCCGGCGCCGGCGTTGCCGCCGTTGTGCGCGCCGCCGCCCGACCCCGACCCCGGGGAACCGAGGCCGCTGCCGGATCCGTAGCCGCCGAAGCCGCCGCCCCCGGATCCGTAGCCGCCGCTGCCGTAGTTGCCGTAGCCGGTCCCGCCGCCGTAGTCGCCGAAGCCGCCGCCGCTGTAGTCGTAGCCGCCACTGCCGGTGCTGCCCGAGCCGCCCGATGAGCTGCTGTCGTCCTTCTTCGGCTTCTTCGGGGCGCGCTTGACCGCCGCGATCGGGAACTCGATGCCGGCCGCGGCCGCGAGGCCCTGAGCTGTGACCCAGACCGGAGTCTGGTCGCTCGAGCTCGAGTACTCGTAGTGGCCGTCGGAGCGCTGGCGCCGCTTCAGGTAGTCGTACGGGCTCGTGCCCTTGGGGCGGAACAAGCCCGGGTTCCTGCCGGCGGCGACGAGGCCCTGCATCGCCCAGGCAGTCGACTGGGTGTTCGAGGAGGCGCCGCCGGTCAGCGACCATCCTCCGGTCCCGTGCTGGGACGAGCGCAGCCACTTGACCGCCGCCTTGATCTGCTTGTTGCCGCCGGGGGCAGCGGCGAGCGCCTGGACCACGGCTCCGGTGCTGTCGGGCTCGCTGACGGCCCCGGAGACCGATCCCCAGCCGCCGTTCTTGTTCTGGATCCTCCGCAGCCATTGCGCGGACTTGGCGAGCTTCGAGCGCTCGACCTTGGCCGCCCGCTGGGCGAGGATCGCGTAGGCCGTCAGGTTGACCTGCTGCTGGTAGGAGCCGTCGCGGTTGCGGCGGTTGCGGAGCTCCTTGACCAGGTCGCGGCTGCCGAAGTCGCGCGGCTCGACGCCGGCGCCGGCGAGGGCGATGATCGTCCGCTCCAGGTCGCCGGTCGAGGTGATCGCGGCGACGTTGCTGCGCAGGTAGGAGACCGGCGTGTTGCCGGCGCGGCGGACGTCGAGCGGGTTGATCCCGGAGGCCTCGAGACCGAGCATCGCCCAGCCGGTCATCCCGACGCTCGAGTCGGCGTCCCGCGGCTCGGTCCCGTAGCCGCCGTTCCGGTTCTGGGCGGCGCGCAGCCACTTCGCCGCCGCCCCCTCCCCGCCGCGGGCCTGACCGGCCGGTGGCGCGAGCAGCGGCGCGGCCAGGCACAGGGCCAGCGCGATGCAGGCGGCGATCCGCCCGATCGGACGGTCGCGCCAGTCGAACTCGAACCTGTCGCGATAGCGGTCGAGCATGCGGACGAGTGCCGGGCCGGCGGCGAGCATCAACGTGAAGTTACCCGCTGCATGGATGACATTGAACGGTATTCCACGGGCGGAGAGCGCCAGATAGCGGTCGAGTGACTGCTCGCCTCCATAGCTGACCATCACCGAGAGGTCGAGCAGGGCGCCGTAGGCGAAGCCGGCGACGGCGGCGCAGATCGCCAGCTGCAAGCGCCCGAGCCGACGGCCACTGACCCTCGCCAGCGCCGCCCCGCCGACCCCGACCATCCCCCATCCGGCCATCTGCCAGGGCGTCCACGGGCCCTGTCCGAGCCAGAAGTTGGAGACGAGCCCGGCGATCGCGCCGACCGCGAATCCGGGACCGCCGCCGAGGGTGTAGCCGGCGAGGAGCGCGACGTCGGTGGTCGCGACCAGGTTCGGGATCGGCGCCAGCGCGACGCGGCCGGCGACGGCGAGCGCGGCGAGAGCGGCGACGGCGGCGACGATCCGCGCCGACGGCCGCGAGCGCTCGAACCACGCGAAGCCGGCGACGATCGCGAGCGCGAGGATCACGAGCGCCGCCGCCTGCCAGCTCACGGCCGCGCCTCCCGGCCGATCGTGGAGGCCGGGCGACCCGGAGCCGCCAGGAGCCGCGCCCCCGCCTCCGGCGTGATCGCCCGCCCGCCGGTGATCCGCGCGGTCTCGGTCGCGAAGTACCAGCCGCCGCCGAGAACCTCGAGCGGGTCGCCGTCGGCGATCACCCGACCGCGGGCGAGGAGCACGACCCGGGATGCGAACCGCGCTGCGAACTCGACGTCATGGGTCGCGACCAGGAGCCCCGCGCCGCGCGCCGCGAGATCCTCGATCCAGGCCGAGAGGTCGTGCTTGCGGGCGCGGTCGAGGCCGCGGGTCGGCTCATCGAGGCAGACGAGACCCGCCGGATCCCCGCCGGCGCCGCGCCCGGCCATCGCGATCGCCAGCGCGAGCCGCTGCCGTTCGCCGCCGGAGAGATCGCGCGGGTCCGTCCCGGCGGGGACGGCGAGGCCGACGGCATCGAGCGCCGCCGAGCCGGCGGGACCGGGAAGCTCCTCGTCGATCCGCTCGCGCACGAAGTAGTCGTCGGGGCGCTGGCTCAGCATCGCGGCGCCGGCCGGCGCTTCGATCGAGCCGGAGGCCGGCGCGAGGATCCCCGCCGCCGTCCGCAGCAGCGTCGTCTTGCCGGCGCCGTTCGGCCCCATCAGCGCCACCCGCTCGCCCGGCTCGACGGCTAGATCGACCCCGCGCAGGACCTCGCGTGACCGAGCGCCGGAGCGCAGCTCGACGCGGAGTCGCCGGCAGCGCAGCGCCGCCCCTTCACCCTTAGCGCCGCCGCGCCCGGCGGGCTCGGGCGCCCCCGGAGCGACCGGCGGCGCGCCGAGGTGGGCGCGGGCCTGCTTGACCGTCACCGGGCTCGCGTCCATCCCGGCGAGGTCGAAGAGCGTCGTCACCGGCGTCGCCAGCTCCGGCGCCGATCGCAGTGCCGCCGCGCCGAAGCCCTCGGGTGCTCCGTCGTAGAGGACCCGTCCCGCGTCGAGCGCGACGACGCGGTCGGCCGCCGCCAGGCAGCGCTCGAGCCGGTGTTCGCCGAGCAGCACGGTCACCCCCCACTCCTCGTTGAGGCGTCGCAGCAGCGCGATCAGCTCGTCGCCGGCGACCGGGTCGAGCTGCGAGGTCGGCTCGTCGAGGAGCAGCAGCGGCGGCCCCGGAACGAGCGCGGCCCCGAGCGCGACCCGCTGCAGCTCGCCGCCGGACAGCGAGTCGGTCGTGCGATCGAGAAGTGGCTCGATCGCGAGCGCCAGAGCGGTCTCCTCGACCGCCCTGGCGGTCTCCACCGCACCGGCGCCGCGCAGCTCGAGAGGCAGCTCGAGCTCCGCTTGGACGGTCGTCGAGACGACCTGGGTCTCCGGCTCCTGGGCGACGAAGCCGACCGATGTCGCCAGCTCGGCGGGTCCCGTGGTCCGGGTCGAGCGGCCGCCGACCGCGACGCTCCCGGAGACCTCGCCGCCGTGGAAGTGCGGAACGAGGCCGCAGGCGGCACGGAGCAGCGTGCTCTTGCCGGAGCCCGAGCGGCCGGCGAGAACCACGAACTCGCCGGCCTCGATCCGCAGGTCGATGCCGGCGAGGGCAATCGCCCCGGCTCCCGGGTAGCGGTACTCGAGTGCGGCGATCTCGAGCGCCGGCTCAGCCACGCCGGAGCCTCCGCTCACGGAGGACATCGGGAAGGAGCGGCGCGAGCGCGAGCGCCGGCACGGCGAAGGCGAACAGCCAGGTCCCCGGGCCGAGGTCGATCGCGACCCGCGGATAGGCGTCGAAGGAGGCGACGCCGGAAGCTGCGGCGAGCGCGATCGCGAGGAACCCGGCGACCCCGGCCGCCAGCAGGCCGCCCTCACCGGGCTCGCGCCGGTGCCGCGGCAGCCGCGAGCGGATACCGAGCCCGTAGCCGCGCAGCTCGAGCGTCGCGGCGATGTCGACGGAGCGGTCGAGCGAGCCCGCGACCAGCCGCCGCGCCAGCGCCGCGCGCCCGACCGGCGCCGCCGCCGGGCCGCGCAGGCGGCCGGCCTCGGCCATGCGGGCGCCGTCGGCGGCCGCGGTCGGGACGAGGCGGCTGACGAGCGTCGCCGTCAGCGCCGAGCGCGCAGCAAACGGGCGGACGGCGCGAAGCACCCGGTCGGGGTCGACGCAGGCCGACCAGACGGCGAAGACGAGCAGCGAGACGAGGATCCGCAGCGCGAGCACGCCGCCCTCGGCGAGCGCCTCGAGGGTGACGTCGATCCGCCCGACGACGGGAAGCTCGGAGCCCCGGAAGAGGACCGTGTCACCGCGCTGCGAGGCGATCGCGTTGACGGCGACGACCATCACCGCGAGGCCGACCGACCAGCGGAGCGGCTGGGCGATGCTCCGGCCTGCCCCGGCGGCGATCCCGGCGCCGGCGGCGGCGGCCCCGGCGGCGAGCAGGACGAGCGGGTTGGCGAAGGTGAACGCGATGATCGCGAGCGGCCCCAGGTAGACAGCCGCGATCCAGGGGCGGGCAGCGCCGAGCGGCCCACGCCGGGGTGCGTAGGCGAGCATCGGGCTCATCGGCAGGGCTCCGGACCGTCGGCGGGCGCGTCCTCCGGCGAGGGCAGAGGCACCGGCTGGCCGCCGCTGAATGCGACCGCGTAGCGATCGCGGAGCACGGCGCCGTCGAGCGCCGCTGCTGCGCCGGCGGCCGCAGTCGCATCGGTGCCGGTGACGACCCACGTCGGCTGGTCGGGGTCGCGGCGGACCGCCGCGACCATCCCGGCGTCGGTCAGCCGCTCGACCGCGCGGCCGTGATCGTCGTCGACGGTCAGCGTCGTCACACCCGCACAGCGCTCGAAGCTCGCGTAGACGCCGCTCTCCCCCGGTCCCGCCTCGATCCCGCGAGCGGCCGGATCGTCGCGGACGGCGTCCCAGGGGCCGACGAGGATGCGGAGCTCGTCGGGGCTCGGCTCCGGCGCAGCGGGCCGCTCGAGCGTCGGGTCGACGCCCTCGTCCTCGAGCGAGGCCATGACCGCATCACACGGTGCGCGGTCCGTCAGGCACTGGACGACGGTCGACGGCCGATCGCCTTCGTAGCCGTGCAGGAAGGGCTCCGGCCAGGAGCCGACGACCGCCGGGACCCGGTAGGCCGCCGACCAGTAGCGGTAGTCCCACCAGATCCGGTCCCCGGGGCGGACCGGGGTCTCGCCGGAGCCGATGTCCGAGTAGTAGCCGTTGACGAAGAAGAACCAGTCCTCGTCGCCGCCGCCGGCGGTGCTGCCGGCATAGCCGTCGATCGAGTCGACGAAGTTGCCGCCGAAGGAGGTCTCGAGGTCGGCGCTCGAGTCGAGCATCCGCACGACCGTGTCCGACTCGGTCGGGTCGTCGAGGGTCGCCGTCACCATCGGGATCGTCCCGAACTCGCGGGTGACCCGGAGCTCGGCCCGACCGGGCGACGCGTCGCCCGGACCGAACCCGCATCCGCTCGCCGCCGTGGCGGCGGCCAGCGCCGCCACGGCGAGGACGAAGGCGGTCCCGTTCATCGGTCGGCGGGCGCCGGGATCATCGCCGCCGCTTCACCCGCTCACAGCCGCGGTACTTGGCACCCGATCCCTTGCGGATGACCAGGCGGTCCTTGCCGCCGCCGCAGTTGATCCGGTCCCTGGCACGACCACGGACGGCCTCGATCCTGTCGCGGCCGCCGCCGGCGACGATCGTCTCGGCGTCCTTGCTTCCGGTGATCCGGTCGCGGCCGGCGGTGCCGCCGACGAACTCCGCATAGCCGGGCGGGCAGTCGGCGGCGCGCGTGGTGCAGACGGCGACCGAGTTCGACGCGATCGCCCCGGGCCGGGTCGCACGGAGCGTCGCGGTCGTTCCGTCGACGGTGACCATGGTCCGCCCCTGCGCGTCGGTGGGCGCGTCGGCGCCGATGACGGTCGCCCCGGCGGCCGGGGACGCATCGCCGTCGTCGGCGTAGGCGGTCACCTTCGCCTCGAACGGGACACCGGCCTCGATCCGGGCCGGGACGTCGAGCTCGAGCTCGTCCGGGACCGGGTCGTTGAAGTCGGTGATCAGATACCAGAGGATCTCGTCGCCGCGGCGGACCTTCGTCTGGTCGGCGCCGGAGAACGAGGCCGCATGGTCGACCTTCAGGTACCAGTAGCCGGTCGCCGGAGCGACCGCCCGGCCGATCCTGCAGATCCCGAGTCCGAAGTCGAACGCGTCGGTGACGCCGAGCGGAGAGATCCGGCCGTGCCACTCGCCGGCGTTGGCGAGCTGGCCGAGGGCGGTCGAGCCCGGGACCGTGACGCGGTCGCCGGATCCGCCGGTGCCGGGACCGAAGCAGTCCGCCTTCGGGCTGGTCTTGAGCCGGGCCGGCCCGGTGAGCTGCGTCGCCTCGGCGAGGGTCTGGCCGTCGGGGGCGACGACGCGGATCCCGGCCGGGGTCGAGGCCTCGGCGAGCGGGGCGGCGGTGAGCATGAGCAGGCAGGCGCAGAGCAGTGCCCAGGGCAGCGCGAGGGCTGCGCGTGCGCGGATTACGGGTGTTGGCATGGAGCCACCCCTTCCTCGAGGGTTTACGACGGCTCGGCCGGAGTCAGGTCTCCTGGCTCCCGGGACTTGATGCCACGCCTTCCCGGACCCTCGTCGGGTCCAGTGGCCGGCGGCCGAGCCGCCGGGTGGCATCCTCACCCGGTCACAGTGGCGGGACCGCGCCGGCTTTGCACCGGACTTCCCTGGACCACCGACCGTATCTGCCGGCGCACTCTACCCGGACGGCCGCCGGCCGGGCGCCGCCCCCCGGCGAGCGATCAGCGGGAGCGCGCTTCGATCGTCCGCTGGAGCTCCTCGAGGACCTCGGGCATCGCCTTCCGCATCCGCGGGATCTCCCAGTGCTCGATCTTCAGGGCTCGCAGCGGCGAGGTCGCAACGACCGACGCCGAGCGCTCCTGCCGCTCGAGCAGGCCCTGCTCGCCGAAGACGTCGCCGGGGCCGATCTCGGCGATCGTATCGCCGCCGCGCTCGACCTTCGCGGTGCCGCTCTCGATCGCGTAGAAGTCGTTCGAGTAGCCGCCCTCCTGGATGACGGTCTTGCCCTCCGGGAACTCGACGAGCATCGTGAACGGCGCGATCTTGCTGAGCTTGCTCTCGTCGACGTCCTTGAAAAGCTCGAACTTCTTCAGGCTGCTTGGGTCCATCGATTCCTCCCGGGCGGTCGCGTCGACGTCAAGCTATCCGATCGCCGACTGGGGAGACCCGCGGCTCCGCTATCTTGTCGCGCGAAGTTGCTGCGAACGATTCTCACTTTCTTTATGGGTTGCGCGCTGCTCGTCGCCCTCGCGGCCCTCGCGGGCTGCGGTTCGAGCGACGGCGACAGCGCCGCGGGGCCTGCGGTCGTCGTCACCACCTCCCAGGCCGCCGATCTCGTCCGCAACGTCGCCGGCGAGCGCGCCGACGTCACCCAGATCCTCGCCGCGAACGCGGACCCGCACGAGTACGAGCCACGCCCCAGCGATGCCGAGGCGCTCGCGAACGCCGACCTGATCGTCCGCTCCGGCGGCGACGTCGACGAGTGGCTGGGCCAGCTCGTCGAGAGCTCCGGTAGCGACGCGCCGGAGCTGACGCTCGCCGATCACGTCCACCTGATCCGTGGCGACGGCGGCGAAGACCCGCACTGGTGGCAGGACCCGCGAAACGCGGTGGCCGCCGTGACGGCGATCCGCGACGAGCTCGACGCCATCGATCCGGCCGGCGCTACCGGCTACGACACGCGGGCACGCCGCTACAGCGCCTCGCTCGAACGGCTCGATCGCGAGATCGCGGCCTGCGTCGGGCGGGTGCCCGCCGCGAAGCGCAAGCTGGTGACGAGCCACGACGCGCTCGGCTACTACGCGCGCCACTACGGCATCGATGTGATCGGCGCGGCGATCCCGTCGCTGAGCACGCAGGCGCAGGCGTCGGCCGGCGCGACCGAGGAGCTGATCGACGCGATCCGCAGCGCCGGCGTCTCGACCGTCTTCCCCGAGGCCGGCGTCAGCCCCGACCTCGAAACTGCGATCGCCGACGGCGCCGGGGCCCGGATCGGCGGCGAGCTCTGGGCCGACACGCTCGGCCCGGAGGGCTCCGATGCCGCCACCTACGCCGGCTCGCTGGAGGCCAACACGAAGACGCTCGTCGCCGGCTTCAGCGACGGCGCGATCGACTGCCGGTTCGGATCGAGATGACGGTTCCGGGGAGCTCAGCCGCGGGTGCAGCGCGGGCACTGGCCGCGGAGGATCACGTCGTGATCGCCGACCGCGTAGTCGAGGCGGCGCCCGAGCTCGTCGATCGCCCGCTCGAGCTTCGGGTCCTCGAACGGGGTCACCCGGCCGCAGCTGTCGCAGATCAGGTGGTGATGGTGATGCTCGCCGCCGGGCAGCGCCGGCTCGTAGCGGGCGGAGCCGTCGCCGACGTCGAGGCGCTGGACCAGGCGCATCGATTCGAGCAGCTCGAGCGTCCGGTACACGGTCGCGACGCCGACCGGGTTGCCGCCGTCGCGGAGCTCGTCGGCGATCTCGCGGGCGCTGAGGACGCAGTCCTGCTCACCGATCAGGGCCAGCACGGCAGCCCGCGGGGAGCTCGCGCGGTGGCCGGCGGCACGCAGCGCCCGCTCGGCGCTGTCGATCCAGTCCGCGGCCGGCGGCGTGGCGATCGCTGCTCTCGGGGCCATCGCGATAAAGATAATGGTTCTCATGCTTGACCCCTTCCAGCTCCCGTTCATGCAGCGGGCGGCCCTCGAGATCGCGTTGCTCGCTCCGGTCGCAGGTCTCCTCGGCGCGCAGATCGTCCTTCGCCGCCTCGCCTTCTTCACCCACGGCGTCGGCACCGCTGCGTTCCCGGGTCTGGTCGTCGCCGGCCCGGCCGGCATCCCTCCAGCTCTGGCGGCGTTCGCGGTCGGCGGCGGCTTTGCGGCGCTGCTCGAGCGACTCGGGCGCCGCGCCGCGATCGCCTGGGACGCCGCGACCGCGCTCGTCCTGGTCGCTGCCCTCGCCGTCGGGATCATCCTCGCGAGCGATGTCTTCGCGACCGGCGCCGGCGTCGATCAGCTCCTCTTCGGGTCGCTGCTGGCGATCGGGCGCGGCGAGCTGATCGTCACCGCCGTCGCGCTCGTCGCGACGCTGGCCGCGGCGGCCCGGCTCCGGCGCCGCTGGATCGCGTCGGGGTTCGACGATCGCGATCGGGGCGCGCCCGGGAGCCCGGGTGCGGCCGCCGACCTGATCCTGCTGGCCGTCATCGCCTTCGCGGCGATCGCGGCGATCGACGCCGTCGGGGCGCTGCTCGTCAGCGCCGTCCTGGTCGTCCCGGCGGCGACCGCGCGGCTGTTCGCGACGAGCGTCGCCGGGCTCGAGGCCGGTGCGGCGGCGATCGCCCTCGTCGAGGGGCTGGCCGGGCTCGTCATCGCCTTCCACCTCGATGCGCCGCCCGGTGCGGTCATCGCCGTGCTCGGCGCCGGCGTCTTCGCGGCGGCGCTCGCCTGGCGGCAGCTGACCGCGCCATCCGACGTCGTAGTGGCGGGCCGATGAGCGCGGGGCCTGCGATCGAGGTCTCCGGCCTCGACGGCGGCTACGGCGGCGCGCCCGCGATCCGCGAGATCCGCTTCCACGCTCCCGCCGGCACGATGGTGGCCGTCCTCGGCCCGAACGGCGGCGGCAAGACGACGCTGTTTCGGGCCCTGCTCGGCGAGCTGCCACGGTGGACCGGGACGGTGACGGTGACGGGGACGACCGCCTACGTCCCCCAGACCGAGCGCTACCGGCTCGACTTCCCGGTCAGCGCCCTCGACGTCGCCCTGATGGGCGCCTATTCGGAGGCGCCCTGGTACCGCCCGCTCAGGCGGGAGCAGCGAGCGCGAGCGGCGGCGGCGCTCGACCGGGTCGGACTGGGCGGCCAGGCCGGCGAGCACTTCGGAAGCCTCTCCGGCGGTCAGCGGCAGCGCGTCCTGATCGCCCGCGCTCTCGTCCGGGACGCGAGCGTGATCCTTCTCGACGAGCCGCTGAGCGGCGTCGATCATCCCTCCGGGGAGCGGATCCTCACGATCCTCCGCGAGCTCCGCGACGAGGGGCGGACGCTGCTCGTCTCCAGCCACGACATCGAGCAGGCGAAGCGCTTCGACGCAGTCCTCTGCCTGAACGGCCGCCAGGTCTATTACGGGCCGCCCGGCGGCATGACCGCGGCCGTCCTCCACGAGACCTACGGCGGCGAGATCGTCGTCCTCGCCTCCGGCGAGCAGGCGATCGTCGTCCAGCACCACCACCACTAGATGACCGATCTGCTGACCGAGCCGTTGCGGGACGGGATCACCCAGCGGGCGATCCTCGAGCTGCTGATCCTCGCGGTCGTCTGCGGCCCGCTCGGCGTCTGGGTCGTGCTCTACCGGCAGAGCTACGCCACGGAGTCGATCGCGCACTCGATGCTGCCCGGCCTCGTGATCGCCTCGCTGGTTTCGATCCCGCTCGGGCTCGGCGCCGCGGCCGGGCTCGCCGTCGCCGCGATCTGCATCGCCGCGGCATCGCGCCAGCGCGCGGTCGGCGCCGACGTCGCCGTCGCGGTCACGGTCACGGGCCTGTTCGGGCTCGGCACGCTGCTCGCCCTCTCGCCGGACGTCCCGGTCCGGCTCGGCGAGATCCTCTTCGGTGACCCGCTCGCAGTCTCGGCCGGCGACCTCGCGGCGTCGGCCGCGCTGGCCGTCGTCACCCTTCTCGCCCTCGCCCGCGGCCATCGCTCGCTGACGCTCTCCGGCTTCGATCCGCAGACCGCGCGCAACCTCGGCGGCGGCAACCAACGCGCCGCCGCCCTCCTGCTCTCCCTGCTTACGCTGACGGTCCTGATCGCGGTCGGCTCGCTCGGCAACCTGCTCGTCGTCGCGATCGTGATCGGCCCCGGCGCGGCGGCGCTTCGGATCGCCCGCAGCCTGACCGGCGCGCTCTGGATCGCAGCCGCGGCCGCGGCGTTCGCCGGCGTCGCCGGGATCTACCTGAGCTACTGGGCCGAGCTCGCAGCCGGCGCCTCGATCGCGATCTGCGCCGTCGCCGTCTTCGCGCTGGCGATGGCGATGTCCCGCCTCACCGGCCGGCCGGCCGTGTCCTGAATAATCGGCGCCGATGGAGCCGGGGCTGATCCTGCAGCACGAGGAGAGCGGCCCGCCCGCCCTGTTCGCCGAGTGGTGCGAGCGCCGGGGGATCGCCTACGAGATCCGCCGGGTCTGGGAGGACGGCCTGCCCGACGCGCCGGACGGCCTGCCGTGGATCTGCGCGCTCGGCTCCGAGCACAGCCCCGCCGAAGCCGACGCGCCGGCCTGGGTCGGCGCCGAGATCGAGTTCCTGCGCGCGGCGCTCGATGCCGGGGTGCCGGTCCTCGGCCTCTGCTTCGGGGGTCAGGCGCTCGCAGCCGGGGCGGGCGCGCAGGTGCGCCCCGCCGACCCGCCCGAGGTCGGCTGGCGGGAGATCGAGACCAGCGATCCCGATCGCATTCCGGCCGGCCCGTGGCTGCACTTCCACTACGACCAGCTCGACCTCCCGCCCGGCGCCGATGAGCTGGCGCGCTCGGCCGCCGGGCCGGCCGCCTTCGCGCTCGGCCCCAGCCTCGGGCTCCAGTTCCATCCCGAGGGAACGCCCGAGATCGCCGACGCCTGGGCGCTCTTCGACGAGGAGCGGCTGCTCCCGCTCGGGATCAGCCCCTCGGCGGTCGCGATCGAGGGCAACGAGAGCTTCGCCGCCGCGCGAGCGGCCGCCGACGACCTCTTCGACCGCTGGTGGACGGGGGTCGCGGCTTCGAACGGGGCATGAGCCCCCGATGCGGCTGGAGGGAGTCGAACCCCCACGTCCTTGCGGACACGGCGACCTGAACGCCGCGCGTCTACCAGTTCCGCCACAGCCGCGGGACCGGGAAATCTAGCGTTTACCCGGAGAACGGGATAGAAAGAGGTGGCGCCCGGTGCCTCGGGGGATCAGCACCGAGCGCCAGAAGTGGAACAATACTGAACCGCTTCACCCGGACCGAGCGCAGCGACGACCGATTTTCAGGATGGAACCCGAGACGCACGAGCGCAAGGACGTCCGTCGCAATCGCGAGGCCGTCATCGAGGCCGCCCTCGCGATCCTTCCCAACGACCCGAACGCCAGCATGGCGACGATCGCGGAGCGCTCCGGCCTCGGGCGGACGACCGTCTACCGCCATTTCCCGGCTCGCAACGACCTCCTCCTCGCACTGTTCGCTCGCGTCATCGACGAGGCCCGTGCGGTCACCTCGGCGGTGATCGAGGAGGGCCTTCCGGCTGCGGAGACGCTGCGCGCGCTCGGGCCCGCGATCATCACCATCCCGAACCGGTTCCGGTTCCTCCACGAGGTACGCAGCGTCGGGGAGGAGATGATCGCCGAGACCACCGTCGACCCGAACGCGCCCGTCCGGCAGTTCCTCGAGGCCGCGCAGGGCCGTGGCGAGATCAACGTCGACCTGCCGGTCCAGTGGATCAACGCCGCGATCAACGGCATGGCCCTCGCGGCCGCGACCGAGATGAACGAGGGCCGGCTCAGCGTCGCCGAAGCGGGGCGGGTGCTCGGCGAGACGATGGTCCGGGCCTTCGCGACCCCCGACTAGACGTTCTGGGTGCCGTCGCGTCCGCGGCGGATCTCCTCGGCCGCGGCGAGGGCCTCGGGATCGTGGAGGTGGCAGCGGACGACCGAGCGATCGACCCTGAGATCGCGCGGGACCCGCGGCTCGTGGAAGCGGACCCGGACGCCGGCGTCGGTGACCTCGGTCGCAGCGACCCCTGACCAGAACGGGTCATCGGCCGCGTCCGCCCGCATCGCTGCGAGCACCTCCGCCGGCTGCTCGCCGGTACCGCCGTCCGGCACCGGCAGGATCGTGTCCACGGACGGCACGTCGAGGACGTCGAGGTTGCCGACGCCGGCACGCTCGCGCTCGTAGTCGTCCTGGGAGAGCCGCGTCCAGCGATCCTCGAGCAGCGTCCGCAGATCGCGCGACTCCCAGCCGCAGACCTCGAAGGCCTTCGGGCAGCGCGGATGGAAGGGGCAGCCGAGCGGCGGGACGACGGCGTCGGGGACCTCGCCTCGCGGCAGGTCGCGGGGGACGGTGCGGCGCGGGTCCGGCTCGGGGATCGCGCGCAGCAGCGCCGCCGTGTAGGGATGGTGGGGGCGCTCGTAGATGTCGGCGGCGGGCCCGAGCTCGACGATCTGGCCGAGGTACATGATCGCGATCCGGTCGCAGAAGAACTTCGCGGTCGCGAGGTCGTGGGTGATGTAGATGTAGGTCAGGTCGAGCTCGTCCTTGAGCTCGAGCATCAGCTCGAGGATCTTCGCGCGGACGCTCATGTCGAGCATCGAGACCGGCTCGTCGGCGACGAGGACGTCGGGACCGAGGATGATCGCCCGGGCCAGCACGGCGCGCTGCTTCTGCCCGCCGGAGAGGTCGGCGGGGAACTTGTCGAGGAACTCGGAGGCCGGCGCGAGACCGACCCGCTCGAGCGCCTCGCTCGCCCGCGCGCGAAGCTCCTCGCGATCGCTGACGAGCTTGTGGAAGCGGAGCGGATCGGCGACCAGCGCGCCGATCGTCATCGCCGGGTTGAGCGACGCGTGCGGGTCCTGGAAGATGATCTGCATCCGCCGTCGCAACGGCCGCAGCTCCGCCTCGCT